>Ga0207695_10003932_pt1 | contig 20551 bp, 20 predicted proteins | sample KBSC54metaG_FD_184354 | JGI IMG/M metagenome (GOLD analysis project Ga0207695, IMG submission 184354) | Corn rhizosphere microbial communities from Kellogg Biological Station, Michigan, USA - KBS C5-4 metaG (SPAdes) (version 2) | ecosystem: Host-associated > Plants > Roots > Rhizosphere > Soil...
GAGCTTTTTTGCATTGAGAATTTTAGAAAACAATGGCTTTTAATCTGTTAAACAGGAATCCCGGGCAGGAGGAAATGTCTTTTGTAGACCACCTGGAGGCTTTGCGCTGGCATATTGTCCGTTCGGCTTTTGCTATAGTCATTATAGCCATTGTGCTCTTTATCAAGATGGACTGGATATTTGACGTCGTTATCCGGGGGCCCATCCGCGACAATTTCGTCAGCTATGTCGGCCTCTGCAACCTGGGCCACAAGCTGCATATGGGCGACGCCCTCTGTCTGCAGTCCGTCAAGGGTCTTACGCTGCAGACCACCCAGTTCGGCTCGCAGTTCATCTCCAGCATCAATATCGCCATCATCGGCGGCTTCATCGTCGCCTTTCCCTATGTATTCTGGGAGCTCTGGCGCTTCGTCAAGCCTGCGCTTACCCAGAAAGAGCTGAAAAGCAGCCGGGGGGCCATCTTCTGGGTTAGTTTTTTCTTTTTGCTGGGGGTCGCTTTCGGCTATTTCCTGCTGGCGCCCTTTACCTTCAGCTTCCTGTACAACTATACCATCGGCACCGCCGGGGGCATCCGGACGATCCCGACCCTGGACGACTATATAGAAAATCTGATCGACATTATCGTAGGCTCGGGCCTCGCCTTCCAGCTGCCCCTGATCAGCTTTGTGCTGACGACCATCGGACTGGTCACGCCGCGATTCCTGCGGATCTACCGGAAATACGCCTATGTCGCTATTCTTTTTATCGCGGCTGTGATCACCCCGTCTCCGGACTGGATGAGCCAGACTATCGTCGCGCTGCCGCTGATCCTACTGTACGAGCTGAGCATCCGCGTATCTGTGCGCGTCACCAAACGCCAGGAAAAAAGAGATAGGGAAGAGTGGAGCTAATCCACCCCGACCTCAATAAGGTTATATAAAAAGGCCGGCCTCTTATCGGGGCCGGCCTCATTTTTAACTTTAATCTCTGCTTATTCGCCGTGCTTCTTGCGGATATCCGTCTTCATCTGGCAGCGTTCGATGTCCGAACGGTAGTCCTTGATCTTGTCGTCGTTCTGGCTGGCCAGTATGGCCTTCTCAAAGTAGAAGATGGCCTTGTCATAGTTCTGGCGCAGCTCTTCGGCCATGGCAAAACGTCCGTATACCCAGGATTTGTCGATGGTCCGCACCCGCAGACATCTTTCCAGGTGTGACTGCAGCTCGTCAAAACGTTCCATGTCCATCAGCAGCGCCGCTATATGAAAATAAGAGTGCGGGTACAGCGGGTCGCATTTGACCGCCGTAAAGAAATGGTTCTCTGCTTTGGCGTAGTCGTCGAACTGTGTTTTGTACAGCCATCCCATCGAATTGTGCGCAGGTGCGCTATCCGGCTCTTCGTAGAGAATGCTCTCATATTTCTTGAACGCCTCGGCGTAGTTGTTGTTCTTGATGTCCGCTTCGGCCTCGAGGTACAGCTCTTCAGAATTTGCGTTCATATTGTTTTCTCCAATTTTAATTTATCTATCACGCCGGTGATCGGTTCTACCACCCCAATACCCATGCGAAGATCAGCGGAGCAACGATGGTGGCGTCGCTCTCGACGATGAACTTGGGGGTATGGATGTCCAGCTTGCCCCAGGTGATCTTCTCATTGGGCACGGCGCCGGAATAGGATCCGTAGGAGGTCGTGGAATCCGATATCTGGCAGAAATAGCTCCAGAATGGAACGTCATGCCATTCCAGGTCCTGGTACATCATCGGCACCACGCAGATGGGGAAATCACCTGCTATGCCGCCACCTATCTGGAAGAAGCCCACGCCTTTTCCGCCGCTGTTCTCGCGATACCATCCGGCCAGCCAGGTCATGTATTCGATGCCGCTCCTGACTGTGGTTGCCTTCAGCTCATTCTTAATGACATACGACGCAAAAATGTTGCCCGTCGTGCTGTCTTCCCAGCCGGGGACGACAATGGGGATATTTTTCTTGGCTGCGGCTACGATCCAGCTGTCCTTCGGATCGATCTCGTAGTACTGCTCGAGCTCGCCGCTGAGGACCACCTTGTACAGAAATTCGTGCGGGAAATACCGCTCGCCGCTGGCCTCGGCATCCTTCCACACCTTGACGAGGTGCTTCTGCAGACGGCGGAAGGCCTCTTCTTCGGGGATACAGGTATCCGTAACACGGTTGTAGTGGTTTTCCAGCAGGTCCCATTCTTCCTGGGGAGTAAGGTCCCGGTAGTTGGGGACGCGTTTGTAATGACTGTGCGCCACCAGATTCATGACGTCCTCTTCGAGGTTAGCTCCCGTACAGCTGATGATATCGATCTTGCCCTGGCGGATCATTTCGGCCAGAGAGATACCCAGCTCTGCCGTGCTCATCGCGCCGGCGAGGGTGACCATCATTTTGCCTCCTTCCAGTAAATGCGTTTCATAGCCTTTGGCGGCGTCTACGAGGGCCGCCGCATTGAAATGCCGGTAATGGTGGGTGATGAATTGGGAGATGGGACCTTTGTTCATGATTCTGTCTGTTTTTATAATGTGCCGGAGATACTCTATACCAAAAATTAGCGTATCTCCGGCAAAACGCTAATGATTGTCCTTTGGACGAGGCCCTTCCAGGGCCTCCTGAAATGTGGACGGCAAAAATAGCTGATTTTTCCCGATCTCTGTATTAAGAAAGGGGTATCGGACCCGCTGGAAAAGGTGTGCGGCGCATTTGGAAAAGACGCGCTCCGCTGATGGAAAAGACACGGGTTCGCGACGGTCGGCCGGCGACGCGCAAAAAAAGAAGGGCTGCCTAAAGAGGCTGCCCTTTTCCAACTAAAAACTAACCTGGGGAGAAACTATTATGTGCGGAGATGCGCTTATAATTGTCCTTTGGACGAAGCCCTTCCAGGGCTTTCCGTTAGATCGAATCTTTCCTTGTTTTGCTGAAGACGCTCCAGAAGCTGGTGCCTTCGGATTTCAGCACGATCTTTTTGTCACCGTTCTCGAGCGTGACGTAGTAAGTAGTCTGATTGTCTGTAGCCATTTCGAAGAGGTCGGATATCCAGTAATCGGAGTATTCCTTCCTCAGCTCGGCCAGCAGGTTGATGGGCAGCTGGTCGCTCACGATATTGCGGGTTACTGCCTGTAGCTCACCGTTAGTGCTGTAGTAAGCGAAAAGCACCTGGCCGTTCAGCGAGAATGTCGCCCTTGTATAGCCGTTCTTCATGTCCCAGCTGACCTGGCTGGCGCCTGCAAAATCATGGTGGAAGGCGCGGAGAGCCTGTTGATTAACGACTTCATCATTGTTAGCAGCGAAAGCACTGACACCCATCATAAGCATAGTAGCGATGGATAAAATAACCTGTTTCATTTTTTTACTTTTATAAGTTTGTGATGTCTTTTTTTGTGATTGAGCTCTATTATAAGACGCGCTGATCTTTTCCATGTTGCAGCAATCCGAAAATATTTTTTCTTACCCTGGCGCCGCCTGATTATAAAAGAACTATTACTAAGACGAGGACAAAGCTATTCAGGTTACAGGGGTCGCGCAAGCCAATATTGACCAGTGGCTGGAGATGTTAAGCGATGATGAACAAGTGCAGGGCAAAAAGGTTCACGCCCGACCTGAAATGCACGCCGGACGGGCGTTAGCGCCGATTTCTTAATGAAAGTATAAAATCGTCTTTCGTGCTGTTAAAATAAATTTCCGGCGGGGCAGCGTCCAAAATTTGATAACTTGTATAATGAATTATCTGGCGCACGCCTTTTTGTCGTTTGGGCTACCTGAAATAACGGTGGGTAATCTGATCAGCGATTTTGTCAAGGGAAAGAAGAGATACGATTTTCCCGTGCGTATACAGCAGGGGATCTCCCTGCACCGCGCGATCGACGACTTTACCGACACGCACCCCGTCAACCGGCGGGCCAGGATAGTTTTTAAAGAAGCCTATGGCCTCTATTCCGGTCCCATCATCGATGTGGTGTACGATCATTTTCTGGCCAACGACCCGGTGAATTTTGCGGGCAGCAAGCAGCTGGCGGACTTCGCGCAAAAGACCTACGCCGACATTGCAGGGTGGCAGACTGTTCTGCCCGAACGTTTTGGCCGGATGTTCCACTATATGCGGGCGCAGGATTGGTTGTCAAACTATCGTTATAAGGAAGGACTGCATAACAGCCTCCATGGTCTCGCCCGCCGGGCCGCCTATATGGGGGACGCCGGCCGCGCCATCCACCTGTTCGAAAGCGGATATGAAGAGCTTGCCGCCTGCTATGCGGCTTTTTTCCCGGAACTTAAGGATTTTGCCCTGCGGACGCTGGACCACCTGCAGCAGGATGCGACCGGAGGGCCGCCGGTTGGGACATGAGCCGCCGCGGCCGCGGGGGCAGTTTGCGGGAGGTTGCGATCCGGAGATTTTTGGATATTTTTGGGCTATGAAGAACATCGTTGTACTTGCAGGCTTTTTATTAAGCGTGGCCCTGGTCAGGGCACAATCCTCCGGAGGCGGCGCGGCTACACAAAGCTCCCCGGCTCAGTCCTCCCTCGACAGCTCACCGCTCGACATGAGCTACTACCCGGTCGACTACCCCGTCCTCAAGATCCAGGACAAGGTGAACGAGCCGCTGATCGCCAGAGTGGTATACAGCCGCCCCCAGAAGAAAGGCCGGCGACTGTTCGGCGAGCTGGTCAACTACGGACAGGTCTGGCGCCTGGGCGCCAACGAGGCCACGGAGATCGAATTCTTCCGCGACGTAAAGGTCGATCGCAAGCTGATCAAAAAAGGCCGGTACACCCTCTACGCTCTCGTCGATACCGACAAATGGACCATCATCTTCAATAAGGAAACCGACACCTGGGGCGCGTTCCGCTATGACTCAGCCAAGGACGTTCTGCGGGTGACTGAACCTGTGGAAAAACAATCCGGTATCACGGAGATCTTTTCCATCGCTTTCCGGAAAGCTGACAAGGGAGCCCTGCTTTCCTTCAGCTGGGATGACGTCCTCGTAAATCTGCCCGTCAGCTGGAAATAGCAAACCCTCCAACCACCAAAACTCTTCGTTATGTGCGGCATTGCAGGCATCCTTTCCCCCGACCCGTCAAGGGTCACCCACCAGCGGCTAAAGGATATGACCGGCGCTATCGCCCACCGCGGTCCCGACGGAGAGAAGACCTGGATCAACGCATCCGGACAGGCAGGCCTCGGGCACCGGCGGCTGTCGATCATCGACCTCAGCCCTGCAGGTGACCAGCCCATGCACTACCATGACCGCTATTCCATCGTACACAACGGAGAGATCTATAATTACCGCGAGCTACGCGAGCAGCTGCAGGCAAAAGGCTATACCTTCTCCTCCCGCACAGACACTGAAGTGATACTCGCCGCCTACGAATGCTGGGGCCCGGGCTGTCTGCAGCAGTTCGACGGGATGTTCGCATTCGCCATCTGGGACGAGAAAGAGAAGCATCTGTTCATGGCGAGAGACCGGTTTGGCGAGAAGCCCCTTTTCTTCTACCAGGACGACGAACAGTTCGTCTTCGCCAGCGAGCTGAAAGCGCTGTGGGCCGCGGGAGTGCAAAAGGAAAGCAACAAAAAAATGCTTTTCAACTTTATCACCATCGGCTATACGCAGAACCCGACGAATGCCTTTGAGACATTCTTCCATGGCATATCCAAGCTGCCTGCACGGTCCTTCCTTCTTTATAATGCGCTGAATGGCGATACGGAGATCAAATACTACTGGGATATCGAGGTCGAGCATACCCGTATATGCAAGGAATCGAACGCCATTGATGACTTCTACCAGCTGCTGATGACCTCTGTCAACCGCCGCCTCCGCAGCGATGTCCCCGTCGGCACCAGTCTCAGTGGCGGACTGGACAGCTCGTCGATCGTCGCCTGTATTGCGCAACAGCCCGATACGACACAAAGTCTCCCGACCTTCTCCGCCCTTTTCCCGGGTTTTGAAAAGGACGAGTCGGTATATGTCCGTTCGCTGACGAACCATCTCGGCCTCGACAACTTCTCTACTACACCCTCTGCCTCCGACCTGGTGCGCGACTTTGACAAGCTGGTTCACCACCAGGAAGAGCCTTTTACGTCTTCCAGCATCTACGCCCAGTACCGGGTGTTTGGCCTTGCTGCCAACCACGGGGTCAAGGTCATGCTGGACGGGCAGGGCGCTGACGAGCTGCTGGCGGGCTATCACAAATATTACAGCTGGTACTGGCAGGAGCTCTACCGAAGCGACAAAAAAGCGTTTGCGCTCGAGCTGGAGGCCGCCAAAGAGTCGGGTATCGAGTGGACCTGGAAGAACAGACTGGCTGCACATCTACCTGTCTATGCGGGGTTATTTCTGAAGAAGAAGCGGACGGCCCAGCAGCGCTCCAACAGCGATCTCTCCCGGGATTTCGTCCGGCAATACGGCGTCTCCTATTACGATATCCCTCATTTTGACCGTCTCAACGGCATTCTATACTACAATACATTCATGAACGGGATGGAAGAGCTGCTGCGCTATGCCGACCGCAACTCCATGGCCCATGGCGTCGAAGTACGTCTGCCCTTCCTCAGTCACGAGCTCGTGGAATATGTCTTCTCGCTGCCCGCGCATTTCAAGATCCGCGAAGGATGGACAAAATGGTTGCTGCGGATGAGCATGGACAGCCTTCTTCCCGCAGACATCGCCTGGCGGAAGGACAAGACCGGCTTTGAGCCTCCCCAGCTGGACTGGATGCTGGACCCGGCACTCCGTGAATATATCCATGAGGCGCGCCGGTCGCTGGTAAAAGCAGATGTCCTTTCGGACAGGGTACTGAATAAAAAAATTCAGCCGCATGAGGCTCATGCGGCTGAAAGTCACGACTGGCGATATCTTGTCGCTTCGGCTTGTCTGGCCTGGCGCGGCTAGTTCGGACTAGCTGGCCTTTTTATATTTTTCTACCACCTGCATATTGCCGTCGGCATTGGACTTGACGGTGATCCAGTTGTTCGGATCTTCCAGCTTGATATAATATTCGACCACGTTGTCCGAAGTTACTTCGGTCACGCCGAATACCTTCTTGTCGGCATATTTCTTCTGCAGACGGACGAGAACGTTGACGGGTAAGTTCTTTTCTGAATAGTACCTGATCGAGCTGAGGAAGTTTCCTTCCTTATCGTATTCGATCTTGGTAAGGACCTCACCCTGGCGGAAGTTGACCATGTATTTATCCTCCATCTCCGCCCACTTTACCTGCTGTGCGTCGGGGAAGGCCTGTTTAAAGGCCTGCAGCAGCTTGTCGCTGATGCTGTAGCTCATTCCCCCGTCCGAAACAGGCCGTCCGGACAGTGTTCCATTGGCAAATACTCCGGCGCCGAGTGCCAACAGGCAGAAGGCAAGGAGAAGATTTCTACGGATAAATTTCATCGGTGTCATGGTTGCTATTTTTGTGCGTTTAATAAATCAATTGCTATTCGATAGTGTAAAGCTAATATGATGTCATCGCTGGTCAAGTGAAACTACACTTCCGGCAAGGCATCGTATATCTCTAAACTGAGCGTTATCGTCCGCGTTTTCCCAAAGGCGGTAAAAGTTGTTGCGAAACGGGTTAAAGCATACCCGAACCGGTAATAGTCGTGTTGCTTATTGGGGGTTAAGCTTTTGTTAAACTGGATGATCGTGGATGAGCGGCCATGGCGCGCCGGTTTTGGTTTTCCCTTTGTATCTTTAATCCATGAAACTTTCAACCAAGCTAATACATGCAGGCGTAGAACCCGATCCGTCAACGGGAGCCATCATGACCCCGATCTACCAGACATCAACATATGTACAGACAGCGCCCGGCGTACACAAAGGATATGAGTACGCGCGTTCGCAGAATCCAACCCGGCAGGCGCTGGAGTCGGCGCTGGCGCATATCGAGAATGGAAAACATGGACTTTGTTTTGGCAGTGGCGTAGCAGCGACGGATGCGGTGCTCCGGCTTCTTGTTCCCGGCGACGAGGTCATCGCGGCCAACGACATGTACGGCGGCACCTATCGTCTCTTTACAAAGATCTTCGAGAAGGTGGGTATCAAGTTTCACTTTGTCAACATGCAGGACGCGGCTGCGATCGAACCCTATATCAATAGCAGGACGCGGCTGATCTGGGCGGAGACGCCTACCAATCCGCTGATGAATATCGTCGACATCGCGGCACTCGCCACCATCTCCAAAAAACACAAATTGCTACTCTGTGTCGACAATACGTTTGCGTCGCCGTATCTGCAAAACCCGCTGGACCTCGGCGCGGACCTGGTCCTTCACTCGGCTACAAAATACCTCGGCGGCCATAGCGATGTCATACACGGCTGTCTCATCATGAACGATACGGCGCTGCGCGATCAGCTGTATTTCATCCAGAAGAGCTGCGGGGCCGTTCCCGGTCCGCAGGACTGTTTCCTCGTGCTGAGAGGTCTGAAGACCCTGCACGTCCGAATGGACCGTCACTGCTCCAACGGGGAGGCCATTGCGCGCTGGCTGCGCGGCCATCAAAAGGTCGGGAAAGTATATTGGTGCGGATTTGAGGATCATCCAGGCTATGCGGTTGCCAGGCGACAGATGCGGGGCTTCGGCGGAATGATGAGCTTTACGCTGAAGGACGATAGTCTCGGGGCCGCTACGAAGCTGCTGTCCTCGACACGGCTGTTCGCGCTTGCGGAGAGCCTCGGCGGGGTCGAGTCCCTGATCAACCATCCGGCGAGCATGACCCATGCCTCCATACCCCGGGAAGAACGTATAAAGAACGGCCTCACGGACTCTCTCATCCGGCTCAGTGTCGGCATCGAGGACGTGGATGACCTTATCGAGGACCTGAAACAGGCTATCGGATAACCGTGGGGAACCCAGGTAAATCCAGGGCGGCGCGTGCGGAAGAGCTGCGCGTCTTCCTCGACAGGAAGGTGGCAGAATATAACCAGCCGTCTTTTGTCCCGGATGACCCGGTGAGCATCCCCCAACGGTATTCCCAAAAACAGGATATCGAGATCGCGGGTTTTTTCGCGGCCATCTTCTCCTGGGGGAACCGTAAGACCATCATCCAGAAATCGCAGCAGCTGATGCAGCTGATGGATGACGCGCCCTATCAGTTCGTCCGGCAGCATACGGATAACGATCTGAAAAGGCTGCTGGGGTTTAAGCACAGGACTTTCAATCCGACCGACCTGCTTTATTTTATCGTTTTTTTCCGGTGGCATTATTCTAAGTACGGATCCCTGGAGGACGCGTTTCTTCTGCCGTGGGAGCGACACGGTGGGGCCGCCGTGGGGACAGCCGGCGCAAGCGCCGCGGGAGAGACAGCCGCTGCGTCCACCACCAGCTACGACGCCAAATCCGCGCTATCGGCCTTCCACCACTATTTCTTCTCCCTAGAAGAAGACGGCGAACGTATTGCGCCGCCCCGCACAAAGAAACATATCTCCACTCCCGAAAAGAATTCCAGCTGCAAACGGATCAATATGTTCCTCCGCTGGATGGTCCGCAAGGACGGGAATGGGGTCGACTTCGGCATTTGGCAGCGGATCCCGATGAGCCATCTCATCTGCCCCCTCGACCTGCACGTGGCACGGGTCGCCAGGCGACTGGGCCTGTTAACCCGGGAAAGCTCCGACTGGCAGGCTGCGGTGCAGCTGACTCAGGGTTTATCCTTACTCGACAAAGATGATCCTGTAAAGTATGACTTCGCGTTATTCGGCCTCGGAGTAATGGAAAATTTTTAAAACAAAAGGCTGTAACTTACCGTTAAATTTGGTCCGTCCGGACCGTGGTTCGGGCTGGCTGCGGCCGGCAAAGACCCGGGTTCGGGCGGGTATAAAATATCAATCCTATTTCGTTGATCATGGATATATCGGCTGACAGTTCAATACTGATACAAGACCTCAACCGGTCGTATGGATGGGAGCTGGCAGACTCGCTCACGCAACAGCAGCTGGAAGACCTTCTGGCGGAGACGCTGAATGAATGGATCCGCTCTGATTTTAACAGGCTCGTGCAATTTCTGTACAGGATAGATATCAGCGAAGCCAGGCTCCGACTGTTGTTGGACGAGAACACGGAACAGGATACGGGTCATCTGCTGGCCAGACTGGTCCTTGAGAGACAGTGGCAGAAGATACTGACCCGCCGGCAGTTCAGGCCGGATGATGCAATCAGCGACGAAGAAAGATGGTAATATGCAACTCCTCGAAGTAACCGATCGTTCCAGGGTTCAAAAATTCCTCGATCTGCCCAGGGCTTTGTATAAGGGCGATAGTGCCTGGATTTGCCCTCTCGACGAGGATATCGCCGCTATATTCGATCCCCGCCGGAATCCCTTCTTCACGCACGGCCGCTGCGCACGCTGGATACTGATCGATGAGACCGGAAAGACCATCGGCCGTATCGCCGCCTTCATCAACGACCAGAAAGCTGTTAAACATACCGTGCCCACCGGCGGGATGGGTTTCTTCGAATGCATAGACAACGATACGGTCGGCTTCCTGCTGCTGGATACGGCCCGCCGCTGGCTGGAAGCAGCCGGCATGAAGGCTATGGAAGGCCCGGTCAATTTCGGCGAGAACGATAAATACTGGGGACTGCTCGTGGAAGGCTTCCATTCGCCCTCGCTCGGCATGAACTATAACCCGCCCTACTATCAGCGGATACTCGAGTCCTATGGCTTCCAGCGGCAGTATGACCAGCTGACGAATTTCCTGGACGCGACTATCCCGCTGCCCGAACGGTTCACGAAGATCGCCGACTGGGTGATGAAAAAACCCGGCTATACCTTCGAACATTTTTCAATAGCAAATAAAGAGAAATATTTTTCCGATTTTCTGTCGGTCTACAACGACGCGTGGAGCGAGTTTGACACGTTCACGCCGCTCGAGCTGTCGACCGTAAAGGAATCTTTCCGGCAGATGCGCCCGATCATGGACGAGAAGATCATCTGGTTCGCCTACTATCAGCAGGAGCCCATCGCCTTTGTCCTCTGTCTCCCCGACGTCAACCAGCTGCTGAAGCCCGTCAAAGGCCGGCTTAATCTGCTCGGCAAGCTGAAATTCTTCTGGTATAAGCATACCCGCACCGTCGACCGCCTCCGTATCACCATTATGGGATGTAAGAAGAAGTTCCAGCAGCACGGACTGGAATCTGCACTGATCCGCTGTCTTCAGCTGGAAGTGCTGCCGCGTAATACGATAAAAGGAGTCGAGCTCGCCTGGGTAGGGGACTTTAATAAGAAGATGCTGGCCCTCCACGAGGCTACGGGTGCGCGGAAAGAAAAAGTGCACCGGACCTATCTGTATAGCTTCCCCGGGTGGCCAATATCCGCCGTGGGTCTGGCCCAGCAAAACCGGCCCGCAGAACAGCTGGAATTAATACATTAGCTCCTTTACCTTCTCCTTGTCCTCTTTTTCTTTCTTGAGGTCGAACATGGTCCCGAAGACGCGGTCCCAGATGGTGCTGCTTACGCCGAAACCCTTGTGCTCGTCCTTGTAGTGATGGAGATGATGGTTCCTCCACAACGGTTTCATCCATTTGAAAGGAGGGTTCCAGGCATGGATGGCGTAGTGCATGCTGCCGTAAAGCAGGTAGCCAAGCATGAAGCCGGGGAAGAACATAAATACATTCGTCCCCATTGTCAGACGCATCAGGAAGAATATTGCGGAGGCGATGATCAGGCTGGGCACCGGAGGCATGAACAGCCGCTCTTTGTCCCGGGGATAGTGGTGGTGATTTCCGTGCAGCGTATAGATGAATTTCTGCGCCCGCTGGCTTTCCGCTATCGCGTGGAACGCAAACCTGTGCATCAGGTATTCAAAAAAGGTCCAGAAGAACATGCCGCCCAAAAAGGTCAGCGCGATCCTTGCCAGGGGATAATCCAGCGTCGATCCTGCGTAATATAGAAAGTAGATGATAACCGGTGTATATATGCCCCAGATGACCAGGGGGTGGGTCTTCGTCAGCATCTCAAGATACTGATTCTTAAATAATTGTGCCTGCCCTTTGTTATTTATCTTTTCGAATTTCATGGTATCAGCTTTAGTGTCCGTGCCGGAACCCTTCCGGCACGGCGAAGTTACGAAGAAACGGTGTAACTCCCGCGGTGCTCCGCTACAGCGCCTCTTCAAAGATATTTTCTTCCTGCCGGTTCTGTTTTAGTAGCTGATAGTGATTTATTAGTGTGGTTATCAATGGATAAGAGCGGTAGGGCAGCCCATTCTGCTCCGCCTCCTCCCGGAGTATCCGGGTTATCTCGGGGTAAAACACATGGCTGACCGACGGAAACAGGTGGTGCACGACGTGGAAATTAAAACAGCCCATGACCCAGCGCGTAAACCAGTTGTCGTGGCTTACGTCATTGGTGTTGATCAGCTGGTGCATAAACCAGCTATAGGGCAGCCTGTTCTCTCCGTCGGGCAGCGGGAACTGGTTCTCCGTATTGGCGTGCGGGGATAGCAGCACCAGCAGGGAGAAAATGCTTGCCGTAAAGACCATCACCAGGAAGGCCGCGATGGCCTGTCCCCAGCCGATGTCTAGCAGCAGCACCGGCAGAACGATCATATAGAACAGAAAGAAGAACTTGAACGCGAATAGTCGCCAGTATTCGCCGCGGGGTATGACGGTTACCTTCCATACTGGTTTTTTCTTGTTGAAGAAGTCCTTGAAATCCCTTATCAGCAGCCAGTTCAGGATATACAACGGGTAGAGGAAGGGTAGGTAAATATGCTGGTATTTGTGTATCCCGGAGAAAGGGCCGTGCGGGAAGATGCGGGCCAGGCTGCTCTGCTCAACGTCGCTGTCCCAGCCCATGATATTCGGATAGTTGTGGTGCAGACGGGTATGACGGATGGACCAGACATAGCTGTTGGCGCCCATCAGGTCGAAAAGACGGACATAGACCGCGTTCCATCGCCGGCTGCGGAAAAGCACCCCGTGTACGGCGTCGTGAATGAGGTTGAGAAAATTGATAACCAGCAATAAGCCAAGGCCGGCATATAAAAAATACAACGCGATCGCATTCTTACCTGTCAGCAGGGCCAGGCCGTAGACGATAAAATAGAGGGAAGGGAACAAAATAGCCTTTAGCAGCCTGATCTTTCTATATTTCGGTTCCAGCGCTGCCACCGTCCGGTGGATACGTCCCCGTATACGGTAAAATAATTCATCCCGTTCGTCCTTTGCAAACAAAGGTTTTACTGCTCGTTCCATGCTGTCGTTCTTTATCCGATATTGCAACAATCAGCAGGAATGCAAGGTTCATGGCTCCGGGCGAAAATTTTTTTACTCTGCGGGCGTCCCGTGCCCGTACTGCAGCTTGAACTTTTTAAGGTCGGGGGTGATCTTTCTCTGTCTGCCAAGTTCATACTGATAGATGATCTCTCCTACCTCCTTGAAGAATGGATAGCCGATCTCTTCATAGTCATACTTGTCATCGTTCAGCACGCCATCGCTATTTGTATAAATCGTGCCGGAGAGCATGAACTCCACGTTGTTCCTGAAGTCAGCGATATAGGCGTAGTCCGTCAGGAAGCCATAGGCCCATCCTGGCTTATTAAAGACGCGGATGTAGTCGGGGATATGACCGCGTCCGGCCTTAAAGAGAAAGAACTTGGTATAGCTGTCGAAGTATTCGCCGGTATCGTATTTCGGATGCAGCGACTCGCGCGGGTACTCTGACATATACCGGTAGAGAAAAGTATAGTCGCCGGGCTTCAGGTCGAATCGTTGTTTCTTTGGCACCGACTCAGGGAAAAGCACGGACTGCAGCAGCTGCTGACCATCCTCCAGTGGGAAGTTGTTGTGTGTAGTGAAATCCATCGGCTCGACGATCAGGGAATCGTGCCGGTCTAGATGGGCGTTCCCCAATAGCACCTTGTGGCTGAAGTCGAACTGGATCGTACTGTAGGCCGGGGGTTGAGTGTATACGGTCCTGTCCTTCGAATCTTTGGTCGTGCCGTTGAAAGCTTCGCCGCCTTTGACAAAATCGATCCGGTTGGTATGTCTGTTCTCATCCTCATTCATAGGCACGAATCGGCGGGTGATGCGCATATCGGGATAGCCCAGCTGCCAGAGCCGCCGGTTTATCCATTCCTGGCCAAGGAATTCGTAGAGCCGGCTATAGGCGTCGTTGTCACTGACCAGGAATATCTTCCGGATGTATTGCGCGACGGAGGGCTGTCCGTCTGCAGCGCTTGTATCCTGTGTCACCGCGCTCTGGCCGCTGTAGGAGCTGTCCGTGTCCATTGGAGTATTCATATCGATGCCATAACGGTGAAGGCTGTTTATTTTTTCCAGCGACAGGAAGGCCAGCGGCATCTTTACTGTAGAAGCCGGGTTGAAATATTCCAGTGGGTTTACCCGGTAGTAATAGTTGTGGAAATGTGGCCGGTTTTGTTTGTCGCGGTCTATGCGCGTGTAGATCAGCTGGTACCGGAATGAATCCGGCTTGTCCAGCACTCGCAGGAGGAAGGGGGAAGCTTTTGAACGCAGGAGATTCACGAGGAAGGAATCGGTCTGAGGGTGAGTAGTCTCACCGCCGGGGAGCCGAGTGGTCATCGCGGGTGTTGGGTGAGTGGCCCCATTGGCCTCGGACTGAGCGACCCCGATCCGGGGACAGAACCCCGCCAACAGGAGGACGTATACAATTTGCTTCATCTACCAAAGATATTCCTTTACCTTTGAGCGCCACTCCAAAAATGGGGTTCTTCCAGACCCGGAGTGGTGCAATATTACCATGAAAATTGTTTCCTATCTTAAAGAAGAGCACGAACAGCTGGCTATCCTGGTCGACGGATATCTCTACGATGCTGAGCTGATCCATCCCGATCTTCCCAACACGATCAACATGTTCCTCAACTACTGGGACGAGCTGTCTCCGGTGCTGCAGGCCGGCGAGCTGGCGATCCGCGACGGACGTATCAGCCGCAACAAGGCGGTCCGTGTTGACAGCGTCCAGCTGCTGGCGCCGATACCGTTCCCCCCGAGCTGCCGCGACGGATATGCCTTCCGCCAGCATGTGGCGGCGGCCAGGCGCAATCGGAAAGTGCCCATGATACCGGAATTTGATCAGTATCCCATCTTCTATTTCACCAACCACCATAGCATACAGGGCCCCGGCGATATCCGGTGCATGCCCGACCATTTCGAGAAGCTGGACTTCGAGCTCGAGGTCGCTATCGTCATCTCCCGTCAGGGGCGCAATATCCGCGCAGCGGAAGCGGATGACTATATCGCCGGTCTGATGATCATGAACGATATGAGCGCAAGAACCCTCCAGCTGGAAGAGATGCTGCTCAACCTGGGACCCGCGAAGGGAAAGGATTTTGCAACGGTGACAGGTCCCTGCCTCGTTACGCTCGACGAGCTCGGGCCCTTCGAAGTGCCCTGTAAAGAAGGTCACACGGGCAAGAACTGGAATCTGCGTATGCAGTGCCGGATCAACGGCGTCAACGTCAGCGACGGCAATCTCTCCGATATGGACTGGACCTTTGCCGAGCTCATCGAAAGAGCTTCCTATGGTGTCGACCTCTACCCGGGCGACGTCATCGGCAGCGGCACAGTAGGCACGGGCTGCTTCCTGGAGCTTAACGGCACCGGCAAGCTCAATGATCCCAACTATGCCGAACAATGGCTGCAGGAGAATGACAGCATCGAGATGGAGGTCGAAGGACTGGGCCTTTTGCAGAACACGGTCGTAAGAGAGGACAGCGATCTGTCCCTGCTGGCCATCAAAAAACGCTAAACATGCAAATCGACCTGAAGGCGCTGACCCCCGTCGAACGGCAGCACTATCTGCAGTCTGCAGTAGCTCCACGCCCTATCTGCTTCGCCAGCACCATCGACAAGGAAGGGCGGATCAACCTGAGCCCGTTTAGTTTTTTCAATCTCTTCGGCACCACGCCTCCTATTCTTATCTTCTCGCCGTCCCGCCGGGTCCGCGACAACAGCACCAAACATACCTGGCACAACGTGCACGAGGTCCCGGAGGTCGTGATCAATATCGTCGATCTCCCCATGGTTCAGCAGACCAGCTTGTCGAGCTGCGACTATCCCAAAGAAGTCAACGAATTTGTCAAGGCCGGGTTCACCGAAGAGCCTGCCACTCTCGTGCGGCCGCCCATGGTAAAAGAGAGCAAGATAAAGATCGAGTGCCGGGTGATAGAAACAAAGCCCTTAGGCGATGAAGGAGGATCGGGCAACCTGGTGTTCTGTGAGGCGCTAAGGATGCATATCGACCCTTCGATCCTCGACGACAACAAGAAATTCATCGACCAGCGCCGAATCCAGCTGGTCGCCCGTCTGGGCGGCGACTGGTACTGCCATGCCGGGGAAGACAATCTGTTCCTGGTCCAGAAGCCCAATACCCGGCTCGGCATCGGCATGGACGCGCTGCCTGACCCCATCCGGAAGAGCAGGATACTCTGTGGGAACCACCTGGGCCAGCTGGCCAATGTCCACGAAATGCCGACAGTGGACCCCTCTTTCGAAGACGACCGCCTCCGGCAGATATTTCAGTATTATTCGGTCAGCCCCGAAGAAATGGAGAAGGAGCTACACGCCTATGCGGCCCGCCTCCTGGATGAGGGCAAAGTTGCGGAGGCCTGGCAGGTGCTGCTGGCGCTGAATTGAACTGGTGGCCGGACCACGGCGACCCGCGACGGGGCCGAGATCGCGTCCAAACTTGGTCCCTCCCTGCGGATGACCTATCTTCGCGTACTTTTTCAATCGTAACATGAGCACATCACAACTATCGGAACAGGAGCTCATCCGCCGGGACAAACTGGCGGAGCTTACTCAGCTTGGTATCGACGCATATCCCGCGGCTTTATTTCCCGTCAGTATAACCGCGGCCTATATAAAAGAAAATTACAAGGACGGCCAGAATAATGCCGACTTCGCTGACGTCACCCTCGCCGGCCGTATCATGATACGCCGCGACATGGGAAAGGCGTCGTTCGCCACTCTGCAGGACAGCACCGGCAGAATTCAGCTATATATCAAACGCGATGAGGTCGCCCCCGGGGAGGACAAGACGCTCTACGACAAGATCTGGAAATCCCTGATCGACCTCGGCGATATCCTCGGCGTAAAGGGCTATGTCTTCACCACCAAGACGGGCGAGATATCCATACACGTAAAGGAATTTACCATCCTGACGAAATCGCTTAAGCCGCTGCCCGTTCCGAAGGAAAAAGAAGGGGAGACATTCGACACCGTTACCGATCCGGAGTTTCGCTACCGTCAACGTTACGCCGACCTGGTGGTAAACCCTCATGTGAAGGACGTTTTTATCCGCCGGACAAAGCTGATCAACGCCATGCGCAGCTTCCTCAACGACCGCGGCGCGATCGAGGTCGACACTCCCGTGCTGCAGAGCATTCCCGGTGGAGCTGCAGCCAGGCCTTTTATCACCCACCACAACGCCCTCGACATCCCGTTATACCTCCGTATCGCCAATGAGCTCTACCTGAAAAGGCTGATCGTTGGTGGTTTTGACTGGGTCTATGAGTTCAGTCGCAACTTCCGCAACGAAGGCATGGACCGTACCCATAACCCGGAGTTCACCGTACTGGAATTCTATGTGGCGTATAAAGACTATCTCTGGATGATGGAGACGACCGAGGCCCTTCTCGAGCGTACGGCCATCGCTACCAACGGCACCAGCAAGGTCACGGTAGACGGGAAGGAGATCGACTTCAAGGCCCCCTATCGCCGGATCACGATGTACGACGCGATCAAAGAATACACCGGCTTCGACATCAGCAGCATGGACGAGGCGGCGCTCCGTGAGGTTTGCCACAAGCTGAGCATCCATGTTGAGCCGTCTATGGGTAAGGGCAAGCTGATCGACGAGATCTTCAGCGCAAAATGCGAAGAGCATTTCATCCAGCCGACCTTTATCATCGACTATCCCGTCGAGATGAGCCCTCTCACCAAGAAGCACCGGAGCACGCCGGGGCTTGTAGAGCGGTTTGAGCTGATGGTTAATGGAAAGGAGATCGCCAACGCTTATAGCGAGCTCAATGACCCGATCGATCAGCGCGAACGTTTTGAGGCCCAGCTTCAGCTGATGCAGCGTGGGGACGACGAGGCTATGTTCATCGACTATGATTTCCTGCGCGCCCTCGAATACGGTATGCCGCCGACGGCGGGTATAGGGTTTGGGATCGACCGTATCTGTATGCTTATGACGGGGCAGCCCAGCATACAGGATGTGCTGCTGTTCCCGCAAATGAGACCGGAAAAAACGGTTGAGCAGCCCGGTTTGGAGACGCCCGAGGTTTAGGTTGCCTGCCAAAACCCTCTCCCCACAATAGCTTCATGTGGTTCACGGCCCCGGGTGTCCCAGGGTCAACCTAACGTCGTTGCACAGCCCTGTGCAAAGATTCTGGGGGAATCTCCTGAAATTTCGTTAAATTGGGAGTAGCTAAAAACGATTGCCATATGGATAATACCACGATCACGAAGATTGGGACTATTTTCTATGCCCTCGTTATTGGATTCTTCGGTGTCAATCACTTCTTGCAAGGCACCGGAATGGCAAAAATGGTTCCCGCCTTCCTCCCTGGCGGCGTTGTCTGGGTCTATATCACCGGAAGCTGCCTGCTCCTCGCAGCTATCGCTTTTCTGATCAACAGACAAACCCGTCTCGCAGGAATATTACTGGCCCTTTTCCTATTGCTGATTGTCGTCACGGTTCACTTGCCCGCTGTTATCAGCGCACCAGACATGGCATCCCGCAGATTTCCTCTGGTCAACCTGATCAAGGATACCGGTCTGGCGGCTGCGGCGTTGATGGTGGCCGGTAGCAGCAGCGTTGCCAGAGGCTAGTTGACCGACCTTATCCCTGCCGGTCATGCCCACCGGCCGATTGCATACAGACCACGGCCTGTCCCCCCTGAAGCCAGCCTGGTAGGCCAGCAGGGATTGTCATGGCTTTGCCGGCTTGAACCGCTGAGCCCAGCAGGTCGGGCTGAGCCGTCGGCGTGTGAACCGCGGAACCCCGCGCAGGCGGCATGTACAAAAAAAAACCTCCCGCTCTAAGCGGGAGGACGATGTTGCCTTTTACCCAAAAGGATTAAAATGAAAAGCGTTTGACGTGGCTGTGTTACAGGAACAGGTCGTTCATTAGCTTCTGGTCGGGATTAATGGCATACCTGCCAAAGTCGGAGATCCCTTCCTTCTGAAGAACGTCCTCGTCTATAAAAAAATTGCCTGTCGTTTCAAAAGAAGGTTTTTGTAATATATAATACGCTGCGTCCGCTACGATCTCGGGTGTGCGACTGCGTTGCATCAGGAAATCCCCACCGAGCAAATTCTTTACCGCAGCTGTGGCTATCGTTGTTCGGGGCCACAGCGCGTTTGCCGCTATACGGTACTGTTTGAGCTCTTCGGCCAGCCCGATCACGATCATGCTCATGCCGTACTTGCTGAGCGTATAGGCCAGATGGGGGGCAAACCACCGCGGGTCCAGGTTCAGAGGCGGCGAAAGATTGAGAATATGCGGATTGTGCGCCTGCTTCAGATAGGGGATACAGGCCTGGCTCATAAAGAACGTTCCCCTGACATTGATATCGTGCATGAGGTCCCAGCGCTTGGGCTCCACCTGCTCGGTAGGCGATATATTGACCGCACTGGCGTTGTTCACCAGGATATCGATGCCTCCAAAGGTATCAACCGTTTGGCTGACAATATTGTGTATGCTGTCCTCGAACCGGATATCCCCCTTTATTGGCAGCACCTTGCCGCCCCCGGCAGCGGCTATTTCCTCTGCCGCGGTATAGATCGTCCCCTCCAGCTTGGGATTGGGCTCATCCGTCTTGCCCGCAATAGCGATATTAGCGCCCTCAGCTGCCAGCCGGATGGCTATTGCCTTACCGATACCCCTTGTTCCCCCGGAAATAAGCACCGTCTTATTTTCAAATACCTTCATCGGAATAGAATATTAAGATTCGAGATTATGGTAAAAACTGACCGAACAGCACCCCGCGGTGGCCGGGAACCAGCTGATGCGGACGAACCGGCCATTATCCGGTAAGAGGTACAAAATAGGCTAATTTATAATATCCGGCGCTGCGGCCCTGAAATTTTAGCATATTTCGTTCAAACTCATGGCTTACCTACTATTACTTTCGAAGTTTTTCGTATTTCTACGAATTGCACCGTAAAATCAGCAATCGTGAAATATAGCATTTTCTCTCTTGTATCAGCTGATTTTCAATTGTATGTTTGTATTGTTAAGTCTGATTTGATAAGCGATTCTAAGATCCACTATCCGAAGAGAAACCGTCCAATGAATGAATTAAATCCAAAGAAAAACCAAAATCCAAGATCCGAAGAAACAACCCGTTTTGATCTAAGAATCCTAAAAAAACCAAAAGCATCCAAAAATCCAAGAAAAGCCCTGAATCCTTAATCGATCAAACTTATTCTTAAATCCAAAATCCAAGTCCAAGTATCCAGATCCTAAGAACAAGCCGATGTAAAATTTGTACCTATTGATGGCCGTGAATTGTTGGTTAAGTATCGTACAAGTAATTGAAAAGCCCCGGATAAAACCGGGGCTTTTCGTTTGCATGGACTC
>Ga0207695_10003935_pt1 | contig 20547 bp, 13 predicted proteins | sample KBSC54metaG_FD_184354 | JGI IMG/M metagenome (GOLD analysis project Ga0207695, IMG submission 184354) | Corn rhizosphere microbial communities from Kellogg Biological Station, Michigan, USA - KBS C5-4 metaG (SPAdes) (version 2) | ecosystem: Host-associated > Plants > Roots > Rhizosphere > Soil...
TATCGCCGCGCCACACCAGGGTAGGCCCTGCGGCGGCGAACGCCACGGTGGCGACGCTGGTGCCGATCAGGGCAAGAGAAAGCAAACGGGCAAGACGAAATGACATGTGCTGCGTAACCCCGGGGTCATGAATGTGGTCGCCGCGTTGCCATCAAGGGCTGCAGGCTGATGAAGAATCGCGGTATTTCATCCGGCTGTGGGCAAAACATCAAGCGGAAGTTGTGCTTACGTTTAGTTTGGTGAAGCCCGCCGGGGTGATGGAGAGTGATCGGGAGCGAGAAACGACTCGGAAACCTCCCTATTCGTCATCCCGGCGCTGGCCGAGATCCAGTGACGTCGGTTGTTGTGAGAGCGTATCCAGGCTCTGACGCGACAACCCAGCGATAACGCCACTGGATCCCGGCCTGCGCCGGGATGACGAAGTGGGGATGTTCGAGATTCCCTCGGTTGCTTTCGAGCAACCGCCAACACTCGTTCCTCACTCCTCCAAACGCACTACTCAAAGCCCCTCATTCTCCATCGTCATCCCGGCGAAGGCCGGGATCCACCCCTGAACATGGATGCTTGCCATGTGCTGTCTGACGAGCGAGGCCTGAGGAATGGATCCCGGCCTGCGCCGGGATGACGAAGTGGGGTATTCGAGATTTCCCTCGGTTGCTTTCGAGCAACCGCCAACACTCGTTCCTCACTCCTCCAAACGCACTACTCAAAGCACCTCATTCTCCATCGTCATCCCGGCGAAGGCCGGGATCCACCTCTGAACATGGATGCTCGCCATATGCCGCCTGACGAGCGAGGCCTGAGGAATGGATCCCGGCCTGCGCCGGGATGATGAAGTGGGGGTATTCGAGATTCCCTCGGTTGCTTTTGAGCAACCGCCAACACTCGTTCCTCACTCCTCCAAACGCACTACTCAAAGCACCTCATTCTCCATCGTCATCCCGGCGAAGGCCGGGATCCACACCTGAACATGGATGCTTACCATGTGCCGCCTGAAGAGCGAGGCCTGAGGAATAGGTCCCGGCCTGCACCGGGATGACGAAGTGGGGTGCTCGAGATTTCCCTAGGTTGCTTTGAGCGACCGCAATACTCGTTCCTCACTCCTCCAAACTCACCACTCAAAGCACCTGCACATACCGCGTCCCCTCATCCCCCGACACCACCAGCAGCAGCTGTCGCGGATTTGCCCCGGCAAGGCGCTGCATCGTGTTCAGGCCGGTCACGCGTAGGTTGCCGATACCTAGCAGGATGTCGCCTTGCTTCAACCCGCCTTGATCGGCGCGGCTGCCCTTGGCGACCGCAGCGACCTGGACGCCGGCCACACCCTGGCTGCGCAGGTTCTGTGGCAGTTCGCTGAAAGTGACGCCCACCAGGCGTGCATCGAGCTTGCCGCCATCGAGCGTGGCGAGTTTCTCCGGCGCGAGCTTCAGGGTGATGTCACGCGGCGTACCGCTGCGCGTGATGGTCAACTTGACCGAGCTGCCGACCGGTAGCAGGCCCTCGGCGTTGCGCAGCTCCTGCGGGCTGCGCAGTGGCTTGCCGTCGATGGCGGTGATCACGTCGCCGGTCTGCACATCGGCTTGGTCGGCGACTGAGCCATTGCTCACCCGCGTCACCACCACGCCGTTGCTGTTCTTGAGTCCCAGCACCTGCGCGATGCGCGGGGTGATTTCCTGAGTGTCGATGCCCAGCGTGCCCCGGCTGACCTTGCCGTGGGCGATCAGCTGCTGCATCACCTCGCTGCTGAGGTTGGTGGGGATGGCAAAGCCGATGCCGACATTGCCGCCCGAAGGCGAAAAGATCATCGTATTGATGCCGACCAGCTCGCCGCGCAGGTTCACCAGCGCACCACCGGAGTTGCCCGGATTGATCGAGGCATCGGTCTGGATAAAGTTCTGGTAGCCCGAATTGCCGAGCCCCGAGCGACGCAGTGCTGAGACGATGCCCGACGTCGCCGTCTGCCCCAGGCCGAACGGGTCACCCACGGCCACCACGAAATCGCCCACGCGCAGTTGATCGGAGTTGGCCAGCGGCAGCGCCTTCAGGTCCGTGCCCTGGATTTGCACGACCGCGACATCGGTTTCCGGGTCGGTGCCGATCAGCTTGCCTTTGAAATTGCGCCCGTCCTGCAGGGTGACGGTGATGTCGTCCGCGCTGCCGACCACATGGTTGTTGGTCAGCACATAACCCTTGGCCGCATCGACGATGACGCCCGAGCCCAGGCTCTGCTCCACGCGTTCGCGCGCACCGCCGTTGAGGCCGAACATCTGGCGAAACACCGGGTCGTCGAAGAACGGGTCGCGCACCTTCACGCGCGTCTTGGTCGAGATGTTCACCACCGCTGGCGTAACTTTTTCCAGCATCGGCGCCAGCGACGGCAAAGGTTGCCCGTCGACGCTCGGTGGCAGTGCAGCATGGCCGATCAGTGGCAATACCGACGCCAGGGTGGCAGCAAATATGACAGCGAGGCGGCGATGACGCGGATACATCGAAGACTCCTTAAAAACATGGGTGGCGAAGCATAAGTGCAGGTTCGACTTTGGCTGTTGCGTTCGGTTCCCGCACCCTTCCATAACGTGACGGTGTTCAAAACACTTTACATCGCATCGGGTGAGGGGTAACTTGCACTTCCGTCCGCAAGCACAACATATTGTGTGTTGATGTCAGCTAACCACCCAGTGCTGGTGTCGACCAACAAACTCCTCAGGGGAGGGGTTTTCGTACGGAAGGGAATACAGGCAGGTATCGCTGCCGGGCCGGGAGGCCACCGGCGATGCGTTAGCCGATTTGAAGAAACCAACGGTACGGGTCATACCGGGAGGTCAGGAAGCCGATGAGCACCGTGCGTGCACCAGCGATGGTTCGTGATGCCGCAGCTATTCCGCTGCAGCCAGCATCGCAAGACATCTGGGACAAAAAATACCGCCTGAAAGCGAAGTCGGGCGCACCTGTCGACGGCAGCGTCGATGAAACCTATCAGCGCGTGGCGCGTGCGCTCTCCGACGTGGAAGCAACGCCGGAACTGCGCGAGCACTGGAACGAGCGTTTTCTGTGGGCACTGCGCCGCGGGGCGATCCCGGCTGGCCGCATCACCTCCAACGCAGGCGCACTCGAGCACAAGCCGGCCACCTCGACCATCAATTGCACGGTGTCCGGAACCGTCCGCGATTCGATGGACGACATCCTTGAGAAGGTTCACGAAGCGGGCCTCACGCTGAAGGCCGGCTGCGGTATCGGTTACGAGTTCTCCACGCTGCGTCCGCGCGGCGCGTACGTGTCGGGTGCGGGTGCCTACACCAGCGGCCCGCTGTCCTTCATGGATATCTACGACAAGATGTGTTTCACCGTCTCCTCCGCTGGCGGTCGCCGCGGTGCGCAGATGGGCACCTTCGACGTCAGCCATCCGGACGTGAAGGAATTCATCCGCGCCAAGCGCGAGGACGGTCGCCTGCGCCAGTTCAACCTGTCGCTGCTGATTACCGACGGCTTCATGCAGGCGGTGGAGCACGACCAGGATTGGCCGCTGGTCTTCCCGGTGCACGTAAAGGAAAAGGACGAAGTCGTTCTCGACGACGCCAGTCAGGTCGTGTGGCGCGAATGGCCCACCCACGAAAACTACGTGGAGCGCGAAGACGGCCTGGTCGCCTGCAAGATCTACGGCCACATCCGCGCGCGGCACCTGTGGGACATGATCATGGTGTCCACGTATGACTACGCCGAGCCGGGTTTCATCCTGATCGACAAGGTCAACGAGATGAACAACAACTGGTGGTGCGAGCACATCCGCGCCACCAACCCCTGCGGCGAGCAGCCGCTGCCGCCCTACGGCTCGTGCCTGCTCGGCTCGATCAACCTCACCACCTTCGTGCGCGACCCGTTCGGCCCGAAGGCGCGGTTCGACTGGGACGAGTACCGCGAGGTGGTCAAGATTTTCACCCGCATGCTCGACAACGTGGTGGAGATCAATGGCCTGCCGCTGGAACAGCAGCGCAACGAGATCCTCTCCAAGCGCCGCCACGGCATGGGCTTCCTTGGCCTGGGCTCGACCCTGACCATGCTCAAGATGCGCTACGGCAATGCCGACGCCGTCGCCTTCACCGAAGAAGTCTCGCGCGAGATGGCCGTTGCCGGCTGGGAAGTGGCGTTGGAGCTGGCCAAGGAAAAAGGCCCGGCACCGATCCTGCTGCGCGACTTCACCGTCACCGGCGACATGCTGCGCAAGCGCCCGGAGATGGTCACCGACGGCTACAAGATCGGCGACACCATCACCGGCCGAGTGCTGCACGCCAAGTACAGCCGCTACATGCAGCGCGTTGCCTCGGTCGCCCCGAACCTGGTCAAGGAGCTCGCCGAGACTGGCGCACGCTTCACCCACCACAGCTCGATCGCGCCCACCGGTACCATTTCGTTGTCGCTGGCCAACAATGCCAGCAACGGCATCGAGCCCAGTTTTGCCCATCACTACTCGCGCAACGTGATCCGTGAGGGCCGCAAGACCAAGGAAAAAGTCGAGGTCTACAGCTACGAGCTGCTCGCCTATCGCGCATTGATCAATGCCGACGCGATGCCGTTCACCGACGATGCCCAGGCCAAGTTGCCGGAGTACTTCGTCGCCGCTGACGACATCTCGCCCAAGGAGCATGTCGACATCCAGGCCGCCGCGCAGTTGTGGGTCGATTCATCGATCTCCAAGACCGCGAACGTGCCGACCGACTACCCCTACGAAGACTTCAAGGACATCTATTTCTACGCCTATAAGCAGGGTCTCAAGGGCTGCACGACATTCCGTTTCAACCCCGCCGCGTTCCAGGGCGTGTTGGTCAAAGAGTCAGATCTTGAGAGCACCCTCTACCGCTTCGAATTGGAGGACGGTAGTGTTGTCGAACTGAAAGGCAACGAAGAAGTAGAGTACGACGGCGAAATGCACACAGCCGCCAATCTGTTCGATGCCTTGAAGGAAGGCTATTACGGCAAATTCTGATATCGGGGAGCATGACCGCTATCATTACCGCGTAACAGCTTTGCGTAGAGTTACGGTTTAGCACTAAAAAAACCCGTCGGAGGGGAACACATGTCAATTGATCTGGATTTCGATATGAACGACACAGCAGCAACCACCGAAGCACCGGCAGTCGATTCGACCCCGGCGCCGAAGAAGGCCCGCGCCAAGCGCAAACCGGCTGCCAAGAAGGCAGCACCGGCCAAGAAGGCGGCTAAGAAAGCCACCAAGAAGGCCGGCGCCAAGAAGGCAACCAAGAAGGTCGCGAAGAAGGCGACCAAGAAGGTAGCCAAGAAAGCCACCAAGAAAGTTGCAGCCAAGAAAGCGGTGAAGAAGGCCGTCAAGAAGGCTGTGAAGAAGGTGCGTGCAGCCAAGAAGGCAGTGAAGAAGACTGCCCGCAAGGTTGCCAAGAAGGGTACGGCCCGCAAGGCCGCAAAGAAGGTCAGCAGCAAAAAGACGGCCCGTAAAGCCGCACCGAAGAAGGCGGCAAAGTCCGCTAGCAAGAAAACCGCCCGCAAGGCGGTAAAGAGGTCCACTGCCAGCAAGAAGACGGCGCGTAAGGCCACCAAAAAGGCCGCCCGTCGCAAGTAAGCCGTAACCGATCGGGTCCGGCCTGGTGCCGGACCCGATTGTCTTCACGAGAGGGCGGCACCATATATTCCCTACTCGTCGTCCCGCCTTACCGCCATCGCGGCGAAGGCCGGGAACCCGTCACACCAATGTAGTACCTCCCAGCTTCGCCATCGCGACAAGGGTCGGAATCAAAGCAGTACCTCCCCAACTTCGTCATCCCGAAGGCCGGGATCAAAGCAGTACCTCCCCTACTTCGTCATCCCGGCGAAGGCCGGGATCCAGTCCAAATACGTAGTGCGAAGCACGCTTCTTAAAAAAAGCAACGCAGCGCAACCAGCACCACCAGCACCACCAGCACCACCAGCACCACCCAAGAACACCAAAAGCCTCGCGGCACCGCCAAGCACTCAAAAAGAAGACACCACCATGGCGATCAAGATCGAAAAGAAGATCAAGGGCTATAACGTCGTAAAGCCCGAAGACAAAGCCGCGCAAGCCACCACCCCCGCCCAGCCCAAGAGAGACGAGGCACCCAAGGCGGAAGTGATCCAGATGCACGAGAGCGTAGAGCGCCCCGAGACGCTCATCGGCTCCACCTACAAGATCAAGTCGCCGCTGTTTGAGCACGCGTTGTACGTCACCGTCAACGACATCGTCTTGAACGCCGGCACCCCGCACGAACAGCGCCGCCCCTTCGAGATCTTCATCAACTCGAAGAACATGGACCACTTCCAGTGGATCGTGGCGCTAACCCGCATCATCTCCGCCGTCTTCCGCAAAGGCGGCGACATCACCTTCCTGGCCGAAGAAATGAAAGCCGTCTTCGACCCCCGCGGCGGCTACTTCAAAGCCGGCGGCGTCTACATGCCCAGCATCGTCGCCGAGATCGGCGCGGTGATTGAGCAGCATATGAAGATGATCGGCCTGATCCATGATCCAGAGATGGATGAGTCGACCAAGCGGTTGATTGCTGAGAAGCGGGCTGCCTATGAGGCTGCAGCCAACCCCGCGCCCAAGCAGGGTGTCGCCGAGGCTGCCAAGCCGGCTGCTGAGTCATCTACGGGCTTTCCGCCCGGGGCGACTATGTGCGTTAAGTGCAATACCCAAGCGCTGGTATTGATGGATGGGTGTCAGACTTGCCTCAACTGCGGCTACAGCAAGTGCGGTTAGTTGATTTAATTCAGCTCTAGGAGGGATACATGAGCTATGACGGTCGAGCTGTTGCTAACTATGTTCTCGATTTCTGCGAAGCGAAGAATCGGCCAGTCACTAACCTTGCGTTACAAAAGATTGTTTATTTTTGCCACGTTTGGGCGCTGATCGAGCTTCGTAGGCCGCTGATAAAACAGGATTTTGAAGCCTGGCCTCGTGGGCCTGTGCTTCAACATCTCTATAGAGAGTTTAAGGGTTTTGACAAGCAGCCGATTGACGGGCGTGCTATGCGTATCGATCGTAAGTCAGGCAAGTCTGTTATTGCCGAATATGAATTTGATTCGGAGTTATTGGGGTTGTTGCCGCGAGTGATCGACTTCTATAGCCAGATGCGTGCTGGTGATCTAGTCGAAATTAGTCACGTGGTGGGCGGTCCCTGGGATAGGGTATGGAATCATTCTTCCCCTATTAATCCCGGTATGATTATAGACAACGAATTAATTTTAGAGTTCTATTCGCAGTATCGGGGTCAATTCTCGATCCAATAGGGATGGTGGAGAATGGGTAAGGTAAAGGTTCCGTCAATTCAGCACGCGGCCGGTATCTGGGATCCTAATCCCTCTCGGATCGCGAAGAAGTTGCTGCACCTTGCCAATAATAGCCCTCCTTTTAGTTACGCCAATCTTTATAAGCTCGCATCCGACTTAATAAGTCGAGGTGTGCCTTATGAGCAAGTTGCTACCGCTGCGTCTGGCATAAGGTTGGCGATCGCGAGGAAAAATTATCTCGAGATTTTACCTTTGCTCCATGAGTACGCTATCAAAGTTGGTGATGTGGTTGTCAATGATGTGGTCCCCCGCCATTACGTCATTGGTAGGGATTTACGGATTTTAGTGAGCCCTCCTTTTATGTATTTCAGGGATGAAGAGGCGCACCTCCCCTGGTTTGTCTTTTGGAAAACAAACCTATTTAACGAAAGCCGTCTAAGGCTTTTTGTCACTATGCTGCGAGAGGTGTTTAAGCAAGATCCTGATATCGATGATGCGTCTTTACACTTCGTTGTGTGCAGTGCTTCGGCACTTGAAGAGAGGCGGGTCTTACAGGTGCTTAATACGTCGGCCATACCCAGCTTTAGTAAGTCTGAACGAGATGAGATGCTGGGCATATTTGCTGCTGGCTATGCTCAAGCGGTGCAAGCGCAGGCCGAAGGCAGAAGTCCTGTACAGGATTCTGAAGACGCTCATGATAACGCGAACGATCAATTCGATCTTTTTGCCTGAGGCTAGTTGGCGAGCAGAGTAGCTAACATTAAATAATGCTGCGGTTTAATTTACATAGAGTTCGAAGTCTCATGGCTTGATAGCCCCAAATTGATGTATGGCATTCCCGTTGCCCAGCGAAGCAAGAATGAGAGTTGATAAGATAGCTTGGCTTCCTAACAGAAATCCTCAGTTTTGCTCGACTCCAATATTTTGTCCATCGATTGACTAATATGACATCATTTGAAAACTTCTGTAAAGGTCTCGGTTTCGTTGAATATCCTTTTGCTATTTTTTCAGCAGAAGGTGAACGGCGAAGGATGGAGGAGCTTTTCGTAAAACCCGTTATTTATGCTCCTTTAGTTGAGACATTCAGTGGTCGTTCTACGGTGATTGTTAGCGGAGAGCGTGGTACTGGTAAAACCGCACTAACATACGAGCTAATGAGGGTTGCGAGCGATAAATGCTTGAATATTTATGTCGAGGATTTTAGCGAACTTCGACTGGGTCATAGTCAGGATGATTTATATAGATTTTTAATAGATCATTTGGCTGAAGGTCTTATTAAGCATTTGGTCAATAAAAGGTTTGCGGTAGCGAGATTAGATAGGGATGACAAACTACTGCTGTCATATTTATTTAAATTTCACATAAATGCTATCAGTTTAGCTCGTATCGAAGCTAAAATCAGGGAGGTTCAGATTCCTTTCTTAAAGAGGGCTGGCATATATTTTTATAATAAGATTAGAGGTTTGCTTAACTATGGCGTCAGCGCCGCGCTAAATATTACCTCTGAGATAGTTAGAAGACATTTCCCTGGACTCCCGGCCGTTGACTCAGAAGTAAGCGCTGAGTATTTTCCAGCTCTTCGAGAGGGTCAGGTGGATGATGTCCAACGTGCGAAGGCGAACTTCAACTTATTGGGGCGCGTGGCTTCTCTTGCGGAGAGTGTCGGCTTCGAGCGCGTAGTGTTCGTGCTGGATAAGGTGGATGAGGAGCCGCGATTAGAGAATGACGCGGCAGAGATAGCCGGATTTCTGGAATGTCTCCTTTGCGACAATAAACTGCTACTGCACGAAAATATACAGTTTTTGATCGCTTGTTGGTCTATTCCATTAGACCAACTTCGACCTAAAGTCCGCTTTCAGAAGTTGAGCGTACAGAAGGTGATGTGGGACAAAGAGAACCTAGAGCGTGTTCTCAATCAAAGATTAAGTATATTTTCAAATGAGTCGGTAAAAAGCATAAATGACATCCTTGATTTTGAAGCACGGCCTGGCTTCGAGAATGTTCTATCGTTGGCGAACGGCAATCCCAGAGATTTGTGGCATCTGATGGATTCAGTTCTTAAGTGTCAATTCGAAGACGGGCCTGACGCCCTAAAGATAGCCAGCGATTCGTTTGGTAGAGGAGCTGCAAAGTTTGTTAAGGGCTTTAACTTTTACGAATATTATCCTAGGAATGCAAAAGCGAGAGTGAATAGTATGGATATTTACTCGTATATAGCGCATCTGCAAAAAATTGACGGCATAAGCTTTACAAAAAATCAGTTGAGTGAGCGAGCAGGCACCGGCGGGTCGACAAATAATTATGTTGCGACCATGGAAAATATTGGGCTCATTTCTAGAGCCGATTTCAAGGGCGAAGCGGGGGCGGTCGTATACGAGATACGCGACCCTAAGGTCATTTTTGCGAAAGAGAATGGTATCGTTTTGGAGAAATAGCTAGCGCGCGCATTAGATACGCACTAGATATGGGATGCCCAAGAGGCGGATATCCCAATGAGGGATGGGATCGTCTAGTTAACGACTCCGCACACATCTAGACATTCACAAAACGATTCACCAAGCAGGCTCGCTTGCTACTGACTGCGGATATCCGTAGCGCTCAAGAAATGGCCGGCAGACGCCGGGTCAGCGCGCTGGTCACCCATCGGATGACGGATGCCCTGTTTCTTGTGTCGGCTTCAAAAGCTAAGGAGTGTAAATAAGCTCAAGTTCTTCGAAATGTGGGTTGGTAATATGACAAGCCTCTTTCCCCGATGAATCTTGAACTTTTGAGTAATCCGCACTCCAAGTGACATTGAAGGAGACGGGCGGTATAAGAGCATCCTCCCAACGACCTGAGGGGCCGATTTGCCCGGGAGGCGGCGGGGGGGATGGCCAAGTTGGCGGGGGAGGGGGAACGCTAGCTGGGTTGCGATTATAGGTTTGCGAATCGTCGGGACGGATGCCTTTACAAAACGCAATAAGTACACCTTTTCCGACATAAAGAGTGATCCAGGTTCTTTTTTGTTTAAGGAGGAGCATCCGGGGCACCCAAGAATGATTCCGTTACGGTGGATCAACGCGCTACTGACTGATATCAACGGGGGGCGATAAGTAAAGCATCCGAAATGATGCAGCGCCAATGAGCCCGCTGTCGGGACCTGGAGCGGACAGTGAGGAAGGTGTGAGCGCTTGTTGGAGTTTCGTAAGCCGCAGTGCGTATCGAATTCGCTTGAACTCAATGACAGGGGGATGTCGTGAACTGCTTCAACCATCCAGTATCGGTTGCCTTGGGCACATGCAAAGCCTGTGGCCGAGGTCTTTGCCAAGCGTGTATTGTGGATATGGGGCATGGTCTGTCCTGCAAAGGGGAGCACGAAGTTACCGTGCAGGCCTATCACGACATGCTTAAGCGGAATGAGCGCGTTTTGGCCGCGGCTCCACGAAACATAATTCTTGGGCCGCTCTTCTGCGCATTTTTGGGTGTTGTATTCATGATTTGGGGCTTGTCCTCGCCTCGCGGCGTAAAGGACTTCACCTTCATTCTTGGTTGCGGCTTCCTGGCCTTTGGCGCTCTCGCCTATCGGCAAGCCAGGAAATCGTTGGTCGAAGGCGGGACGAGGCGTAATGGCCGGTAGGTAAGAAGCTGTCTCTTTCACGATCTCAGTTGTCAGCTCTGCCTCGTGGACTTTGTATGTGCAATACGGGCGATCTCTGAGATTAAAGGGCGCAGGTGACCCCGTCATCTTTCGAGCCATCGGACTGCAGGGAATCTCGAAAAACCTCTCCTGCTCGTCATTCCGGCGTAGGCCGGAATCCAGTGGCTCCGGTTTGCGATTTTCGCCGTCCGAATCCTAGGGACGGATACCTTTACAAGATGTAACAAGTACGCAAACTCCGAGATGATCGGAGGCCGATATCCTGCGTCTATTTGGTCGCCGGAAATCTGGGACACCCAAGAATAGCCTTCTCCCGACGGGTACGCCGTTGAGTAATATCCCGGATGAGCGGCTTCTCTACCCAGGGAATAAGTAGGTTAATGTAGAGGGATAAAATCGATGATCGAAGGCTATTGTCCTGCTTCTATTCCTGGTTCAGCAGAATGTTCGACATCTACTTGCGAGAGTACCGGCTATGATGAAGTCCTGGCAGAAGATCACCCTCTTCATCACCGCCTCTGCTGCGCATTTTGTATTGAGTGTGCTTACCGCGGTTCGTGGAGTGCTCTGCGACATTAATCATCATTGCACCATATTGGATAGGGCGCAGAGTTGGCTGTTCGGCGTTCCGTATCTTTGGATAGTTGCGCTTTTGCGCAAATTTCATCTGGAGATCCCCCTTTCTATTCCCGCTCTTACGGCCGTTATAGCGGCGAACTCGGTGATCGTAGTGACCGCGTTCTATTTCGTGTTTCTTTTTAGGTGGAGAGAGCGATCAAGAACCCGTGCCCCGGCATAAAGGGCAGAAGTTCTAAAGGCGTGAAGCACAAGGGGGCTCAACTATCTCAACTAGCAGCATCGCCATCCCACCGCAACGGCCAAGAGCACACTGGTAACAGGGAGGCTCCGAGGGGCAAGTTGGACGCATAGGAACGCAGTCCCGATATGCACCCACGCAGGAGCAAGCGTCCGATGAAGGTACTTCAATTCGCGCTGCTTTCAGCGCTGCTGTTGGCGGCCAGTCCGCAGGGGTTTGCAGCGGCACCGGCCATCAGCAAGCAACAACAGGTCGACGCCTTGTTCGCAAAATGGAACAGCCCCAACACGCCGGGTGTGGCAGTGGAGGTGGCCAAGGACGGTAAGGTCGTCTACCGGCACGCCTTTGGCATGGCCGACATCGAGCAAGGTCGCGCGATCACGCCGTTGACGCTTTTCCATGTTGCATCAGTGTCGAAGCAGTTCACCGCACTTTCTGTGCTGCTGCTCGCGCAGGACGGCAAGCTGTCGCTGGACGATGACGTGCGTCGCTACATACCTGAGCTGCCCGACTTCGGCCAAGTCATCCGGATTCGCAATCTGCTCAATCACACCAGCGGACTGCGCGACCAGCTGAATTTGTTGTCGATGGCAGGGTGGCGCATGGACGACGTGATCACGGGCGATGACGTGATGCGCTTTGTCAGTCGCCAGCACGCCCTGAACTTCGTGCCTGGTAGCGAGTTCGAGTACTGCAATACCGGCTACACGCTGCTCGGCATGATCGTCGAGCGGGTATCGGGAAAATCGCTGGCGGCGTTTTCAAAGGAACGCATTTTCGACCCGCTCGGCATGAAGCACACCTTCTTTCATGAGCAATACGGCACTCTGGTGGCAGGCCGTGCGCAGTCCTATCAGCCCTTGCCGGACGCCGGCTACGAAGGTGTAGCCTTGTCGTTTTCCATGGTGGGTCCGACCAGCCTGTTCACGACATCGGATGACCTCGTTCTGTGGCAGAGAAACTTTGATGATGCTCGCGTCGGTGGCAAGCAGTTGCTAGCTCAGATGCAGATACCAGCAACGCTCAGCGACGGCACAGCCACCGACTACGGTGACGGAGTTTTTGTCGACAGCTATCGCGGGCTCAAGACCATCGACCATGACGGTGCGGACGCGGGCTTCAGGAGCTACCTGCTGCGCTTTCCCGATCAACACCTGTCAGTCGTCATCGTCGCCAATGGCGCGGACATTCACGTGGCCCAGCTGGGCAAGCACATCGCTGACATCTACCTTGATGGCAAGCTCGATCCCCAGCCGACGCCTATTCCCGACTACAGCAACAGTACCGAAGTGCCGATCGATCCGGCACGGCTGGATGCCCTGGTAGGCACCTTTGAGCTGGAGAACGGCTCGGCCATCACGTTCGCCAAAGACCATAGCCACTTGGTGGGCTGGACCGCAGGCGATGACAAGATGCCGTTCTACGCTGCGGGCGAAAGCGAGTTCTTTGCCAAACTGGTCAACGCCGAATTTACCTTCGATCCGCCTGGCGCAGACGGCGTGATTCACGGCGGTACGTGGCGCCGCAACACGCGTGTAAAGCGCGCCACGCGCGTCGCTGCGAAGCTCCCTGATGGCGAATCGAAGGCCATAGAGGGCGAGTATTACAGCGACGAGCTACACGTGCTCTACACCGTTACCATGAAGGATGGCAGCGTGGTGCTCAGCTATTCACGCGGCGATATTGCCCTTGCCTCATTCGGCAAAGACAACTTTGTTGGCCCCTGGCCGTTCGGCCTCGTCCATTTTCAGTGCGCACCGGCGAGCGGCTGTACCGGCTTCACCGCGACCGAAGATCGCGCGCGCGACGTGCAGTTCAACAAGGTAACCATCGTCGAAGCAGGCAAGCGATAATCTTAGGGACGGATGTCTTTACAAGACGCTACAAGTACGAATTCTCTGACACGTCAGTAACGGAGCGTGAGGGGTCTGAGACATAGCGGAGCACTGCGACTGAAGCATGCAAGCAGTTTGCTATGTGTCCGACCCCTCAGCCGTTTCTAAAACGCCGTCGATGCATCTGCCGATTTCTGCAACGGAAGCCACAAGCTCAGTCCTCCTGACAGCGATAGCGGGCCACAGCGCTACTGAATAGCCATCGCCGCGATACTGTAGTTACTCCCAGATGCGATGACGCCGCCATCGTTACGCTGCGTGCGAAGTACGATGCTGGTGGCGGTGCTCGCTGGTCGGTCGTAACAGAAGGTCAGCTGCAGACCAGTATTGAAGTTCTCCGTAGCAAATACGGCACTCGGGGCGGCGCTGAAGGAGATCTAGGACATCCATGAAAAGAGATAGTGGGTGTCCAGGTTCTCGTCGCCTGTCCCTATGACATATCCACGCCTTCAGATGGCCGATCTGCAATCCGCGGGCTTCTTTCATCGCATCTCCCGTTGCGTCCGCCGTGCCTTTCTCTGCGGAGAGGATGCTTATATCGGTCGCTGAAAATTTGAGAGGGAGGTCTGGGACACCTGGAGGCTACATTCTCCTGTGATGGTTCTCTATAGCTCGGTGTTACAGAAAATATTGCATCAGCTGGAACAAATCCACATCGCGACCGGCGTCTCAACTTTCGGAAAAGAACGGTGTACTCTGATTATCGGGAAGCGCATTTATCGCAATAAATTGCGGCGAAATGGTTTTTTGGGGTATAGGCGTGTCGTTTATTGACGACACATGGATTCTTTATCCGTTTGGTAGTTAACAGGGGCGACTGGAATGGGCACGAGGACGTGGTTAAGCGCTTTTACGCGCTTAGTAGCTTACGTAGTGGCTAGCCTATTGGTGCTTTTGGCATGGCCAGCTAGGTGCTTCGCCGATACTACTTACGATATTCCCTATCTCTACCAAGAATCGGGAAATCAAGATCCGCCGATAACACACGTCTTCAACGCCAAGCAGGCTGCTATCGACAGCGCAGAAGAGTACTTGGCGGCGAATTTTCCTGCGACCAATCCAAACGCCTGTCCTATTCAAGCGTCAGTACCGGATGATGATCAATCTGCCGCGCAAGGCTTGGTGGTCACAGTGGAGTACGGGCCTAGCTCCGATCCCACTCATTTTTCATGCCCATCGAATAAAGTTGACGTTAAAGAAACTGCTTATCAGCACGATCCGAATAAAAATTCGGGTGATACCGGCAACTGCAATGGTGGAGACGGTTTAGCCGGTGCAGATGCGTACATCATGTGTGCTGGCTCAAGCATGGGGGGCGATCCCATAAATCTTGCGACAGGAAACAAGTATCAACAAGAGACTGACTTTGAAGTCACGCCGTGGTTGACCTTTCGCCGTTTCTATAACAGCCAAACCTCGATCCGAGGTGACACTTTGGGGCCTCAGTGGCGCCACTCGTTCGATCGGTCGCTTGCATTCGTCAACTCTTTGCCGAATGGCAATGGCGTGACAAATATCATGGCGCTACGCCCCGACGGCAATGCAGTAACCTTCAAGCCCGCAGCTAGTGGCGGCTGGACAACCGACGCCAATCAGCCGGATCGGCTTACGCAGGATGGTTCTGGATTTACGTTGTTCGTCGCTGGGCCGGATCAGTTCGAACGTTATTCAACCTCGGGACAGTTGCAAACCATTACCGACAAATCGGGAATGATTACGACGCTCTCTTACAGCGGAGTTCGCCTGAACACAGTTACAGATCCTTTTGGGCGTGTTTTGCAATTTTCATACGACGGGGCCGGCCTCCTTCACACGGTTACCTTGCCAGATGCCGGGGTTCTGACTTACAGCTATGTGAACGGGCTTCTCTCATCGGTGCAATTCCCTGACGGGGAGGCCCGTAGCTACAAGTACAACGAATCGAACTTCACTGGTGGCGCAAATTTACCAAATAGCCTCACAGGCGTCGTTGACGAGAAGGGTGTTCGGTACGAAACCACCGGTTACAATGCCTTGGGTTTGGCTATTTCTTCTAGCAAGGCCGGTGGCGCAGAGGCGATGGCGCTCAGCAATATCGGCTCAAGCTCCGTATCGATGTCCACCCCTTTTGGTGCAACGATGCAGTACACCTTCCAGGATGACGGCTTCGGCGGACTTCAGCTGTTCAGTACTTCTTCGCCGTGCCACACGAACTGGTGCAACCAGAGTTGGTCGTTTATCCGTTACGACGCAAACGGCTATCCAAACGTATACGACGATTTCATGTTGAACGAGACTGACATTACAAACAACAACGCTGGTTTGGAAACACAGCGCATTGAAGGAGTCGGTCTGGCAGAGCTTGGAATCCAGCGCACGGTCAACACTACCTGGAATACTGATCTGCGTAACCCACTGAGCCGAGTGGTTTTGGATAGCAACAACAATCCAGTGCTACAGACGGCGTGGGCCTATAACGGCCGAGGTCAAATTGTCGCTCAATGTCTAATTGACCCAGCTATCTCCGGAGCTGCCAGCTACGTCTGTGGTAGCGCATCGCAGGCCCCGATCGGCGTACGGCAAGCTAGTTACACGTATTGCGACACCGTTGACGGTATTCAATGCCCAGTTGTTGGTCTGCTATTGTCTATAGATGGGCCGCGCAATGATGTAAACGATGTTACTACCTATGCATATTATCTGAGCACAGACGAGTCTGGCTGTAGCGTCGTCGGCGGTGCCTGCCATCATGCTGGCGATGTATTTAAGATCACAGATGCATTAGGGCACACAGCAATTTACGCTAGCTATGATCGTGCAGGTCGTGTCAAGCGACAGATCGATGCCAATGGCGTCATTACTGACCTATCCTATACCCCGCGAGGCTGGTTACAGACGCGGTCTGTAGCAGGAGCTCTGACATCAATTGCGTATACCGCATACGGAGAGATTGCATCGGTTACTGATGCGGATGGAGCAATCATTGCGTATACCTATGACGATGCGCATCGACTTACGGACATCACTGACGCGCAGGGCAATCATGTTCATTATGGTTTGGACGTGGCTGGTCACCGCACGGACGAGGCTATTTATTCTTCTGGTAGTACCACGCCAAGCCGCCATCTTTCCAGGACATTTAATAATCTTGGTCAGTTAGCAACTGTCATTGATGGGATGAATCATATTATTTTCGATGCATCAATGGATGGCATCAATAACGGACCGATACAGAGCTACGACTTTAATGGCAGTTTGCAATTTAGCGCGAACGGGTTGGGGGTTGAGCAACTCCGAAGTTACGATGGTCTAAATCGCCTCAATAGCATTACGGACGACTTTGGCGCGCAGTCACCCTCTACGGAGTTTGCAACTACGACAATCGGGTATGATTTACTCGATAGGCGTAATAGCGTCACTCCTGCTGGCGCGTTTTCGCCATCCACAACCACGTACGACGCTCTTGACAATGCGGTAGCTGCGCAGAGTCCGGATAAAGGAGCGACGACTGCGACGTTTGACGCTGCGGGTAACCGTTTGACCTTTACTGATGCGAAGTCCGTCGTGTCCACGATGACCTACGATGCGATTAATCGACCACTATCAATTAGCTATGCTGACAGCAGCCTCAATGCAACCTATCACTATGACGAGTCGGACGCCATCACGGGATGTGTCAGCTCTTTTGCGATAGGTAGACTGACCCGAATCGTGGAAGCGGCAGTTACAACAATATTTTGTTACGACGCACATGGAAACGTGGTCAAAAAAACGCAAGTGCAGGGTCCGCAGACGGACATTACAAGTTATAGCTACTCTTTCGCGGACCGTCTTATGAGTGTCACTAGCCCGGATGGGTTGGTGACAGCATACACACGAAACTCTCTGGGCCAGATCAATGAGGTTTTAGTAACACCTCCGGGAGGTGCTGCGACCGTAGCTGTAAGCAATGTCAACTATCTGCCATTTGGCCCTGTTGCTAGCTATACATTGGGCAACGGACAGTCCGTGACGCGCAACTACGACCTGAATTACCGCGTGACTGATATTGAGAGTCCGGAGTTGGACTTGCATTTTTCGCACGACGTTATGGGCAATGTCACGGGTTTGCTCAATGGTGCCGGTTCGGTGATCGAGAGCTATTCATATGATCCCTTCTATCGACTTCTGGGCGTCAGCGGCCCAGAAGGGCAGAGTTTGGAGGCGTATACTTACGACCAAACGGGCAACCGTCTTAGTAAGGCTGGGAGCGGACAAGCGACCGGGACTTACAACTACTTTTCTTTCCCATCTAGCCATCTAACTAGCATTGGAAGCGCTGCTCGTACCTATGATGCGAACGGAAATACCGTAGGAAGTTCAGCGGGCGGTGAGACTTTTGGTTACGGTTATAACGGACGTAATCGCATGACAATCGTTCAGCGTAACCAGCAAACGGTTGGCACTTATATCTACAACGCTTTTGGTCAGCGAGTATCGAAAGTGGCGACTATGCCGCAAGCTGTGAGCTCGCGTTTCGTATATAACGAGGATGGTCAGTTATTGGCTGAGTATGGCACTACCAATCGCGATTATATATGGATTGGCGGGTTGCCCGTTGCAATAGTTGATGCATTGGGCGCAAACAACTCCATGAGCTATATTCATGCGGATGACTTGAATGTGCCTCGGGCGGTCGCTGACGGGGCCGGCGCGTTAAGTTGGTCGTTGGCCTATCAGGACAATCCGTTTGGTGAGAAATCCCCCGCAAGCGAAAGCGGCTTTGTCCTTAACTTGAGATATCCCGGGCAATATTTCGATAGCGAATCAGGGCTCTCGAACAACGGATATCGCGATTACGACGCCTCTACGGGACGATACATACAGGCGGACCCCATGGGGGTAAGTGCAGGGCCTAGCCTATATGCTTATGTTGGCGATAACCCTCTTTCGGATTACGACGCTTTGGGTCTGGCATCGAGAAAAACGGTCGTTTATCTTGGGTGGAAACCAACACGCCAGGGTCCTAAGCACGAATATCTAGTACTGCAAAGTAGTGACGGGACGGGACAAACATTTGTGCTGCGTGCGGGTCCAAGCGGGAGTCAGGACGTGGGGTTTTTCGATGCTGCAATGGATAGAACGGAGATTGACCCGGACACCAAGGCGGCCAAATATATCCAAGCCGATCTCGAGGTAAGTACTTGGAATAATGGTGATTATCGCGCGGAGGGGGCGCAATTAGAATCTGCAAGTAGGGAAGTTATCGACGCGGATCTGACAGAAGTAGTTGCTTGGGCTAACTCCATTGTTGATGGTATCAACAGTGCGAAGATTCCGTATCAGGCTAAAAGCGTGAATTCTAACTCATTCGCGAGTAATGCTTATTACGGGTTGGTTGGTCACTGGGCTCCGAACCAGGGTGATTTCTTTGGCGGCCTTACAAAGTTGCCTTTTGATTTTAGTTTTCATTGCCATAAGTAGATTTAGGGGTCTTCATGCGTACTTTTTTTACAGGCTTATTACTCATTTTCATTTCGATGTCGCTGAGAGCTGCGCCTGATCACGCGATTGAAAACTTTCCATGGCCAAAACCGCCAGAGTGTTCGCGTCGTGATAGCTTGCCTCATGGTCAGCTGTCTGGATTTGCTCAAGGTGTCAAGACGCCTTCCTTTGCTGCACGATATGCTCCCGCGCTGAGCCTTCCCGTTCCCGAAGAGCGTTTACTCGATCTTGCTGATAAATTTAAGTTGCAGATAGTCCTGTTTCGTTCGGGCACTGATGCGCTATGTGCTCGCTTGCCACAATGGCAAGCCGTAAATGACGATTCGATTCAAAAAGTTTATTTGCTGTTAGATAGCGCAGTTGTGGATTCTGGTAGTACGCATGTCAGATACACTGCTTTCGTCAACAAGGCTGGCATGGTTGTCTATATCGAGCCGAGTTATACATACGATTGATGAGTTCCGGTCCTTCAAGCGGGTGTCTTTGAGAAGCGGTATATCTGGAATGCGACACCTTGGGCACTTATGAAGTCGCCTAACACTAATTTTAGGGACGGATGTCTTTACAAGGCGCTACAAGTGCGTGTTCTCCGACACGTAAGTGTCTGGATGGGTGTGCGGCAAACTGTAAGGGTTGGCCCATGGATTCCATTGCGGCAGAGATTACGAGCAGAAAAATCCCCCAGGGCATAGAGCCTATGGAGTAGCCGTATTTTTGCCGTTGGACTTGGGCGGCGAGGGCCGTACCTATGATCCTCGTAGCCCTTTTGTGGGGCGCGCCGACTTCGCCTAGGCGCGACATCTTGCCGGCCTGCGCCGCGCCGAAGACCTTCAGCTTGCTTCATTGCGTTAGTCAATGAGCATAGTTCGACCAAGTTACCGTCGCATCTTCTTACGTCTTTTGGCTAGTTAAACGGACGCACCTAACGATCCATATTAGCGGCACAGTGGATCATTCATGAGGTGATTTATGTGGCTCGGTGCCGGCTTTGTTCTAGCCCTTGGTCTAGCTACCAACGCTATGCCTGATCTGCACGGGTGGTCGCGTTTCGAACGCGGTGGACATCCGGATTTCCTGCCTGAAAATTCGGGGGCTATGGACTTGGCCTGGTGTAGTTGGCACGAGGGTGAATCGATGTTCGACGGCAATCGGCCTCGCACCGATGAGATGCTCACCGCTTCTTGTGTGGTGAATTTTCAAGGGAAGAGTCGTACGGCACGTGCTCGCATCCATGCAATGTCCCCTGAACAAATTGCTATCGCATGGGAGAGTACGCGCAACTACTTTAATCAGCCAGGCAATGGCGGATACGAGATGGTGAAAAAGAATGTCGGCTGGGTCATCTACCACGAAGGGAGAGCTGACAATATCTTTGACGCAGTACAGAAAGAGCAACTGGGCCGCGTTAGATCAATCTATGTAGGAGAACAAAAGCATAATCCGCACGTGACCAAGTTGCTCTC
>Ga0207695_10003937_pt1 | contig 20547 bp, 10 predicted proteins | sample KBSC54metaG_FD_184354 | JGI IMG/M metagenome (GOLD analysis project Ga0207695, IMG submission 184354) | Corn rhizosphere microbial communities from Kellogg Biological Station, Michigan, USA - KBS C5-4 metaG (SPAdes) (version 2) | ecosystem: Host-associated > Plants > Roots > Rhizosphere > Soil...
GCACTCTGCAACTCGAGTGCATGAAGTCGGAATCGCTAGTAATCGCGGATCAGCATGCCGCGGTGAATACGTTCCCGGGCCTTGTACACACCGCCCGTCACACCATGGGAGTTGGCTTTACCCGAAGGCGGTGCGCTAACCAGCAATGGAGGCAGCCGACCACGGTAGGGTCAGCGACTGGGGTGAAGTCGTAACAAGGTAGCCGTAGGGGAACCTGCGGCTGGATCACCTCCTTTCTAAGGATGCATCTCCAGGCCGTCTCACGGTCTATTGAAGCGTCTGAAATACTAAACAGGTGCGGGACGCCGCCGTCTTCGTTTCTCTTTCCGTAAACACCGCAGCCGCTTCGAAAGAGGTTGCGGTGCGATCGCGCATTCAGGCGCTGGCATCCGCTTCGATAGCGGACCTGGCGCCTGGGCGGACCGCTTCAAGGGCCTGTAGCTCAGTTGGTTAGAGCACACGCCTGATAAGCGTGAGGTCGGCAGTTCGAGTCTGCCTGGGCCCACCACACTTCGTGTGACACCTCGGGCGGGCAGACAAGGATCGATGACAGCTCCCAGCTTCCGGCCGGCCTCCTGATAGGGGGTCATAGCTCAGTTGGTAGAGCGCGTGCTTTGCAAGCATGAGGTCGTCGGTTCGATCCCGTCTGACTCCACCAGCCTTCGCGCCTCCGGCGCTTCGTCCCGGCAAGCCGCTAGAGGCTGTCGCGCCGAAGCCCGACGGGCGAAGGCGGACCGAAACCGCAAACGCGATCGCGGAACAAACGAGTTTCCGTCCCGGCCTGGCCGCGGCGGCAATCTGACATCGTGAATTGAAGGGTCTATCCGGCTCACCCCTGAGCTCTAGGACGGATCCGAGAAGACATCATTGTCTGCAAAGACAAAACCAAAGCGCATGTGTGGGCGCTCGCCCGGTCCTTCGTACGGCCGGCGGGCATTTTTCGTCCCCACGCATGAGTTTTGCTGAGAACGATCAAGCGCATAAGGGCTTCTGACGGATGCCTTGGCGTCGAGAGGCGATGAAGGACGTGGCACGCTGCGATAAGCTTCGGGGAGGCGCGAGCACCCTGTGATCCGAAGATTTCCGAATGGGGAAACCCACCTTTACGGTCTGCGAATGTGATCACCGACTTCGGTCGGTGATCTGGTTCGTAGGTCGTTCAAAGGTATAATGACCTGAATAAAATAGGGTTCATTAAGCAAACCCGGAGAACTGAAACATCTCAGTACCCGGAGGAAAGGACATCAACCGAGACTCCCGTAGTAGTGGCGAGCGAACCGGGACCAGGCCAGTGCTGTCGTGACATAAAGCCGAACGACCTGGAAAGGTCGGCCATAGCGGGTGATAGCCCCGTAGGCGTCAATTAGCGACAGACTCGAGTAGGGCGGGACACGTGAAATCCTGTCTGAACATGGGGGGACCATCCTCCAAGCCTAAGTACTCCTCGACGACCGATAGTGAACAAGTACCGTGAGGGAAAGGTGAAAAGCACCCCGACGAGGGGAGTGAAACAGATCCTGAAATCGGAAGCCTACAAGCAGTCGGAGCCACCTCGCGTGGTGACGGCGTACCTTTTGTATAATGGGTCAGCGACTTCATGTGCCGTGCAAGCTTAAGCCGTTAGGTGTAGGCGCAGCGAAAGCGAGTCTGAATAGGGCGAATAAGTACGTCGCATGACGACCCGAAACCAGGTGATCTATCCATGAGCAGGTTGAAGGCTGGGTAACACCAGCTGGAGGACCGAACCCGTAAACGTTGAAAAGTTTTGGGATGACTTGTGGATAGGGGTGAAAGGCCAATCAAACCTGGACATAGCTGGTTCTCCGCGAAAACTATTTAGGTAGTGCCTCGGACGAATTCCTTGGGGGGTAGAGCACTGGATGGATGAGGGGGCCGCGAGGTCTACCGATTCTAACCAAACTCCGAATACCCAAGAGAACTATCCGGGAGACACACGGCGGGTGCTAACGTCCGTCGTGAAAAGGGAAACAACCCTAACCATCATCTAAGGTCCCCAAGTAATGGCTAAGTGGGAAACGATGTGGGATTGCTTTGACAACCAGGATGTTGGCTTAGAAGCAGCCATCATTTAAAGAAAGCGTAACAGCTCACTGGTCAAGCGATCCTGCGCGGAAAATGTAACGGGGCTCAAGCCGTGCGCCGAAGGTATGGGTTCGCGCAAGCGAGCGGTAGCGGAGCGTTCCGTAAGCCTGTGAAGGTCAGCTGCGAGGCTGGCTGGAGGTATCGGAAGTGAGAATGCTGACATGAGTAGCGACAAAGAGTGTGAGAGACACTCTCGCCGAAAGTCCAAGGGTTCCTGCGTAAAGCTAATCTGCGCAGGGTTAGCCGGCCCCTAAGGTGAGGCCGAAAGGCGTAATCGATGGGAACCAGGTGAATATTCCTGGGCCAGTTGGAAGTGACGAATTCCGTAAATTGTCAGGGCTTATTGGATTGCTCCTGGCAGTGAAGGGGTTCCTGGAAATAACTCCAACAGAGACCGTACCCGAAACCGACACAGGTGGACTGGTAGAGCATACCAAGGCGCTTGAGAGAACTATGCTGAAGGAACTCGGCAAATTGCACGCGTAACTTCGGGATAAGCGTGACTCACCTTGCGCAAGCAAGAATGAGTGGCACAGGCCAGGGGGTAGCGACTGTTTATCAAAAACACAGGGCTCTGCGAAGCCGTAAGGCGACGTATAGGGTCTGACGCCTGCCCGGTGCCGGAAGGTTAAAAGGAGGGGTGCAAGCTCCGAATTGAAGCCCCGGTAAACGGCGGCCGTAACTATAACGGTCCTAAGGTAGCGAAATTCCTTGTCGGGTAAGTTCCGACCTGCACGAATGGCGTAACGACTTCCCCACTGTCTCCAGCATAGGCTCAGCGAAATTGAATTCCCCGTGAAGATGCGGGGTTCCCGCGGTCAGACGGAAAGACCCTATGAACCTTTACTACAGCTTCGCCTTGGCGTTAGCGACAACATGTGTAGGATAGGTGGGAGGCTATGAAACCGGGCCGCTAGGTTCGGTGGAGCCAACCTTGAAATACCACCCTTGTTGTCCCTGACGTCTAACCGCGGCCCGTTATCCGGGTCCGGGACATGACGTGGCGGGTAGTTTGACTGGGGCGGTCGCCTCCCAAAGTGTAACGGAGGCGCGCGATGGTGGGCTCAGAGCGGTCGGAAATCGCTCGTCGAGTGCAATGGCATAAGCCCGCCTGACTGAGAGACTGACAAGTCGATCAGAGACGAAAGTCGGCCATAGTGATCCGGTGGTTCTGTATGGAAGGGCCATCGCTCAACGAATAAAAGGTACTCTAGGGATAACAGGCTGATTTTGCCCAAGCGTCCACAGCGACGGCAAAGTTTGGCACCTCGATGTCGGCTCATCACATCCTGGGGCTGGAGCAGGTCCCAAGGGTTCGGCTGTTCGCCGATTAAAGTGGTACGTGAGCTGGGTTCAGAACGTCGTGAGACAGTTTGGTCCCTATCTGCCGTGGGTGTACGAAGCTTGAGAGGATCTGTCCCTAGTACGAGAGGACCGGGATGGACACACCTCTGGTGGACCTGTCGTGGCGCCAGCCGCGCAGCAGGGTAGCTAAGTGTGGAATAGATAACCGCTGAAAGCATCTAAGCGGGAAACTAACCTCAAAACAAGGCTTCGCCGAGAGCCGTGGTAGACCACCACGTTGATAGGCCAGGTGTGGAAGTGCCGCGAGGCATGCAGCTTACTGGTACTAATCGCTCGATCGGCTTGATCGTTCTTAGCAAAATTCATGCGCGCTCTGGTTTGAGCTTGCTGCAGACCTGATGTCTTCTCATCCACATCCGTTTCGTTGACCTGGTGGTTTTGCCGGGGGGTCCCCACCCGATCCCATTCCGAACTCGGTCGTTAAGCCCCTCTGGGCCGATGGTACTTCGTCTTAAGGCGCGGGAGAGTAGGTCGCCGCCAGGTCTACCAAACGGATGTGAGATCCAGACCCTTCAATTCACGATGCCGGAGCAAGCCTTTGCCGCGGGGTGGAGCAGCCCGGTAGCTCGTCAGGCTCATAACCTGAAGGTCACAGGTTCAAATCCTGTCCCCGCACCCAAGAAACACCCGTCAGGTCTCCGACCTGGCGGGTTTTTTGTGCGTGAGCAGCGCCGCGCCGACAATGCACAGGCGGCGCCGCTCGAAGGGCTCTAAAGCACGATGGGGTCAGGTGGAATCACCTGACCGCTGAATCGTGGCTTAGAATCAAGAGTGCCGACCCTGATTCAGGGTTCGGGGCGCTTCGACCTGAACCCATCGGGGTCTAGCCGCCGGCCGATGCGCGCCCAGGAGCGGGTTCGTCCAGCTGGGCCAGGGCCCGTTCCGCCTCGATCATGTAGTCGCGGGTCACGGGCACGGCATCGACGCGCTTCGCCAGTTGCGCTTGCAGCACCATCAGGTCGCCGTGGCGGAAACCCATCTCGCTGCCGGCGAGATAGAATTCCCACATGCGCACGAAGCGCTGGTCATATTGCTCGCGGACCCGATCGACATTGCGCAGGAAGCGCTCGCGCCAGAGCCGCAGGGTCTCGGCATAGTGCAGGCGCAGGATCTCAAGATCGGTGACCCAGAGGTTCGTCTGTTCGACCGCGGCGGTCACCTCCGACAGCGCCGGGATATGGCCGCCAGGGAAGATGTACTTTTCGATCCACGGGTTATTCCGGCCAGGATCGCTGCGATGGCCGATCGAATGGATCAACGCAACGCCGTCGTCGGCCAGCAGGCGTTCCACAGCCTCGAAGAACGAGACATGCTGCGACAAACCCACATGCTCGAACATGCCGACCGAAACGATGCGGTCGAAACGCCCGGTCAGCTCGCGGTAGTCCTGCAGTTCAAAACGGACCCGCTGGGCAAGTCCGGCTCGCCGGGCCCGATCCCGGCAGACTTGCAGCTGCTCGCGCGACAGGGTGACCCCGGTGACCTGCACCGCCTCGGATTGGGCCAAGGCGATCGCGAGCCCGCCCCAGCCGCAGCCGATGTCGAGGACCCGAAGGCCCGGCTCGAGCCGAAGCTTGGCTTGGATGTGGCGGACCTTTGCATGTTGCGCCTCCCCGAGCGACAGGCCTGGCTCGCGGAAGTAGGCGCAGGAATATTGCAGGTCGTCGTCCAGGAAGTTGCGATAGAGGTCCGTCGACAGGTCGTAATGGTGCGCCGCATTGCGCCGCGCCCGCCGTGGCGAATTGGTGCGCTCGAGAGCTCGCCGGGCGCTCGCCCATAGAGCGCTCGGGCGCCGGCGCGTTGCGCGCCGCCGCGCCTGAGCGCGATTTCGGCCGACAAGATCCATCAGGTCCCAGAGCGTGCCCCGTTCCAGGACCAGGCCGCCGTTCATGTAGGCTTCGCCGAAATAGAACTCCGGATGGAGGGCCAGAGCCAGAGCGGTCCTGCGCCGGCGCACGCGAACCACGACGGGGGGCCGCGAGGCGCCGCCGGACCCCCCGACTTCGAACCTGCGCCCATCCGGCATGACGACGGCGAGGCGCCCGATCTGAATGGTCTTCTCAAGCAGCTGCTGCAGCATGCTCCTCTCCCGACGCCCCTCGACGTTCCCTAACCGGTTGGCGCGGCGCTCGGTTTCACCGTCGAACGACGGCGCCAGAATTCGGCGTTTTTCCCGGGCTCCGCCTTTGGGGCGCGTCGAAATTTCGCATCTTCGAGCGCCCCCGCGCGTTGGACCGCTCGCCGTCGAGCCCTCTTGGCGCGACGCAAACCAAGCTCAAAGGAGAATCCGATGAGACCCCAAACCCTGACAGTCGCCGCCGTAGCGGTCGGCATCCTCGCGGCCGGGTGCGCAAGCACCGGTTCGTATGGAGGCGGGGCCAGCGTGGCCACCGGCTACGATGGATATTACGACGACTTCTATGGGCCGTTTGACAATGGCTACTGGGCCCCGGATGGATTCTTCCACTTCGCAATCGTCGGTCACCGGGGGTTCCGGCGCGACGATGGACACCACTTCCGGCATGAGGCCGCCAACGGATTCCATTCGATCCGAGGCCACGAAACGGGTCAGGCGGTGAACACCTCGGCGCGGGCGCCAGCACCGGCTCCGACAGCGCCGACGACGGCCATGCCGCCCGCGACGCCGGCGCCCGCGCCCACAGCGCCGACGCCGCCTGCGAGTTCGACCCCGCACTGACGTCAGGCGGGAGATTGCCCGGAGAGCGAGGCCGACGGCTACGGCGGCGGTTCGGCTCCGAAGTCCAGGGTCACCTTGACGTCGTCCGGCCGCTCCTCGAACGCTTCGGCCCAGCGATCGAGGGGCACGCGGCGCGAGATCAGCCGTGACAGCCAGCCCCGGTCAGCCGCGGCCAGGGCCTTCGCCGCCGTCTCGTAGTGGGCGCGGTTGGCGTTGACGCTGCCGAAGATCACGTCGTTGCGCAGCACCGTCTGGCGGTTGAAGCCGCCGATATCGAAGCCGATGGCCCGCCCCGGAGACGACAGGCCGGCCAGGCAGACGATCCCGTCGGCGCCGCTGCGCCCGATCACCTCTCGCACCACCGGTTCGGCCCCGGTGCACTCGATGACGATGTCGGGGCGCAGGTCGGGCAGGTGCTCGACGGCGCCGGCGTGATAGGTCCCGCCGAGGTCGCGCACCAGTCCGGGTTTGGGTCCGTCCTGGTTGCGGTCGAAGACGTGGACTTCCAGCCCGCGCTGCCGCCCCATCATCGCGGCCAGCAGGCCCACGGGCCCCGCGCCGGTGACCAGCAGCGAGTGGGCGCGCCAGGTTCGCGTCCGGGCGCCGATCCGCTCGATGTGGTCCCAGGCCTTGGCCAGCACGCTGGCCGGTTCGGTCAGCACGCCCAAGAAACCCAGGGCCGGATCGACCCGGATCGCGAACTCCGGCCGCAGGCGGAAGCGCTCGGAGCCGTAGCCGTCCGCCTCCTTGATGCCGCGCTCGGTGTAGCGGCCGTTGCGGCACATGTCCCATTCGCCGCCGGCGCAGGCGGGGCAGGGGACGGGATCGGGGCGGCGCACCACGCCCGCCACCAGGTCGCCCTCGGAAAAGCCGCAGCCCTCAGGGGCCTCGACGATCCGTCCGAGGGACTCGTGGCCGAGGATCAGGCGTCCCTCGCCCGGAGGCGCCGAGCCGTATTTCGCGGCGATGATCTCGCGGTCGGTGCCGCAGACCCCAAGGGCGATGGCCTGGACGAGCAGGGTTCCCGTCCGGGCCTCGGGCTCGGCACGCTCCTCCAGGCGCAGGGAATTGGCCTTGCCGGGTTCGAGGGTCAGCGCGCGCATGGCGTTCAGGCCCCCGCATCGGCCGCCGGCAGGCCGCGGGCCAGCAGCTCGGCGACATGCAGGGTGGCGCGGCCGGCGCCCTGCTCGATCTGCTCGCGGCAGGAAAACCCGTTGGCGAGGATCAAGGTCTCGGCGGGGGCGGCGCGCACCGCCGGCAGCAGCACCCGCTCGGCGGCGGCCATCGAAACCTCGTACTTCGCCGCCTCGAAGCCGAAGGATCCCGCCATGCCGCAGCAGCCCGAGGGGATGGCCTGGGCCTGGAGGCCCGCCGCCTGCAGCAGGCGGAATTCGGCGGCGGCATCCAGCACCGCGTGGTGGTGGCAGTGCACCTGCACCAGCGCCTCGCCGGCGACCGACGGCGGCGTAAGCTTCTCGCGGTCCAGGAACTCGGTGAGGAACAGGGTCTGGCGGCTCAGCCGCTCGGCCAGGGGATCGCTGGGGAAAAGCCGCGGAAGCTCGTCGCGGAAGGCGCTGACACAGGCGGGCTCCAGGCCCACGACCGGCACGCCGGCCGAGATCTCCGGCTCGAGCGCGTTGAGGGTCCGCCGCCACAGCGCCTTGGCCTGGTCGAGCCAGCCCCAGTCGTAGAGCGGGCGGCCGCAACAGAGCGGCTGGCGGGGAACCTCGACCGCATAGCCCAGGGCCTCCAGGACTCGCGTCGCGGCGATGGCGGTCGGTGGGCGGAAGAAGTTGTTGAAGGTGTCGGGCCAAAGCAGGACGCGGCGTCCGGATCCCATCCGCTCGGCCCGGCGCCCGAACCAGGCCTGGAAGGTCTCCCCGGCGAAGGCGGGGATGCGGCGCGCCTGGGCCACCCCGCCGGCCTGTTTGGCCAACGCCGCGACGCCGGGCGTGCGGGTCAGCGCATTGGCCAACCAAGGGGCATGGCCCGCGAGTTCCGCCCAGCGGCGGATCTGGCCCATGCTGTAGGCGGCGCGGGGACGCATCCGGCCCTGGTAGTGGTGGCGCCGGAACTCGGCCTTGTAGAGCGCCATGTCGACATGCACCGGGCAGTCGCTCTTGCACCCCTTGCAGCCGAGGCACAGGTCCAGCGCCTCCTCGACAGCGCGGCTCGCGAAGCGGTCGGCGATGGTCTCTCCGCGCAGCATCTCGAACAGCAGACGCGCGCGGCCGCGGGTGGAATGCTTCTCCTCCCGGGTGGCCATGTAGCTCGGGCACATGACGCCTTCGTCGCTGTCCAGCCGCCGGCAGGCGCCGACGCCGACGCAGCGGTTGGTAGCGTGGACGAAGCTGCCGCCGTCGTCCGGATAGGCGAAGACGCTGGCCACCGGCGCAGGATGATAATCCGGCCCTTCCCGGAGATTCGAGGTGATCGGATAGGGATCGACCACCTTGCCGGGGTTCATGCGGTTGGAAGGGTCCCAGATCGCCTTGAACGCCCGCTGCGCGGCCATCAGGTCGGGGCCGTACATCTTCTCCAGGAGGGCCGCCTTCGACTGGCCGTCGCCATGCTCGCCGCTGAGCGAGCCGCCATAGCGGACCACCAGGTCGGCGGCGTCGTTGAGGAACGCTGTCCAGGTCGCCAGCCCGCTCTCGCTGGTGAGGTCGAAGTTGATGCGGCAGTGGATCAGGCCGTCGCCGAAGTGGCCGTACACCGAGGAGTCGTAGCCGTAGCGGTGCATCAGCGCCTTGAAGTCGCGCAGGTAGTCGCCGAGGTGCTCGCGGCGGACCGCGGCGTCCTCCCAGCCCTCGTGGGTCGGCCGCCAGCCGGGCGGATGGGCTGTGGCGGGCAGGCCGGCCTCGCGCACCCGCCAGATGCGCGCCTGCTGAGCGCGGTCCCTCACCAGGCGGGCGTCGCGCCGCCGCCGCCGCAGGGCGCGGACCAGGCGGTCGGCCTGGGCCACCGCCTCGTCCTCGGTCTCGCCGCCGAACTCGCAGATCAGCCAGCCGCAGCCCTCGGGCAGGACCGACAGGTCGTCCTCGTGCAGGTGCTCCTCGCGCATGAACTCCACCAGCATCTGGTCGAGGCCCTCGATGGCGATCGGCTTGAAGGTCAGCACCTGCGGCACGGCGTCGGCGGCGGTGTAGATGTCCGGGAAGCCCGCGATCACCAGCACCCGATGCGGCGGACTGTGGGTCAGGTCGAGGGTGGCCGACAGCACGGTGACCAGGGTGCCTTCGGTCCCCACCAGGGCGCGCGCGACGTTGAAGCCCTTGGCGGGCGAGAGCTGGTCGAGGTTTTCGTAACCGGACACTCGGCGGGGGATATCCGGATAGACCTCGGCGAAGTGGTGGCCGTGCTCCGCCCAGAAGGCCCTGAGGGCCGCGTAGATCTCCGCGCGCCGGCCGCCGGCCCGCTGGATCTCGGCGAACTCCGCCTCGCTGGTGGGTCCGACCGTCATCCGCAGCCCGTCATAGGTGACGATCTCCAGGGCCCGGACGTTGTCGGCCGTCCGCCCGCTCATCACCGAGTGTTCGCCGCAGGAGTCGTTGCCGATCATCCCACCCAGCGTGTTGTGGTCGTGGGTCGCCGGGTCGGGGCCGAAGGTCAGGTGATGGCGCTCGGCGGCGTCGCGCAGGCTGTCCAGCACGCAGCCAGGCTCGACGACCGCGAGCTTGCGGTCCGGGTCGATCTCGAGGATGCGGTTCACATATTTGCTGAAGTCGATCACGACGGCGGTGTTGCAGGTCTGGCCGGCGAGGCCGGTCCCCCCGCCGCGCGAAACGATCGGGACGTCGTGCGCCCGGCAAAGCGCGACGGCGCGGACCGCATCCTCCGCCGTCCTTGGGACCACCACCCCGATGGGCGTCTGGCGGTAGTTGGACGCGTCGGTGGCGTAGAGCGCCCGGTCACCGTCGGAAAAGCGCACCTCGCCGGCGATCTCGCGCTTCAGGGCGGCTTCCAGGGCGCGGGCGTCGCCTCGGGTCTCCGCGAAGCCCTCGCGCCGGATGCGCCCGCCGGCGGTCCGGTCGATCACGCGATGCAGGGTGGTTTCGGTCATGCTGCCGGGCTCAGATCGCGTAACGCTCGGCGTCGGCGCGCTTGAAGGCGAGGCCATGGCCGGGCCGCGAGAGGTCGGGGGCGATGCGGCCGGCTTCGATCCTGGGGGCGCCGTCGAACAGCATGGCCTCGATCCGGGCGTGGTCGTGGAACCACTCCATGTGGCGCAGCCGCGGCGCGGCGCAGGCGGCGTGCAGGTGCAGGGCCGGCGCGCAGTGGCTGGAGAGCGGCGTCTGGGCGGCGTCGGCGAGGGCGGCGGCCGCCAGGAAGCCCGAGATCCCCCAGCAGCGGGTGGCGTCGGCCTGCAGCACGTCGACGGCGCCGGCGTCCAGCATCCGGCGGAAGTAGAAGGGTTCGAAGCCATACTCGCCGGCGGCGATATCCATGCCGGCCGGCGCGCGGTCGCGCAGCAGCCGCAGGCCTTCCAGGTCGTCGCTCGACACCGGCTCCTCGAACCAGGTGACGCCGAGGTCGGCCATGCGCTCGGCGAGCCACAGCGCCTGCTTGCGCCCAAGCGCGCCGTTGGCGTCCACGAAGAGGCCCGCCTCGCCGATCGCGGCGTGGGCGGTCTTCAGCCGTGGGAGGTCGATGGAAGGATCCGACCCGACCTTGATCTTCACCCAGCGGCAGCCGTCGGCCTTCGCCCAGCCGCCGAGCTGGTCGGTCAGGCGGCGGTCGTCATAGGTGGTGAAGCCGCCGCTGCCGTAGACCGCCACCGCGTCGCGCCGGCGGCCGAGCAGGTCAGCCAGGGCCACGTCCAGCAGTCGGCCCTTAAGGTCCCAAAGCGCGGCGTCGACGGCGGAGATGGCGCAGGCGCAGACGCCGCGCGATCCCAGGTTGCGCACCTGGCGCACCATGGCGTCCCACGCGGCGGGGATGGCGAAGGCGTCACGGCCGATCACCACCTCGGCCAGGTTGTCACGCACGACGTTCGCGGCCGCCGCCGCGGCGTAGGTGTAGCCCAGCCCCGTCCGACCCGCCGCCTCCACCTCGACGGTGACCAGGGTGGTGGAGTCCCAGGCGAAGGTGCCGTCGGCTTCCGGGGCGTCGGTGGGAATCCGGTAAGCCGCGGCGCGCACCTGGCCGATCGCCGCGTCCGCGGCCGCCATGACAGTCTCCTCAGATCAGCTCGCGCACCTTGTCGGTGGCGATGGTGCGGGCGATCTGGCCGCGGTTGGCCGTGCCCTTTGCCAGCGCCTCGGCCAGGTGCTTCGCCTGCTCGAAGGTGGTCTTGGGCGCCATCGGCGGCTCGTTGGGATCGACGACGGCCTGGATGAGGACGGGGCCCGGCGTCTGCAGCGCCTCCTGCAGCACCGCCGCGCAACGGCCAGGCTCCTCGATGGTGAAGGCCGCGACGCCAAAGCCCCGGGCCACGGCGGCGAAGTCCACCGGCTGCAGGTCGCAGACGTATTCGGGGTTCCCGAGGAACACCATCTGCTCCCATTTGATCTGGCCGAGTTCGTCGTTCTTGATGACGACAATCTTCACGTTGAGGTTGTATTTGGCGCAGGTGGCGAGCTCGCCGATCAGCATGGTCAGGCCACCATCGCCGACGAAGGCGACCACCTGGCGCCCGGGATGGGCTACCGCAGCGGCGATCGCGTAGGGCAGGCCGCAGGCCATGGTCGCCAGGTTGCCCGAGCAGGAGAACATCTGGTCGCCGCGGATCGACAGGTGGCGGGCGATCCAGCAGGTGATGGTGCCGGAATCGGTGGCCACGATGGCGTCGTCGGCCAGGAGCTTGTTGAGTTCGTGGGCCACGACCTCGGGTTTCATCGGCAGGTCCTGGCGCGTGCCGCGCTCCTCCATCAGCGCCCGCCAGTCGGCCATGGCGCGCTGCGATTTTTCGAGGAAGCCGCGGTCCTCGCGGTGGGTGAGCTTGGGGATGAGGGCCTCCAGCACCGACTTCGCATCGCCGACCAGCCCCACCTCGACCGGGCAACGCAGGCCGATCCGCTCGGCGTCGATGTCGATCTGCACGGCCTGGGCTGCGCCGGGCTTCGGATAGAATTCGATGTAGGGGAAGGAACTGCCGACGATCAGCAGGGCGTCGCAATCCTCCAGCGCCTCCTGGGAGGGCTTGGTGCCCAGCAGCCCCACGCCGCCCAGGCAGAACGGGCTGTCGTCTGGCAGCGCGGCCTTGCCGAGCAGGGGTTTGGCCACCGGCGCGCCCAGCCGGTCGGCGGCCACGGCCAGGAGGTCGCCAGCGCCCAGGGAGCCCTGGCCGGCGAGGATGCAAGGCTTCTTGGCCGCGTTCAGGATCTCGGCGGCGCGGTCGAGCAGGGGCTCCGGCGGCAGGGGCCGCGAGGAGACCGCCACGTCGGAGACATGGTGCGGCACGTTGCGCTTGGAGCGCAGGTCCTTCTTCACCGGCTCGTCCTGCACATCGACGGGCACGGTGACGTGGGCGACCCCCCGGCGGGCGAGGGCCGTGCGGATCGCCAGCTCCATGACGTTCTCCACATGGGCCGCCCCCATCACCCGGCAGTTGTAGACGGCGACGTCCATGTAGAGCTTGTCGAGCTCGACGTCCTGCTGGGTGTGGGTGTTGAGCAGGTCGTGGAATTGCAGGCCGGTGATCGCCAGCACTGGCTGACCGTCCAGCTTCGCGTCGTAAAGGCCGTTCAGGAGGTGGATGCCGCCGGGCCCGGACGTGGCGATGCAGACGCCCAGGCGGCCGGTCCACTTGGCGTAGCCGCAGGCCATGAAGGCGGCGGCTTCCTCGTGCCGGGTCTGGATGAACTTGATCTCCGACTGCCGGCGGCGCAGCGACTCGATGATCCCGTTGATGCCATCCCCCGGGATGCCGAAGACCGTGTCGACGCCCCAGTTGACTAGGGATTGCACAAGTACGTCAGCAGCGGTCAGCGAAGCCATCGGGCGCGTCCTTCAAAGGGGGGCCGGAGCCCGGCGTCGGCGCGGCGCGGCTCAGGTCTGGGGATCGGTTCGTGAACCAACGCCACGCTGAACGGTTCCAGCTTTCGGACAGCGGAGCCGTTGGGATGGAAAGGATCAGGGTCGGCCGGACGGGCGGCATATGACCAGCCGGATCGAGGACTACGCCCTGATCGGCGACTGCGAGACCGCAGCCCTGGTGGGCCGCGACGGCTCCATCGACTGGCTGTGCTGGCCCAGCTACGATTCCGGGGCGTGCTTCGCCGCCCTGCTGGGTGACCCCTGCAACGGGCGCTGGAAGATCGCGCCGGCGGGCGACAGCCGCAAGGTGACGCGCCGCTACCTGCCCCAGACCCAGGTGCTGGAGACCACCTTCGAAACCGACACCGGCGTGGTCGTCGTCACCGACTGCATGCCGCCCCGCGGACGGGCCTCGGACCTCATTCGGCTGGTCGAGGGCCGGCGGGGCCAGGTGGAGATGCAGATGGAGCTGATCCTGCGCTTCGACTACGGCGCGGTGGTGCCGTGGGTCACCCGCGGCGAGGACGGCGCGCTGCATGCGGTGGCAGGCCCCGATCTCGTCGTGCTGCGGACGCCGGTCGAGTTGGAGGGCAGGGACCTGACCACGGTGGCGAGGTTCGCGGTCCCGGAGGGCGAGACGACGCCGTTCGTGTTGTCCTATGGTTCCTCCAGCGCCCCGCCGCCGCCGCCGATCGATCCGCAAGCGTCCCTGCAGGCGGCCATCGACTTCTGGACCGGCTGGTCGGAGGCCTGCGACGTCGACGGCCCCTATGAAGAGATCGTCAAGCGGTCGCTGCTGACCCTGAAAGGGCTGACCTACGCGCCCACCGGCGGCCTGGTGGCCGCGCCGACCACCTCCCTGCCGGAGTGCTTCGGCGGCTCGCGCAACTGGGACTACCGCTACTGCTGGATCCGCGACGCCACCCTGACCCTGCTGGCGCTGATGAACGCCCGGCACTTCGAGGAGGCCAAGGCCTGGACCGACTGGCTGCAGCGGGCGGTGGCCGGCAGCCCCGAGGACATGCAGATCATGTACGGCCTGCGCGGCGAGCGGCGGCTGATGGAATGGTGCGTGGACTGGCTCCCGGGTTACGAGGGCGCGACCCCGGTGCGGGTCGGCAACGCCGCCCACGACCAGGTCCAGATCGACGTCTATGGCGAGCTGATGGACGCCTTCCACCACGCCCGTCGGGGCGGACTGACCGGCGAACACACCTGGCAGCTGCAGAAGGCGATCATGAAGCACGTCGGCAAGATCTGGCGCGAGCCTGACGACGGCATCTGGGAGGTGCGCGGCGGGCGGCGCCACTTCACCTTTTCCAAGGTCATGGCCTGGGTGGCGGCCGACCGGGCGATCAAGAGCGCCGAGCTCTTCGATCTCGACGGGCCGGTGCAGGCCTGGCGCGCGCTGGCTGAGGAGATCCACCACGACGTCTGCGCCCACGGCTTCAATCGCAAGACCGGGGGCTTCCAACGCGCCTATGACGATCCCGGGGCGGACGCCAGCCTGCTGCTGCTGGCCGAGGTGGGTTTCCTCGAAGCGGACGACCCGCGCTTCGCCGCCACGGTGGCGGCTGTGGAACGCGAGCTGATCACCACCGGCGGCTTCGTTCTGCGCTACGACACCCGCCGCGTCGACGACGGCCTGCCCCCGGGCGAGAGCGCCTTCCTGCCGTGCAGCTTCTGGCTCGCCAACGCCTATCTGGCCCTGGGCCGGCGCGAGGAGGCGCAGGCCCTGTTCGAACGGCTGCTGGGCGTGTGCAACGACGTCGGCCTGCTGGCGGAGGAATACGATCCCCATGCCAAGCGGCTGGCCGGCAACTTTCCGCAGGCCTTTTCGCACATCGCGCTGCTCAGCACGGCGCTCAACCTGACCCATACGGGCAAGCCCAGCGAACAGAGGGCGAGTTCCGCGGCGAGGCTGGACACCGGGACCGCCCATCCCGAGAGCCCGACGGCCGCGGCTCGCGCCTGACGACCCGTTGGCGCTGCTTGGCGGGTTCCGACGCAATGAATTGCGTGTCCGGCGAACCAATCCGGGCGCTGCGTCGTTGAGGTTGGGCAAGCTGGGCCGTCCGCATGCCGCAAATCTTCACCGCTTCGGCCGACACCTGGCTGCGCGCCTGGGTGATCGGCCTGGCCGTCGCGGCCGTGGGCGCGGGCCTCGCCGGCGGCGGGCTTGCCAACTCCAGCTACCTCAGCCGCCAGGCGTGGCCTGTCGATCAGCCCGTCCCCTTCAGCCACAAGCACCACGTGGGCGAACTCGGCCTCGACTGCCGCTATTGCCATACCGGCGTGGAGACGAGCGCCAACGCCGGGTTTCCGCCCACGACCACCTGCATGACCTGCCACTCGCAGATCTGGACCGGGGCGGCGGTGCTCGCGCCGGTGCGCGCCAGCCTCGTCACCGGCGAGCCGCTCGCCTGGAACCGGGTGGCGAAGATCCCGGACTATGTCTTCTTCAACCACGCCATCCACGTGAATCGCGGCGTGGCCTGCGAGGAATGCCATGGGCGGATCGACAAGATGCCGCTCACCTGGCGCGCGCACGCCTTCAAGATGCGGTTCTGCACCGACTGCCACCGCGATCCCGCGCCCCACCTGAGGCCGCCTGACCAGGTGACGCGCATGGACTGGACGTCCTGGGACGCCGATCCGCGCAACCGGGGCTATGGCGCGGCCCGGATGCGGGCCCTGCACATCCAGCCCGCCAAGCTGATCAACTGCGAAATCTGCCACCGCTAGCCATGCACCGCCGCCCTTCATTCCCGAAAGATCTGGCATCTCCGAGCGATCCGGCGATCTTCGAAGCGGCCGCCGCGGAGTTCCCGGCGGCGTTCGCCGGCGTCGGCGAGACGGGGCGGCGGCAGCTCCTGCAGGCGATGGGCGCCTCCCTGGCGCTCGCCGGGCTGACCGGCTGCACCTCGGACGAGCCGGACGAGCAGGCGCTGCCCTACGTCCGCCAGCCGGAGTACCGGGCCGCCGACCGGCCGCGCCACTACGCCACCGCGGTGGCAGGGATCGGCGGCTATGCCCAGCCGGTGCTGGGAACCACCTATGCCGGGCGCCCGACAAAGCTGGAGGGGCTGCCGGAGCATCCGGCAAGCCTGGGCGCCGCGGACGCCTTCACCCAGGCGGCTCTGCTCGGGTTGTACGATCCGACGCGCTCTCAGGTCCCTCGCCGGTTGGGCCAGCCTGCGGACTGGGGCGCCTTCGACGCCATGATGGTCGAGACCGCCCGACGCCTCGACGCGCGCCAGGGCGAGGGGCTGCGCCTGCTCACCGGGCAGCAGACCTCGCCCACCTTCGCCCGCCAAATCTCCCAGATCGTGGAGCGTTGGCCGAAGGCGCGATGGCATGTGCTGGAGCCAGTGAACGAGGACCAGCGTCTGGCGGCGACGGCGTTGGCGTTCGGCCGGCCCCTGCAGGTCCTGCCGCGACTCGACCTCGCCGAGGTGGTGGTGAGCCTGGACGACGACCTGCTGGGCCCCGGACCGCAGCAGACCCGCAACGCGCGGATGTGGTCGCAACGGCGGATCGCCTACCAGGCCGGCCAGGGCGACCATCGCCTGTTCGTGGCCGAGCCCACGCCGAGCCTCACCGGGGTCGCCGCCGACGACCGACTGGCCGTGGCGCCGGGCCGGATCGGCGCGGTCGGCCAGGCGCTGGCCGCGCGCTTCGGCCTCGCGCCGGCGCCGGCGACGCTTTCGGCGCGCGAGCAGGCCTGGGTGGGAGCCGCGGCGGCGGCCCTGTCGCAGGCGCAGGGTCGGGCGCTGGTCTCGGTTGGGGCGCTCCAGCCGCCCGCCGTCCAAACGCTCGGCCTGGCGCTCGCCCATCGCATCGGCGCCGTCGGGACGACCCTGCGGCTGGCCGAGCCCGTGGCCCTTGCGCCCCCCGACGGCGGCGCCTCCTTCGGGGCGCTGGTCGCCGCCATGGCGGCCGGGGCCGTCGACACCCTGCTGATCCTGGACGCCAACCCGGCCTACGCCGCCCCGGCCGACAGCGGCTTCGCCGAGAGCCTGCGCAGGGTCCGGCAGACCATCCACGCGGGCCTGCACGTCGATGAGACCGCGCACCTCTGCGCGTGGCACGCGCCCGTCGAGCACGACCTGGAGACCTGGAGCGACGCGCGCGCGGTGGAGGGCACGGTGAGCCTGATCCAGCCGCTGGTCAGGCCGTTCTACGCGGTCCGTTCGCGCCATGCGGTGCTCGAGACCCTGCAGGGCCGACCGGTGGCGAGCGGGCGCGGCCTCGTCGCCGCCACCTGGCGCGAGCGGTTCGGCGCGGCCTTCGAAAGCCTCTGGGCCGGCGCCCTGCGTCGCGGATTCGTGGAAGACACCGCCGCGCCGGAAATTGCCGCGGCGGCCGCAGCCATCCCGGCGCCGGCGCCGCACGCCCCATCCTCCGGCCTGGAGCTGGTCTTCCGGCCCGATCCGACCATCTGGGATGGCCGCTTCGCCAGCAACGCCTGGCTGCAGGAGCTGCCCAAGCCCCTCAACAAGGTGACCTGGGACAACATCCTGGCCGTCGGGCCGGACCTGGCCCTGGCGCATGGCCTGGAGAGCGGCGACATCGCCAGGGTCGCCGCCGGCGGGCGGACGATCGAGGCGGCGGTCTGGATCACCCCCGGCCAGTCGCGGCGCACACTGACCGCCTTCCTGGGCTATGGGCGGCGCTTGCCCGACCAGGTGGGCGACGGCCATGGCTACGACGCTTATGAGATCCGGCCGCAGGCCACGCCCTGGGCGCTCACCGACGTGGTCCTCAGCAAGGTGGGCGGCGGGCCGCGGCTGGCGACCACCCAGCCACACCAGGCGCTCGACCAGCCGGGGATCGTCCGCGCCGTCACGCCGGCCCAGGCGCGCGCGCCGAAGCCGCCGCCGGCCGATGCGGTCAGCTTCTATCCGCCGGTCCCGAAGGACGGGCCGCAGTGGGGCCTGTCGATCGACACCGACCTGTGCATCGGCTGCAACGCCTGCGTCACCGCCTGCGACGCGGAGAACAACATCGCCATCGTCGGTAAGGATCTGGTGGCCGAGGGCCGCCAGATGCACTGGCTGCGCGTCGACCATTATGTGGAAGGCGATCCGGCGGCGCCGCGCGAAGCCTTCCAGCCGGTGCCCTGCATGCACTGCGAGGACGCGCCCTGCGAGGTCGGCTGTCCGGTGGGGGCCACCGTCCACGGTCCCGATGGCCTCAACCTGCAGGTCTACAACCGCTGCATCGGCACCCGCACCTGCTCGTCCTACTGCCCCTACAAGGTCCGCCGCTTCAACTGGTTCGACTACACCGGGTCCGATCCGCCGGAGCGCCGGGCGCAGCGCAATCCCAACGTCACCGTGCGCACCCGCGGGGTAATGGAGAAGTGCACCTACTGCATCCAGCGGATCAGCGACGCACGCATCCAGGCCAAGCTCGAGAACCGCGCCATCGCCGATGGCGAGATCAGGACCGCCTGCCAGCAGACCTGCCCCACGCAGGCCATCGTGTTCGGCGACGTCAGCGACCCCAGCAGCGCGGTGTCGCGCCGCAAGGCGCAGGCGCGGGACTACAGCCTGCTGCCGGAGGAAAACACCCGGCCCCGCACCACCTATCTGGCCCGCATCCGCACGAACGGGGAGGGCGGCTGATGGCGCGGCGCGAGAAGGGGCGGGAGATCGAGAAGATCACCGAGATTCCACTCGCCTATCCGAGGCCCAGGACCTGGGCGGCGATGTTCGCGGTCTCCGCGGTCCTGCTCGGCCTCTACCTGGTCTCGGTCGGCGTGCTGTTCTGGCGCGGCGTCGGGGTCTGGGGCGAGGACATCCCGGTCAACTGGGGGATCGCCATCTCCAACTACATCTGGTGGCTGGGGATCGGCCACGCGGGCACCCTGATCTCGGCCATGCTGCTGTTGCTGGGCCAGGACTGGCGCAACTCCCTGAACCGCTTCGCCGAGGCCATGACCCTGTTCGCCGTGGTCTGCGCAGGCCTCTATCCGATCGTGCATCTCGGCCGGCCGTGGTTCGTCTACTGGATGGCGCCCTATCCCAGCACCATGGGAGTCTGGCCGCAGTTCCGAAGCCCGCTGACCTGGGACTTCTTCGCGGTCCTAACCTACCTGATCGTCTCGGCGCTGTTCTGGTACATCGGCATCCTGCCGGACCTGGCCTCGGTGCGCGACCGCGCCAAGACCCGTCGCGCCCAGGTGTTCTACGGCCTCTTCGCGCTGGGCTGGCGGGGCGCGGCGACGCACTGGGCGCGCTGGCGCAGGGCCTATCGGCTGACAGCGGCCATCGCCGTGCCCCTGGTGGTCTCGGTGCATTCGGAGATCTCGCTGCTCCTGGCGGCCGGTCCGATCCCCGGCTGGAGCTCGACGGTCTTCCCGCCCTATTTCGTGCTGGGCGCGGCCTTCTCCGGCTTCGCCGTGGTCTCGATGATCGCGGTCGCGCTGCGCCACTGGCTGGGCTTCGAGGCGGTGGTGACCGAGCGCCACCTCGACCTCCTGGCCAAGATGACGCTCGCGACGGGCCTGATGACCGCCTACGGCTATTTCGCCGAGGTGTTCAACGCCCTCTATTCGGGCGAGCCCGCGGAGCTGGCGATCTTGCATAACCGGCTGACCGGCCCCATCGCCTGGAGCTACTGGGGCGCCCTCCTGGGCAACTTCGCGCCCTTGCAGCTGCTGTGGCTGGGCCGTTTCCGGCGAAATCCGTATGTGCTGTTCGCGGTCAGCGCCTGCGTCGCCTCCGGCATGTGGTTCGAGCGCTATATGCTGGTGGTCTCGAGCCTCAGCCGCCATGGCCTGCCGTCGTCGTGGGGTTCCTATTCGCCGAGCTTCTGGGAGTGGAGCCTCTACGCCGGCTCGCTGGGCCTCTTCCTCACCCTCTTCATGCTGTTCGTGCGGTTCCTGCCGATCATCTCGGCCTCCGAACTGAAGGGCGAAGCCTCGCCGGAGGCCGCCCATGCCTGACCGCCCCGCCGGCGCGGCCCTCTATGCGGTGGTGGCCGAGTTCGACCGGCCGGAGGCCCTGCTGGCGGCTGTGCGGCAGGCGCGCGCCGAGGGCTTCGCGCGCCTGGAGGCGTTCAGCCCGTTCCCGGTCGAAGGCCTCGCCGAGGCGCTGGGTTTCCGCGAGCGGGCCGTCGCGCCGGCGATGCTGGCGGGCGCCATTCTCGGCGCGGCCGGCGGCTATTTCATGCAGGTCTGGGTGAACCTCGATTTTCCGCTCAACATCGGCGGCCGGCCTGTAGTGGCGCCGCCGGCTTTTGTCCTGATCACCTATGAGCTGATGGTGCTGGGCGCGGTCTGCGCCGCGATCCTGGCCATGCTGATCGGCGCCCGCTTGCCGCGCCTGCATCACCCGATGTTCGAGATCGCCGACTTCTATTTCGCCACCGACGACAAGTTCTTCCTGGCGGTGCTG
>Ga0207695_10003938_pt1 | contig 20542 bp, 18 predicted proteins | sample KBSC54metaG_FD_184354 | JGI IMG/M metagenome (GOLD analysis project Ga0207695, IMG submission 184354) | Corn rhizosphere microbial communities from Kellogg Biological Station, Michigan, USA - KBS C5-4 metaG (SPAdes) (version 2) | ecosystem: Host-associated > Plants > Roots > Rhizosphere > Soil...
GCTCACGCTCGGCGAGATCATCATGACCCGCGAGGGGCACGCCGTCTCGCAGTTCGCCGTGGCGTTCTATGCGCCCGATTCCGAGCAGGCCGGGATGCTGGCGCGCGCGCAGGAGATCGAGCAACTGGAGCGCGAGTCGAAGGCGCAGGCGCTCATCACCGACGAATCGCGCGCGGCGCTGATCCGCCTCGAGGCGTCGTACACGGATGCGGCGCAGCGCCTGCAGTCGGTGCGCCGCGAGGCCTCGGACGCGCAGACGCGCGCGCACGAGCTGCACGTCGAGCTGCTGCGCCTGTCCTCGCAGGCCGAGGCCGCCACGACGCGCCGCACGCAGCTGGAGGACGAGCTCGCCGAGATCGACGCGCAGGACGAGGGCCTGATCGAGCGCCGCATGACCGGCGAGGCGCGCTTCGAGGAGCTCGACCTGCAGCTGGCCACCACGCAGGAGCGCCAGGCCGACCTCGAGGAGGCCGTCATCGCTGCCGAACGCAAGCTGTCCGACGCGCGCGAGCAGCTGCGCGCGCTCGAGCGGCGTGCGCAGGAGGCCCAGTACGACACGCGTGCGCTGAACGCCCGCCAGGGCGAGCTCCAGCGCGCCATCGAGACGGCCGCGCAGCAGGTGCAGGCCAACACCCAGGCCGGCGAGCAGCTGACGCTGGAGCTCGACAGCTTCAACGACCAGGCCGCGCAGGCCGGCCTGCAGGACGCGCTGGCGCTGCGCTCGGAACGCGAAGCGGCGCTCGGCGCGGTGCGCTCCGAGTACGACGAGCTGTCCGCGCAGCTGCGCAAGGCCGACGAGCAGCGGCTCGAGTTCGAACGCAGCCTGCAGCCGCTGCGCGACTCGATCACCAAGCTCCAGCTCGAGGAGCAGGCGGCGCAGCTGGGCGGCGCGCAGTACATGGAGCAGCTGACGGCCGCCGAGGTCGATCTCGAGGCCCTGGCCAAGGGCATCGAGGAGGGCGGCGTCAAGCTGCACGGCCTGCAGACCGAGATCGACCGCATCGGCCGCGAGATCAACGCGCTCGGTGCCGTCAACCTCGCCGCGCTCGACGAGCTGGTCGCCGCGCGCGAACGCAAGACCTTCCTCGACGCGCAGACGGAGGACCTGAACGACGCCATCCGCACGCTCGAGGGCGCGATCCACAAGATCGACCTCGAGACCCGCGAGCTGCTGATGAAGACGTTCAACCTCGTCAACGAGCAGTTCGGCCGCATGTTCCCGAGCCTGTTCGGCGGCGGCCAGGCCAGGCTGGTGATGACGGGCGACGAGATCCTGGACGCCGGCGTGCAGGTGATGGCGCAGCCCCCGGGCAAGAAGAACTCCACCATCCACCTGCTCTCGGGCGGCGAGAAGGCGCTCACGGCCATCGCGCTCGTGTTCGCCATCTTCATGCTGAACCCGGCGCCGTTCTGCCTGCTCGACGAAGTGGACGCGCCGCTGGACGACGCCAACACCGAGCGCTACGCGAAGCTGGTGGCCGAGATGTCGCACAAGGGCACGCAGTTCCTGTTCATCTCGCACAACAAGATCGCGATGGAGATGGCCGAGCAGCTGATCGGCGTGACGATGCAGGAGCAGGGCGTCTCGCGCATCGTGGCGGTCGACATGGAGGCCGCGCTGTCGATGGCCGAAGCCGCCTGACGCCGCACGACGAGCCGCGCACCCGATGCACCTGAACCTCACGACCGCCCTGATCGCGCTGGCCCTGCTGGTGCTGGGCGGCATCGTGGCACAAGGCTGGTGGAAGGCGCGCCGGCTGGCGCGACGCCCCGGCGGCCTCAGCGTCGTCGTCGACGACGACCTGCGGCGCGAGCCCACGCTGGGCGGTGACGTGGCGCCGCCGGTCGACGACGAGCTGCCCGCGGCCGCGCCGGCGCGGGCCGACAGCCGCCTCGCGCCGGCGCGGCGCGCCGTGCGGCTCGACGCGCTGATCGACGCCATCGCGACGCTGAGCGTCGACGCCCCGGTGGCCGGCGAACGCGTGCTGCCGCACCTGCCCGGCGCCAACCGCGTGGGCACCAAGCCGTTCTTCATCGAGGGCCTCAACAGCGAGACGGGCGAGTGGGAGACCATCGCCGCCAACGCACGCTACAGCGAGTTCCAGGCCGGCGTGCAGATGGCCAACCGCCACGGCGCGTTGAACGAGATCGAGTTCTCCGAGTTCGTGCAGAAGCTCGAGACCTTCGCGCAGGCGATCGGCGCGTCCACCGACCTGCCCGACATGCTCGAGAGCGTGGCCCGCGCGCGCGAGCTCGACGCCTTCGCGAGCCAGCACGATGCGCAGCTGGTGGCACTGCTGCGCGCCAATTCGGTGGCGTGGTCGGTGGGTTACCTGCAGCAGGTCGCGCAGCGCCACGGCTTCGTGCCGGGCGCGGTGCCGGGCCGGCTCGTGCTGCCCGCGCTCGAGGAAGGCGCCCCGCCGGTGCTCGTGCTGGGCTTCGACGCCCAGGCCGCGCTCGCCGACGACCCCGGCCATGCGGCCGTCCGCGAGATGACGCTGGGGCTGGACGTGGCGCAGACCGAGGAGCTCGCCGAGCCCTTCGCCGCCTGGCACGGCATCGCCCGCAAGCTGGCCGACGACCTCGACGCGGCGATCGTCGACGACCAGGGGCAGCCGATCACGCTGCACGCGTTCTCCGCGATCCATGCCGAGCTGACGCGCCTGTACGAGGCGCTGATGGCGCACGACCTGGCCGCCGGCTCGCCCGGCGCGCGCCGCCTGTTCAGCTGACGGGCACGCGGCCGCGATGGTGCAGCTTCCGTTCGTGTGGCGGCCCGCGACCCCCGCGGACGTCTGTGTGCTCGCCGCGATCTACCGCGACTGCGCGCTGCGCCTGGGGCCGCTGGCCTATACGCCGGAGCAGTCGCGCGCCTGGGCCTCGTTCGGCGAGGACGAGCCGGGTTTCCGCGACTACGTCCTGCAGGCCGACACCTGGATCGCCGAACGGGTCGGCGACGCCCGCGCGCTCGGCTTCTGCGGCGCCAGCCGCGACGGCGACGCACGCGAGATCCATTCGCTGTACGTGACCCCCCTGATGACGCGCCGCGGCATCGGCGCCGCGATGCTCCGGCGCACGCTGCAGCGCGTCGAGCACGAGGGCGCGACGCGCTTCGCCGCCTGGGTCACCCCGTTCAGCAAGCCCGTCTTCCTCGCCGCCGGCTTCCGCCTGGCGCAGACGGTGCGCGCACCGTTCGCGGGCGTCATGTTCGAGCGGTATCGGGTCGAGCGCGGCTGAGGGGCCTCGGCACGGCGTACGGGGTGGCCAGACCCCTGACGTGCACGCGACGCCCGGGCCGATCCGCTCAGGGCCCCGGGCCCGCGAAGAACACGTCCAGCGTCGGAAACCGCGGCCGCTCGTGCAGGCAGTCCCACAGAAAGATCGCCAGCCCGATGTCGCCGGTCCACAGCGAATGGCGCAGCCGCCCGGTGCGCGCGGTCTCGGCCTCGAACTGCGCGATCGCGTGCATCGCGAACGCGCGGGCGCGCTCGCGCCAGCGGGCATCGCGCGTGCGCGCGAGCAGCACCAGGAACGCGTAGGCGTTGCCTGCCGTCCCGTGGCACAGGTTCGAGCCCTTGGCCAGCGGGCCGGCGGCCCAGGTGGCCTCGCCGGCCTCGGCCAGCAGCGGCTCGAGCGCGCGTCCCGGCAGGTCGGCCAGGCAGATGACGAAGCCCGGCGCGCCGTGGCAGAACTGCATCAGCCACTTCTGCGGCGTGCCGGGCGCCTCGTCGGCCTGCACGGGCCAGGTCGCGCGGCCGTTCTCGCGGATCGCGGTGTTGACCACCGTCGTCTCGATGCAGGCCTGCCATTCCAGCCGGTCGGCCTCGGGCAGGAGGCGGCGGCCCAGCAGCAGCGCGCGGGCGGTGGCGACGAAGCCGTGGACGGCGTCGATGTAGCGCGACTGGCGCCCGTACAGGTCCTGCGACCAGTAGTGGCAGGCCTGGCGCTGCGACCACAGCAGCTGCTCGCGCAGCCGCTGCGCGATGCCGCGGAACAGGATGGCCCAGCGCTCGTCGCCGGTCGCGCCGTGCATCAGCGCAGCCGCCAGCAGGGAGCCGGGCGAGCCCCACATCAGCTCGCGCGCCGGGTGGCCGATGTTGGCCTCGATGAGCGCGGCGATCGCGTCGGCGCGCGCCGCGCTGGGCGCGTGGCCCCAGGCCATCATCTCGAACGGCAGGTCGCCCATCAGGTAGCTGCCGGTGTTGTCGCCCGGCATGCCGGCCAGCGAGGCGCGGTTGCGCACGCGCAGCGCCTCGAGGTGCTGCGCGAACGACGGGCTGTCGGCGGCCCCGACCTTGCGCAGGTACGCCAGCGCCCAGATCACGCCCGCGGCGCCCCAGTAGAGATTGGTGGCGCGCATGTCCGGGTCGTCGCCCGGCTCGAGGTCGCGCGGATGCGGCGGCCACAGGCCGTCCGGGGTGAATGCGGCGACCGTCTCGCCGACGATGCGCGCGATCGTGGCGCGGACGCGGGCCTCGTCCCAGGCGAGGGCCTGCAGCGGCTCATGGCGGGCGGGATCGTGCAGCATCGGGGGCCTCGCGAAGACGTGTGCGGTCATCCTACGCCACGAACCGAGGGGGGTATCCGCGACGCCGCGGCGCCCCTGATCCGTGGCATCCTGCGCACTCGCCGCCGCCCTGGGAGACCCGATTGACGACCTCGCCCTGCGCCGCCGGAGATCCGCTCCAGGCCGCCATCGCCCATCACCGCCGCGGCGAACTCGACGCCGCGCAGGCCATCTACGCCGAGCTGCTGCGCGCCGACCCGCGGCGCGCCGATGCGCTGAACTTCATGGGCGTGCTGATGGTGCAACGCGGCGAGCGCGAGCGCGCGCTGGACCTGCTGAAGAAGGCGTCGATGATCGCCCCGCGCGAGCCGGGCGTGTGGAACAACCTGGGCAATGCGCTGCTGTCGCTGGGCAAGCTGCCCGAGGCCGAGAAGGCATTCCGGCGCAGCCTCGCGCTGGCCGAAAGCGCCGAGCCTTGGGTCAACCTCGCGCGCATCCAGCGGCGGCGCCAGGAGTGGGCGCGCAGCGAGGCGTCGGCCCGGCGCGCGATCGCGCTGGCGCCGCAGTCGGGCGAGGCCTGGCACTACCTGTCGCTGGCGCTGCTGGGCCTGCAGCGGCCCGAGGAGGCGTTCGAGGCCGCGGTGCAGGCCGAGCTGCTGCTGCCCGCGCCCGCGAGCCGGCGCGAGGCCTACGGCCGCGCCCTCTGGGCGGCGGGCCAGCACGAGCGTGCCGTGGCGTTCTATCGCGACTGGCTCGAGAAGGAACCCGGCAACCCCTACGCGCAGCACCACCTGGCGGCGGCGCTCGGCCAGACGCCCGAGCGCGCGAGCGATGCCTACGTCGAGAAGGTGTTCGACCAGTTCGCCGCGAGCTTCGACGCGCAGCTCGCGACGCTGAAGTATCGCGCGCCCGAACTCGTCGCGGAGGCGATGGCCGCCGCGCTGCCGACGCCGGCCGCGCAGTTCGACATCGCCGACCTGGGCTGCGGCACCGGCCTGTGCGGGCCGCTGCTCAGGCCGTGGGCGCGTTCGCTGGCAGGCTGCGACCTGTCGGCTGGCATGCTGGAGCGCGCGGCGCCGCGCCAGGTCTACGACGAGCTGCGCAAGGCCGAGCTGGTGCGATTCCTCGCCGAGCGGCCGGCTGCGTTCGACGTGCTCGTCTCGGCCGACACGCTGATCTACATCGGCGAGCTCGCGCCGATGTTCGTCGCCGCGCACGCGGCGCTGCGCCCGGGCGGCACGCTCCTGTTCACGCTCGAGGCGCTGGACGACGCGGACGGCGCCGACTTCCGCCTGACCGAGAGCGGCCGCTACGCGCATGCGCTGCCGGGGCTGCGCGCGCGCCTGGCCGCCGCGGGCTTCGCGGCGCCGGCGATCGCCTCGATCACGCCGCGCATGGAGTGCGCGCGCGCCGTGGCCGGCTGGCTGGTGACGGTGCGCCGCGGCTGACACGGCGCGTGCGCGTTTCGCGCTACGCTTCCGGCATGCGCCTTCCTTCCCTTGCCGGCCTCGCGACGCTGGTCGCCGCCCTCGTCGCCTGCTCGACGTCCCCGAACCCGGCGGCACGCGCGCCGCGTCCCTCGACCGCCGGTCCTGGGGTGCACGTGCTCGCGCAACGCCTGGTCATGCCCGGCCTCGGGCGCGAGCGCACGATCCGCCTCTACCTGCCGCCCTCGTACGAGACGTCGCCGGCCCGGCGCTATCCCGTCATCTACATGCACGATGCGCAGAACCTGTTCGACGAGGCGACGTCGTCCTTCGGCCAGGAATGGGGCGTCGACGAGACGCTGGACGCCTTCGCCCGCACGCGCGGCTTCGAGGCCATCGTCGTGGGCATCGACCATGGCGGCGACGAGCGCCTCCACGAGCTCTCGCCGTGGACCAACCCGAAGTACGGCCCCGCGCAGGGCGAGCAGTACATGGCCTTCGTGGTGGACGTCGTCAAGCCCTTCATCGATGCGCGCTACCGCACGCTCGCCGATCGCGCGCACACCGCGATCGCCGGCAGCTCGATGGGTGCGCTCGAATCGCACTACGCGCTGCTGCGATACCCCCAGGTGTTCGGCAGGGCCGCCATCTTCTCGCCGTCGTACTGGTACTCGGGCGAGGTCTACGCGCAGACCAGGGCGCATCCATGGCCTGCCGGCACGCGTGTCTATCTCTACATCGGCGGCCACGAAGGCGACGAGTCGGTGGCCGACGTCCAGCGCATGATGCCGCTGCTGGCCGCGTCCGGCAGCGCGAGCAGCGACATCACCTTGCACGTCGTGCCTGCCGCGGCGCACGACGAGCGTGCATGGCGCGCCGAGTTCCCGCGCGCGGTGGCCTGGCTGTTCGACGTGCGCCCGCTGGATGCGACGCCCTAAGATGTCGGCCTTGCCGTCCCCCAGCGATCCCGTCTTGAACCGTCCCGCCCTGCCTGACCGCGCCTTCGCAGCCTTCCTGTTCGACATGGACGGCACCCTGCTCAGCTCGATCGCGTGCGCCGAGCGCGTGTGGGCGCGCTGGGCCGGGCGCCACGGCGTCGACGTCGCGTCGTTCCTGCCCACGATCCACGGCAAGCGCGCCGTCGACACGGTGAGCCAGCTCGGCCTGCCGGGCGTCGACGCCGTGGCCGAGGCCGCCCTCATCCAGGCCGAGGAGATGATCGACGTCGAAGGCATCGAGCAGATCGCGGGCGTGGCTGCGTTCCTGGGCGCGCTGCCGGCCGACCGCTGGGCGGTCGTCACGTCCGCGCCGCGCGAGCTCGCGCTGCGCCGCATCGCCGCCGCGGGCCTGCCGGTGCCGCCGCTGATGGTCGCGGCCGAGGACGTCGTGCACGGCAAGCCGGCCCCCGACTGCTTCCTGCAGGCGGCGTCGCGGCTGGGCGTCTCCGCGCGCGACTGCCTCGTCTTCGAGGATGCCCCGGCAGGCATCGCTGCCGCGGAGGCCGCCGGCGCGAGCGTCGTGGTGATCACGGCGACGCACGCGCATCCGGTCGCGACCACCTATCCGGGCATCGCCGACTACGACGCGGTGTGGACCGTGCGCGAGATCGGCGGCGCCATCCAGCTGGTGGCTCGGGCAAAGCGCGACGCATGAGCACGACGTCGCTCGTCAGGCGCGTACTGGCACCCGCCTGGGTGCGGCCCGAAGCACTCAACGTCACCACCGAACTGCTGGGCGCGCCGCTCGCACCGCATGGCCGGCGCGCGGCCGCGATGGGCGTGGACGTCGCGCTCATCGGATTGCTTTCGTCCACCGGCATGTTCTGGGTCGTGGCCGGCATCGGCGCGCTGGCGGTGCAGCTGCGCACGCCCACGCCCGGCCGTCCGCGCTCGCGCGCGATCCTGATGTGGGTGGCGTTGGCGCTGCTGCTGCTGGTCGCCTGCGACCGCGGCTCGGAGTGGTGGGCGCATCGCAACGACCCGCCGGGCGTTGCCACCGCGAAGGATGACGATGACGATGACGCGCTCGCCGCGAGCGCGCGCGCCGCGTCGACGGCGGACCTGGCGTCCGTGGCGCTGCTCACCGCGGAGAAGCAACATGCGAGCGACGTTGCGCGCATCCGCGAACTCGAGGCCCAGCTGGCCGAGGCTCGCAAGCCGCGTCCGCTGCAGTGGCGCGACGAGGCCGTGCGCCGGCTGCACAAACTGGGCCTGCGCTTCGGCTGGGCCATCGCGTACTTCTCGCTGCTGCCGTTCTGGTGGCAGGGTCAGACGGCGGGCAAGCGCCTGTTCGGGCTGCGCGTGGTGCACCTCACCGGGCGTCGCCTGGGCGTGATGGACTGTTTCGGCCGCTACGGCGGCTACGCGGCGGGCCTGGCCACCGGCGGCATCGGCCTGCTGCAGGCGCTGTGGGATCCCAACCGCCAGGCGGTCGAGGACAAGCTGGCCCACACGGTCGTCATCGACCTGCGCGGGCCGCGCGCCCTGGCGCCGCCGGCGCCGCCCGAGGCCTGAGGCCTGAGCCCTGCCGGCGGCCCCCGATCGGCGCTCATGATGCGGATCGCGGGGCGCGCAGGTAGGTCAGGCGAACGGCGCCGGTGTCCATGGACTTGACGTCGTGCAGGGCCAGCCCGATGGGCGCGTGCGATTCCTTGAAGAGCGAATGGCCGGCCCCTTGCAGACGCGGCATGAGCAGCAGCCGATACTCGTCGACGAGGTCCCCCGCGAGCAGGCCCGCGGCCAGCGTCACGCCGCCGACGGCATTGATGTCTCCGTCGAAGGACTGCTTGAGGCTGCGCACCGTCTCGGCGAGCGGCCCTCGCGAGACCGTGGCATTCCACCCCGGGTCCGTGAGCGTGCTCGAGACGACCACCTTGGGCAACGCGTTCATCGTGCGGGCGAGGGCACGGAATGCGGGCGAGTTGCCTTGGTCGGCCTCCATGGCCGGCCACAGCGGCGCATTCTGCTCGAAGGCGCGCCGTCCATACAGCAGGAGGTTGCCCTGCGCCACGTTGGGCGCCGACCAGTGCCGTTCGAGGTCGTCGGACCAGTCGGGCCTGATCATCGATCCGTCGGGCGCTTCGACGAAGCCATCGAGAGTCAGGAACATGCTCAGGACAAGTCGGGACATGGAGTCTCCTGGAAGAACCGGTGGTGGGAATCATGTGGGACCGTGGCCGGGCCGCGGCGATCGACGCGCGGCTACCGGACGTCGAGCAGCCTGTTCACGTAGGCCTGGAGCGTCACGGTGCCGTGCTCCGTCGACGCGGGTGTCGGAAAGCCGCCGTCCACGCTGATGGCGGTCATGCGCGCGAAGGATCCGGCGGCTGCTTCGGAGAATCCCAGCTGGCGATAGGCCGCGAGCCAGCCGCTTCTGGGCGTCACGCGCACCTCGACCGCCTTGCCCAGTGCCAGCGCGAAGGCGGCGGCGACGTCGTTCGGCGAATGGCGCCGGGGGCCCTCGACGCTGTGCACGGCGGGCTCGCGCGGCGGCGGCGCCGTCAGCAGCCGCGCCGCGGCGTGGCCCAGGTCTTCCGGCGCCACCATGGGCATCACGAGGTCGGCGGGCAGCAGGGTGTCGAGCCGCCCCTCCGCTCGGACCGTCGGGACACTCGCGTCCCAGTTGCTCATGTAGTACGCGGCGCGGACGATGCTGGTGGGTATGGGCTGTCGGCGCAGGCCTTGCTCGAGCTCGTGCAGCACGCTGAGGTCGCCGAGGCGCTCGCCGGGCCGTGCCCCCATGGTCGACTGCGCCACGACATGGCGGAGCCCCGAGCCGTCGAGAGCGGCAAGGATCGCGGCGACGGTCCTGCGCTCCTGCGCGTCGGTGTCGGTCGAGACGTCCGCCGGCGGATTCAGGACGAAGGCGGTATGCCCGCTCTTGAACACGGCGCGCATTGCGTCGACGTCGAGAACGTCGACCACGGCGAAGCGCGCCCCGCGCTGTTCCCAGGCAGCGCGCTTTTCAGGACTGCGGGAAACGATGGTGACGGGCTCGCGCTGCGCGAGCAATCGATGAGCCGCGGCCGAGCCCACGTGGCCCGTGCCGCCGAGAATGATGTGCATCTGGCATCTCCTGTCGAAGTGATCCGGTGGCAAGCGACGAGCCGGTCGGCGCGGCTTGCGCAAAGGCGTGGCAGCGTTTCAGTGCGCGACGTGCAGGCCGCACAGCCCCGACACGATGAGCGCCGCGACGAGCGCGGCCAGGGCCAGTCCCACCCCCCAGAGCCGGTCGACGACGGCTGGGCGCCCCCCATGGGCGAGCACGACCACGCGCAGGCCGCAGGCCAGGTGCGCGAGCACGCAGAACACGCCGAGTGCGTAGTGCGGCAGCAGGCGGATGCCCCACGCGTCCCGCAGCAGCCCGAGGGGGGCGCTCGTTGCCCAGGCCCAGTCGGTGTCCGTGCCGTGCAGCAGCCGCGCCGACACCAGGGCCGAATTCATGTGGCACAGCAGGAAGAAGCCGAGATAGACGCCGGTGGCCACCTGCACCCCCCGGTAGCCGTCGACCGCCCGCGTGCTCCAGCGCGACGCCAGCCTGGCCCCGGCGGCGACCTGGAACAGCAGCAGCCCCACCAGCGCGGCTTCCACCGCCGGCAGGCGGTAGAGCCGGCGGCCCAGGTGCATGACCGCCGCATGCGCCCGCGGGCTCCACCATCCGGCCAGATGGTTGGCCAGGTGGAAGGCCACGAAGGCCAGGACGCATGCCGCCACGAATCCATGCGCCACGCGCGCCATCGCGGCCGGAGGCTCCGCGGCGCCGACGGCTGCCCTGGCATCGGCCATGCCCACCCAAGCAAGCACCGCGGCCCACAGCCCCAGCCACGCCGCCACCTCGGGAACGGGCCGGCCCAGCATCCCGAGCACGAAGGAGGCGAACACGAACAGGGGTGGTGCCGCCAAGGCCAGCAGTGCCGACTGGCGCGCGCGACGCTCGAACATCGTGGACGGCGGCCGTCGCACGGCGCGCAGCCACAGGGCGGCTGCCGACAGCGGCATTGCGATCGCCCCGAGCAGCGCGGGCGCCTGGGCGACGCCGGGCGCCGCATGAGCGATCCGCAGCCAGAACGGATAGGACACGGCGGCCAGCACCGGCGCGAACGCCAGCAGCGGCTTCGCGTGCGCTGCGGCCTGCATCGCTGGTGATCGAACTGCGGCGCCCATGACTGCCCCTTCGCTGGCCGGCGCCCCCCGGCGCCCGGCATGAACGGAACTTTCCAGGAGAATGGCTCGATGAAACAGAGCCATTTCGACGCGAATTGACTGGGCCATGACGAGCTCCTCCGACACCCCCGTGATCGGCAGCCTGCCTCTGGATGCGGCTTCGCGGTTGCCGCTGCAGGAGCAGCTCTACCTGCACATCCGCGACGCGATCGCCGAAGGCCGGCTCGCGCCGGGCGATCGGCTGCCGTCCACGCGCAGTCTCGCGGCCCAGCTCAACGTGTCGCGCGGCACCGTGGACGCGGCCTACGCGCGGCTCTCCGGCGAAGGCAGCATCCTGGGTCGTGGCGCGGCGGGCACCGTGGTCGCACCCGACCTCGCGCCGAGCGCGCTCGCGTCCCCGCGCGAAACCGGCACGCCGGCCTCGACCTTCGCCTTGCCCGACGACTACCTCTGGCCGTTTCGCGGCGGCATGCCGGCGCTGGACCTGTTCCCGCGCACCCAGTGGGCCAGCCTGGCCACGCGGGAGGCGCGCCGGCTGGACGCTTCGCGCCTCTGCTATCCCGACCCGCGCGGGCTGCCCGAGCTGCGCGCCGCCATCGCGGCGTACCTGCAGGTGTCGCGCGGCATCGCCTGCAGTCCGGCCCAGGTCTTCGTCACTGCCGGCTACCAGGCTGCGCTGACGCTGGTGGCGAGGCTGGTCGTGCCGGCCGGCGAAGCCGTGTGGTTCGAGGATCCCGGCTACCGGATGGCGCGCCGTGCGCTGCTCGACGCCGGCGCGAAGCTGGCCATGCTGCCGGTCGACGCCTCGGGCCTGGACGTCGACCAGGGACGACGCGCGCACGCGGGCGCGCGCCTGGCCGTGGTCACGCCGGGCCATCAAAGCCCGCTGGGCGTGCCCTTGTCCCCGCGCCGCCGCCGGGCCCTGCTCGAATGGGCGGGGGCGTCGGGGGCCTGGGTGCTGGAGGACGACTACGACAGCGAGTTCCATTACACGGGCCGCAAGCCCGCGTCACTCAAGAGCCTCGACCGGGACGATCGCGTGTTCTACGCGGGCAGCTTCAGCAAGACGCTGTTTCCGGGCCTGCGCCTGGGTTGCCTGGTCGTCCCCCGTGCCTGGATGGAAGCCACCACCGTCGCCTGCGAGCTGTCGCACCGCGGACACGGGTTGCTGGAGCAGGCCACGCTCGCCGCCTTCATGGGTGACGGCCATTTTGCCCGCCACCTGCGCCGCATGCGCCTGCGCTATGCCGAACGCAGCGCCGCGCTCACGCTCGCCCTGCAACGGTGCTTCGGCCGGCACATCGAGCTGGCGGCGCCCGCCGGCGGCCTGACGCTTCTGGCGCGCTTCCCGCACCACGCGGCCGATACCGAGCTGGTGAAGCAGGCCCGCGGTGAGGGCCTGGCGCCGTCCGCGCTGTCGGCGCACGCCACGACATGTCCCGTCGGCGACGGCCTGCTGATCGGCTTTACCAACGTGAAGCCGGCGCAGGCGCCGGAGATGGCCGACCGGCTGAAGAAGGCGATCGGATAGCCCCTCGAGCGCTGGTGCGGGCAGGCTATGTGGCCTGCCCACGCGCACGCAGCCGGCGTCGCCCCTCCTCCGTGAGGAGGACCGGGTCATCGCGGCCGACGCCGCACCCGAGCAATCCATCCGCGCAGGCGTCCTCCCAGATGGACAGGCGTGGGCAGGTCGACTTCCAGGCTTCCATCAGCTCGATGCGCGAGCGCGGCGCCTCCGCCGCCCACTCGAGCAGCTGCAAGGTCAGGGACTCGTGGGCGCTCGTCACGGCCGGTTCTCCGGCGACGGCGCCAGCCGCGCCTTGGCCGCCTCCAGCAGCGGCCCCACGATGTCCAGCGGCAGCGGGAACACGATGGTCGAATTCTTGTCGGCGGCGATGACCGTGAGCGTCTCGAGGTATCGCAGTTGCAGCGCCTGCGGATGCCGGCCGAGGATCTCGGCTGCCTCGCTCAGCTTCGTGGCCGCCTGCAGCTCGCCTTCGGCATGGATCACCTTGGCGCGCCGCTCGCGCTCGGCCTCGGCCTGCCGGGCGATGGCCCGCACCATCGTCAGGTCGATGTCGACGTCCTTGATCTCGACGTTGGTGACCTTGATGCCCCACGCGTCGGTCTGCGTGTCGAGGATCTTCTGCACGTCGAGGTTGAGGCGGTCGCGCTCGGACAGCAGCGCGTCGAGGTCGTGCTTGCCGAGCACGGCGCGCAAGGTGGTCTGCGCGAGCTGGCTGGTGGCCATCAGGTAGTTCTCGACGCGGATCACGGCGTGCTGCGGATCGACCACCTTGAAGTACAGCACCGCGTTGACCTTGACCGAGACGTTGTCGCGGGTGATGACGTCCTGCTTCGGGATGTCCATCACGACCAGGCGAAGGCTCACGCGCACCATCTGCTGGAACGCCGGAATGAGCAGCACGAGGCCCGGGCCCTTGACCGCGAGGAAGCGGCCGAGCATGAAGACGACGCCGCGCTCGTACTCGCGAAGCACGCGCAGCGACGCGGCCAGCGCCAGCAGCAGCAGGATCAGCAGCAGGGCGAGCATGAACGATCCGATCATGGCGATGCCTCCAGGGCGACGGCGAGCGTGAGGGTGTCGACGCGCTGGACGCGCACGCGCTCCCCGGCGTGCAGGATGTCCTGGCCGTGCACGCGCCAGCGCTCGCCCTGCACGAGGGCCCAGCCGTCCTGTCCGTTCGCCTCGAGGATCTCGCCGACGCTGCCGACCATGGCCGACGCCCCGCTGATCGGCGCGCGCCGCCGGATACGCGTCGCGAACGCGGCCAGCGTGCCGACGAAGGCCAGCGACGCGATCGCCAGCACGGCGATCAGCGGTCGCGAGACGCGCAGGTCCGGGACGTCGCTGTCGACCAGCATCAGCGCCCCGAGCGTGAAGGCGGCGACCCCGCCGAGGCCCAGCGCGCCGTGGCTTGGCACGAAGGCTTCGCTGGTGAAGAATCCCAGCCCCAGCAGGATCAGCGCGATGCCGGTGCCGCTGACCGGCAGCGTCTGCATCCCGAACAGGCCCAGCAGCAGGCAGACGGTGCCCACGACGCCGGGCGCCACCAGGCCGGGGCTCGAGAACTCGAACAGCAAGCCGTAGAAGCCGACGAGCAGCAGCATCAACGCCACGCTGGGATCGCCGATCCAGGCCAGCAGGCGGTCGCGCCAGTCGGGATCCCAGCGCTCGAGCCGGGCACCTGCGGTCGCCAGCGTGATTGCGCGGCCATCGGCCAGCGTGACCGCCCGCCCGTCGAGCTGGCGCAGCAGGTCCGGCACGTCGCGGGCCACCACGTCGACGACGTGCTGCGACAGCGCCTCCGTCGACGACAGGCTCGCCGCATCGCGCACGGCGCGCTCGGCCCAATCCGCGTTGCGGTGGCGCAGCAGCGCCAGCGAGCGGATGCCGGCCGCGGCATCGCTGATGCGCTTGGCTTCCAGCGCGTCGTGCGGGGCGGTGGGAGACCGGGCGGCCGCGCTGGCCGCCGACGGCGGCTCGGCCGGATAGGGGTCGGGGGCCGCGCCGATCATGACCGGCGTGGCCGCGCCGAGGGCCGTCGCCGGTGCCATCGCGGCGACATGGCTGGCGTACAGGATGAAGGTGCCGGCGCTGGCGGCGCGCGCGCCGGACGGGCCGACGAACGCGGCCACCGGCACCCTCGATCCCAGGATCGCCTTGACGATCGCGCGCATCGAGCTGTCCAGGCCGCCCGGCGTGTCGAGCTGCAGGACGACCAGCCCTGCACCATGGCGCTCGGCCCGCTTCAGCCCGCGTTCGACATAGTCGGCCGTCGCCGGCCCGATCGCGCCGTCCACGCTCAGCAACACCACTTCGCTCCCGCCGGCCGCCGGAGCGGCAACGGAAGGCATCTGGGCGCCGGCGAGGGACGCAGACCACAGGGCCAACGCGCACAGAGAAGCAGCCAGGCTGTGCATGAAGCGATATTAGGCCTGGCGCCGGCGATAGTCCATGACGAGGCCTGGCGCACCGGCGCCGCCGGCCGGCGCTCGCTCGGGCGCTCCTGCCCGGGCTGGTTCACGCCAGGGCGGCCGGCCCGCCTCGCCCTACACTCACGCGATGACCGCGACGACCCCCGACACCGCCCGCAAGCGCGCCGACGAGCTGCACGAGATCCTGCACGAGCACGCCTACCGCTACTACGTGCTGGACGAGCCCACCGTCCCCGACGCCGAATACGACCGGCTGTTCCAGGAACTGCAGGCGATCGAGCAGCAGTACCCGCAGCTGGCGCGGCCCGATTCACCGACGCAGCGCGTCATCGGCCAGGTGCTCGAGGGCTTCGCCGCCGTGCGCCACGCGGTGCCCATGCTCAGCATCCGCACCGAGACCGACACCACCGCCGGCGGCGCGCAGGCCTTCGACGCACGCGTGCGCCGCGAGCTCAAGCTCACCGAAGCCGATCCGCCGGTGGCCTATTCCGCCGAACTGAAGTTCGACGGCCTGGCCATCAACCTGCGCTACGAACATGGCGTGCTGGTGCAGGCGGCCACGCGCGGCGACGGCGAGGTGGGCGAGGACGTGACGTCCAACATCCGCGGCATCAAGCAGATCCCGCTGCGGCTGCGCGGCGTCGACGCGCCGGTGCTGGAAGTGCGCGGCGAGGCCTACATGCGGCGCGACGACTTCGAGGCCTACAACGAGCGCCAGCGCGCGCTGATCGCCGGGGGCGCGAAGAACGAGAAGACGGTCGTCAATCCGCGCAATGCCGCGGCCGGCGCGGTGCGCCAGCTCGATTCGGCGCAGTCGCGCAAGCGGCCCCTGAGCTTCTTCGCCTACGGCCTGGGAGCCGTCGACGGCTGGACGGTGCCGCCGACGCACAGCGGGCTGCTCGACGCGCTGTCCGCCATGGGGCTGCCCGTGGCAAAGCAGCGCATCGTGAGCGAGGGCGCCGCGGGGCTCGTCGCGTTCCACCAGAAGATCGCCGACGAACGCGACGAGCTGCCGTTCGACATCGACGGCGTCGTCTACAAGGTCGACTCGCGCGAGCTGCAGGCCAGGCTCGGATTCGTCAGCCGCGAGCCGCGCTGGGCCGTCGCGCACAAGTACCCGGCGCAGGAGCAGATGACGACGCTGCTGGACATCGACGTGCAGGTCGGCCGCACCGGCAAGCTCACGCCGGTGGCCAAGCTGCAGCCGGTGTTCGTCGGCGGCACCACCGTGAGCAACGCCACGCTGCACAACGAATCCGAGGCGCAGCGCAAGGACGTGCGCGTCGGCGACACCGTCATCGTGCGGCGCGCCGGCGACGTCATCCCGGAAGTCGTCGGCGTGGTGCTGGACAAGCGCACCCCCGAGGTCGCCGCCAAGCCGCTGTTCGACATGATGTCCTGGGTGCACGGCAAGTGCCCCGTGTGCGGCAGCCCGATCGCCAAGGAGGAAACCGAGGCCGACTGGCGCTGCACCGGCGGCATCACCTGCCCGGCGCAGTTCAAGCAGGCGGTGCTGCATTTCGCCAGCCGGCGCGCGGTCGAGATCGAAGGGCTCGGCGACAAGCTCGTCGAGCAACTGGTCGACGCCGGCATCGTGCGCACGCTGCCCGACCTCTACAAGCTCGGATTCGCCAACCTCGTGGCGCTGGAACGCATGGGCGACCGGAGCGCGCAGAACCTGGTCGACGCCATCGACAAGAGCAAGTCCACCACGCTGCCGCGCTTCCTGTACGGCCTGGGCATCCGCCACGTCGGCGAGACGACCGCCAAGGATCTCGCGCGCCACTTCGGCGACATCCACAAGCTGATGGACGCGAGCGTCGAGCAGCTCCTCGAGGTGCCCGACGTCGGGCCGATCGTCGCCCAGAGCGTCCACGAGTTCTTCGCCGAGCCGCGCCACCGGACCGTCGTCGACCTCCTGATCGCCGCCGGCATCACGTGGCCCGCCATCGAGGGCACCGCCAGCGACGCGCACCGCCCGCTGCTGGGCAAGACGCTGGTGATCACCGGCACGCTGCCCACGCTCAGCCGCGACGAAGCCAAGGACCTGATCGAGGCCGCCGGCGGCAAGGTCAGCGGCTCGGTGTCGAAGAAGACGAACTGGCTCGTCGCCGGCGAGGAGGCGGGCAGCAAGCTGGAGAAGGCGCAGTCGCTGGGCGTGGCCATCATCGACGAGGCCGGGCTGCAGGCGTTGCTGGCGGCGCCGGTGGATGCGGTGGACGAGGCGGCCGGAGAATGAGCTCGCAGCCTCGCGCCGGAATGCTTGCGGCGCGGCGTCGCCGGTCCAGGTCCCGTGCATCCGGTCCGGCACGGCGGCCTGGCCTGGCGCCGGCCCGCAAGGGCAGCGCCATCCTGCCGGTCAGGAGGACCGCGGGACGAGCTGGACGCCGTTGACTTCCTTGGAGACGGCCTTCGTCGGGCCGTCCTGATCCTGCTCGAACTCGGACTCCAGCTGGTCCAGCAGCTCGTCGAGGCCGGCGGAGCCGAGCTGTCGCCAGGCGCGTATCCGCGGCCCCCGGAGCTCGGGACGGCCCAGCATGGCGTCCATGTCGACGACCCGTCCCGTGCAGCGGCGCACGGCGAACTTGATGCGATTGCGCAGGATGAAGCTCTCGGCGTTCATGGCGGCGGGGCAGTCCTGCCGGACGAGCAGGAACTGCCGAAGTGGTGTGGCGTGAGGCAGGACGGGCAAGGCCGGTACCTGCACGACGGCACGGACGCGCCCGGAGCGCCGCCGGCGGCCGGGGCGGGTTCTCAACGGTACGACAGCACCAGGCCGTGGATCAGGCGGGCCCAGCCGTCCAGCATCACGAACAGCAGCAGCTTGAACGGCAGCGAGATCGTCGTCGGCGAGATCATCGACATCCCGAGCGCGAGAAGGATGGTCGCGACGATGAGGTCCACCACCACGAACACCATGTAGATGACGAAGCCGATCTGGAACGCACGCGTCAGCTCGCTGAGCGTGAAGCTGGGCACGAGCACGATGAAGTCGTCGGAGCGCAGCGCTTGGGCGCGCGCCTTGGGCCACACGCTGGTGGCCGAGTCCATGAAGAACTGCCGCTCGCGCTCGTGGGTGTGCTTCTGCAGGAAGTCCTTCAGCGGCTGCTTGGCCGCGTCGGCAACGGCCATGATGTCGGAGACGGCCTCTCCCTTCTGGCCGAAGGCGTGGTTGCGCAGCGCGTCGCCCACGTCCATGCCGATGGGCGCCATGATGTAGACCGACAGGATGATCGCGATGCCGTTGAGCACCATGTTCGGCGGCGTCTGCTGCAGGCCCAGCGCGGTACGCAGCAGACCGAAGACGATCACCAGCTTGGTGTAGCACGTCACCATCAGCGCGGCGAACGGCGCGAGGCCGAACGCGACGATCAGCGCGACGAGGGTCAGCGGGTCGGGCAGGCTGCCGTTCACGGCGCAGGCCTCCGGATCGGGTGCTTGCGGCTCACAGGTCGCCCGGCGCGAACTCGCTGACACGCACGCCCAGCCGGTCGCCGACGGCCACCAGCGTGCCCTTGCCCAGCAGGTTGCCGTGGGCGACGATCCGCACCGGCCCGCGGTTGAGAGGCTGCCCGAGCTCGAAGACGTGGCCGGCGCGTACGTTGCGCAGCTCGCCGAGGCTGATCGCGAGGTCGCCGACCTCGAAGCGCAGCGTCACCTCGATCGCGTCGAGGCGGTCCACGGAGAGCTCCGGGGTCTCGTTGGCCGAAGTGGCCGGCTGCGTGTCCGCGGGTCGGTTCATGGTCGGTTCCCTCCTTTGCTGGATCGTGATGCGCGAGCCCTCGGCCAGCGCGGTGAAGCAGGGGCCAGCCACGCCGCCGGGGGCGGCGTCGACGACGACGGCCGCGCCCGCCGCGCGCCACTCCTCGATCGCCACGATGTCGCCGCGCTCGATGCCGCGCACCTCCGCCAGGCGAAGGCGCGTGCGACCGATGCAAAAGCGCAGCGGCAGGCGCAGGCGGTCGAGTGCGTCGAACGCGGGCGCGGGCGGCACCGGGCCGGCGGCGGCCGCGAGCGCGGGCACGACCGCGTCGAGCACGCCTGGCGCGTCGAATTGCAGCGCGCCGGACCAGCCGGTGTCGTCGACGCGGAAGCGCAGCGCGGCGGTCGGGTCCAGCGCCGGCTCGGGCGCGTCGCCGGGCTGCCATTCGAAGTGCAGGCGGCTCGCCCGCGCCAGCGCGTCCGCGCACGAGGCCAGGGCGTCGGCCAGCAGGACGGCGCGCAGCGGGCGCGGGATGCGGTCGGGACGCGCCTCGCCCAGCAGGGCGGCCAGCGCGGGCCGGTCGACGCCGATGCGGCCGTCGTGCGGGCCGAGCCGGAAACGGTGGACGTCCAGCGGCGCCAGCGCGGCGCCGCGGTCACCGTCGTGGTCGTATACCCACCGCAGTATCAGGGAGCGACCCCCCACGTTCAAGGGGAGCGGGGCGGCCCTGCGGTCGTGCAGGCGGTTGAAGGCGCGAGCGAGCGCGGCGTCGATACGGGGCAGCGCGGGTGCGTCGCCGAGCTCGACGACCGCGGCGCGACCCGGTGCTGGCGTCAGGCGGTCGGAGGGCGGATCGGCAAGGTTCACGGCGTGTCTGGCGAGGCGTTGGGCGACTCGTCGGCCGCGTTGGCGTGAGGGTAGCCAAGCCGGGCAGTCACTGGAAAGTACGAAGAATCGTAGGTATGCACGAAGCGACGGCATGCGATGCGCATCGCGCATGACTACGAGCTCTCGTTGTTGCTCGACTCTGGAGCGGAACCTAGAGTGGTCTCAAGCCATCCGTGCATACCGGTATATGTATATGAACCCGAAGGGACGACCAGCCGCCTCCGCCATCCTCGGCGGGAACGGCCCACGACGCGGCGGCCGCAACAACGACCTCGTGCTCGCGGCGCTGCTCGTGCTGATCGTCGTGCTGTTCGTGTTGCCGCTGCCCACGCCGCTGCTGGACCTGCTGATCGCCACCAATCTCGCGGCCAGCCTCGTCCTGCTCATCGTGGCGATGTACGTGCCGTCGGCGTCGTCGCTGTCGACGTTCCCGTCCCTCCTGCTGTTCACCACGCTGTTCCGGCTCGCGCTCAACATCGCGTCGACCAAGCTGATCCTGCTGCACGCGAACGCCGGGCACATCATCGACACCTTCGGCAAGCTGATCGTCGGCAACAACGTCGTCGTCGGCGGCGTCGTGTTCCTGATCATCGCGATCGTGCAGTTCGTCGTGATCGCCAAGGGCTCGGAGCGCGTGGCGGAGGTTGCGGCGCGCTTCGCGCTCGACGCGATGCCCGGCAAGCAGATGAGCATCGACGCCGATGTCCGCGCCGGGGCGATGTCGTCGGCCGAGGCGCAACGCCGGCGGCAGGCGCTGGAGCAGGAGAGCGCGCTGCACGGGGCGATGGACGGCGCGATGAAGTTCGTCAAGGGCGACGCCGTGGCCAGCATCATCGTCGCGCTCGTCAACATCCTCGCGGGCCTGGCGATCGGCGTGCTGATGAAGGACATGAGC
>Ga0207695_10003939_pt1 | contig 20541 bp, 18 predicted proteins | sample KBSC54metaG_FD_184354 | JGI IMG/M metagenome (GOLD analysis project Ga0207695, IMG submission 184354) | Corn rhizosphere microbial communities from Kellogg Biological Station, Michigan, USA - KBS C5-4 metaG (SPAdes) (version 2) | ecosystem: Host-associated > Plants > Roots > Rhizosphere > Soil...
AGAATAGTCAAAAAAAATCACATAAAATGAAACGATCACTATTTTATCTATCCATTGTCGGCTTGGCGATCTTAGCGAGTTGCAAGACCAAAAAAACGAATACACCCGATAGCAATGCCTCTTCTATTGCTGTGAGAGCCGAAGAAGTTCAATCCACAGCAAAAACCGATGAAGTGTCAGTCAGTGGAAATGTTGAAGGCTATACTACAGTAAAACTCGGTTTTATGGTTGCCGGGAAAGTCAACTATATATCTAACAAAGAAGGCGAAAATGTTTCGCAAGGGCAATTAATCGCCAGCCTTGAACCGACTAATTATTCTATCGCCAAAGGTCTTGCAGATGTGCAGGTGAACAGCACCGCAGATGAATTTAGCCGGTTAAAAATATTGTACGACCGGAAGAGCCTCAGTGAAGATGACTTTAAGAAGATAACCTTCTCGTTACAGCAAGCAAAGCTCCAACAGCAATTGCAAAAGAAGAATTTATCTGATACCAGGCTCTATTCACCCATTAGCGGTGTATTGCTTAAAAAACAGACGGAAGTAGGTGAGGTTATAGGAGTCGGCATGCCACTGTTCGTATTATCCGATATTAAAAAGGTAAAGGTATTAGCCTATGTTCCTGAGGGTGAATTGCATGACATTAAGATAGGTCAAACGGCAAATGTTAATATTTCTTCTCTTGATAAAGTATTTCCCGGTAAAGTTGTTGAAGTAGGTTCTGCTGCAGACGCCACCTCCAGAGCGTTCACGATTAAGATCGAGGTGGCAAATCCAGGTTTGATAATCCGTCCGGGCATGATCGCTGATGCTAGAATTGCCACCAACAAGAAAAGACAAATGACCTTATTGCCCGCTGAATGTATTCAGCAGGATTTAGCTAATCAGAGTTTTGTCTTCGTGATTGATAAAACGCAACACAAGGCCTTTAAACGGATAGTGAGCCTTGGAAATGTAGTTGATAACAAAATTGAAGTTATATCAGGACTTTCTAAAGGAGAGACAGTTGTGACGAATGGCCAGAAAAGTTTATCTGAAGGGTCGTTAATATCTATTATCAAATAATAAAGGAATGAATATTATAAAAGCATCGCTAAAATATAAGCACGTAACCTTATCAGTGTTATTGTTGCTTTTTGCGGTCGGCGTGGATTCGCTACTGAATATGCCACGGCGGGAAGACCCCAAAATTACGATCCGGCAGGGATTGGTCATTGCATCTTACCCGGGAGCAAACTCTACCCAGGTAGAAGACCAGGTTACTAAAAAATTAGAGCAATATCTTTTCCAATATGAGGAGGTGGATAAGTCTAAAACTTATTCAACAACCAAAGACGGTGTAGTTGTAGTAAATGTGGAGCTCGCTGAGAGCGTAAAACAACCGGATGTTTTCTGGAGCAAACTTCGCCATCAATTGCTGATCTCAAAACAAATTGATTTGCCTGAAGGCGTGCGAGGACCTATCGTAAACTCCGACTTTGGAGATACGGAGGCCCTAATAATTGGATTGGAAAGCAAAAATACCAGTTATGCAGAATTAAAAAGATACGCTCAACGACTGGAGGATTATCTGCGGACCGTCTCTGCGGCCTCTAAAATAAAACGAATCGGTGAACAGCAAGAAGAAATTGTAGTGTCGTCAACTTCGGAAAAATTAGCGCAGTATGGAGTAAACCCGCAACAGGTGGTGCAACTATTGCAATCACAAAACAGCATTAACGCAACCGGTGAAGTAAAAACTGCGAGTAATAAGGTGCCGCTTTATACTAACGGCTATTATAATTCCAAGACAGAACTGGCAAATCAGGTAATAGGTACTTCGCAATCCGGTTCTGTAGTAAAACTTGGGGACGTAGCCAGTTTGACAAGAGATTACAAAGACCCGGAAAGCATCATCACAGTAAATGGCAACAAGGCCATAGTACTTTCTATTCAAATGCACGAGGGCAACAATATTGTAAAATTTGGTAAAGAGATAGACAAGAAAATTGAAGAGGCAAGGAAAATAATCCCCTCCGACATTAAAATCACGACCATCGTCAACCAACCTCATGTAGTAGATCACAACATTTCACATTTTATAAGGGAGTTTTTCCTTGCGATTGTTTCAGTCATCATTGTAGTGGTTCTACTGCTGCCTTTGCGCATTGCCGCGGTTGCAGCCATGGCCATCCCGATGACGGTAGCGGTGACCTTTGCAGTAATGCACGCATTGGGTATCGAATTGCATCAGGTGTCGCTCGCTGCTTTGATTTTAGTATTGGGAATGGTAGTGGACGACGCCATTGTTATTGCAGACAATTATGTCGAGCTCCTGGATGAGGGCGTCGAACGGTGGACTGCCGCCTGGCGCAGTGCTAACGATCTGGTAGTACCTGTATTGGCGGCTACTGTTACCATCATTGCATCATTTATGCCAATGGTTTTGCTAAGAGGCACGACGGGCGAATTTATTTTCGCGCTGCCAATAACTGTTGCCGTTGCTTTGGCTTCCTCATTTTTTGTTGCGATGGTTTTAACGCCTTTGCTTTGTTTCACCTTTATAAAAAAGGGCTTGCATCAAAAAGAAGAGCCTGCTGGAGAAGAAGCTAATAAATCGCCTAAAAAGAAGCAAAAGAAATCATTGCTTGACTTAATGCAGAATGGGTACAATGCGCTCCTGGATTGGTGCGTTAAGCATCCCAGAACGACTATTATCAGCAGCTTGGTGCCGATTGTCCTGGCGGGTTTATTATTTTCAAGTGTTGTAAGGCAACAATTCTTCCCTGCTGCAGAAAGAAGCCAATTTGTAGTCGAGTTATGGATGCCAACGGGAACCAAACTGGAGAAAACGAACGAGGCTATCTTGCGGGCAGAAGCGCTGATAAAGAACGATAAGCGCGTCGTTTCTTACGCAACTTTTACAGGCACTGCTTCGCCAAGGTTCTATTATAATTTTTCGCCGGAGTTCCCTACGAACAATTATGCTCAAATACTCGTCAACACGACTACTGAAGAAACCACCAATGAAATCTCCGAGGAGTTAAACGAAAAAGTAGGTAAACTCATACCAGAGGGCACTACTTATATAAAACTAATGCAGCAAGGTTCATCGATGAAAGCGCCTGTCGAAGTCAGAATTATTGGTGAAGATATTGATCATCTGAAAGCCATTGCAGCGCAGGTAAGCGATATACTTAAAAAAGCAAAGGGCAGCCGCTTTGTGAGAAGCGATTTCCATTCAGACTATTACGGCATCGGGATAAAATTAAAAGAAGAGGCCAGCCGCTTAGGGTATACTACCACCAGTATTTCTCAATCAGTGTATACCGGCTTCAGCGGTGCTGCAATTTCTACTATTTACGAGGGTAACGATCCCATCAACATTGCTTTCCGGCTGGATAAAAACAGCAGGCAAACTACCGGTGATCTGCAGAATATTTATTTAAAATCACCTGTAACCGGCGCTGATGTTCCATTGAGGCAGATTGCCGATTTAACACCGAGATGGCAAACGGGTCGTATCATGCACCGTAACGGTGTAAGAACCCTTACCGTTCAGAGTGAAACGACCCAGGATGTCCTTCCATCGGAATTGTTGGCAGCCATACAGCCTGCAATCAGTAAACTTCAGCTACCTGCCGGCTACCGTATTGAATATGGCGGCGAAGATTTCAACAAAAATGAGGCAATGGGCCAGCTAATTACTGCACTCATGGTGAGCCTGGTGCTGATATTTTTCATCCTGCTGTTTCAATTCAGACACATAAAGGAAGCAATCATAGTGATGCTAAGTATACCTCTAAGCTTGTTTGGTGCAATATTAGGGTTATATATCACCGGAAACTATTTCAGCTTCACTGCTTTCGTCGGTCTGATTGCCCTATCAGGGATTGTAGTACGAAATGCCATCATCTTGGTGGACCATACCAATGAACTTATCAAACATGGCCTTGATATCAAAACAGCAGCCATAGAATCCGGCAAAAGGCGTTTAAGACCCATCTTCCTGACGGCCATGGCGGCTGCAATAGGCGTATTGCCAATGATCATTTCCGGATCGCCGATGTGGGCGCCGCTTGCAAGCGTGCTGGCATTTGGTGTGGTATGGAGCATGGTTATGGCATTAATCTCTGTTCCTGTAATGTACATAGGATGGATAAAGACCAAAGCGGATATAATTGAAAACAATAAAAGCAATTGATCAAATGAAACGTACAATAAAAATTCTTTTACTGCTCACTGTGTGTTTTACCTGTTATTCAAGTTTATTACAGGCACAAGATGTTCAGCGGTACTCTCTGGAGCAATTAACAGATTCTGCATTAAGACATAATCATACCCTTGCGATTGAAGAATGGCGGATAAAAGAGAAGCAGGCAAAGATTAAAGAGGATGAAATTAAAAGGGGACCTTCTGCGACTTTGACTGGTAATTACCTCCACAGTTTTAATTTAGGGGAGATAACTATTCCGGCAAATACGCTCGGTCCATTGAATCCTGGCACCGACAGAAGCTTCACAGTCGGCAACCGCAACAACTCTAGCATTGGAATGGTTGTTTATCAGCCTATTACACAGCAGCCTAAAATAAAAACAGGTCTGGAAGTGGATAAAACGGATGTTAAACTAACAGAAAAGGAGAGGTTCAAAGCCTCCTTGCAAATCAAACAGGCAACAGAACAACTTTATTATTTAACGTTGATCACGCAAAAGCGCCTGGAAGAGGCCCAAGCGAAATTAGAACTAGATAAGTCAAAGCTAGGTGATGTTGAAAACGCTTTGCTGGCCGGTAAAACGATAACAACAGACAAAGTTGGTTTGCAGGCTAATATAGCTGACCAGGAGCAAAATATTCTTAAATTAAATATACAGGTGCAGGATTATATAGGTGATCTGATAACGGTCACCGGAATTAATGCAACCTCGCTGGCGTTGCAGGATATCGAGCCAACTATTCAATCTTTAAATTCTTTGGATGACTACCAAAATGCTGCTAAAAGTTCAAATGCCGATCTGCAAATAGCCGAGCTGAATAAATCAAAAGTAATATTAGGCATAAAAGCTTCGCGGCAAAGTAACCTTCCCGAGTTTGGCTTTGTTGGAGGATATGCGCACCAGTATGGGAACGCAATACAGCCGGCAAATAATCCATTTGTTGGGGTGAATCTAAAATGGAATTTGCAGGATATTTTTTCAAACAAGCAAATAACCAGGCAAAGACAATTTCAATTAAAGCAGGCTGAAGAAAATATTGTTAACACACAGCAGCAGGTAAGTAATGATATTGAAAAAGCCTATCGGAAAATTAACGAGACAAAGGCATTGATCGCCGTTTCGCAAAAGGCTTTTACTTACCGAAAGGAGGAGCTGAAAATTCAGGAAGACAAACAAGCGGCCGGTCTTAATATGAAGACAGACTTACTACTCACGAAATCTCTTTTAGCAAAATCTGAGGCGGATGTGTACTCATCTCAATTGTCCTACCTGATAGCTATTTCGGATTTGAAAGTTTTAACCGGACAATAGCATAAGATAACTATCAATCTTTCATTTTTCGTTCGAATGACACAAATCTAACTAACGAAATGGGCCCGTTGTGTTCTTGTTTTAAATATATAATATCTTGATAATCAAATAATTAAGTTGACAAAATGCTTTTATAAAACAAAATCCGAAAAAAATAGTGAACGGGAAATTACATAGGTATCTACTAAATCAAATTAAAATGGAAACAATTTTTGTATCGACCCACCTGACAATGCTCATCTGTATCGCTGGCATTTTGTATATGTCAATTTCTTCAAAAAGCAATGACCGTGGGGAAGAAAAAAATCAGATCATCATCAGGTCGTAATCTCCAAAAGCTTACACGGCATTGCTGCCGCTTTTTGCAGGACTGCCTTTACATCCTTAACAGTATTTGTGAAATAACAGCTATCAATTTTTAAAAATAACAATTCAAAACAATGAAAAATTCGATTAAAAAAATCATTGATCTGAAGAAAGAAAGTAAACCAGATCATCAGGCTTCAATCTTAGAAAGCCTGCAGGTCACAGCCGCCGCCCTTTGCCGGGTAGCAGCCGTCTATCTGCCAATATTTATCAAATAGCATTTATTAATTTCTAATATAAACAATTCAAAAACAATGAAAATTTCTATTAAAATCAGTGTTATTACACTTGCAGCAATTTCGATTTTAAGCATTCAATCAAAGGCACAAACAAAAAGTGCTACCCCAGGAGCTAGTACAACTCAAAGTTACACTTCGGGTATCAGATTAAGTGTTGGCGCAGATGCAGGAGTTCCGGTAGGTTCTTTAAAAGATAATTACGATTGGAGTGCAGGCGGATCTGTACAAGCGGATTTTCCGGTAATTAAAAATCAACTATATGCTATAGTTACCGGCGGATACAACAATTTCTTTGCTAAAAACAGCAGCAATCTGGATGACATTCACATGATCCCTGTTAAAGCTGGTTTGAAATTCTTTCCAGTAAAGAATGTGTACGTACAAGGCGAAGCAGGGGCATCATTTATTACCAACAAAAATGATCTTGGGTTTAGCAAATCCGCTGTTTTCGCCTATGCGCCGCAGGCAGGTGTTCTGTTTAATGTCGGTGGAAAGAATTATATCGACGCCGGTTTCAGATTTGAGGGAAACACTAAATTCTTTGATGGCGGTAAAACAAATAACTTTTTAGGACTGAGAGTAGCATATGCTTTTAATCTATAAATATTAACGGCATAGCTTCAACAAGTAATATATAAGGCAGGTCTCTACCTATACCTGCCTTATATCATCTTAACGAATTAAACAAATCGGTTATGAACGATCAGGGACGCATTTATTTAAAAGTAGTATACATCAAAAGAACTTATAATAAATCGGTATTTACCAGGAATGTTCTCTTTGCCATCGCATTGTGCCTGGTTTATTTAATGGGCAAATATTATCGGTCAGCTCATCGCTCTTTTATTGACCCTGCATCAAAAGTAACGTATATAAAAACTAACAGAACGGATCAACGGCTAAAGGATAACTAATATGAGGCAACTAACTATAAAACAGAGCATTACCCAGAGGGAGCATGAGTCTCTGAATAAATATTTCAATGAGATTGATAAAATAGGCTTGATACCCAGTGAGGAGGAAGTAATGCTTGCAAGAAAGATAAAGCTAGGTGATCATCAGGCATTGGAACGTCTTACTAAAGCGAATCTTCGGTTCGTAGTTTCTGTAGCAAAACAATACCAAAACCAGGGGATGACTTTGGGCGATTTGATCAATGAAGGCAATATGGGGTTGATGATCGCAGCAAAACGCTACGATGAGACAAAAGGTTTCAAGTTTATTTCCTATGCTGTGTGGTGGATACGCCAATCAATTATCGGTGCGTTGGCCGAACAGGCCAGAATGGTGCGTCTGCCTTACAACCAGTTGGGAATGATAAACAAACTTTATAAAGCATTTTCAAAATTAGAGCAGGAATTGGAACGTAAGCCGTCAATAGCAGAATTGGCAGAATATCTTGAAATATCAGTCGAAAAGGTTTCAGAGTTAATCGACAAATCTGGCAAAAGCATATCAATAGATGAACCTCTAAGCGGGGAAGAAGAGTACTCATTACTTGATATTTTAAAACATGACGGTCCAAGCCCTGCAAGTAAAATAATGAGCGAATCAATAAAAGAAGAAATTCGGTGTTCCCTCAGCCGGTTAAAGAAGCGAGACCACGATATTCTTTGTCTGTTTTACGGCCTTGGCGGATTACCAAGACTATCATTAGAGGAGATTGGTGAAAGGTTTGATATTACAAAGGAACATGTCGGCAGATTGAAAGAAAGGGCATTAGACCAGCTCCGAAATGGGTCTTATGCTCCTGTACTAAAATCGTGTTTAAGCTTTTTAGATTAATAACAGGGCGAAGCTCATGAAATACATCCTCTTGGAAACTTATTGGAAATTAGCCGCAACCCTATTCTTCGTTTTGGTGACAACGGGCGCAATGGCTCAAACATCGGTCACAAAAGTAAGTGGCACGATTACAGATTTGCGTACACATCAAACAATGCCCGGCGTATCAGTTTCCTTTGAGGGCACTACCGTTGGCAGTAGCGCCGATAACCAAGGCAATTACCACATTGCTTGTGATGGGAACTTTAACAGGATTAAGGTTTCTTTTATAGGATATAAGTCCGTGTATAAAGACATCGCACCTGGCGTCGCGCAAACGGTCAATATCGCCATGAGTGAAGACCGGCAAACGCTGCACGAGGTAGTTATCAAAAGTGGTAAAAAAACCAGGTATACAAATAAAAACAACCCGGCAGTAGAACTGATAAGAAAGGTGATCGCCCATAAAGATCAAAACAGGCTTGAAAGTTTTGATTATGCCGAGTACCAACAGTATGAGCGAATATTTTTTTCGCTGAGTGATCTGTCAGAGAAATTCAAATCCAAGAAAATATTTAAGAATTATCAATTCCTTTTTACCCAGGGCGACTCTACAGAAATGGGCGGCAAAAACCAGTTGCCGATCTATATGGAAGAAAAACTTTCCGACAATTACTTCAGAAAATTGCCTTACAGCAAAAAACAGGTCGTGCAGGCTGCCAAGCAGGTTAAATATGATGAAAAATTTGTGGACAACGACGGGCTTAAGGCTTACTTTAACAGGATGTACATGGATATTGACGTCTATGACAACAATATCCCTCTGCTTGCAAATCAGGCGCTGAGCCCTATTGCCAATGCGGCACCTTCATTCTATAAGTTTTTCATTACAGACACCATAAAGGACGTAAGCCCGGCTTTAATTGAGCTTAGTTTTACTCCCCGCAACACGACAGATATGTTGTTTGAAGGCAAGATCTACATCACCATGGATGGAAATTATGCGGTACAAAAAGCAATATTGTCGGTAAATAAGAATATCAATCTAAATTTTGTGCGGCAAATGCAGATCATCCAGTCTTATGACAAGACGATGAATGGCCGATACCATATTAGCCGGAGCGACCTTAAGATGGATTTTGGACTGAATAAGGATAAAGGCGGCATTTATGGTGAACGGGTGGTGATCTATAACAACTTCATTGTAAATAAAGCACGTCCACAGGCAGATTACCAGGGGCCGGCGCAGGTAATGGCCTTCAATGCTACAGAAAAGGGGGATGAATTCTGGAAAGCTAGCCGCCCAGATACTTTAAAACCCGGACAAGCTAATATCTACAAAAATATCGACAGCCTCCAGACCCTGGCTTCCTTCAAGCGCACCATGAAACTGATAACGCTGCTGCTTGCGGGTTACGATAATTTAGGCCCCTTTGAGGTGGGCCCTACAAATACGTTTTACAATTTTAATCCTGTAGAAGGGTTCAGGATGAGATTGGGAGGGCGGACCACCCCTGAACTAAGCAAACGTTTTTATTTTGAAACCTACGGGGCATATGGGTTCAAGGACGACAAGTTCAAATATTTTTTGAGCGGAACTTATTCGCTGAATAACAAGTCGATCTATTCTTTTCCGCAGGAATACCTGCGCGCCAGTGTACAACATGATACTAAGATACCCGGGCAGGAGCTGCAATTTGTGCAGGAAGATAACTTTCTGCTGTCGTTTAAAAGGGGCCTGAATGAAATTTATACTTATAACGATATTTTCCGGCTGGATTACGTTCACGAGTATTTGAGCCATTTTTCGTACAAAATTGAGCTAAAAGCGCTGAATCAAAGCCCGGCGGGCGCCCTATATTTTCAAAATATCGTAAATGATAAGCCAAACATTATTAACAGCCTGCAAACTACTGAGCTTTCAATGGAACTGCGATATGCGCCCCAGGAAAAGTTTTACCAGGGCAAATTATACCGCACGCCCATTCCTGACAAGTATCCCATATTTACTTTACGATACCAAGAGGGCATTAAAGGGCTACTTAAGGGTAATTACAACTATCAGAGCGTTACCGGCAATATAACCAAACGTTTTTATTTGTCGCAGCTCGGTTTTACCGATGTATCGGCTGAAGGTGGATATATCTTTAATAAGCTACCGTATCCGTTGCTTGATATCCCACATGCCAACCAATCCTACTCGCTTCAGCTGGAGTCGTACAATATGATGAACTTTCTTGAATTTGTTACCGACCATTACGCAAGCTTGAATGTTGACCATCATTTCAATGGCGTGATCTTTAATAAAGTCCCCTTGTTGCAAAAACTAAAACTCAGGGAAGTAATCTCATTTAAGTCATTATGGGGAGGTATAAGACCTGAGAACAATCCGGCAAATGACCCTTCATTACTGCAGTATCCGGTAAGCAGTGACGGAAGGACCATAACGTCTGCGCTAAATAACGGGCCTTATATGGAAGCTAGCGCCGGTGTAGAAAATATTTTCAAAATACTTCGTGTGGACGTGATCAAAAGGTTGTCATACCTCGATCATCCCGAAGCACCGCAATGGGGTGTTAGAGCGAGGGTGATTGTACAATTTTGATAGGAGTTATTCATTAATTAAAAATTGATCCAATATGTGGAAGCTATTATGTGTGTCCCTGCTTACACTGTTTACGCAGGTTGAGGGTTTTGGGCAGACGGCCTGGAAATTTATTACTGAAAAGGAAGGGGTAAAGGTTTACACTTCCGAGGTTCCTGGCTCTAAAGTGAAAGCCGTCAAAGTTGAAGCGACGATCGATGCGACAGAATCTCAATTGGTGGCCGTTTTAATGGACATTAACGCCAGCACCGAGTGGGAGTACCACGTTAAATCTGCTGCGTTAATTAAACAAGTCTCTCCAACAGAGCTTTATTATTATTGCGAAGTAAATCTCCCCTGGCCTGTAGAAAACCGGGACTTTGTGGCGCATATCACAGTGAGCCAGGACCCAAATACCAAAGTGGTCTATATGGACGGACCTACTGTGCCCGGTATGGTACCTGAGAAAAAAGGGATGATCCGCATCAAAAACTCTACCGGTAAATGGGTCATCACACCGGAAGAATCTGGCCAGTTAAAAGTAGAATATTCTTTACACGTTGATCCGGGGGGGAGTATACCCTCTTGGCTGGTGAATATGTTCGCTGCCGAAGGACCTGTGCAGGAGTTTAAAAGACTAAGAATGCAAGTTCAAAAGCCCGAATACAAAAACACCAATTTCACATTTATTGATAACAAGTCCTTTGTGGCAAATTAATAAGCGCGGAAGGGATGAAAAAACATCCGTATTCGCGCACCGAAAAAGGAGAAGAGTTAACAATGAAAACTGTAGCGAAAAGAACAACATGCAGTTCATGGTTTTGACCCGAATGCCTGTTGAGAATAAATCACTTACTAAATGGAAACTTCAGAACAAATAGTGCGAAAAGCATATGAATTGTACAAGACTCACGGTGTACACAGTGTAACCATGGACGATATTGCCAATAGCTTAGGGATGAGTAAAAAAACTATTTACGTTCATTTTGGAAGTAAGGATGCCCTGGTTGAGACGGTAATAACCCAGCAGATTGAAGAAAACAGGTCTTTGCTGGTTTGGCAACAAGATACGCTGAAAACCGTCATCAGTTCACTTATAGCCGATTTAAAAAACGTCTTTAATTTTTTCAGGAAATTAAATCCGGGTATATTATTTGGCCTCAAAAAATACCATCCTGATGCATTCAATATCCTTACAGAATACATTAATGGGTTTGTCTATAAAGTCATAGAAAACGATATCCAACTGGGAATTAAACAAGGGCTTTTCAGGGAAAATGTTGATTTGTACATCATCATTCATTTCCTGTTAAAAAACCTGCAATCCATTTTTATCCCCGATACACGTTTGCAGGTGGTTCGCTCTGAGCGACAGCAGGAACTGCAATTGTTAAACCACTTTTTATACGGCATAATGACACCAAAAGCACACAACCGTGCAGATGGTCATTCTTTTAATTTAATAGAATTTAAACCGGGTCAGCCCTGTCCCGAACAACTTTAATTTAAAATACGACATATGAAGATCATCATTATTGGCGGAGGCTTTGCAGGGCTTGAACTGGCGCGCAAACTAAATAATCACCCCTCGCTCGAAATATTATTAATCGATAAATCAACCTTTCACCAGTTCCAGCCATTACTTTACCAGGTTGCAACCGGCGGATTGGAGCCCACCAATGTGTCTTTCCCATTCCGCAAGATTTTTCAGGAAAGTAAAAATGTGCGTATCCGCATAGCGGAAGTACTGGAAATTAAGGCGAATGACAACTTGCTTGTAACCGACATCGGCGAATTTGAATATGATAAACTGGTTATTGCGACCGGCACTACCACTAACTTTTTTGATAACGACAAAATTAAGGCCTTATCATTTCCTATGAAAACCACGCTTGAGGCAGTACAACTCCTTAACCGCGTGATTAACAACTTTGAGGATGCGCTAGACCTGAGGGACGACAAATCAAGGTCGGCCAGGATGAGTATCGCAATCGTAGGAGCCGGACCCACCGGTGTCGAACTGGCAGGCGCGCTGGCTGAAATGAAAAGTAATATTCTACCTAAAGACTACCCGGATCTCGATCTCAATTTAATGAATATTTATCTGGTCAATCATGGGCGGCGGCCGTTGGGAGCAATGAGCGCGCAATCGGGCATAGATTCTGAGCGATATCTTAATGACATGGGGATCACACTGATATCCGGTAAGAGCGTAAGCGATTTCGATACAAAGCAGATAACATTGGACAATGGTGAAGTGTTAGCAGCGAATACACTGATATGGGCTGCCGGAGTGACAGGAGCTTTACCCAAAGGCTTATCTCCGGAATTAATCGTACGGGGGAACCGCCTGATAGTGGACAGATTCAATAACGTTGAGGGGATGCAGGATATTTATGCGATAGGTGATATATCCATTATGAAAACGCCAAAATACCCCAATGGTCATCCACAGCTTGCCAGCGTAGCAAAGGGCCAGGGCAGACATTTAGCCGAAAATTTCAAAAGGGAAATCCGCAATAAACCATTAAGAGAATTTGAGTTTGTTGATAAAGGAGTAATGGCCACAGTAGGAAAGCGAAACGCAGTAGTTGATCTGCCAACACCGCGGTTACACATCAATGGACGTCTGGCATGGTTCATCTGGATGTTTCTCCATCTGTTTCTAATATTGGGGATAAAAAATAAGATTCAGGTATTCATTAATTGGGTTTACAAGTACTTTACAGCAGATCAAAGTCTCCGGCTTGCTCAAAGAGTCAATGGCCATTTCAAAAGTATCGATCTAAATTGAATAAATAAACCTAAAAACGTATCAGACGGGACACTCCAAATTTTTCTAAACATATAATAAAAAATGAATTACAACATTGCTTCATCACCCAAATTTCTTTCGATTGATATTGGCGGTTCTCACATCAAAGCCACTGTCTTAAATGATAGCGGAATGCTTCAAATGGATTATAAAATAGTGCCGACACCTTCGCCTGCAAATCCTGAAAACATTATCAGCGCTATAAAAACACTGGCTAAATCATTTCAAGAGTATGATATGATTTCAGTCGGCTTCCCGGGTTACGTAAAAAAAGGGGTAATCCAGACAGCTCCAAATTTAGGGACTGATTTTTGGAAGGACTATGATCTTACAAAAAAAATGGAGTCCGAATTAGGTAAACCTACCCGAATTGTAAATGATGCCGACATGCAGGGGCTGGGTATCGTAAGCGGTAAAGGCCTGGAGATGGTGGTAACGCTGGGTACAGGTTTTGGAACTGCTTTGTTACTCGATGGGGCACTGCTGCCTCACCTTGAGCTTTCACGTCACCCTATTTCTAACGGGATAGATTATGATGAATACATCGGGGCTAAAGCATTGGAAAAGGAGGGGCTACCAAAGTGGAATAAACGCATAAAGAAGGTATTGCAGATTTTAAAGGTTGTAATCAACTATGATTATTTATACATCGGAGGCGGTAACTCCGATAAACTGCACTTCAAGGTCGATAAAAATATCAAAATAGTATTTAACGAGGACGGCATCAAAGGCGGTTCAAGGCTTTGGAAAAACGATAGCGGTCGGGGACATGTCAAATTGGATCCCTCTGTTTTACCAGCGCCCCGAATGGTATAAAATTATAGACTGCGCAGGCATATTAAGGAAGAGTTTCTTTTGAAGATTTATAACAAGAAAATGAATAACCACCAAGATAAAATGAAGGAGGCGCCAATAGATGATCGTGAGGGCTTTGCAGTGCCCTCGCCGGCAAACGGAACAGGTACAAGTGAAAAAGAACGCCTGAAAGATCCTGAATGGAAAAAATGGGGGCCCTATCTTTCCGAACGCCAGTGGGGTACAGTTAGAGAAGATTACAGTGCTGACGGGGAGGCCTGGACCTACACGACCCACGACCTTGCGCGAAGCATAGCATGGCGCTGGGGTGAAGAAGGCATAGGAGGTTTTTCCGATGACAAACAACTCTTATGTTTTTCTTTATGCTTATGGAATAAATCTGATCCTATCTTAAAGGAAAGATTGTTTGGGCTCACGGGCTATGAGGGTAACCACGGCGAAGATGTAAAAGAACTTTACTATTACCTGGACTCATCACCGACGCATTCCTATATGAAGATGCTTTATAAATATCCGCACGCCGCTTATCCTTATGAGTGGCTCGTGTCTGAAAACAGGCGCAGGACTAAAGCTGAGCCTGAATTTGAATTGTTGGATACAGGAATTTTTGATGAAGACAAATATTTCGACGTATTTATTGAATATGCCAAAGCTGGTAAGGATGATATACTCATAAAAATCACGGTGCATAACCGGGGTAACGAAGATGCGGCAATCAATATTCTTCCCACCTTCTGGTTTCGCAATACGTGGAGCTGGGGAATTGAGGACTACAAACCCAAAATGACTTGTTGCAACGATGGGAGCATCAGTATTGAGCATCAGCAAATGGGTAAATTCGTACTTCATTCGGAAAGCGAAAAGTGCCACCGCCTTTTTTGCGAAAACGAGACCAATGTAAAAAGGTTACATGGTGTAGATAAGTCTGGTTATTTTAAGGACGGAATAAATGAATTTATTATTAGAAATAATGAAAATGCCGTGAATTCTGAAGGGGGTTCAAAAGTTGCATTGAATTATGATAGGATTGTGCCGGCAAGGTCATCAGTTACTATTCGCCTCAGGCTGGAGTCGACGAATAATTCTGCGCCATTTGAGGATTTTGAGAAGATCTTCTCTATGAGATCAAATGAAGCGGATGAGTACTATAAGGAACTGCAACAGGACGTGGACGATGCCGATGGAAGACTGGTGCAACGCCAGGCATTTGCAGGGATGTTGTGGAGTAAGCAATTTTATTATTACAATGTATATGAATGGCTGAACGGCTCCTCTGTTCATTCATCACCGCCAAAAAAACGCCATAAAGGCAGAAACCATCAATGGAAGCATCTGAAAAACAACCATATCATTTCAATGCCCGATAAATGGGAATTTCCCTGGTATGCGAGTTGGGACCTGGCTTTTCAATGTGTTAGCTTAGCAATAATTGACTCAAGCTTCGCTAAAAATCAGTTGCAATTGCTGACGCACGATTGGTACATGCATCCTACCGGCAAACTTCCTGCTTATGAGTGGTCATTTGACGATACCAATCCTCCTGTGCATGCATGGGCAGCTTACCGCGTTTATGAAATCGACAAACAAAATAACGAGGGCAAAGGCGATATCATATTTTTAAAGAAAATATTTCATAAACTTCTCCTTAATTTCACATGGTGGGTCAACAGGAAAGACACAAGGGGCAAAAATATTTTTGAGGGAGGCTTTCTCGGCATGGATAACATAGGGCTCTTTGACCGTAACAATCCGATCCTTCCTGCTGAAAGTCGCCTGGAACAGGCGGACGGCACCAGTTGGATGGCTATGTATCACTGAACCTCATGCGTATCGCCCTGGAATTGTCTCTTACGCAACCTGAATATCAGGACATGGCTAATAAATTTTTCGAACATTTTCTGAACATCGCGGCAGCGATGGCGAGTATTGGATCAGGCAAGGACGGACTTTGGGATGATGACGACGAATTTTACTACGACACTGTCCGAATGCCTGGAGATACCAGTTTTAAATTAAAGATTCGATCAATGGTGGGCCTGGTACCACTGTTTGCTGTAGAGGTAATTGATCACAGCATACTTCGTGCTCTCCCGGAATTTGCATCAAGACTAAACTGGCTGCTTGATAACAGACCCGACCTTGCTACTCTGGTCTCAAGATGGTATGAAGAAGGTAAGGAGGGTAAACATCTGCTATCATTGCTTCGGGGGCATCGCATCAAAAGGATTCTTTATCGAATGCTTGACGAAACAGAGTTCCTCAGCGACTACGGGATACGTGCGCTTTCCAAATATTATGAAAGGAATCCTTACGAATTGAAATTGGATGACCAAGTCCTTTCGGTAAAATATGCACCCGGTGAATCTACCACAGCGTTATTTGGTGGAAATTCCAACTGGCGCGGTCCAGTTTGGATGCCCATGAATTTTCTGATCATTGAGGCCCTTCAGCGTTTCCATCATTATTACGGCGATGAATTCAAAGTAGAATATCCAACCAAATCCGGTAAGTATTTAACTCTGAATGAAATCAGTTCCGAACTATCAACAAGATTGGCAGGTTTATTTTTACGCGATCTTAATGGCTGCCGCGCAGTATTCGGGCCTAACGAAAAACTACAGAAGGACCCATATTTTAAAGATAACCTCGTATTTAGCGAATATTTTCATGGCGATAGCGGAAAGGGGCTTGGAGCATCACACCAAACTGGTTGGACAGGGCTGATTGCCAATATACTGTTAACAATAAAGCCATCGCCGTGCCCCATCAGCGCTCCAAGTACCCCTACCAGGTCAGATAGCAATTTAAAAAGTTTGGTTTGACCGGGGAGTCAGGAATATTGAAGAATCAAAATGTTTCAACAGTTGATAAACAATTTACAACGATGAGTCTACTCGACTTTTTCAAAAAAGCCGACACCAGCCAGAAGAGATCACTGTTTAGTTTCATATTTCCAGGAAAACTGATTTTTGATAAAGCAACCATTCAGACCAAACAATACAGTATAGCTGCCCAGTTGATTTTTAAGAGATAATAATTATGACGAACACTTTGTGATACCATATTATAAAACATTCATGAATAAGGGAATTCACAAACGATGATGAAAGTTGTTTAATAAGTGAACCAACATTTACAACAATCCGGATTTGCCTAAACGTTTCGAACTGGGTGCTGAATTCAATAGACCGAATCAATATACCATGTATGGCGGAGGCGAAAAGGGATATACCGATTATCCGTTCTTGAAAGATTGAACCGAAAACTGAAGAAGCAAAAAACCCTCTATACATCATCGTAAAGAGGGTTTTTAAATATAACAGTAAAGTTAGGTAGTACCTAACTTTTCCTGTACCCAGAGCCGGGGTCGAACCGGCACGGCCTTGCAGCCATTGGTGTTTGAGACCAACGCGTCTACCGATTCCGCCATCTGGGCCTGTTTTGGTCTGAACGGTGGATTAGTTCGTTCAAAACCGGGCTGCAAATGTATTCAAACTCTCCTTAATACGCAACAAATATTTTTGTCTATAATAAATATCTAAAATTTCGTTCAGCCGGCTTTCTTTGGCGGTATCATCCAATTCGTGGTAATCCTTTGTTAGTGAGTGTAATTTCTCTTTGATATCGTCATCTACCGCTAACACTTCATTGTTGATTTCGGCCCATTGGTCAGCATCTTCAATCTCCATCAGACGCTCATTGATGTCCATCATTTCCATCAAAAAATCGCCGGGGAGGGCAGGTTTTGCACCATCAACTAATAGATCGCGCTGACGTAAAATATATTCAAGCCGTTTAGCCGGGTCACTCAGTGTTTGCCATGCTTTATTATTGATGGTAGATAATTCGAGTATTTCCTGCTGTTTTTCGTCCGTATCCGTGGCATAAAAGTCTGGGTGATATTGTTTGCTCAGCTCATAAAATTTCTTTTTTAAAGCCGCCACATTAGGATGAAAGGATTCGGGTATTCCGTAGAAATCGAAGTAATTGATCATATCAGCAAAGTTATACGTTTTACGTGATACGTATTACGTTTTTACCGTCATCCTTACGTACAACCTAACACGTTTAACGTATAACCAAAAAATTGCATCTTTGTGCATGAGTTTATACGATCAGATACGGCAAAAGCCATTCTTCATATTAGGGCCTTGCGTTATGGAAAACCAGGACCTGCTTTATACTGTTGCTGAAAAAGTTGCTGAAATAGGGCAGAAGTACCCAATAACGGTGATCTTTAAATCTTCTTTTGATAAAGCTAACCGCACATCAATCCATTCTTACCGCGGACCGGGCATTGAAAAAGGTATGGAAATGCTGCAAAATATAAAAGAACGCTTCAACTTGCCTGTTACTACTGATATTCATGAACCATTCCAGGCTGCTATAGCCGCTGAAGTAGTTGACATATTGCAAATACCAGCCTTCTTATGCCGTCAGACCGACCTGTTGGTCGCTGCTGCGAAAACAGGCAAGGTTGTGAATGTCAAGAAAGCCCAGTTTCTTTCGGGACAAGATATGTTTTACCCGGCACAGAAAGTAATTGAAGCGGGAAATGAGCAGGTGATTCTAACCGAACGCGGCAACATGTACGGGTACAACAACCTTGCGGTCGATTTCAGGAATATTTATGATATGAAGAAGTTTGGTCATCCTGTTTGTATGGATTGTACACACTCGGTACAGCGTCCAGGTGGGGCCGGCGGCAAAACAGGCGGCGACCGTACTTTTGTTCCGATGATGGCGTTAGCCGCCAAAGCTTTTGGCGCTGATGGCTACTTTATGGAAACACATCCGGACCCGGATAACGCATTAAGCGACGGTCCGAATATGGTGAAATTACACCAGTTGGAAGAAGTTATAAAGCCTTTGCTTTAATAGTTTAAGAGGTTTGCGTATGACGTTTTACGTTGTACGTATTAGAAAATTGCCAAACGTATCACGTTAAACGTATAACGTACAACCTAAATGAAGGACACTGCCAAAAGGGTATTTGATATTGAGATCGAATCGCTGAAAGAAGTCGCTAATTCCATTGGCGATGATTTTACAGCGGCCGTTAATGCTATACTTGAATCAAAAGGGAAACTCATCGTTGCCGGAGTTGGCAAGTCAGGCTTAATAGGCCGTAAGATAGCAGCAACACTAGCCAGCACGGGTACTCCAAGCTTTTTCTTGCATCCCGGGGAGGCCTTTCATGGTGACCTGGGGATGGTGGAGCATGATGACTTGGTTATACTAATCTCTTACTCTGGCGAAACAGACGAGATATTGAAGATCATTCCTTTTTTAAAATGGAATAACAATAAAATCATCAGCGTTACAGGCAACCCAAATTCGACCATAGCAAAAAACAGTGATTACCATTTAAATGTGTGCATCACCCGCGAAGCGTGTCCACTGGAATTAGCTCCCACCTCATCAACCACGGTCACTTTAGTAATGGGCGATGCTTTGGCGATTGCATTGATGGAAGCCAGGCAGTTTCAGCATGAAGATTTTGCGAGATTTCACCCTGGTGGCAGCTTAGGCCGAAAACTATTGGTAAAGGTGAAGGACCTTATGCGGAAGGAAAACTTACCGTTTATTGATAAAAACGCTTCGTTTACAGAAATGCTGCTTTGTATGTCAGAAGGAAAGTTAGGGATGGTTATTGTCGGTAGAGCCGACAGGGTAGAGGGTATTGTAACCGATGGCGATCTACGCAGGGCATTAGTGCGTAATCCTGATACCAAACAATTGCATATCGATGATATGATGACGGTCAATCCGGTTATTGTGGAACCGGAGGAATATATCCATCAGGCTGAACAGTTGATGATCGATCGTAAAATTGCCACCATATTGGTTGGTTCAGCACAAAACCGGACAGTAACCGGAGTATACCAGATTTATAATGGATGAGTGGTTGGAAGATTGTAAAGTTCAAATGTTGTATATTAATCGAACATTTTAATAGTCCATGTCCGTTTACCAAGATCAGATGAAACGTACGGTAGATATACCGTCTACACCAAAAAGGATCATTTCTATCGTGCCATCTCAAACTGAATTACTGTTTGATCTTGGGCTTGATGAGGAAATCATAGGTATTACCAAATTCTGTACTCACCCGGCCGATAAAGTCAAACGCAGACTCAAAGTGGGTGGAACTAAAAAGCTAAATATCAATCAAATAAAAAAACTAAACCCAGATTTGATCATTGGCAATAAAGAAGAAAATGAAAAAGATCAGATAGAAGAGTTGGCGCAAAGTTTTCCGGTTTGGATGAGTGATATTTCCAATCTGGGAGACGCTATCGATATGATCCAAAAAGTGGGACAGATCGTCGATAGCACAGAAAAAGCAACTCAGATAACTTCGACTATAATTAGGTCTTTCAATAATTTAAAGATCAAGTCATCATCTTTAAAGGTAGCCTACCTGATATGGCGTAAACCCTACATTGTA
>Ga0207695_10003942_pt1 | contig 20526 bp, 18 predicted proteins | sample KBSC54metaG_FD_184354 | JGI IMG/M metagenome (GOLD analysis project Ga0207695, IMG submission 184354) | Corn rhizosphere microbial communities from Kellogg Biological Station, Michigan, USA - KBS C5-4 metaG (SPAdes) (version 2) | ecosystem: Host-associated > Plants > Roots > Rhizosphere > Soil...
AACCCTGGCCGTGCTCGGGTCGCCCATCGCCCACTCGAAGTCGCCCCGCTTGCACGCCGCCGCATACCGCGTGCTCGGATTGCCCTGGACCTACACCGCAGTCGAGGTGGTCGAGGGCAGCCTCGGGGCCTTCGTCAACACCTGCGACTCCAGCTGGCGCGGATTCTCGTTGACCATGCCGCTCAAGCGCGAGGTGCTGCCGATGCTGGCATCCCGTTCCGCGTTGGTCGAGACGGTCGGCGCCGCCAACACCGTGCTGTTCGACGACGAGCTGGGGATGCACGGCTTCAACACGGATGTCGCGGGCATCGTCGCCGCCTTCGCCGACCACGGGGTGTCGGCCCTCGAGAGCGTACGGATCCTGGGCGGCGGCGCAACCGCGGCGTCGGTGCTGGCGGCCGTCGCGCGGCTGGGGGCGACCCGGGCGCTGGTCGAGGCGCGTGATCCCGGTCGAGCGGCGGCCCTTGCGCCCCTGGCCGCGCACCTCGGCATCGACCTCAGGATCGGCCGCCTCGGTGACCACGTCGGCGAGGCAGACGACAGCAGCAGCGCCGTGATCTCGACCCTGCCGGGCAGCGCCGAGCACGGTCTGACCTTCTCCGAGGAGGTCCGTCGGCGGGCCGTGCTGCTCGACGTGGCCTACGAGCCGTGGCCGAGCGAACTGGCTCGTGCCTGGTCAGCCGTGGGCGGCACCGTGGTGAGCGGGCTCGAGATGCTCCTGCATCAGGCCATCGGGCAGGTGCGGATCTTCGTCACCGGCGACGAGCACGGGGCACTTGCCGACGAAAAGCGGGTGGTCCAGGCCATGCGGGAGTCCGTCGGGCTCTAGACGGTCCGGGCACGACCGGCTCTCTGAAAGAATGGCACCATGCTGCGTTGGTTGACCGCCGGTGAGTCGCACGGCCCCGAGTTGGTGGCCGTGCTCGAGGGTCTTCCCGCCGGCGTGCCGATCAGCCGCGAGGCCATCCAGGCCGACCTCGAGCGCCGCAAGCTCGGTTACGGCCGCGGCGCGCGCATGAAGTTCGAGCAGGACGAGCTGAACTTCTCCGGCGGCGTGCGGCACGGAGTCTCGATGGGCAGCCCGATCGCGCTGCGCATCGGCAACACCGAGTGGCCCAAGTGGGTCGACGTGATGAGCGCCGATCCGGTGGATGCTTCGGCGCTCGAGTCGGGCCGAGGTGCCGCCCTGACCCGCCCCCGGCCGGGCCACGCCGACCTGGTCGGCATGCAGAAGTACGGATTCGACGACGCCCGGCCCGTGCTCGAGCGGGCGAGCGCTCGGGAGACCGCGGCGCGGGTGGCCCTGGGCGCCGTGGCGCGCGCCTTCCTCGGCGAGCTGGGCGTGACGCTGGTGAGCCACACGCTGTCCATCGGTCCGGTGCGGGTGCCCGAGGGCGCTCCGCTGCCGACGGCCGCCGACGTGAGTGCGCTCGACGCCGATCCGTTGCGCTGCTTCGACCCCGCGACATCCACACGCATGGTCGCCGAGGTCGACGACGCGCACGACACCGGCGACACCTTGGGCGGCGTGGTCGAGGTGCTCGCCTACGGAGTGCCGCCTGGGCTGGGCAGCTATGTGCAGTGGGACCGCAAGCTGGATGCCCGCCTCGCCTCGGCGCTGATGAGCATCCAGGCGATCAAGGGCGTCGAACTCGGAGACGGCTTCGAGACCACGCGGCGCCGCGGGTCACAGGCTCACGACGAGCTCGTGGTGCTGCCGGACGGCGCGGAGGACGGGCTGATCACGCGGCTCAGCGACAAGGCGGGCGGAACCGAGGGCGGCATGAGCACCGGGACCTTGTTGCGGGTCCGGGCCGGCATGAAGCCGATCGCCACCGTGCCCCACGCGCTGCGCACGGTGGACGTCGCTACCGGAACCGCCGCCGCGGCCCATCACCAGCGGTCCGACGTCTGCGCGGTGCCGGCCGCCGGCGTGGTGGCCGAGGCGATGGTCGCGCTCGTGCTGGCCGACGCGATGCTCGAGAAGTTCGGCGGAGACTCTGTGGGCGAGACGAAGCGCAACCTCGATGCGTACCTGGCGGCCATTCCGAGTTCGCTGCGCACCGCATCGAGCTCGGCCCCGGAATGAACGCCGGACCGCCCGTGGTGCTGATCGGGCCGATGGGCGCGGGCAAGACCCGCATCGGCAAGCGCGTTGCGCGCATCCTGGGCACCGGATTCGTGGATACCGACAAGGTGATCGTCGCGTCGCACGGCGCGATCCCAGCCATCTTCGCGTCGCAGGGCGAGGCGCACTTCCGCGCGCTGGAGCGGGCGGCCGTCGTCGACGCCCTTGCCGGTGACGACGTGGTCGCCCTCGGCGGAGGCGCGGTGCTCGACGACCAGACCCGTGCCGATCTCATCGGGCACCGGGTGGTGCTGGTGACCGTGACGCCCGAAGCGGTCGCACCGCGCATCGCCAACGCCCGGCGGCCCCTGCTTCGTGACGGGCTGACCGATTGGGAGCGCATCTACGCCGAGCGCCGGCACCTGTACGAGCAGCTGGCCACGCTGACGGTCGACACCTCGCACCGTCCGATCGATGCGGTGGCGAAGGAGGTGGCGACGTGGGCGACGACGGCGTGACCGAGATCCCGGTCGCCGGCACGCCTGGATATTCGGTGTTCGTCGGGCGGGGGCTGCAGCAGCGGTTGGCGGACTACCTCGGATCGCGCGTTCGCAAGGTGCTGATCGTGCACGCCCCCTCGCTGGGGGCACGTGCCGAAGCCTTGCGCGAGCAACTGACGCCGGCGTACGAGGTGCTGCTCGCCGAAGTCCCGGATGCCGAAGCGGCCAAGCGGGTCGAGGTCGCCGCGTTCTGCTGGCAGGTGATGGGGCAGACCGACTTCACCCGCTCCGACGCCGTGGTCGGACTCGGCGGGGGAGCCACCACCGACCTGGCCGGGTTCGTCGCGGCGACCTGGCTGCGCGGGGTCGATCTGATCCACCTGCCGACCACCGTGCTCGGCATGGTGGATGCCGCAGTGGGCGGCAAGACGGGGATCAACACCGCGGAGGGCAAGAACCTGGTGGGCGCGTTCTGGGCACCCCGGGCCGTGCTGTGCGACCTGGACGCACTCGACACCCTGCCGCGCAACGAGATCCTGGCCGGATACGCCGAGATCGCCAAGGCCGGCTTCATCGCCGAGCCCGAGATCCTCGACACCATCGAGGCCGATGTGGATGCCGCCACCGACCCGCATTCGCCGCAATTCCGGCGCAATCTCGAGCTGGCCATCGCGATGAAGGCTCGAGTCGTCGGCGAGGACTTCACCGAGCAGGGGCTGCGCGAGATCCTGAACTACGGCCACACGCTCGGGCACGCCATCGAACACGCCGAGCGCTACCAGTGGCGGCACGGCGCGGCGATCTCGATCGGGATGGTCTTCGCCGCCGAGCTGTCGCGTCTCACCCGCTCGCTGTCCGACGAGGCCGTCGATCGGCACCGGCGTGTGCTCGGGCTGCTGTCGCTGCCCACGACCTACCCGGCCGGCCGTTGGCCGACCCTGCTGGCGACGATGAAGCGCGACAAGAAGGCCAGGGGAGACTTGCTGCGGTTCATCGTGCTCGACGACATCGGCCGCCCGACCACGCTCACCGGTCCCGAGGAGCAACTGCTGTTCGCCGCCTACCAAGAGCTTGCCGAACCCGCCGGTTGAGTAGCGGCGAAGCCGCGTGTCGAAACCGCGTTGGTTGAGTAGCGGCGAAGCCGCGTGTCGAAACCGCGTGTGAGCAACTCGAGATGCCTGGGCTCTCGGAAGGCCAGCATCGCCGCATGCCCCACGTCTACATCCTGGAGTGCTGGGATGGGTCGTACTACGTCGGCAGCACGCGCAACCTCGAGCGTCGGCTTGTCGAGCACGCATCCGGAATCGGCGCCATGTACACCCGCACCAGTTGCCGGTCGTCCTCGTCTTCGCCGAGGAGTACGCGCGCGTCGACGAGGCCTACGCGCGTGAGAAACAACTTCAGGGCTGGTCACGGGCCAAGCGGCAAGCACTGATCACTGATGCTGCTGAACGGCTTCCTGACGTCAGTCGAAGTAGCTACCGCCGTCGGGCTGATTTCGACACGCGCCCGTAGGGCGCTACTCAATCAGCGGATACGCTCACTCCTATGGCTCGCGTGCTTGTTCTCAACGGACCGAACCTCGGGCGGCTCGGCAGCCGCGAGCCGGACGTCTACGGGGACCAGGACCTGAGCGCGCTGCGTGTCCTGCTGGCCGAGCAGGCGGGCGCCGATGTCGAGATCGACCTGCGCCAGACCGACGACGAAGCCGAGTTGATCGGCTGGCTCCATGAGGCGGTGGATGCCGGCGTGCCCGTCATCCTCAATCCCGCCGCCTTCACGCACTACAGCTATGCACTGCGCGACGCCGCCGCCCTGGTCACGAAGGCGGGACTGCCGCTGGTCGAGGTGCACATCAGCAACCCGCACGCCCGCGAGGAGTTCCGGCACACCAGTGTGATCTCGGCGGTCGCCACCGGGGTGATCGCCGGATTCGGGTTCGACTCGTACCTGCTGGCGCTGCGGGCGGTCGCGGCGGCGGCCTGACCGCTCCCGTACACTCGTGGGGGCGCTTTCGGCGCTGGGATCTCGATACGCGGCTTCGCCGCTACTCGATCACCAAGAACACGAATGGAATGCGAACGACATGGCCTCCGACACCAGCGACATCAAGAACGGCGCCGTCCTCAACATCGACGGACAGCTGTGGACGATCATCGAGTTCCAGCACGTCAAGCCGGGCAAGGGCGGCGCCTTCGTGCGCACCAAGGCGAAGAACATCATGAGCGGCAAGGTCGTCGACCGCACGTTCAACGCCGGCACCAAGCTCGAGTTCGCCACGGTCGACCGCCGCGACTTCACCTACCTGTACCGCGACGGCGACGGCTTCGTCTTCATGGACACGACCGACTACGACCAGACGACCGTCCCCGCCAAGATCGTCGGCGACGCCGCGAACTACATGCTCGAGAACCAGACCGTCACGATCGCGATGAACGACGGCCAGCCGCTGTACGTCGAGCTCCCGGCCTCGGTGATCCTGGAGGTCACCTACACCGAGCCCGGCCTGCAGGGCGATCGCAGCAGCGCGGGCACCAAGCCGGCGACCCTCGAGACCGGGGCCGAGATCCAAGTGCCGTTGTTCCTCGAGACCGGCACCAAGATCAAGGTCGACACCCGCACGGGCGACTATCTCGGTCGCGTCTAGGCGCTGCCGACGATGAGTGCCCGCAGCAAGTCGCGCAAGCGCGCCATCGACATCCTCTTCGGCGCCGACCTGCGTGAACTGCCCATCGCCGCCCTGCTCGACGAAGAGGCCGGGCGAGCCGAGGCGAACCCGCAACGTGAATCGTCCTGGACCTATGCGCGCGACATCGTGGAGGGTGTCGACTCGCACCTGGGCGAATTGGATGCCGCCATCCGCGAGCACGCTCAAGGCTGGCCGCTCGAGCGCATGCCGGTGCTCGATCGCGCCATCGCCCGCATCGGCGCGTGGGAGATCCTGTACAACGATGACGTCCCCGACGGGGTGGCGATCGCCGAGGCCGTCGAGTCGGCCTCCGTGCTGAGCACGGAGGATTCTGCGGGCTTCCTCAACGGGGTTCTGGGGGCCATCGCGCGCGACAAGGCGCACCCCGCCGCGACCGCCTAGGGCTGCGGGTCCGCTCCGATCGTCGCGAGCCGCTCGAGGGCGGGCAACGCGTCGCGCAGGGTCGCGACTTGGTCGGCATCCAGTTGAGCCAGCAGATCGGCCAACAACTCGGCACGGGTCGAGCGGGCTCGCAGTACTTCGTGCTCGCCGTCAGCCGTCACGGTGACCAGGATCGAGCGGCCGTCCCGGCTGTCCGGCTGCCGGGTGACCAGCCCGCGTTTCTCGAGGTCGCGCAGCGTGCGCGTCATCGTCGGCGCGCTCACGAACTCGCGTTGAGCGAGATCGCCGGGACGGATCGGCCCGGAACGGAAGATGGTCGCCAATGCGTTCAGATGCCCCTGCCCGAGCCCTTGGCCGGCCGCCAGCATGCGACGGTTGGCGCGTCCGATGGCGAATGACAGCCCACGCGACAGCTCGGCGAGCGAGGAGGGGTGAGTATCGGGCATGGGACGAGGATACGAGTCCGCCCGGCGCCCCTGTTAGGCTGAAGCAAATCGACATCCTTTAAGTCCGTCCGGAGAGGCGGGGAAGGAGGTCAGAATGGCTGCACGGACCGTGCTGCACCAGGCTGACATCGCCCGGGCGCTGACCCGCATCTCGCACGAGATCCTCGAATCCGATCGCGGATCCGGTCTCGTCATCCTCGGCATTCCCACCCGCGGCGTCGCCCTCGCCCAGCGGATCGGGGCCATCCTCGATCAACTTGCGCCCGGATCGGCCCAGGTCGGCGCCCTCGACGTGACGATGTACCGCGACGACCTGGCGAAGCAGCCGACCCGCACCCCGAGCCCGACCTCCGTGCCGCCGGATGGGATCGACGGCAAGACCGTGGTGCTGGTCGACGACGTGCTGTACTCCGGCCGCACCATTCGGGCCGCGCTGGATGCTCTGAACGATCTCGGCAGGCCTCGTGCCGTGCGCCTCGCCACCCTGATCGACCGCGGGCACCGCGAGCTGCCGATCCGTGCCGACTTCGTCGGCAAGAACCTCCCCACCTCGAACAGCCAGCGCATCTACGTCAAGCTGCTCGAGATCGACGGCCAGGACCTCGTGGCGATCTTCGACGAGGAGGACCACGGATGACGCAGCTGCGGCACCTGCTCTCGGTGCGCGATCTCGATCGCGAGGCCGCGATCGGCATCCTGGATCTCGCCGAGGACATGGCGGACGTGGCGACCCGGGCCGTTCCCAAGCTGCCGACCCTGCGCGGCCGAACGGTAGCCAACCTGTTCTTCGAGGACTCGACGCGCACCCGCCTCAGCTTCGAGGCCGCGGCCAAGCGGCTCGGCGCCGACGTGATCACCGTGAGCGCCAAGGGCTCGAGCGTCTCGAAGGGCGAGTCGCTGAAGGACACCGCGCAGACCATCGCCGCCATGGGTATCGACGCCGTCGTTCTGCGGCACGGCGCCAGCGGTGCGGCGCGGGTGCTGGCCGACAGCGGCTGGATCGACGCCGCCGTGGTCAACGCGGGCGACGGGACTCACGAGCACCCGACTCAGGGGCTGCTCGACTCCTACACGATGCGCAAGGCTGTGCACGGCGAAGGGTCGCGCGGCACCGACCTGCACGGCCTGCGGGTCACGATCGTCGGCGACATCCTGCACTCGCGGGTGGCCAGATCGAACGTCTGGCTGCTGCAGACGCTCGGAGCCAGCGTGCATCTGGTCGGGCCCGAGACGCTTCTGCCGCAGGGGATCGAGAGCTGGCCGGTGACCGGTGGCACCGACTTCGACGCGGCCCTCGACGAGAAGCCGGATGTGGTGATGATGCTGCGCGTGCAGAGCGAGCGGATGCTGGCCGCCTACTTCCCGAATGAACGCGAGTACGCGCGCCAGTGGGGGCTCGACGACGTCCGGCTGGCCCGGCTCGCCCCGGATACGATGGTGATGCACCCCGGCCCGATGAATCGCGGGCTCGAGATCTCGTCGGCCGCAGCCGACTCGGCCCGCTCGCTCGTGCTGGATCAGGTCACCAACGGGGTGTCGATACGGATGGCGGTCTTGTACTTGATGCTCGCGGGATCGGAGCAGAGCGCATGACGCTGCTGATTCAGGGGGCGACTCTTCCCGACGGCTCGCGCACCGATCTGCTGATCGACGGGGGCGTGGTCGCCGAGCTCGGATCGGGGCTGTCGCGTGCCGGCGCGACCGTGATCGACGCCGACGGACTCCAGGCCCTTCCCGGACTGGTCGACCTGCACACCCACCTGCGCGAGCCGGGCTTCGAGCAGAGCGAGACCGTGCTGAGCGGCTCGCGGGCCGCGGCTGCCGGCGGGTTCACCGCGGTGCACGCCATGGCCAACACCTCCCCGGTCGCCGACACGGCGGGTGTCGTCGAGCAGGTCGCCTCACTGGGAGATCAGCACGGCTACGTCACCGTTCGCCCGATCGGCGCCGTCTCGATGGGGCTGGCCGGTGAGCGGCTGAGCGAGATCGGCGCCATGGCCCAATCGCGGGCCGCGGTCCGCGTCTTCAGCGACGACGGGAAGTGCGTCGCCGACGCACTGCTCATGCGCCGTGCGCTGGAATACGTGAAGACCTTCGGCGGTGTCATCGCGCAGCACGCCCAGGAGCCCCGGCTCACCGAGGGCGCGCAGCTCAACGAAGGCGCCCTGAGCTCGGAACTCGGGCTCGCCGGCTGGCCGGCGGTCGCCGAGGAGGCGATCATCGCGCGCGATGTGCTCCTCGCTCAGCACGTCGGGGCGCGTCTGCACGTCTGCCACGTCTCCACGGCAGGCAGTGTCGAGGTGGTCAGGTGGGCCAAGGCGCGCGGCATCCTGGTCACCGCCGAGGTCACGCCGCACCACCTGCTGCTCGACGAACAGCTCGCCGCCGGATACGACGCGCGGTTCAAGGTGAACCCCCCGCTCCGTCGCGCGGAGGATGTGCTCGCTCTGCGCGCGGCCCTGGCGGACGGCGTGATCGACATCGTCGCGACCGATCATGCGCCGCATCCGATCGAGGCGAAGGAGTGCGCCTGGCAGGAGGCGGCATTCGGAATGGTCGGACTCGAGAGCGCGCTGAGCGTCGTTCAGGCCGCTGTCGTCGACACCGGCCAACTGACTTGGAGCGGCGTCGCCCGGGTGCTCTCGAGCACGCCCGCTGAGATCGGCCGCCTCACGGGCTACGACGCACCTTTCACCCTCGGGGCGCCGGCACATCTCACTCTGATCGACCCGTCCGCCCGTCGTCCCTTCAGCATCGCCCAGCTGCGGGGCAAGAGCGTGAACTCGCCTTACTTGGGCCGCGAGCTGCCGGGCCGCGTGGTGGCGACCGTGCATGCGGGCGTGCCCACCGTGCTCGACGGCGAGCTCCGGCCGGTGGAGGAGGTGGCAGCCCGTGTCGCCGACTGAGTGGCTGACGGTGGCGTCGGTGGTGATCCCGCTGGCGGTCGTCGGCATCCTGATGGCCTGGGGATGGCGCGCCCTCCGCCGCCGTCAGGCCGATGTCAACGGGCTCGCGCCCATTCCGCGCGAGCCGGGAGCGCCGGTGCTCACCGAGGACCTGTTGTACGTGGCGACGACCCGCGCCGACCAGCCGCTCCAGCGCATCGCGGTGAAGGGGCTCGGCTTCCGGGCGCGCGCGGTGCTCACCGTGACGAGCGGCGGCATCCTGCTCGAGCTTGCCGGGGGCGAGCCCGGATTCATCCCGGCGGCCGCACTGCAGGGAGTCGGACGCGCCACCTGGACCATCGACCGCGTCGTCTCGAACGACGGCCTGGTGTTCGTCCGATGGAGCGACGCCCCGTCAACGACTCCTGCCGCCGCGGCACTCGACAGCTACGTGCGCTCGGCCGACCCCGACGCCCTGATCGCCGCCATCCACCCCCTGATCCCGACCCACCGTGAGGCCGCCGCGTGATTTCTTCTGACCCTGCCGTTCTCGTCCTCGAAGACGGCACCCGCTATCCGGGCCGCGCATACGGCGCCCGGGGCCGCACCCTCGGCGAGGCGGTCTTCACGACCGGCATGACCGGCTACCAGGAGACCCTGACCGACCCGAGCTACGCGGGACAGATCGTCGTCATGACCGCGCCGCACATCGGCAACACGGGCATGAACGACGAGGATCCGGAATCCCGGCGGATCTGGGTCTCGGGGTACGTCGTGCGTGATCCCTCGCGGGTGGTCAGCAACTTCCGCGCCACCAGCAGCCTGGACGACCAGCTCGCCCAGAACGGCATCGTCGGAATCAGTGGCATCGACACGCGCGCCGTCACGCGCCGGTTGCGCGATGTCGGTGCGATGCGTGCCGGCGTCTTCTCGGGCCCGGATGCCGCCCTCACCGCCGACGAGCAGCTCGCCATCGTGCGCAGCAGCCCCGAGATGGCGGGGCTCAACCTCTCGGCAGAGGTGTCGGTCGGCACCGCCCAGGTCACGCCCGCCGCGTCGCCCACCGGCGAGCACCTCGGTGCGCTGGCCGTGCTCGACCTGGGCGTGAAGCACTCGACTGTCGACAACCTGGCGCGCCGCGGATTCGAGGTGCACGTTCTTCCGCAGAGCTCCACGCTCGAGCAGGTGCTCGCGATCCAGCCCGTCGCGGCGTTCTACTCGAACGGACCGGGCGACCCGGAGGCGTCCGATGCTCACGTCGCCCTGCTGCGCGGCATCCTCGACGCGGGGCTGCCCTTCTTCGGCATCTGCTTCGGCAACCAGCTGCTCGGCCGCGCGCTCGGTCTCGGCACCTACAAGCTGCCGTTCGGGCATCGCGGCATCAACCAGCCGGTGCTCGACAAGGCGACCGGCCGGGTCGAGATCACCGCGCACAACCACGGTTTCGCCGTCGACGCGCCGACCGACGGCGTCTTCGACAGCCCGAACGGCTACGGGCGGCTGGAGGTCAGCCATGTCGGGCTGAACGACGGCGTGGTGGAGGGGCTGAACGCGCTCGACATCCCGGCGTTCTCGGTGCAGTACCACCCGGAGGCCGCGGCCGGCCCGCACGACGCCAACTACCTGTTCGACCGATTCGCCGATCTGGTCAAATCGGCCGCCCCACGCAAGGAAAGCAACTAGTGCCCAAGCGCCCCGACATCCAGAGCGTTCTCGTGATCGGCTCCGGCCCGATCGTGATCGGTCAGGCGGCCGAGTTCGACTACTCAGGCACCCAGGCGTGCCGGGTGCTCCGCGAGGAGGGCGTGCGCGTCATCCTGGTCAACCCGAACCCGGCCACGATCATGACCGACCCCGATTTCGCCGACGCGACGTACATCGAGCCGATCACGAACGAGGCGCTCGAGGCGATCATCAAGCTGGAGCGCCCGGATGCCGTGCTGCCTACGCTGGGCGGCCAGACCGCACTGAACGCCGCGATCCGGCTCGACGAGGCCGGCATCCTGGCCAAATACGGCGTCGAGCTGATCGGTGCCAAGGTCGAGGCGATCAAGAAGGGCGAAGACCGCCAGATCTTCAAAGAGCTGGTCATCGAGTGCGGTGCCGAGGTGGCGCGCAGTCGCATCGTGCATTCGGTCGACGAGGCTCTCTCGGCGGCTGAGGAACTCGGGTATCCCATGGTGCTCCGGCCCTCCTTCACGATGGGAGGGCTGGGCTCGGGATTCGCCTATGACCGCGAGCAGCTGGTGCGGATGATCACCGACGGGTTGCACCAGAGCCCGGTGCACGAGGTGCTGCTCGAGGAGTCCATCCTCGGGTGGAAGGAGTACGAGCTCGAGCTGATGCGCGACACGGCGGACAACACCGTGGTCGTCTGCTCCATCGAGAACGTCGACCCGGTCGGCGTGCACACCGGTGACTCGATCACGGTCGCGCCGGCTCTCACGCTCACCGACCGCGAGTACCAGCGCATGCGCGATGTCGGGATCGACATCATCCGCGCGGTCGGCGTCGATACCGGCGGCTGCAACATCCAGTTCGCCGTCGACCCGAAGGACGGCCGGCTCATCGTCATCGAGATGAACCCGCGCGTGTCGCGTTCGAGCGCGCTCGCCTCGAAGGCCACCGGATTCCCGATCGCCAAGATCGCGGCCAAGCTCGCGATCGGCTACCGGCTCGACGAGATCCCCAACGACATCACCAAGGTCACCCCGGCCAGCTTCGAGCCCACCCTCGACTACATCGTGGTGAAGGTGCCGCGCTTCGCGTTCGAGAAGTTCCCCTCGGCGGATGCCACCCTCACCACGACGATGAAGAGCGTCGGCGAGGCGATGGCCATCGGCCGCAACTACACCACCGCGCTCCAGAAGGCGCTGCGCTCGCTCGAGAAGCGGGGGAGCAGCTTCCACTGGGGCGAGGAGCACCGCACCAAGGCGCAGCTCATCGAGGCGTCGAGGGTGCCGACGGACGGCCGCATCGTCACGGTGCAGCAGGCGCTTCGTCAGGGGGCGACTGTGGCGGAGCTGTTCGAGGCGACCAAGATCGACCCGTGGTTCCTCGACCAGATCGTGCTGATCAACGAGGTGGCGGCCGAGATCGCCGGCCTGCGGCCCTTCGACCGCGCGCTGTTCGAGCTCGCCAAGGACCACGGCTTCTCGGATGCCCAGATCGCCCAGCTGCGCGGCCTCACCGAGCAGGTGGTGCGCAACGCGCGCTGGCAGCTCGGAGTGCGCCCGGTCTACAAGACGGTGGACACCTGTGCGGGCGAGTTCCCGGCGCTCACGCCGTACCACTACTCGAGCTACGACCTCGAGACCGAGGTGGCGCCGTCGAACGCGCGCAAGGTCGTCATCCTGGGCTCGGGGCCCAACCGGATCGGCCAGGGCGTCGAGTTCGACTACAGCTGCGTGCACGCCAGCTTCGCGCTGCACGACGCCGGGTTCGAGACCATCATGATCAACTGCAATCCCGAGACCGTGTCGACCGACTACGACACCAGCGACCGCCTGTATTTCGAGCCGCTCACGCTCGAAGACGTGCTGGAGGTCATCCACGCCGAGTCGCAGTCCGGCGAGTTGGTCGGCGTGATCGTGCAGCTCGGCGGGCAGACCGCGCTGGGGTTGGCGAAGGGGTTGGAGGCCGCCGGAGTGCCGATTCTGGGCACCTCGCCCAGCGCGATCGACCTTGCCGAGGAGCGCGGGCTGTTCTCGAAGATCCTCGACGAGGCGAAGCTGCTCGCGCCCAAGAACGGGACCGCAACGGATGCCCCCTCGGCGGTGCGCGCGGCCGAGGCGATCGGGTACCCGGTGCTCGTGCGACCGAGCTACGTGCTCGGCGGCCGCGGCATGGAGATCGTCTACGACACCCCCGGCCTCGAGGACTACTTCGACCGCGTGCGCGAGCAGGCGATCATCGGCCCCGGGTCACCTCTGCTGGTCGACCGCTTCCTGGATGACGCGCTCGAGATCGACGTCGACGCCCTCTACGACGGTCACGAGCTCTACGTGGGCGGAATCATGGAGCACATCGAGGAGGCCGGCGTGCACTCCGGTGACTCGGCCTGCACCCTGCCGCCCGTCACGCTCGGCCGCGATGTCATCGATCAGGTGGTCACCGCGACCCGCAAGATCGCCGAGGGGATCGGAGTGCGCGGGCTGCTCAACGTGCAGTTCGCGATCGGCGCCGGGGTGCTCTACGTGCTCGAGGCGAATCCGCGGGCGTCGCGAACGGTGCCGTTCGTCTCGAAGGCGCTGGGGATCCCGCTCGCGAAGGCGGCGTCGCTGATCATGGTGGGGCGCAGCATCCGCGAGCTCGTGGCTCAGGGCATGCTGCCGGCCGAGGACGGCGCGCATGTGCCGCTCGACTCGCCGATCTCGGTCAAGGAGGCGGTGCTGCCGTTCAACCGCTTCCGCACGAAGGAGGGGAACGTCGTCGACTCGGTTCTCGGTCCCGAGATGCGCTCGACGGGCGAAGTGATGGGCATCGACGCCGACTTTCCGCGCGCCTTCGCCAAGAGTCAGGATGCCGCATACGGCGGTCTGCCCAGCGGCGGCACGGTCTTCGTCTCGGTCGCCGACCGCGACAAGCGTGCCATCGTGCTGCCCATGCTCCGGATGTCGCAGCTCGGCTTCGACATCGTGGCCACCGAGGGAACTGCCGAGGTGCTCGCGCGCAACGGGATCCCGGCCACCACGGTGCGCAAGTACTACATGGGCCAGACCGTGGTCGAGGGCGATCCGTCGATCGTCGACCTGATCAACGCGGGCGAGATCGACATCGTGATCAACACGCCGAGCGGGCGCAGCGCGCGCGCCGACGGCTTCGAGATCCGCACGGCGACGGTTGCGGCCGACAAACCGCTCTTCACCACCATCGCGCAGGTGGGCGCGGCGGTGGCGGCCTTCGAGGTGCCGCGTGGCGAGATGCGGGTGCGCAGCCTGCAGGACTATGCGGCCGACCGCGCCGCGCGGCTGCTGCCCACTCTCGCCGCGGGCGTCACCGACGCGGCCGGGGTCGCGGGATGACGGAGGCCTTCGGAGCCCGGCTGGAGCGCGTCGTCGAGGCGTCCGGCCGGCTCTGCATCGGCATTGACCCGCACGCCGCCCTGCTCGACGCCTGGGCGCTCCCGGATTCGGCGGTGGGGGCCCGGGATTTCGGTCTGCGGGTCGTGGAGGCGGCCGAAGGCCGGGCGGGAATCGTCAAGCCACAGGTCGCCTTCTACGAGCGGCACGGCTCGGCGGGCTACGCCGCTCTCGAAGAGGTTCTCGCGGCGGCACGAGCCGCGGGCCTTCTGGTCATCGCCGACGTCAAGCGCGGCGATCTGGGGACGTCGGTGGACGCCTACGGTGAGGCGTGGCTGACACCCGGGTCGCCGTTGGAAGCCGACGCCATGACCGCGGTCGCCTATCAGGGGCTCGGGTCGCTGGACGGGGTGCTCGAGCGGGCCGGCTTCGCGGGCAAGGGCGTGTTCGTGCTGGCAGCGACATCGAATCCCGAGGCCTTCGCAACGCAGACGGCCACCCGTGCCGATGGGCGTTCGGTCGCGGCGGGTGTCGTCGACGAGGTCGCCGAGCGCAATGCGGCGGCCCATGCCGGGGCATGGGGATCGGTCGGGGTCGTCGTCGGCGCCACCATCGCGCTTGCCGACTTCGGCCTCAGCGCCGCGTCGTTTGCCGGGATGCCCGTGCTCGCCCCGGGATTCGGGCATCAGGGCGCGAGATTCGCGCAACTGCCCGAACTCTTCGGTTCGGCAGCGCACAATGTATTGGTGAGTGCATCGCGCAGCATCCTGTCGGCCGGACCGCTCGGCATCGAGGCGGCGATCGATGATGCGGTCGCCGAGGTGGGGGCGGTATGCCGCGGATAGCTCCCCCTGACGTCGATCGCGCGGCGGCCGCACGAGCCGCGGTGGCCGCTCGGCGCGCGCGAGCAGCGGTGAAGCAGGCCGTGGCGAACCGGGACCGCACCGCCCTGGATGTCGCCGAGAGTGCCTGGGCGGGGGAGCCGACGAATCCCGAAGCCACCCTGCGCGTGCGCGAACTGCTCATGAGCATCCCGAGCCTCGGTCCGACCCGCGCAGACAAGGCGATGGATCAGCTCGGCATCGCCGCCTCCAAGCGGGTGGGCGGCCTCGGCGTGCGCCAGCGGACCAAGCTCCGCGATTACCTCTCGCTGCGGGAGGGCCGCGTCGACGTTCCCACCAGCCGGCTGGTCGTGCTCGCCGGGCCGACCGCGGTCGGCAAGGGGACGGTGTCGCGCTTCATCCGCGAGCACTATCCGAACGTGCTGCTGAGCATCTCGGCGACCACCCGGCCGCCCAGGCCGGGGGAGGTGGACGGCGAGCACTACTACTTCGTCAGCGACGCCCAGTTCGACGACATGATCGCGCGCGGCGAGTTCCTGGAGTGGGCGACCGTCCACAACGCCTGGCGCTACGGCACCCCGCGGCCGCCGATCGACGCCGCGCTTGCCGACGGCAAGAGCGTTCTTCTCGAGATCGATCTGCAGGGCGCGCGGGCGGTTCGGCGCGAGATGCCGGACGCCTTGCTGGTGTTCCTGCTGCCCCCGAGCTGGGAAGAACTTGTGCGTCGACTGGTCGGACGGGGCACGGAGGACGCCGCGGAGCAGAGCCGAAGGCTCGAGACCGCCAAGGTCGAAATGGGAGCCAGGAACGAGTTCGATGTGAAGGTGGTCAACCGCGAGGTCGGCCAAGCCGCCGCCGAGGTCGTAGAATTGCTCGCAGTGCCCTGATTCGGGTGCGAACACTTCAGGGAGGACCCCATGGCCGACAAGAACTCCGGCATCATCGACCCGCCGATCGACGACCTGCTCTCGCGAGTGGACTCGAAGTACCAGCTGGTCATCTTCGCCAGCAAGCGGGCCCGCCAGATCAACGACTACTACGCGGACCTTCACGAAGGGTCGCTGTTCGACAACGTCGGACCGCTGGTCGATTCGACCATCGACGACAAGCCGCTCTCGGTGGCCCTGCGTGAGATCAACGAGGACAAGCTGACGCTGACCCCGTTCGACGCTCCCGAGTAGTCGGCCGCAGAACGCGTGGGATGAACATCGTCGTCGGCATCACCGGCGGCATCGCGGCGTACAAGGCCGTGAGCGTGGTGCGGGCTCTTGTGCTCGCCGGCCATGATGTCCAGGTCGTCGCCACGGAAGGCGCGCTGCGCTTCGTCGGCCGCCCGACGCTCGAGGCGATCAGTCGCAACCCGGTGCACAGCGAACTGTATGAGGGCGTTGCCGAGGTTCGCCACGTGGCCATCGGGCAGGCGGCCGACGTCATCGTCGTGGCTCCCGCGACGGCGAACTCGATCGCCAAGATCACGGTCGGGCTGGCGGACGACCTGTTGGGCAACACCATCCTGGCTTCGAAGGCCCCGCTGATCCTGGCCCCGGCCATGCACACCGAGATGTGGCAGAACCCGGCGACGGTGGCGAACATTGCCACGCTACGCGGACGCGGTGTGACGATCGTCGGCCCGGGGACCGGACAACTCACCGGCGCCGATTCCGGCCCGGGACGCATGGCCGAGCCGGACGAGATCGTCGCGACCGTCCTCGCCGCCGCCTCGGCTGTGGGGAACGCGCACGCGGCCAGGGATGCGCCGGGAGCCGCCGCCGAGCCGGATCTGGCCGGGCGGCGCGTGCTGATCACCGCGGGCGGGACGCGCGAACCGCTCGACCCGGTTCGCTTCATCGGCAACCGCTCGAGCGGCAAGCAGGGTGTCGCACTGGCAAGAGCCGCGGCCGCCCGGGGGGCCGACGTGAGCCTGATCGTCGCCAACCTCGACGACGGGGTGCTCGATCTGCTTCCGGGTTCTGCCGCCGTGCAGCACGTGTCCACCACGCTGGAATTGCAGGAGGCGGCACTGCTCGCCGCGGGCACCGCAGACCTCATCATCATGGCTGCGGCGGTCGCCGACTACCGGCCGGAATCCGTCGCGGAGCAGAAGATCAAGAAGGAGACCCAGGGCGACTCGCTCGAGCTGCGCCTGGTCAAGAACCCCGACATCCTTCGCGAACTGACTGCAGCTCGTCACGACGGTCAGGTCATCGTCGGTTTCGCAGCCGAGACCGAGACCGATCCCGACGCTCTTCTGGCGCTCGGCGTCGCGAAGCGCCAGCGCAAGGGCGTGGACTTTCTCGTCGTCAACAGGGTCGGCTGGACCGAGACCTTCGCCAGCGATGACAACGCCGTGATCGTCCTCGATGCAACGGGGCGTAACGTCGCGCAGGCGGAGGGCGACAAGCAGTCGGTCGCAGACCGTATTCTCGACGTGGTGGCCGTGCCCTCGGCGTCGCGCCCCTAGCTCCCCGTCCACTATCTGACAGGCCGACCGTGACTTCATCCCTGCGTCTCTTCACCTCCGAATCCGTGACCGAAGGGCATCCCGACAAGATCTGCGACCAGATCAGCGACTCGATCCTGGATGCGCTGCTGGCTCAAGACCCGACGTCGCGAGTCGCGGTCGAGACTCTGGTGACCACGGGGCTGGTGCACGTGGCGGGCGAGGTCACGACCTCGGCATACGCAGACATCCCGGGCATCGTGCGCAAGCGGATCACCGACATCGGCTACGACTCGTCAGACGTCTGGTTCGACGGCCGCTCGTGCGGCGTCTCGATCTCGATCGGCGGCCAGTCGCCCGATATCGCCCAAGGCGTCGACGACGCCTTCGAGACCCGCGAGGGGTCGAGCTCCGATGATCTCGACAAGCAGGGCGCAGGCGACCAGGGCATCATGTTCGGCTACGCCACGAACGAGACCCCGCAGTTGATGCCGCTGCCGATCTGGCTGGCGCACCGCATGTCGGAGCGGCTCGCCGAGGTCCGCCACCAGGGGATCGTCGACTGGCTGCGTCCCGACGGTAAGACCCAGGTGACGATCGGCTACGACGGCACCCGGCCGGCGACGGTCGAGACGGTGGTCGTCTCGACCCAGCACTCGCCCAAGATCTCCACCGATGACCTGCGCGAGGCGGTGCGCGAGCTCGTGATCGCTCCGACCCTCGCCAAGGTCGACCTCCCGTCAGACGAGGTCAAGGTGCTGATCAATCCCACCGGCCGCTTCGAGATCGGCGGTCCGCAGGGCGACGCCGGCCTCACCGGCCGCAAGATCATCGTCGACACCTACGGCGGAGCGGCCCGCCACGGCGGCGGCGCGTTCAGTGGCAAGGACCCGTCGAAGGTCGACCGTTCGGCCGCGTACGCGCTGCGCTGGGTCGCCAAGAACGCCGTGGCCGCCGGCCTGGCCGACCGACTGGAGGTGCAGGTCGCCTACGCGATCGGCACGGCGTCGCCGGTCGGCCTCTACGTTGAGAGCTTCGGCACGGCGCACGTGCCCGAGGAGGCGATCATCTCGGCGATCCGAGAGGTCTTCGACCTGCGGCCGGCCGCCATCATCCGCGATCTCGATCTGCTGCGGCCGATCTACGCGCAGACGGCGAGCTACGGTCACTTCGGCCGCGAACTCCCCGACTTCAGCTGGGAGAAGACCGACCGGGTCGACGCCCTGCGCGGTGCCGCCGGTCTCTGAGGTGGACACGGCGGTGCGCGTCCCGGTCGCCGGGACGGCGCCCGGCGCGATCGCGCGCGACGACCAGAAATGGTCGTCGCTGTGAACGCGATCGCGCGGGTGCTGGTCGACTCGCCGCTGCCGCAGCTGGACCGCTTGCTCGACTACCGCATCCCGGAGGGGATGGAAGGCGTCGTCCCCGGGGTCCGGGTGTCCGTGCCGTTGCGCGCGGCCAGCCGGATCGCCGAGGGATTCGTTGTCGAACTCAGCTCGCAGCAGGACTTTCCCGGCCCATTGAGCGATCTCGTCGCCGTTGTCTCGCCCGTCCAGGTGCTGCAGCCCGAGGTCTGGGCGCTCGCCAGGGCGGTGGCCGACCGCGCAGCCGGCTCGGTGAGCGACGTACTGCGGCTCGCCATCCCGCCCCGGCAGGTGCGGGTCGAGAAGGCGTGGCTCGCACGCGCAGAGCCGGCCGAGCGCGAACCGATCGTCGCGCCCGCGATCGAGGGTTACGCGGCGGGCGTGCTCGAGTCGGCGCTCGACGCCCAGGAGCGGGTCGCGCTGGGGGTCGCTCCAGGAGTGACCCAGCTCGGACAGGCGGGCGCGTGGATCGGCCGCTGGGCATCAACTCTCGCCCTCGCCGCCGCCCGCACCGTCGCGTCTGGCGCGTCGGCGATCCTGGTCGCCCCCGACTACCGCGATCAGGAGCAGCTCGCCGCCGCTCTCGCAACCGTGCTGCCCGCCGAGGCGATCGTCCGACTGGACGCTCGCCAGTCGAATCCGGAGCGCTATCGCGGTCTGCTGCGCGCGCTCGGCCCGGCGCCCGTCGTGCTTCTGGGCAACCGGTCGGTGGTCTATGCGCCGGCGGCCAAGCTCGGGCTCATCGCGGTCTGGAATGACGGAGATCCGCTGCTCGGCGAGCCTTTGAGCCCGTACGTGCACGCCCGGGATGCCGCTCTGATCCGGCAGGAGCAGCAGGGCGGTGCGCTTCTCTTCGCCGGTCACACGCGGACCACCGAGGTCCAGCGGCTCGTCGAGGTCGGCTACCTGCGTGAGATCGGGCTGGCGCGGCCGCGCCACCCGCGGGTCATCCCGACCGCCAACGTCGCTGCGCACGATCGGCTCGCGGCGCAGGCGCGCATCCCGTCGATCGCGTGGCGCGAGGCGACCATCGGCAGCAAGACCGGCCCGGTGCTCGTGCAGGTGGCGCGGCCCGGGTATTCGCCCGGGCTGCGGTGCGCGGATTGCGGCGAATCGGCCAGGTGCCCGGTGTGCGGCGGGCCGCTGCATCAGAAGCGCGCGGGAGGCATCCCGACCTGCACCTGGTGCGGCGCGCCCGATGCGTCGTGGCGCTGCCCGAACTGCCAATCCACCAGGTTGCGCGCCGCGGGCGTGGGCGCGAGCCGCACGGCCGAGGAGTTGGGCCGTGCGTTCCCCGGCGTCAGGATCATCGTGGCCGACGGCGAGCGGAGCATCCAGGCCGTCGACTCCAAGCCGGCGATCGTGGTCGCGACCCGTGGCGCCGAGCCGATCGCGGCAGGCGGCTATCGGGCCGTGCTGCTGCTCGACGGGGAGCGGATGGTGGCGCGCGAGAGTCTCCGCGTCGGCGAGGACTGCCTGCGTTGGTGGTCGGATGCCGCGGCCCTCGCGGCGGATGACGCTCCGGTTGTCCTGGTCGGCGTGGGCGGCGCGCTGGCGTCGGCCCTGGTCACCGGGACGCAGACGGAGTACGCGCGCCACGAGCTCGTCGACCGCCGCGCCCTGCGTTTCCCGCCGGCCGTCCGGGTCGCCACGTTGCAGGGGGCACCGGACGCCGTTGCGGCCGCGGTGCGGGCGCTGCCGCCCGACACGGAGCCCCTCGGCACCACCGAAGCCGATGGCCGCGCCCGCGCGATCGTCCGGTTCGACTACGCCCACGGAGCCTCGGTTGCCGAGGCGGTGCGCTCCGAGATCATCCGGCAGGCGACGACGCGCCGCAAGGCGGTTCCGGGCGCTGCTCCACGCCGCGGG
>Ga0207695_10003943_pt1 | contig 20516 bp, 17 predicted proteins | sample KBSC54metaG_FD_184354 | JGI IMG/M metagenome (GOLD analysis project Ga0207695, IMG submission 184354) | Corn rhizosphere microbial communities from Kellogg Biological Station, Michigan, USA - KBS C5-4 metaG (SPAdes) (version 2) | ecosystem: Host-associated > Plants > Roots > Rhizosphere > Soil...
TGTCACTGTCTTCATGGTGTGTACCATCTCCTGCTGGTGCACACCATCAAGCGGGCGCACTCTTCAGGTCAGATGCTGGCCATCCGCCCTGCGCGGGGCAAGAACGGGGTGCATCGGACTATTACCGCTTTGCCGTCACCCACCCAAGGTAGGAGCCGTATGCCCGAATCGGGCACGTACGGATCTGAGCGGGGGGCGCCCAGCAATGGACGGTCCTACCGCGATCTGCCAGAGCTCGCGACATCCTGCAGAAGGTCATTTGACCGAGCTGGCAGGCATCCCGGCGATCGTGGCCTTTTCGTAGTGACACTGCGCGCGGTCGCGTGATCGCAGTAGGAGTGTCAGCGCAGCCACCAAACGGCTCGGAAATGATGCGGAGTCTCGATCCGCGACGGCCGCATGAGTCGGTCGATGGTCGCAGTTCTACGCCCGCGCGCTGGGGAATCGAATCGCTGCTCCAAAGTCTCAGGTGGTGGTGGCGCGTACTGTCACGTTACTGTCCTGTCCAGGCAGCCGGTCTGGCCGAGCCGACCTCGTCGGAATCGAAGCTTGGAGGCTGCTCATGAATGAGACCGCTGATCTCGACGCGATGATTGGCGTGATCGTGGACGAACTGGCGCCAGCGCTGGTCGCTCGCAATTCGATCGGCAGGGAGTCTGCAGCGCAGTTCCCGATGACCGCGGGCGACAACTGTGACCGCATCGAGTCAGAGGCGAGCTTTGTCGCCCTGTGCGGTGTCAGCCCTGTGCCTGCCCCGTCGGGCGAAGTAGCACGGCATAGCTTGAACAGGGCGGAGATCGAGCCGCCAACAGTGCGCTTCTGTCATCGCCATCGGTCGGCTTCGCCTCACCATCGCCAACGGCGATTGGCCATGCGCCGGGCGCTGTTGCTCGACAGCCCCAACCGTTTTCGATTGCTCTCTTGGGCTTCTTGGACTCGAGCGAGGCGCGAGTTCCTCGCCGGCTTCTGATTTGCCGCTTGCGCTTCGCTTTGCCGACCGGAGGACTTGCCCGCACGCTGGTACGGTGCGCTTTGCTCGGAATGTCTCAACTGATCGTTAACGCCAAATTAGGGGGAGAGTCTTCCAATGGTAAATCCCGCATCTCGTTCGCCATCCGTAGAACGCACAGAAGCCAATCATCCCACTGACGAGACCACCATGCCGGATCCCGCCGGTGGCCAGAAAGAGCTTACTCACACGACGTTGACAGGGAATCGCGGGACTGCCGGCCGCTCCAACTTACCTAGCCCATCGCGTCCTCTGTCTCCATCGGGGAGTCTTGCGCTTCTGTCCCTCTTCACTCCTCAGCAGGAAGCGACCAGTGCGAGCGCCATCGCGAGCGCCATACAACCGGGAGTGAAGACGCTCTTGACGCGGGACCAGTTTAAGGCGTTGGCGCCATATGCACTTGAAACAATCTTCGACGCTGCTCTTTATGGGCACCCCTCGGCCAACCATTTTATTGCCGCACTGGATAAGCTTAAGGTCAGGGTGACGAAAAGTGACGAGAGTGAAGAGTATTTGTGGTGTGTGGGGCGCGTTTCGGATATTGAAGGTGAAGATGAAGGCTCAGAGGTGCATGCGACTCTGAAACGGTCCGGAGACGGCAGCAAGTGGCAACTTGCTGCTTTGCCAGCGATGCGCGAGGCAGTCGACAAGGGCAAGGGTAAGGAGGCTGGACTTGTCATTGAGAAGACGCCGCCAGGCTTTGCAACGGCTCATACTGAACTGACGGAAGAAATCAAGAAGCGCGTGCTCAACGAAAAGCGGCTGCGTCCGCTTCCGGTGCCTGTTCCTGAGCTTCTCGAACACAAGAAACTTCTCACAGAAGCGGAGAAGAAAGGGAAAGATACAAGGATTATAAACCGTATCAAACGAGGGTTGTCTGAACTGGAGTATCGCCGGGTAAGTTTCTCATTTCTGGCGGCGAATCCGGAATTGGCGCGCAGCTTATGTAGTTTAAGAATTAATATCGAGGATAAGCTTGCGAGCGTCTTCCACGAGTTGTTTCCTATTGCCTATGAACTGGGCTATACTACAAGCATGAATAGTTTGGTTGTGTCGCGTGCGGTTCTGGATCTTTCTGAAAGGCGAGATAAAGCCGCTCAGGATGCCAAGGGGGCTTATACGGAGAACAGCCCTATCACATACGAACAGCTGATCCAAGTAAAGGAACGATTGCGAAAACCGGAGAGTCAGAGGGCCAAAATACCAGCAGGAGGGACAACGGTTCTCGGTGCAGATGAGCACCAAGAGTTGGAAAGGCACTTCGATGGCATTTTGAGCCAACGACTAAGCATTTGCAGAGCGCTGCTCGCGGAAATTGAGGCTCGCGGGGTGTGTCTTTCCTTGTTTATAAAACATCCCGAACTGGTGAACATTTTTCTTGAAAATGGCTTAAGATACAGTGATACTTCTTTTGGAGCTGCATTTAACATATTGGTGCCTCTTGCCCAGAAGATTGGAATTGGCAGTAGTGATGATTATCCGGAGTGGCAACCGGTTCCAGTGCGAGAAATAAAACGAAAACCGGCGTCTCTGATTTCTTGGGATACCCAAGCCAGTAGTGGCGTTTCGCAGCACGTCACATTGAAGGAAGGCCAGCACGAGTCGGCGGGCAAATATCCCGGTGCGTTGAAGTGGGAACATTGGAAACCGGAAGATGAGGAAGATCCGTTTGCAAAGAGGTCGAAAGCGAATCCGCCGGAGAAATAGGGTGTGTGCTGCTGGAAGCATGCCGAGATGCTGGTCAAAACGATACGCACCCCGCATGTAAAGCAAACCGATCTGCCGCCTGCTTCACTCGTCGTTCCCCGACAGCCAGGATCTCACCGTCGCGGCCTACAACGCCGGCTCTGGCTCGGCGTGGGCCATTCAACCGGACAGTAGTGTCCTGTTCCAAAGTCTCAAGTGGTGATGGCCTGAGAGGCTGAGGTCTCCTTGCCTTGTGCAGAAATTTCTAGCGTTGAATGGCTCTGCTTCGAGGCCAGAAGGTGCATCGCCTCACCGTCTTCGACGAAAAGACGTGGTTTGTGGAGCGCTGCCTGTGTTTCGATCCGGTGTTCGTGCCCGCCTCTCTTAAGCTTCAGCTCGATCGTCGTCATGTTTTTCAGTTCATATGGGGCGTTGGGATGCAAACCTTCAGATATTTCTGAAACCGTCGTCAGGCTACCCGGATAGACAATTGCAGAGAACCCATGCCGATACTCGCAGCATATGATAGCCATCTCTTCGAGCAGGTATTTCCTGGACCTAGAAAGAGAAATTGGCTCTGGAGCAACCTGCCCGTGGCGCTGCAGGAAGCGTAGGCTGAAATTTCTGACTGATTGCTCGAAATTAATATCGCCGGCGGCCAGCGCGTCAAGCTGCTCATAATAAGCAGAACACTCGGGCGAGTTTGCAGTATCCGAGCATCGCATGATTTCGAATTGACAGTCGACGGCCGAATCAAAAATATACATAATCTGCTCGATCGTGGTATTTCCAATTTGCCGTGCCTTCTCCAACGACGCCCCTTCATCCAGCTGTTCGTTAATCTGAAGTGTTAGGCGAAAGATACTGTCTCCGACCAGAATTCTGCACTTCCGGAATCGTTGGTCGATCCAAGCAGCCATGGACTGCAGTTTTGGCAAGCTGAATTGTTCGTTGTTCAGACTCAGCCCCAGCAAGCAGTTGCAGTCCTTTGTGTGCGCTATATTCGCGGAATGAAAATGACTTCGCACGCTCGTCGGATGAACGCTCGCCACCTTGATTTTGTAGGGCACGGCGGTGAATTTATCATCAAGCATACGAAATCTCCTTCGCTAAGGAATGTTGATCCATGAACGCTTTTGACCGCGCAGAGTATCGAACAACTTGCTCCTACGCTCGAACCCTGGAAAGGTCGGGGCTCTTTCGTGCTTTCGCATTTCCAGCGGTGCACCGCAACTACCTATTAAAGTTTCGAGTTTAGAGTTTTGTCGCACGTGGCAGAAAGCGTGCATGCTTATGCGAAGTGATGTTCAAAAATACGAAGTAAATTAATCAAACACGAAGGAGCGTTGCTGTCAGAGAAGAGACGTGGTAACCGCAGCCGACCGGTTAAGATATTGGGCGTCCTCGCCAGGCGCCGACGCCGCTCAGTGACGATGACCACGATGCGAAATCCTCTCGCAACGTGTTGAATTGATTGAGTTTTTGGCAGGCTTCTTGCATGCGTTGGGCTCATCTCGGAGGTGAGTCTCCGAGCAGTATCGAAACGAGTTTTGTGTCGGAAGCCTACATGCGCCAATTGATCGTCAAACAACTTGACTAAGACTTGACGCCGGTGGCCGGCCTGGCACTGGTCGGCCACTATCTGAACGCCTTGCAGCCGGCGTTCAAACGCCTGGATGCGGCCATGGCGCTTCGCTCGGGCGTGAGCAACAGCGATGTCCTGCGGAGCTACCTCGAACTGATCGAAGCGCGGCGGCCGGACGATCTCGGGCACGACCTCTGGACAACCTTTCAGCGCACCCAGGAAAACCTGATGCGCGGCGGCCAGCCGGGCCGCTCGGTGCAGGGCCGGCGCACCCGCACGCGGGCGATCGGCAGCATCGATCGCAACGTCAGCCTGAATCGGGCCTTGTGGACGCTGGCCGAAGAGATGCGGCGGATCAAAGGCTGAAGCGCTTCCGGCGGGGTGCCGAGTCGGCGCCCCGCCGGATGGACCAACGCCAGAGGTGACCGTGATGGCACCATTCACTTCACTGCGGCAGACAGTGGCGACTCATCGAAACGGGGTCCGACGGCGCGACGGATACAGCGAGCGCGCGAGACGTCGTTTGCGCATTGCCGCGGGCCTCCTGCAACTGAACGACCTCAGTGTCGACCGCCTCGGCGAGGGCTTTTGCCCTGCTGTCTTGAGCGTCATCCATGCGCTCGACGAACCGCGACAAGAGCAACTGCGCGGACTGGTCGATTGGGTGGAGGCGTACGAGCTGGAAGAAGATCGGCAATTCGGCCGGTCCCATCGGGGGGCCTGATTATCAAGAATGCTCAGCCGCCTGAAGGGCGCGCAGCGCGTGCGGCGTGGTGGTGCTGGCGGCTCGAACCAGACGGGAGAGGATAGTGCGCAGATTGAATCGGCGGTTGAACAGATACTGCACTTGAGCGAGGTAGCGGTGCGCGTACTTGGCGAATCCGAAGGAGTGGTAGGTGCCGGCGAATGCCGTCTTCAGGTTGCCCAGGATCGTGTTGACTGCCCGGAATTCGGGATGCGTCACAGACGAGGCGCCACCTCCAGTGACATGCTGCTCGTGAAGGATGGCGGAGCCTCGGACGGCGGTGAAGCATCCCAGGCCGTCGGAGACCAAGGCGGCGGGAGCGGCCAGGGACTTTGCGGCAAAGGCCTCGATGGACTCCTTGGTGAACGGACGCGGAGAGAAGCAGACCAGTTCGGGCGCACCCGACTGGGTGGTTTGCACGGCCGCGATGAAGGAGACTCTGTTGGGCGACCCGCGGCCGGGCTTTGCGCCGTGGCGCTCACCGCCGCCGATCCTCCTCGCGCTCGAGCATGACCTGCATGATTTTGTGCTTCATCATCCAGGCGGTGGGCCAGGAGACGCCGAGATGGCGCTTGAGCTCCAGCGCCGAGACATTGTTCTTGGCCTGCTTCATCAAATGCATCGCCAGGAACCAGATCGTCAGCGGCAGCTTGCTGGATTCGAAGATCGTGCCGGCGATCAGGCTGCACTGGTGGCGACAGGCGCAGCACTGGAAATACAGACGAGTGCGGCGGCGGAACTCGCTGTACGCGGAGCTGCCGCAGGATGGGCAGACGAAGCCCTTGGCCCAGCGCGAGCGCCGCAGGGCTTCTTCGCATTGATGCCGCGTGCCGTACAAGTCAAAGAATTCGAGCATCGACAGGCCCCGCTGGAGCTGCACCTTGTTGATTGCCATCGCTCACCTCCTGTTGTGGTGAGCTCATCTTTCCAGCTGATTATGAGTAGCTCATGGCGTGAGCTACTTCCTGGGAAGGCTGAACTTTCTTGATAATCAGGTCACGGCATGCTCCCCCGGGAGTCATTTGAGTTCCAACTCGGCCGTGGAGATTCGGGCTCGGCATCGCTCGACGGATTCGAGCGACCGCGCCGGCGCGCGGCGACAAGTGGCACCTCGATGAAGTCGTCTGGTTCAGAGCCGACGCAAAAGGAACGCCGCAGAGTGCTTGATGCTCAAGCTGGTGAAGAAGCATGGCCGCACTCCGCGCGTGCTGATCACCGACAAACTCGAGAGCTATGCGGTCGCGAACAAATAACCTGGCTTGGATTTCGAGCGCCGCCAGCACGAGGTGATTGAACAATCGGGGGAGGACTCGCATCAGCCGACCCGGGTTCGCGCGAAGGTCATGCGCCGCTTCAAGTCGGTGAGGCAGTTGCAGTGCTTCGCGTCGACGCGCGACCAGGTAGCCCATCTGTTCATGCGATGCCGCCGCCACCCTTGCGTGTAATGCGATGGCCTTGACCGCGACCGAGCGGTTACGCCCGATACCGCCCGAAATCTTTTTGGCAGATTCGGATAAACCCACAATACTTCGTTAGTTGTGCTTGTCACACTACGTGGATGAGGCAGTATCGGCGATACCTCGATATCCAGGAAGTAGTGGCGCGTGAAAAGTAGTACGAGTTCTCGGCTTGGCGGCGCAGCTCAGGTCCCAGTTGATCATGATGTCGAGCAATCCTCAAATGCGCACCGTGAAGTACGAAATCTTGAGGACCCGCCGCAGTTGACAACCAGGGCGGCAAGGGCGAAGCGGGCACCGCCGCATAAGGTTGGAAACGTGCAAGACCTCGCGATATCCGTGTTCGGATACACATTCGGCACATCCAACAAAATCGCGCGAGCTATCCCCAAGTCGCCCATGCGACAGCTGCGAGAAATGCCTGCAACCGCCGGAACGATGACGCAACTCGCAGCTCTTGAAAGCGAGGCTGCGTCGGCACCAGGCTCCGCCACTCCCCAAGATAGAGTCGCCGCTTCCGTGGGATTAGCTAGAATCGGCGCCGCGCATATCGCGGCGAGTACCGCGGCACTTGGCGCGCGCGGACTCGAGGGAGTGTTTGCTGCTGGCTACCTTCACGACTTGCTGGAAGAGCTAACGGCACCGCACCGATAGAGTGGATCTGCCGGGCAGGGTTCATTTTCGATCGCTTTTGGGTAGCACGGTCGAGCGAAAGCGATCGCAAATGCGGGCGAAGTGCCCCCAACTGGTTGCGGGTTTCGGATCAGGTGAAATCGTCTGCAAGCTGCGCCGATGCTTGACGCTCAAGCAGTTCGAGCAATTCGCCTTCCGGACCGCGGCAACACCGATACGGCGGACGTTCCGTTTGCACTGTCCCCGATCGGCAAAATTCCGGGAACACCGTCAAAGCGACGAACCGGCTCGCCACAGGTGCTCCAGGCTGGACACGATGAGAGCGGCGTGCGAGGCCCTTCAACGGTTCGGGAAATCGAACAACGCTTCGCTCATGGATCCCATCTCGCCGAAGGCCAGAGCATGCTGTTGAGCATCGTATACCGCTGGCATTCAGGTCCCAAACTCCCGGATCTGAGCCGGCGTGGTGCCTCGACCGTGCCACGCACTGCCATGTCCAAACACCGACCACAGACATGCCATGGATCCGCTCAATGTGAGGACCAGCAGTTCCGGACTGACGAAGCGCGGCAGTCTGCGCGACTCCGAGGAGTTCAACTCAATACGGGGCAGAGCAGAAGCCAGGGCGACCGAGGCTGTCGTCAGCGGGACCCCGCTAGGCAAGCTGCGAGCGCACCCTTCGCCACACTCCCCATGCGGCCGCGAGATCGGCGTCCGCGACTGCACGCTCGATAGCACCCGCATCGACGACGTGCGCATCGGCGCCGTCCGGGACTTGATCACGCCGGCGCTGCTGCAGCAGCGCATGCCGGTGCGCGACAACACGCGGGCGCTGATCGAGTCCAACCGCGCCGCCATCGCCGACGTGCTGCACGGCCGCGACAACCGGCTGATCGTCGTCGTCGGCCCGTGTTCGATCCATGACCACGACCAAGCGCTCGACTACGGCCAGCGCCTGAAGGCCTTGGCCGACGAGCTGCACGGCGATTTGCTGGTCGTGATGCGCACCTACTTCGAGAAGCCGAGGACGACCGTGGGCTGGAAGGGCTACATCAACGACCCCCGACTCGATGGCAGCTTTGCGATCAATGAAGGCCTGGAGCGGGCGCGGCGTTTGCTGCTCGAACTGGCGATGCTGGGCCTGCCCACTGGCACCGAGTTCCTCGACCTGCTAAGCCCGCAGTTCATCGCCGATCTGGTTGCCTGGGGCGCGATCGGCGCACGCACGACAGAAAGCCAGAGCCACCGTCAGCTCGCATCGGGCCTGAGCTGCCCGGTCGGCTTCAAGAACGGCACCGACGGCAGCATCAAGATCGCAGCCGATGCCATCCTCGCCGCACAGGCTTCGCATGCCTTCATTGGCATGACAAAAATGGGCATGGCTGCGATCTTCGAAACCCGCGGCAACGACGACTGCCACCTGATCCTGCGCGGCGGCAAGACGCCCAACTACGACGCCGCTAACGTGGCCACGTGCTGCGCCGCGCTGCGCGCCGCCGGGTTGCGCGAGCATGTGATGATCGACGTCTCGCACGGCAACAGCAGCAAGCAGCATCAGCGGCAGATCGCGGTCGCGCACGACGTGGCCGGGCAAATTGCCGCGGGCGAGCGTCGCATCACCGGCGTGATGATCGAAAGCCATCTCGAAGAGGGCCGGCAAGAGCTGGTGCCCGGCGCGCCGCTGAAGCACGGCGTGTCGATCACCGATGCCTGCATCGGCTTTGCGCAAACGGTGCCGTTGCTGCACGAACTGGCCGCCGCGGTGCGGGCACGGCGCCACATCGACGTGCTGGCGGCCTGACGCCGCGCAAGCTCGGCCGCAACGACGACCTGCTCTATGTCACTGACGCCGGGACAAAGACGCCATGCTGCAGCGATGTCGCAATGCGCCTTGGAAAGAGAGCCGCTGGCCATCGATTGGCATCGTCGAATTGTTGTGGAGCCTGGGCACCGGGCGAAAATGGAAGCGATGAAACGTCTCTCTTCCCGGTCAAAGCGGCAGCAGTCGAAACTCAGCCACGCAATCTCCGTGGAAAGTCGCACCTCGATTCGCCTTTCGCGGCTCCAGTTCGCTTTCCGGCGCCGCGCCGAGCGATCGATGCGCTGACGATCCTGGCTCCCGAGTGCCAGCCGCCGTCCGACACGCGCGGCCAGCGCCCCGGAGTGTGGGCGTCGATGCCGAAGAACTGGAACCCTATGCCCGCTTCTACCTCCCCCATCGATCGGTCACGCAACGCAACGCCGGTGAACTCCGACCCGCCCGAGCGGCCGACTGTGCAACAACTCACGCCCCCCCAGGTGTCGAATTGCACATCCACCTCGCACCTGGGTTCGTTGGTCTCGAGGCACCGCCGCGATTCCGACGGCTCCAGCACATTGAGGCCTCATAGTCCTGCTCCTGGCGCCCGCCCCGACGCAGCATCGCGGGACGAGGCGAACGAACGGAAGCTGAAGGCGTTTTCTTTGACATTCCCTAGTGAGTCCCCGCCACTTGTTCTCGACACCCTCGAGTTCAGCACGGAGTACAAAAGGGATTTCGAGACGCTGCCGCGGAAAGCGGCGCAGACTATCCTGCGCGCCCTGTCCCGCGCCAAACCCAAGGACCTGAAGTACAACAGTAGGAACCACCTTGCCTACATCGCCGAGGAGCCGGGGAACCCGGATCTGCGGTTGGATCTACTCCGGAACGACCAAGGGAAGATCTTCGACGTGGAGGTCACCCGCGTTGCGGGCATCAAGCGCAGCGCGCCCGAGCCGCTAGACCCGGAACTGGCCAAGCGGCTCAAGCGGGACCTGATGACAGACAAAGCGCCGAAGGAATTCTTCGAATCTCCCGATGTGTTCCAACTCCCCGTGAAAGGGAAGCCGCCAGACCAGTCCATCAGGCTGGCCTTGCCCATGATCGTGCACGACCTGCCGCAGCAGCAGAAGGGCACGTACCTGGAGTGCATGCAAAAGATGGCGGAAAAGCCGCTCATCTTCCTAGAAAAGACCAACCATCCGAAAGCCTTCATCTTTCGCCCGGAGGCAGAAGACGTGTCCGGGGTACGCGTGATGGTCAATAGCGACCGGAACGAAGTGACTGTGAGGATCCCGTCCCCCAAAGGGCGAGACCTGGTCGGTCACCCATGCGGCATTGCCGAAGCTGCTCAAGCTGCCACTGGCCGATGGCACGCACCAGCATGCTGCGGTACCGGCCATCCGCACATGGCTGACTCCCCAAGAAGCCCGCAAGGTGAGCGCGGCGTTAGCCGGCCTGCTTCGCACCAACCGGTCACCCGGCAAGTACGCGCACACCGAGGACGGCAGCCTGGAACTCTACTACTCGAACGAGCGTGGTGACTCACTGTCGCTCATCGTCAGCGCCTGCCCCGTCGGGGACGGCTTCGTCCCGACCGTCACCCAGCTTGACATGCAAGCATTCAACAGCGCCACCAAAACGCGGGTCCGCTTTGCGCCGCCGGAACCCAGCATTGGCGACTGGATCGACATGGTGAAGAAAGAGTTCGGAGAATCTGGCACCAGCAGCCATATTCTCCTGCGGCTGATGGGAACCGACACTCTCGGCGGACGCATTCGCAGCCCGATGACGAGCGAGTTGTTGGATGAGATGTTGTCTCCTGACGACATGCACGGGGGCCTGAGCAACGAGAGCCTCAGCGGCCTCGTGGCCCGGCTGGCGGAGCGCGACGACTACTTGCAACGAATTAGGCCCGCACTCCTGGAGCAGGGTCGCACGTCGGCGACATTGGGCACAATGGAGCGCAAGAAGTTGATCGAATTGTTCAACTTGTTGCGGGCAACGCCCCTGGTCCTGGAGCCGCTGGAGTGGCTCCTGATCCCCCCAAGGCTCAGCGCAAAAGCGCTGGTGGACGTTACGCGTCCATACGATACACGAAAGCTGCTCAGTTTCTTGCAAAGGAACGCTGGCCCGACAGGGAACGGGCGCGCATGGAGCGTCGCCTACCTGGGGGGACTCAGACTCTTCCCAGTGAAGCTCGAGCCTCGCTCTCAATGGGCCCGGGACATACTGGCTGGTTTCGACACGGCATCAAGAGGGGTGAGGGAAGCTTGTTTGGCCTGGTTGCTCCGCCATGAAACGGCTTCGACGATCTACGATGACGACCCGCGAGAGAGACTCAATGCGAATGAGAACGTTACCGAGGACGAGTTTATCCAGCGCCTCAAACACTTCGTCCTCGATGCGACTGAGGCGAATCCCCCGTTTAGAGCCTTGGCACGGCAATTGAAGCGCGTCTTGACCGGCCACGTGGTAGAGCCGCCAAAGAGCAAGGGCAAGCTCGATCGAGCAGAAAGCATCGTCACGCCACTCATGTATGAGCATTACTTGATTGCAGAAGAGAAGATCAAGCAATTGGCTGCTCCAGGTATGCATATTCATCAACTGCTACCGCTTGAGATTCTTCTCAATTCGATTGCGCAAACTCAAAGCTGGCCCAGGGACAAGGTGCTTGATAAGGTGTTGCCGGACATGATACAGGGTGCCGAGGCGACGCTGCTGCGCATGGAGCGAGCGGCAAGCTATGCATGGAATGAAGTCCTGACAACGGCTGAGGTCCTACCGCCCGAAGACACGTCGCTGTTGATCGGTGACGCTCCTTCTACAGACCCGCTGACGGAGTTCCTCAAACTGCCCCGGAAGGCAATACTCAATATGCTGAGACTGATGGATATTCGCACGGGACATTACGCGTGCACGTTTCTCAATCGAGCCTATGACATGGACCTGTCATTCCACGACCGCGAAACTGTGCCGGGAGATTGGACACCCCGATTAAAAGATCATCTTGATTTCAACGCCCCCAAACATTCGATAGCTCTCAGGGTCCTATTCCGAGCAGAGTCTCAGGGACTCCACGTCTCGCAACTCCTTCGGGATTGCGCTGACTGGACTAGCGTGAGAAGAAAAATACTTTCAATTGGACCTTCGGGAGGGGCACGTAGTCCTTCGCACAGCTTGCTCGTCGCCATGCAGAAGGCACCCGAGGCGAACGACTACGTCCCGAGGTTCACGGTGCACCAGGAAACGCTGGAAGCATTCTTGGCTTTCATCACGGAACGAGGTCTCGACATCAGCGCGCATGACGCCCGACGGATCGTCGGCGGCTGGATGTGCGATCTGGAGCGATGCCAACAACACTTCAGCGGCAATCCGGCAAGAATGGCGGTGTTGAGCCGCCCCCACGTGAACAAGTCGCCGGCGAACGCGTTCTTGGATCGCACCTACCTGGCGCCAAGCGTCAAGGCGACCGTCGATGATGATCCAGACACGAAGAATGTAATCGGGCCCATCTTTATGGCCCTGTTTGATTATTTTCGCCCCGGCCGAGGAGGCTTCGATGAGTTCCGTCGATCCGTCGACGCGGAGATGGCCGCCGACAAATGAAGCCCCTGCGATGCGGTTTGGCGTGACCTCACAAGGGTGAGTTCGGTGCAGCCCCGGGGGGCGGCTTGCCCCGCGGCCGAGCGTCGTAAACCGATACCGGCGTCGAATCGCTGCAATGCGATCGCAGGGCGGCCAAGTCAAGACAGCGTCATGTGCGCAACAGATCCTCCACGGACGACTCAACACTGGTCCCGGCATTTGGTGGGCCACCCATTGCATCGAACACCGGCCCCCAGTAAGTGCTGATATCGTCGTCGTCGTTCAGTTCGGTGATGCGATCGTCCGGCAGACCGTCGGGCAGGTGGGGCGCTGGCGGGAGATTGTTCAGCGAAAGCGCATCGAGTTCATCCATGATGCCGGCACCGAAGTCTTGGAGGCCCTGCCTCGCACCCTCGACGTCGCCGCGGCGGAACTTCTCGACGATGGCGGTGACAAGTGCAGCCACGGCGAGACCCTGAGGCGTCGATACCGTGCAGTTGGCGATGCTGAGTCCGGCCGCGAACGCGGCAAACGCCTTGCCGCCCTTCGAGACAGGGTCGCCCGCCGCGGCGTTGGCTCCAAAACAATACGCCATGACGCCGCTGTAGCCCACCCATTGCTTGAAGACATCCATCGCGTCCTGAAAGTCGGTGCTGGGGTCCCGCACGGTCACAGCCATTTTGGCCAGGCTGGAGAGGGTGTCGATCAACAAATCAACCAGGGGAATCGTTTCCGGCCCCTCTTTCCGGATGAAAAGTCCAGTGACGGGAACGATAGGCGCCACGAGAAAGCCCACGCTCATGCAGAACACGATCGACTTGAGAACCCTGTGGCGATTGCGGTCAGGCTTGGCCGGTGCTGGCACGCCAGCCGCCCTGCGCATGTCGTCGACAAGCCTCTGTGCTGCGCCGAGAATCTGGCTTACCTGCCAATTGAAGGAATCAGTCAGGCGATGGCGCTCGGCCTCCTTGAAGGTCTCCCGATCGACGGACAGATCTGCACGGTGCTTGTCGATGCACACGGCCATTTGTCGAAGAAAGTCTTTCGACTCCGGTGACAGCCTCTCGACATAGTCGCCAAGGCGGCTGGGCTTCGCTGCGCCGTACCGCATCTGGCGGTACTGGGCTTTCAAGAACGGGCCGCCGAAGAACATCAGCATCAGAGCCGCAAAGGCAGTCGCTCCCACCGCGGCGTTGTAAGGCACGTCGTGCGCAAACGCGACGTGAAAGGCAAGGGCCAGCAGCAAGACGTTTTGAAGCGTGTTGGCGAAGTCCCGGTTCACGACGTGGTCGAGTATGACTTTCCAGTCAGCGGTGGGATTGCGAAACAGCCCGAATCCGAGCGTGTTCGTATGGAAATACGACCCAATCGCGACCGCGGCGCCGTGATACTGCTTCGGCTCGGCGAGGAGTGGCAGCAAGATGGGTAGCGGCGTGAGGGCCAGACGGACGGCGACAATCCCGACATAGTGCTGCAGCTTCTTGTCGTTGGTGATCGACGCGATATCGCTTTCGATGTCCTCGATGTCAAGGCGAAGAGTCGCCTTGATCTCTTCAGGCATCTCGGCGTCGCGGATGCCTCCCTTCACCATTTCGAGATCCTGCCGCAGATTTCTCATGTTGAAGTGTTCGGCTCTCCCCCCGCCTTCGATCCTCTGCCGGAAGTACAGGTCGTGCGCCGGGTCCAGAGCAGACACTGCGTTGATCTTGAAGAACCCGTCCTTGAGGAGTTGGCCCACTGACAGCTTGTGCGCGGGCTTCGCTCGGCGAGAACCCGGGTTGCCGCCTGGCTGCTCCGGGTCGCCCGGGCTGTCCACGTTCGCGGAGCCTTGCGGCGTCGCCGAGAGGGCTGCGTCGCCGAATGAGGGCGCAACCGCGACCTCGTAGCGCGGCGTCGGTCCCGCTTCGCGGGCTGGAGAGCTATGCAACAGCGCCAGATTCGGCTGCTGCGGCGCTCGAGAACCCGTTCCTCGAGTACCTTCACGAGAAGGAAGACGCGGGGAACTCGGGTCCGATCTTGCGCCGAGCTGATACCCAGGCCGAGATGCGCGGGTGGGACTGGGGGCAGAAGGCTCCGTTGCAGCGTCGCTCGTGACATTCTCAACCGCACCCGTGTAGTCGGGCCTCACGAACGGTTCCGAGCGAGGAAACTTGTCGACCATCATCGCCTTTCAATCAAGCAGTTCCGAATAAGCTTCTGGCGTGCTTGCCCCGCTCTCTGGCGCGCCGAAGGCGCCCAAAATGCAACAGGTCGACGCCGGGAAGACTGCACGTGCGCAAGGCGAGGCGCATGCCATGCGATCGACATCGAGAAGCTCTCCCCGCCAATGCCCTGGACCATAGTCCATGTGGGTGCGCCCGACAAATGACACGAACAGATATTCATGCGCGATTGCTGTCGCGGTGTCGGAATTCGGGGGCTGGGACATCAATCAAAACGCACACCCATCGGTGAGTTTGTTGTGGAAGCCGGCATCGCGACTGCCAATGGGTTTGAACGACTGGGCGACCTTGCGGCCTCGAGCACCGAAGACCGTTGGGCCCTCAAGTGGATACAGGCGCTTCGGATACGCTTACGTCAATTCGCGGATGCAACGCCTGTCGAGCGGTGCTCGGAGTTGAATGAGAAGATTTTCCGCCAGGCCGTTCCGCCATGACTTCCACCCGTTCGGCGAGTCCCAGTAGCAGTGCCGCAAATCCCGGTTCTTCGCCTCCTCCTCAAGCGGATCAGCAGGCATCCCCCTGGCAGACGCCGGCGCCCAGCCCACATCATGAACGACCCGCCAACATGCCTGACGGTCGCCCGGCCCGTCCAGTAGCGGTTGGCGCGAGGATCGATCCTGCCGAGTTGAATGCCCGGATGAGGTCGGCGCAAACGTGGCAGCGAACCCGCGACAGCAGCAACCAGGAAAGAATCATTGCTCTGCGACCAGTGCCGATGTCGACGCTTCTGCTGATTCAACAGACGCTGCTTCGCACCGAGCGTGAGACAGGTCGATTCGGCGTGATTCGCGCCCAGGACGCACCGCTCGAGGCTGAGGGACTGCGGCCGGCGTCCCACTATCTACGCCACGATGGCACGTTCACGCAGGCCGGCAGGGAGGCACTTGTGACTCATGATGCGAACGCCCGCCACATCGATGGCGATAGGCTGTCGTGGTTGCGGACACACGTCATGGAACTTCCGCCGGAGGCACGACCCGCTTTCATCGAAGCACAAAGCACGCGTGATCGACTTGCGGGTCAGCGAGGCCTGTCGCACTACATGAACGCAGATGGCTCTCTTGAGCAAGCTGGTGTCCAGCGACTTCGGGACGAAGAGCAGGCTGATCGTGCAAGACGCCGCATGCATGCCGATGAAATTCGCCGGGCTCAATTTCTCTTGCGCGGACTGGAAGCGGAGGCCAGACAAGAGGGCAACGCCGGTCTGCAAACAGAGATGTGGCTCCAGCTGTGCGCCTACCTGCGCCGCAATGGAATCCAGCCTCGCCAGCCTCCTAAGCAGTCCACTCCGGGTGCAGAAGAGGAGATGCGAGGAAAGGCGTTCGTCACGGAAAGGGGCGAATCGACAAAGAAGGGTAAGCAAGTGAAGCGCTCCGAAGCGTGGAACTGGGCAACCATTGGCACGGCGTTCGCCGCCATTACCGCCGGTGCGATGACCGGCGCCGCAGCCTCGGATCTGGTGCTCTATCACGAGGAGGAGAACATCTTCGACCTGCAACCCTTCAATTTCCTGCGCCCAGCGCAACCTAGTCCGCGAACAACTCCGGCCGGTCAAGGGCCTGCGGAAAGCGAGTTGCCTGAGTATGTCGAGGCAGCGGACGATGAGGACGGAACGGCATGGATTCAACCGCCGCCGCACTCTGCGGACGCGCCGCCATCGTACGGATAGCGCCTGGCCATGCGGGTCGCGACCCGGATCTCGTCCAATGCCGTCCCGCTCACTGCGGAGTGTACTCGCCAATGCGAGAGGGGTGTCGAGAACAACTTGGTACAAGGATACTGAGGGCCTCTAGGCTCGATTGTGCCGACGACGAAGGACAGGTTCGCAGTCAGTACGCGTGAGCAAGCGCACTGCATCGCACGCGAGTGCACCAATGCGCCGCCCGTGAGCCAAGGGTCGAGTGATGCAAGGCGCGCTGATTGGGACCGTCGTGGTCGCGCGCCGCATATACGACGCTGTCCGGCCGCATCAGGTCCGCGTGGCCCTCGAGCGCGTGGTCGCTGTGTACGCATTGCCCGACTCATCTCCTAAGCCGTCAACGGCGCCGGTTCCCGGACCAATGCACGCGCTTCGCGTCTCGCTCTCCCGCCCCATCGGATTGATTGCTCATACTCGTTTGGTCACACTGTCATCGCGACGTCATGTATCCGGTATAGGGTCGTAGACCCTTTGCCTTCGGCGCCGGATGCGGGAGGCAAGCCGCGGGTTTCCGGCAGCTTAACTGAATAAGACTCGCGATAACGGGACCCAGTATGGCTAACGACGGTTCAATCACGAAGCGCTATTTCCGGAACACAGTCCCGCAAACCACATCGAGCGCGGGGGCACGGACGAACGAAGAGTACTGTTCGGGGCAAGGTTCCCAGGAGGCGTTGATTCCGCCGAGTGGTCTGCCGATTCGCCGGACGCGGTCGAAGTCAATGGCGCCACAGGTGCATATCAACATGGTACCGATGCGCGCTGAAGCCGCTCGCAACGTGGGAACGACGAACGAACGGATGTCGGACTGGACTTCCGGCACGTCCTCGGCAGCTCATGCGCAGACGACCGCCCGGAGGACCCACGCCGCCGGCGACGGCCAGGAAATGCGTCCGCCGGCGAAATCGTACCGCGTCGCTGAAGACGTCGAGGATTTCGTCGTTGCACTTATGCGCCGCCTCGCCTTTACGCCCGACAAGGAGACGGTGGCGAGGATCCTGAACTCGGTCCGCTACAACCCGATGAACCCCGCGCACAGGAAAGGTGGCGTTCCTACGGAAGAGCAGTTGCGCGCCGAGGTGACGCCTCGGATCGTCAAGGAAGTTCTTGCGGCTGTCGCCGGAATCACTCCGAACGAAGTCGACGCGATGTCCGCGGTGGCAAGGAAGGGAGGGATGTGGATCCCGACCAGCAACACGGCATTCAACACCTTGAACTATGGCGTGGTTCCGTTCGTTGGCCATGCATTTGGCTTGAGCCTGCCCGTGCAGATCTACATGAACCTTGCACTGCTCGCGGCTCAGCCTGCCGTCACGGCAATACTTCAATCCATGATCGTCAAAGCGATCGACTTCAGTCGCGAAAAATCCGCCGCCGCCGTGAAGCTGGACAAGTCCGCAGTCAACGCCGAAGAAACCGCAGAGGAGATCGACAAATCGCTCGGGCCTCTTCTCAATCAGGTGGATGAAAAGCGCGAGAACCTGCGCAAGGCGTTCGACCATGTTTACGTTACACACGGGCTAGAGGACCCGACCATTGACTGTGACCAATCCAAATGGGAGGAATATCTCGAGAAGCTGCCCGCGGCAGATCAACAGCGCGTGATGGACGCCTACGACGCCTCGATCGAGGCCGAAGTGGCCTTCGCCCACAGGGCAGTCGACCTACAAGCCGTGACGGGGCTGGAGGCCCGTCAGATCAGATCGGGGACGAACCAGGAATGGAGCCGCACGTTTCGAGGCGGAGCCTCGGTACCGACGGCGGTGGGGCGGGCGGAGGTCCAGAAGATTCCCACACGCTTCCCGCCCATTGCGCAGATTGGCATGACGGCTGCCTTTGCCCTTGGGTGCATGGCATGGCAACACTACGGCGCCAGCCGGGATGAAGCCGTCGTGATGATGATGGAGCTCATTCTCAACATTCTCCACGCCGACATCTTGACCAAGAAGGGAAAGGCGGCTTGGGACAGAGGCGAAGAGCTGCAGCCTGAAGACATAGCCGACGATTGCGGCAAGATCGTCAAGACGCCGGAAGAAGCGGTATGGGATGCCGCGATCTCCAGCCTAAGGCGAGATCTCGAGAACCTGAAAGCCAGGATCGACGAGGGCGGCTCCAGCGCGGGTGCCGAAGCGGCCGCCGGCGATTTGGAGGCCCAAAGTGCGCCGGTGCAAGGCAACGCCATCACACGGCGTTTGCCACCGATACTGGGCGGCGTGGCGACCCCTGAGCAGCGCCGGAAGTGCGCAGAGCTGGAATCCAGCCTGGCACGGGTGGAAGCGGATCCGCGGGCCCTGTCGGGACTCAGCGCAGACGACCCCGTTCGGAAGCGCTTTGCGCAAGTGCTTTCACCGGGCTTCGACAATTGGGCATTCGTCGCGACGGAGGGCTGGCACAAGGCCTGGTCGCCGGGTGAATTCGAGTCGCAATCCTCGCAGCGCGCCGGTCAGATATTCCTCGGCGGCGTGATGGGCACGGCAGGGGCCATTGTCTTGGGCAAGGCCATCACGGCCGCCATCGGAGCGGAGAAAATCCCACTCGAAGTGATCCTGCTGCTTTCGTTGCTGGGCGCCGCTTCCGGCTTCATCGGCGCCAAGACCCAGTGGAGGCCGGTGATGGTGAAGAACATGAAGCGCGACACCATCGCCTCGAACAACGCCAAGATCAAGGAAGCCGCTGCCGGCGAGTTGCCAGCGCCCCATCTGAAGCCGGTCCAGGGCTGGTGGAGTCAAACGGTCGACGGCGCGATGACGCCATTGCTGCTGGCATGGTGGGCAACGCTCGGCAGCAACTACAACGAGTCGGCGAGACGCAAGCTGGAGCATGGATTCGTCGAGATCGACAGCAAAAGACTGGTTCCGTCCAACTTGGTCAATCCTCGCGAGCGCGAGGAGGTTTTCGGACTTGCGGCGACATTGCGGGAACAAGGTGAGCGTCCGGTGCGCCCATCTTGACGCCAGCGTTCCTCAGGGAGGATTGATCGCGTCGGTTGGCTCACCGGTTTCGTAGTACTTGCCGATGGCCTTGTCCAGACGCTTTAGCAAGGCGCCAGCCGATCCTCGTATGAATACATGAACTACCCCTCCAGATAGTCCAAGATTTCATCCGCACCTCCACGTGGTCAATTTTCGGCCGGCGCGGACAGCCAAGGGTCGCACGTAGCCCCGAATGTCCTCCAACGGGCCTTCCTTGCCAGTCGACCTCATGAAAAGTGGGTCACCGACGTGACCGAGTTCAAGGTGGGTGGCAGAAAGCTGTTCCTCTCCCCGATCATGGATCTCTACAACGGCGAGATCGTGGCCTACCAAAAGGCCGAGCTACCAAGGCTCCGGATGGTCCAGGACATGCTGAAGGGGGCCTTCGCTCGCCTCGGGCCGTGCATTCCGATAGGACGGCAGTACCGCATGCCAGCGTATTGGGCGGCAACTCAAACGGCGATCGATCATGCAAAGCATGTCTCGAAGCGGCAATTGCCTCGACAACGCCGCCATGGAAAGCTTCTTCGGAACGCTGAAGTCCGAGTACTTCCATCTCACGGAGTTCGACTCGGTCGAGCAGCTGCGAGAGGGCTTGGACGACTACATTCGCTACTACGACGAGGATCGAATCAAGCTGAGGCTGACGCACCGGCGTAGCACGACACGTTCACCGTCCAACCTTCCGGGGTCAGTTCAAGGCAAAGGTGGACACCATCCTCACGCTTGTCGTTTCGGGTTTGAAGATGGTGCGGCTGGACGCTCACGATCGTCGCGCTATAGGGCCGGTCACGTCCACAGAACCGCGCGGACGGCAGCTCGCCAATTCCTTCGATGGCCCCGATCGGCGGCGATCTCGTTGTTGAGGAACTGCTCTTGATCCTGGATCGGCTCCGTCCCGTCCGGCCCGAAGGCCTTGATCGATATCGGAACCGGCAGACCGTCCAGATGTTTGACGAAGGCGATGAATTCGGTGACGACTTGGTTCGATACGCCGGGCGCATCGGCCCGCAGCTTGGCGCGCGCGGCGCGCACCGCTGCATGGTTGGCCGCCAGCCGCAGACCCACCACCGCGGGATCGCTTTCGTAGTGAATCTCCAGAACCGCGCCGACGGCGGGGCG
>Ga0207695_10003951_pt1 | contig 20498 bp, 21 predicted proteins | sample KBSC54metaG_FD_184354 | JGI IMG/M metagenome (GOLD analysis project Ga0207695, IMG submission 184354) | Corn rhizosphere microbial communities from Kellogg Biological Station, Michigan, USA - KBS C5-4 metaG (SPAdes) (version 2) | ecosystem: Host-associated > Plants > Roots > Rhizosphere > Soil...
GCTCAGCAGACAGGTCCACTCAGTCGAACGCGCCATAGGGTCGCGTGAAAATAGGTCGAAACCCGATTAGAATGATGAGCGATGGTCTGCCCCCCGAAAAGAGGCACGAAAATGAGTTAGAGTCCGTCACCGAGAGGAGACGGACTTATGCGAGCGAGTCGATTCAGCGAAGCGCAGATCATCGGTATATTGCGCGAGCATGAAGCGGACGCGAAGACGCCGGAGCTATGCCGGCGGTATGGGATCTCGGACGCGATCTTCTACAAGTGGAAAGCCAAGTATGGCGGATTGGAGGTCTTGGAAGCGCGGCGGCTGGAGGAGGTGCTGGAGGATGAGAACCGGCGGCTCAAGAAGCTGCTGGCCGAGGCGATGCTGGATAACGCGGCGCTCAAAGACATTCTCGGAAAAACGGCTGACGCCTGCGGCGCGGCGCTTAACGGTTGGCCAGCTGATGGAAGGCCACAGACTGAGCCAACGACGCGACTGCCGGCATCGGCCATTCGACGCTGCACTATCAGCGGCGCCGGGCCGACGATGAAGCGGTGCGCAAGCGGCTGCAGGAGTTGGCGACGCAACGCCGGCGCTTCGGCGATCGGCGGCTGGGCTGGCTGCTGGCGCGCGAGGGCCAGGTCATGAACCATAAGAAGGTCTACCGGTTATACCGCGAGGAGCGGATGATGGTATGGCGACGCGGCGGGCGCAAGCGGGCCCTAGGTTCACGCATGCCAATGATGGCTCCGGCCGGGATCAATCAACGCTGGTCGCTCGACTTCGTTTCCGACACCTTGGCCGACGGCCGCCACTTCCGGGTCCCGTGCGTACTGGACGACTTCAGTCGCGAGTGTCTGGCGACGGTGGTCGATACTTCGCGCAGTGGCATGCGCGTGGTGCGGGAGTTGGACTTGGTGGTGAACCAACGCGGCCAGCCCCACACCATTGTCAGCGATAATAGAACTGAACTGACCCGCAACGCGGTGCTGCGCTGGGCTACGAGAAGAGTGGCGTGGCACTACATCAAGCCCGGCAAGCCGGTGCAGAACGCCTTCATCGAAAGCTTCAACAGCAAGCAGCTTCGCGACGAGTGTCTTAACGAACATTTTTTCTTCGGGCTCACCGAAGCACGCCATCTAATCGAAGCCTGGCAACAGGATTAAAGCCATCTCCCGCCACACAGCGTTCTGGGTGCTTTGACCCTGGCCGACTACGCCAACCGGCATGGGGGGCGGGCCGCCTGAGAAAGCTCAGGGCTCCGCGGCCCGCCCCCTTGCTCCACCGCCCCGCGTGGGGCTAATCATCAATCCCGGACTCTACTCATAAAGGCGCCTACGTTGGGGTGCAGACCATATGCTGATAATCCGCAAAGACGCACTCGCTCGGCGTCTGATCCTCGCGGCCGTCGTCGCGATATCGATCGCCCGTAGCTGTGCGCCGGCATTCGCCGCACCAGCAGAGATTTACAAGGTCACTTCAAGCCTGCCAGTCGGCGGTGAAGGCGGATGGGACTACGTCACGCTTAACTCGGCGGGGACGCTGCTCTATATAACCCGCGCGACTCATACCATGATCGTCAGCGTCCCGGGTGGCAAACCGGTCGCCGATATCGCCCACCTCCTACAAGCGCATGGCGTTGCGCTCGTACCCACGGCCGGCCGCGGTTTCATCAGTGACGGTAAGGACGGCTCGGTGACGGTCTTCGATCTGACTACTGGATCGGTGCTGGGTAAAGTCGCCGCGGCGCCCGACGCCGATGCCATCATCTACGATTCGGCCAGCAACCGCGTCATAGTGTTTTGCGGCGACGCCCATCGAATGATCGCGATCGCGCCGGATGTTGACCTTAGCCGCGGCGTCCCGGCCGCCTCGATCGACTTAGGCGGCTCTCCCGAATATGCAGTCGCCGACGGTCGCGGCAAAGTATTCGTGAACATTGCGGACCACGACGAAGTTGCGGTAGTCGATTCGCACCTGATGAAGGTGGTCGCGCGCTGGCGCGTGGATCCCGGCAAACGGCCCACGGCTCTAGCGATCGATCGCGCAACTCACCGGCTGTTTATCGGTTGTCGCAATCGCATATTGGTCATTCTCGATGCCGGCAACGGAAAGGTTGTCGCGACCTTCCCAATCGGTGGCGGGGTTGACGCCACTGCCTTCTACAATAGGTTAATCTTCGCGAGCTGTTTCGACGGTACACTGACTATTGTTCGCGAAGTGGCACCCGACGAATTTGATATCGCTCAGACCGTAGCTACCGCGCCCGGCGCTCGCACGATGGTCGTCGATAGTCACACCGGGACGGTCTATATGCCGACGGCCGACCTCTCACCCGCGCCGCCCGTGACGGTGGGTAACCCGCATCCGCGCGCTTGGCCGATTCCCGGTACGTTCCGCATCCTGGTCGTCACCGCAACCGCTGCCGCTCGCCCCCAATGAAGTTCCGTACCGGCACCGCGCAGTGAAATACTCGGTTACGCGAGCTTTGCCGCAGGCTCTACCCACTCGCGCGCGACCTGCTCGAGTGCCTCGGGAATTTTAGCGTCGTCGCCCGGCAGCCGGACAAACGGAACGAATTCGCTAACGCCGATTTCGTGATACGCGCGCAAGTCATCGTGCGTAATCTCATTCGCGTACGGCGAGATGATAATCTCAATCTCCTTGCGATCGCGTCCCTGTTCATCCAGCAGCGATTGCAATTTCGAGATTTTCACCGCCGCCTGATCGGGCGTGAGGTTTACGCCAAACCATCCGTTGCCGTATTTCGCTACCCGGCGTAACGCAGGCATGCTCTCACCGCCAAAGATCACCGGAACCTGGCCGCCCTGCGCCGGCTTTGGAAAGCATCTCACTTCCTCGAAGCGCACGAATTCACCGGCGTAACTCGACTTCGGCTCGGTCCACAACGTGCGCATCGCTTCGATATATTCGCAAGTCCGCTGGGCGCGCCGTTCAAAGGGAATACCCAGTGCCGCAAATTCTTCCGCCGCCCATCCGATCCCGACGCCCAGCGCGAGGCGTCCCCCGCTCAAGTAATCAAGGCTCGCAATCACCTTTGCCAGTTCGAGCGGATTGTGCTCCGCCACCAGGCAAATTCCAGTCGCGAGTCTTAACCGTTCGGTATGCGCTGCCGCATAGGTCAGTCCGATAAAGGGATCGAGCAGGGGGATCGTGCTGCCGGCGAGAAACCGCCCATCATCGGTGTACGGATACTTCGATTCCGGGTTGTCGAACAATACGACATGTTCCGGCGCCCATAACGTCGCTATATTCAGGCGCTCAGCATGTTGCGCCACCATGCGAATCGTCGATGGCCGCGCCGCTTTTCCGATACCGACCGCTGTTATTCCAATCTTCATCGCAATTCACCGTCCGCACTTCCGAACCAGGAAGGTGCCAGGAGTAAGATTTCTCACATCGCTCGCGGCTCAGTTGCCACAAGACCTAGCCGCCGATCCGAGCATCGCAAGCGCCAGCCGCTCATACACCTAGAACGTCGGCAGGTGCTGAATGTCTTTGTACTTGTAATATCCGGGCCCGACCCCATATTCCATGATCCCGAACCCGATCTCGTTGCCGCAGCGCCACTCAATCAGATGATCGCTCAGGGTGCTCGCCTCACGCAGTACTATCGGATCGCTCAGGTCCCAAACCTCATGCTCGCTATAGTACTGACCGCGGCTGTCGCCGTGGTACCATCCGCGATAGCCGCCGTAACCGCCGCCCTTCAAATGCCATCGCGCCGGATGGGTCACGAACGAGACTTGCCGGCGTTCGCCATTCTTGAAAAACAGTTCGATGTCGCCGCCCGTCAGCGTCTGCACCGGTCCCGAGCCATCCCAGCGAAACTCCTGTTCGGTTTTTTCGAGGATAAAGCCGGGGTCGGCCGGCGTGCCGAACGGACGCACGAGTTCGCCGCTGAAATAGCTGTAATGACCGGCCCCGCGTTCCACGAAGCGCCAATGCAGCGTGAAATCGCGAAACTGCGCCACCGACCAACTGAAAAGAAAGGGCGCGAAGGTGGTGCGCTGTGCGTCTGAAATATCGGTGCGCAACGGACGGCGCGTCCCCCACGAGCGATCGCGATGGCCCCACCAGTCGTTCTCGTTCAGCGTGACGGTCTTGCCCGGAATACTCAGAACCCCGCGCGCGCGGCCGACCTGGTCGAACCGGGAGATGTCCTGCACGACGCGTCCGTTGCTCTTGCGAAAGTCATGCTCTTCCTCGTGCGGATTCATCGTGGCATTCCACACGATATCGAAATTTATCCCCGAGGGATTATCGGCAAGCACCATGCGAAAGCTTCGCAGACCTTCCATTATCTCGACTGAAAGCGGCCCGATTTTGACTTCGTCGGGTCGCGGGCGCAGCGTGCGCGAGGCGCGGAAATTATACTGTTTGCCCAGATGCCAAACTGTCGCGAATCCATCCTGCACATTCTTGTTCGGGTACTGACCGACGCCACAGCCGAGTACCGTGTCCTTTTCGGCGACATTGTAGAGACTGATATAAATGCGTTCGGTCCACTCCGGGTTGTCCGTATGGACATGATCCATCGTAGTAGGTAGTTGATGGCACATCAGTTCGTCCCATGCAGTGAGCATTTAGCGGTCTCCTTGTGAGTAATGCGATTCGGAAAAGTACGTGCCGGCATGCATCGGTAAAATCAAAGCGGGGCCTGATAGAAACCGGTAGAAAAGCTGATCGCAGAAGTGAATTTCATGGGCGATGCATGAAACGATGGTCGATCAGCGCTACCACGTTGCCGGTTTGGTTTTTCAGAGTCGATCCGATTACCATGAAGACCATCGAGCCGCTGCGTCCGGTCTTTTCATAGACTTCCTTGATTCGCGACGCCATCGTTATCCGATCGCCGGCCCGGATCGGCGCGATGAAATCGACTTCCATACCGGCCGCCAAGCGCCGTGATCCCTGCGGCAGCTTTTCAAACGTGAGTTCGGCGAGGCGAAAGACTCCGGCAAACGATGGCGGTGCGACCAGTCTGGCGCTGTTCCCGTTACCGGTGCCATCAGCACTGTCGTCCCGCGCCGGCGTCTCGCCGATCGCATAGCAAAAATTTGCTATCATCTCGGCGGTGACTTCCACTGGAGATTCGGCCTCGAATTCGCGACCGATAATCGCTTGGTCAAACTCAATCATGCTGCCTTTCACCCGCCGGGTCTGATTGATGCCCTCGCGTGGCGCACCGCCTCAAGCCCTGAACGGTTCCCGCTCCCCGACATTTTACAATGCGCACCGTCCCCCCGGAGGAGCCTACGCCTTGCCTACTAGCGCGGATATCATGCGATGACAATCGCGATCCCGTTCTAGGGCTGGACATCAGACGCGGGACGAGCGGTTCAGTCGCGCGCGAAATCGTATCGAACGCCGCAGCGTTTGTTAACGACGACGCGCGCACTTCGTGTGGGCGCTTTGGTAAAAGGCTCTACCGTGGTATTGACCACTGCGCCCGTAATCTTCAAGCTGACGTTTCGCTGGAGGCGATACGTGTCGAAGCTCCCATGGCGCTTGAACCTTGCCAGCTATTGGTTCAAGGATACCGCTCGTGGGGACTGCGGACGGGTTGCGACGACGCGGTAAGTTGATCAGGCCTGACACGTCGCACTTGCGCTTCGAGTCGTGTGATATTATTCGGCTGGTATGCGGGCGGGTGAATCACCAGCGGAGAGGTGGCCGAGTGGTCGAAGGCACCAGATTGCTAATCTGGCGTACTGGGTAACCGGTACCGAGGGTTCGAATCCCTCCCTCTCCGCCAAATTGCTGCACTTTTTGGCATCGAGCATGGTGGTCAAGCCTCTCTCGAAACGCCCTGATTGGCCTGGGTGGGGTTGATTTGACGAATTCTTGACCGCTCCCAATCGGGCCAATGGTGCAGAACGCCTTCATCAAATCGTTCAACAGCAAGTTGCGCGACGAGTGTCTTACCCGAATCACTGCTCCTCGCCGCGCCGCAGGCTTCAGACGTTTTTTCCGAGCAGGTCCTTGAGCGCCGCGTTGTCCAGCAGCGACTCCGCAAGCAGCTGCTTCAGCCGCCGGTTCTCATCCTCCAGTGCTTTCAGCCGCCGGGCGTCCGACACACCTCCAGCCCCCCGTACTTCGCTTTCCATTTGTAGAAGGTAGCGATGGAGATCCCGTGCCGTCGGCACACCTCGTCTGTGTTGGCCCCGGCTTCGTGCTCGCGCAATATCCCGATGATCTGCGCTTCGCTGAATCGACTCGCTCGCATCCGTCCGTCTCCTCTTGGTGACGGACTCTACCTCAAATTGGCGCAGCTTTCGGGGTGCAGGCCACCTCGTCTGCCGGCTACCTTTGCTTCGCCATTTCCAGGATTCATTGTCCTACCTGTGTAACTTGCGAGGCGCGGTCCGAAAGTTCTCGAGCAGATCGAGATCCGCTTCTGTGGCGACTGCTGTGCCAGCGACTGCTCGCCCACGTTCCTCCAGAGGTACATCGCGATCGCTTTATTGGTTTCCGGCGACGGATGCCGGTCAAGCTGAATGAGTGGATGCCCTTTTCTAGCCTCCTCCGAGACCACGGACGATAGGGCGATCACCTCGAATCGATTCGCCCTCAAGGCTTTCATCATTGTCCTCGCGAGGTCATTTTGGTCCCACAAGACAATTATAAAACGAGTGCCACTTTTCTCTAGCAAAGTTCGCGTCCGTTTCAGTACTGCGAGGAATAATGGAATGTCAGATGGTCGTGAAAGTCTAGCGAAATGATCGTCGAAATACTTGACCGTCCAGCTCTCGTTGAACCATCGGCGGAACAAGATGTAGTAGGGACTATGATAAGCGCCCGAGTAGCATACTTCATCGCCTGGGCATAATTCGTATTTCGGCCCATCTTCCCAGGGAGCCCTGCCGGCGACGCGGCGCAGATGATCGGGGATTACCTCATAGACCGCGAGATCGGGCGTCCCCGCCACCCGGCGAACGAAGCCGTTCTCGATTTCTCTGAGCATCTGATGCGGCCCCCACCCTTCCCCGGCGAAATTAAACCCTTCAAAAGCGCCCCTGGAATCCTGGACGAAATAATAAGGTAGCGTCTGATCGTCTTCAACTCCGTGACCGAACATAAACGAACAGCCGAAAAAGGCGACCTTACGAGCCCGCTCTTGCGCTGGTGCCGGGATTTTCCTAAGGCCATTGGCGTCGATTGTGTAAGTCACATCGGTGATTAGCCGTCCGTCCAGAACTTCTCTAAATTCAATCGCCAAATTCGGGACGGGCAGTGATCCTACGTCACTCGCGTCGCGACGCCACTTCGTCGGCGTGGTCTCTGTGATGATGATCTGAGACCTGGTAACGAAATATAAGGTGATCTCGATCACCGCTAGACAAAAGAATACTGAGCCACACAGCAACGCGCGGCTACGCGTGGCCTCAGCACCAGCTAGTAGCGCGATTGCGATCGTCCATGCACTAGCTGTCAAAAAGAAGGCGGCGAAGGGAACCTCCATTCTGGATGCGTGTTCGAGCAATAGGATGCTAGTAAGTGCGAGCACTGTCACCGCGAGCAGACGAAACCGTAGATTATCGTTGTTCATATGCCAACGGATGGAACCAGCGAACCCTTTCTAAGACTGTGGACCTCAGGGTACACGTTCTCTGCGAGGGAATAATACGGCCATACGTTCGGCGACTGCCGAGTAAAAATTAAAGCCTCTGAAGTACACTTTGTCACTGGTCGTTGGTGGCGCCATCAGGGACGGTGATCCGTAAAGCCTGGTGCGAATCCGGGATGCCTTAAAGTCGCTGCACCATGCGAGTCCGTCCAACCAAACTCGATCGGCTTCTAGCTCTGCCCGTCGAATTGCCGCGCTCAACGCTGCTCGAAACCGTACTTCGCCAAAGGCAGTTCCGATAAGTGCACAATTCGACAGCTGCAGATAATCTCGCCCCGGCATGCCTACTCGATGCATCATCCGCGCAAGAGAGGCGTGCTGTTGACGGAAGGAGAACTTGTAGCGGCTGGCAAGCTCCAACTTGCCGCGGGGAATTTCTTTCTCGAGCCGAAACACCACTGACCAATCCCGACCGGTTTCGATGATAGTAAAATAATCCGACAGGTAATCCATCACCACCGGAAGATAGAACGCGGTAGGGTGATAAAAATCCTGGTGTATAACCAACGATTTGTGCGGAGTTAGATGCGAAAAAAACTCCGTCAACACGCTACCGCTCAAGGCAAGTGTTTTAGCAACATCGACAAACAGAATCTCAATGGGAGTCCCCGACGGCCACGTTTGATCGAGCAGATCACCCGCATGAACCTCGATCGAATCGGCGAAATGTGCTGTGGCCTGACGAAAGATCGCGGCGAAGGACTGCCCCAGCTTAATGGGCTCCCGGAATTGGGTTCGAATGAAATCGACGAGGTAGGGTTCGCTCGCTACAAAGCTGTCATAGGAATGGACGCGACGCCCGACGGCTCGCGGATTGTCCCTTAAGCCGGCAGCCAGACAACATGTTGATGCTCCGCAAAACGCCCCGAGCTCGACCACGGCGCCTTCACCGGAATAGATATTCCGCGTCAGATGATAGAGCAGCTTGCGTTCCTCCAGGCCAAGCATGCCCAAGGCATAGCTTCCGGCCTGGGCATTTGGAGCCAGCCAGGGCCTAACTTTGGCTGAGTTGGAGCCTGTAGTTTTCATCGACCAAGTCCACCGTCCCCCTGGTGTTCTATGAACGGTGTCACTCCAAGCTCGGAATGAATGCTGAGAACTCGGAGTTCTCTAACCTTCTGACAAGTGCTTTGTAGTTCGAGAGTAATTTAGAGTACGGGACATTAATCGCTTTTTGGAGCCGTCCGTCATTGCGAAAATGAAAAGGCACGTTGAGTGCTGCCGCGATGTCTCGTAATGCTCCCGGGCCTTCGGGAATTTCGTCCGGAGGACCAGCCCTTTCCAGATCGTCGATCAGGCTTTCGTAACGGCAATTCACGATGCGGCAGCCATCGGCAAACGTGACGAAGGCATCGTGCTCCCGAACGATTGATCTCACATGCGCCAGGCACTCGGTAACATCGATTTCGTAAGCACGATCAATTACAGCACCGTCGTAATTGTGCCAGAGATTTCGCTGGGCGGCGATTAAGGCAGAGATCGCGCAGTGAATTATATTTCTTGTAGTGTGGATTAGTGTCGCTCCGCGCGATCGCAAGTAGCACAAAATGAATGGTCGAGTAGCATTCCAATTGCTCGGCATGATTCGTCTCAGTTGGTTATATTTGATATCGACGCCGATGGCATGACTGCCATTCTTCTTATTGCCTTGCCAGTGATTGCGAATGCGATACTCCACAAACTCGAAGTATTGATCCAGCAGCGTTTCGGCCTCGCTGAAGCTTGCAGGAGGAATGCTGCCATTCGCCAAAGTGCGGCAGAAGTTGTCCCAGTGGGCAGGCGCCGGGCTCGGCGACAGCACTTCACCGAGCATCGCAATCTGCTGGTTGGTGTTGAGGATCTCACGCAAGATATTGGTGCCGGTTCGTTGAGCTCCGATCACCACAAAAAGATGACGGCCCGCGACAGAGAAATCGGTATCACCGTCAGACAAGGCCTTTCACCGTTAGCCGCCGTCGCCGCACCGGGAAGGATCTAAAAAGCACATTGTGCGAAGTCCCGGTTTGCAAGTTCCTCACGTAATCGCGCGCGCTTCAACTTTGAATCCGGTCAGGCTGAGCTGTCTCGGGCGATTAGCCTTTGAACGGCCTTGCGGCTGCGTTCCCATGCTGTCCAGAATTCGGGCGAGTCGATAGCCGTTCGGTCGCTGGCCAGCCGCCGGAGCCATAGGTAGGCTTCCCGAGTCAGCGGGGGCAGATTAAGGTCCAGTTCAAAGTCTGACACGTCGAAGAAGCTGTGGCGTAAATTCGACTCGAGAAACTTGCCGGCGAACTGATCGATCCCTGCCTTGCCAGCATCATCTAACGGGATATTCAGACCGCGCGCGATCCGTTCGAGCTCGCCGCGCGGCTCGACCATGACCAGGTCGTAGTCTGCTACAATAAATTGGCGACCGGCAATCAAGTTTAGATTCGGCACGACGTAAACCAACCACAGCAGGTGCGCCGTCACCGCATCCATACCGTGACGCCGCATGAGTGAATTGGCGACGCTGCGCGGGTTTCTGATCACGACCAGGTAACATTCATCTATCTCGAGGCGGTGTAATGCCGCGCGCCAGAACGGTAACAGCCGAATCGTGCGCGGATCCTTGAAACCCCAAAGCGGATGATTGACGAATTGCGATCTGAGATATTGAACAGCCTCCGCCAGCAAAGGTTCCACCGCCTGGTCATGCCAGCGAGCGTCATCAATCAGGGCGACATCTTCCCACTTGAGTCCGAAAACGGCTAGCAAGCGCTCGTTTATCTCGAAGATGTTCCTGTCCTCCCAATAACCAGTCGGGTTATCGGGCTGTGGGCTTAGAAAGTCATTCCCCAGGAATACGCCGAGCATTTGCAGGCCGCGTGCGAGCGCACTGGTTCCGCTGCGATGCATTCCAAGCACCAGTACAGCGCGTGACGGTGACATATCAAATCAATTGCCCGCTCTGCGTTCTTCCCGCAACAAATATCAGCCGGCAGCCGCCCGGGGTGTCCACCTATCAGCCGGTCACGGCCGGGCCCTGTTCTCCGCGTGAGAGCGGCGTACCGGTGTTAGCATCTCGCTCGAACTTGAGGCCCTGTCCGAATTGCACCACCTTGGACAACGTCTGCTCGACGCCCGGTGCGACCTTGCGTCCCGGCGCAGTGTACGGCCGCGCGCTGCGAACCGCATTCACGAGCGAGTGCACCATGCTCTCCTGATCCTGATCTTCACGGTGCCAAACGTAAACTTCGGGCATCGTTTCAATCCGCAGACCCATCAGGGCCGCCTTGGAAAAGAGCTCCCAGTCATCGAGCGTCGAGACCGCTTCGTCGCTGAACCCGCCGATTTTCTCGAAAGCGTCGCGGCGCACCAGCGCGTTGGTGCTGCCGAAGCAGTTAACGAAAGCGCCGGTAGCGGCGTCGCCTCCGAGGAACGGACGGCGGGAGTGCTCGAGAAGGTTGTCGGACGAACCGGTCGAGGACCCAAGAAAAAAACTGATTGCCGAAGTCAGGACGTCGGCGTCCACCCGTTGCGCGACCTGAACGAAGACCGAGATCGCGTTGGGCGCCAACAACAGCGTATGATCATCGACGAAGAACAGGTATTCCCCTTTCGCCTCGCGAACCGCGGCATTTCGGCCTGCACCCATCTCACTGCCGCGTCGAACGATCCGGCGCACTTCGTGACCCGGATGCCCGTCGGAATCGAACGACGAACTCGAGGATGCATCCTCGCTTCCGCATTCGGCCATTATGATCTCCAAATGCGGATAGTCTTGCTGCTTCACCGAAGCCAACGTCGCCGCGGCGCCTTTCCCTCTCACGTTGTAGGCGAAGCAAACGCTGACCAACGGAAAGATTGACTCTCTGTTCCCTTGCCGGATCGGCTGACCATTCTTGGACCGACGAGGAAGGCTGGAATGCAAGTCCACCCATTTACTCGCGGTGTCTGCAAATGAGGCGTGGGGGCGGGCTGAAAAGGCGCCGTTTTCGAGCGCGGATCGCAGCCGTTCCGCTAGAACGTCCGATTGTGGCTCGAAGCAAACGTTTTCAACGTCAGACGGATTGATTATTTCTGGAATCCCTCCAACTTTGCTGGCCAGCAGCGGCACGCCTGCACCAACGCATTCCAGCACGGTGTTGGGATAATTGTCGGCAAGTGACGATATCACCGCCAGGCGCCCGGATCCTCGAAGGTAATCGATTGCGGCGCCCTGATACTTATTGGAGTGGATTCGCCACGGCACGGTCCACGCCTTCGAGCGATCGCTGATGTAGCCTATGCTCGAACGACCATAAAGTTGAGTTTCCTTTCCCAGAAAGGTGACTTCAAACTGGCGCTTGGCGCGGTCGGCGCACAGCTCATCGATCGCATCGCAAAAGAGTTTGAGGCCCTTTCTGATCTCCAAGCGACCGAAGAATACTATTTCACGAATATCATTTCTGGCGGAACGCGGCGCCGGAACCTCCGAGAGCAGACCCTGGGGAAGAACGTAGGGTGCAACGTACGTCTGCTCGGGAAGTTCCCAGCCGTTTTCCTGCATCCAGCGAAGCAGGAACTGACTTGGACTGGTGACGATATCCGCGGCCGAGATACTCACGCGCTCCATGAAATCGATCTCGAGCTCTCCCAGATTGCGTATGTAGTCCTGGCTACCTTCCTTTACCCAAAATGTCGGCCCATGGGCACTAACGATAAAAGTCGTATCACCGAAAGCGAGTCCCTGACGCTTTGCCAGCAGCGTATAGAATCCTAGCCCCTGACATTCCGGAAAGTGAATGATATCGAAATCGTGCTGATGCTCCTTCAGCCAGGCATACGTGTGATACGAGACACTGGAAGCCCACGCAGCATGAATTCTTGGTTCGTGAGCCATCGGCAAGGGAATCAACTTCAGGCCTTTCTGGGTCCGGTAGTAATCAACCCAATCAATCATATTGCCGTCAGTCGGGTGGCATCCGAGCAGGAAAAGGATGGTCACGTCGTAGCCGGCTCGCTTCAAGGCGTCGGCGAGACTGGTGTACGCCGTGCCGATACCGGCGTTGCGAGACGGCCCCTCGATTTCCCAGGTTGCGATGCAGACCCGCGGAAGGCGGGAGCCGCGGGGTATTTCAACCTCGGGCAATTGCGGAAACGTAGCGGTCATCGATTATCCTCTCCTGGCGGATCTGGCAAAGCTTTAAAACTCATCCGCACAACCGATCATAAGATGGTTGCGCAAACTACAAATTTTCGTCCGACGAATCAAGAGGGACATCATAATAATGTCGAGGATGGAATGAAGCTGAATTAGGCAGTATCTGGTGGTCGGCGCGCGCTTGAACGCAAACCTGCTTGTCCCCGATGCGTTCCTCGCGTACTGTGTCGCGATGCTCGTCACTATCGAGCGCTTGACCAAAATCTTTGGCCGCTTCACGGCGGTGGACGACGTATCGTTCGCCGTCCATCCGGGGGAGATTGCCGGTCTGGTCGGCCCCAATGGCGCCGGCAAGACCACCATTATTCACATTATGCTGGGCCTAATCTCGCCCAACGCTGGTACGATCCGCTTGTTTGGAAAGAGCCTGGAAGCCGATCGCGAGCAGATCCTCCAACGATTGAACTTCACGACGCCTTACATGGCATTTCCGGTCCGCTTGACCGTGCTCGAAAACTTGCGGGTCTTCGCCAAGATCTACAAGGTTCACGACCCGGTGGCGAAAATCACTGAATTACTGGAGCAATTCGGAATCGGGCACCTGAAGAATAAGCCGGTTTCACGGTTGTCGTCCGGCGAAACCACGCGGGTTGGGCTGTGCAAGGCATTTCTGAACGATCCGGAATTGCTGCTGCTGGATGAGCCGACTGCTTATCTTGATCTGCAGGCGGCGTTGCAGGTGCGGGAAGTTCTGCTTGAGCTCCAACGGACTTGCGGGACAACCATCCTCTATACCTCGCACAACATGCTTGAGGTCCAACGTATGTGCAATCGGATAATTTTCCTCAATCGCGGCAAGGTCATCGCGTCCGGCACGCCGATCGAGGTGACGCGCAAGATCCTGAAGGAAGACCGCGACGCGCCGGCTCTTGACGAGGTCTTTATCCGCGTCGCCGGGCGTCAGCCACATGAAGCCGTATCGTATTAGCGCCGTCATCCTGCGTCACGCCTACGAAGTGCGTCGCAACGCGAACCACATCACCTACATGGTTTACTGGCCGGTGGTGAATATCGCGGTCTGGGGATTTTTCACGCTCTACCTCCGCCACGGGGATCACTTGCGGCCCGGAGTCATCAGTTGCCTGCTCGGGGCGGTCATCTTGTGGGGTCTGTTCAACGCCTTCCAACGCGACATGGCGGTCGGATTCCTCGAAGAACTCTGGTCCCGAAATCTGGTAAGTCTGTTTGCTTCACCTCTGACTATTTCGGAATACGTGACTGGCTTGATTATCGTGACCGTCGCGAAGGCGATGATTGGCTTGATCGTCGAGTCGCTGATCGCGTGGCTTTTCTATCACTACGATATCTTCCCGATGCTGCCGAAATTGATTCCGTTCATCCTGAACCTGGCTCTGTTTGCTCTTACCATCGGCATCGCAGTGACCGGCTTGATCTTCCGCTACACCACGAAGTTCCAGGCGATGGCGTGGAGCTTCGCCGGCATACTGATGCCACTCTCGTGTGTTTTCTATCCGTTGAGTTCGTTGCCGTCCTTCCTGCGCCCGTTGGCCGCTACTCTCCCAACTACCCACGCTTTCGAAGGTATGCGAGAAGCTATTGAAAGAGGCGGGTTCTCGGCATCGCATTTCAAATCGGGATTCGAATTGAACGTGATGTACTTCATCCTGGCAGTCGGCTTCTTCCGCTGGATGTTCGAGGCGGCGCGATCCCGCGGGCTATTAGTGAAAATGGAATAACAGACTCACGTAACTCAGCCGCTCCCGCGACTGACTGGCAGTTGTTCGAAGGTCATCCAGCGGTGTCGGCGAACAATGCCCTACGGGACGCGGGAGGTTTCGCTGACCTGAGAGCCCGCACACGAAGCGCGGTTTGCGAATGAATCGGTATTAATCAGATGCGGCCGCTCGTCCGCATGCGAGCGAGTCAAAAAACCCGACACTAGGGCAGGAATTTCGTCAATTGTGCACCGTGCGGTGCAATCATAAAGACCAGTAGTGTCGCCGGCTTCGTTGAGCTCGCGTTCTTCGAGATAATGTGATGATCGTGCGGCTGCTCGGTCCACATCTGTCCCTGGGTGAACGTTTCAATCGGACCATCATCGACCTTCGATACCACGCTACCCTGGAGCACATAGGCATACGTCGTTCCCGGATGCTCGTGCGGCGGCGTCGATCCTCCCGGCGGATAGTCAACCGTGAGAATAGTAACATCGGTGCCAGTCTGGCCAGCGAGCGGCTGCTGCGACAGAACGTGAACAACGCCTTCCGATGCCGGACCGGGAGCTGCAGCAGCGCGCGCGACCCAAAGTGCGACGACTGCAATAAAAATAAAGGTAAAACCAATGATCGTGGTGCGGTACCGCATCGTTCTGAAGCTCCGGAAGGTTAGATGTTGAACGCGCTGCTTAAGTTGTAAATCTCGATCTCGCCTGCTGCGTCTCCGTCACTGGCTTGCTCAATAACCTGCTAGGTAGTCTGGAGCCACTCAAGCGGACGCGGCCGGAAGTTCAGCTCACGTTTGGCTTTCTCGTTCGAGGCACCTCGAAGCCGCGTCGCGTAATAGACTGAATCGGCGCCGGACGTGGCAAGCGCCTGCTGCTCGGTAACCTGAGGCGGTTCGGGAGCTCCGCACGCGCGAGCAAATGCCGGCAGCCATACGCGCTGCTCGCTCGGGTCATCGTCCACGATATTGTACGTTCCCGGCGTGCATCGGAGCGCCGCCGCGGTCGCCGCAGCTGCATCTTCTATGTGGACGAAACTCGACACCCCCTCGCCTCTTCCGATGATCGGAACGTGCCGTTCGCGCACCTGCTCTCCCATATCGCCCGCGCTTGTATACCAGGTGCCCGGCCCATAGAAGAATCCGTAACGGAGAGCGACGCATTGTATCGCCGGAGTTTGGAAAGCAACCGATTCCAGTTCAACATACGTACGCGCGCTGGCGGCAACCCCGGGGGACGCGTCAACCGCAAACGGCGCTGTTTCAGTGGCGAGATCCGCACCGGCGACATACCAGAATCCCGATGATTGCAGGATGTAGCGGCGCACTCCGGCGTCATGCATCGCGGCCAGCAGATTCATATTCCCCCTGGTTCGGACTGTGCGATCGCGCTCTGCCGACGCTTTCATTTCTTCCGGCGTGTAATGTCTGGGCAGCGAGGTTAACTCGTTGATGATGGCGTCCGGTCGAATCCGTTGGATCGCGGACTTGACGGACGCTGCATGGAGCGCATCGCCGTTAACCGCCTCCGCACCCATCTCATCCAGGGCGCGTTCTGAATCAGACGAACGCGCCAGTCCAAACACCGCGTGACCGCTTTCCTTCAATAAGCGAATCAATGGCCGTCCGATAGCGCCAGTCGCCCCCGCAACCAGAACTTTCATCGCTCACCTCCTGGAACGGCGTTGAAAATGCCGGACCGAGCTGAACCAGTGTAGCAAAGCCCAGAAGCCGGTGCTTATTGCGCGTCAACCGAAACAAGTCCTTTTCAACGTCATCGTAACTGGCTCAGCTGATCGCAGGACCCTCCGTTGGGGCGAAACGGTCGGTCCTTCTCAAGCTTATAGCGAAGCCCCACTACTCCTCATTCCAGCACCTGACTGCCTTCGAGCGTCATCGAGCGGATCGGGGCTGTTGCCCCGACTTCCTCATCGTGCGAGTCGAAGGCGGACATTGCACCACGTCGTGTGGGGCTTTGCGCTTCCTATTGGAGCGGAAACCTACAGGCTGTGTGGCGGAGAGGGGGGGATTTGAACCCCCGAGGGTTTTATCCCTGCCGGTTTTCGAGACCGGTGCCTTCAGCCACTCGGCCACCTCTCCGCTCGCAAATCTGCGGCGGGTTTCTTCAGACCACCATCAAGCACCCTACCGATTTTCAAGGATTGCGCCAACATTCGCGGGGTTGCGAAAAACCGCTCGACGATGAAGGGTTGACGGCTTTCGGCCAATCTCGTCCCGATAGTATCCGGTTCATCGCTTCCTCAGGGACTCGAGTTCGTCGAGCGTTCGCGGCCAGTCCTCATGCAGCAGGCGGGACAAGGCGCGGTCCGCAAGCAGGCGTCCGCCGGTCTGGCAGCCGGCGCAATAGTCAGTCTCGTTGCTGGCGTAGCGAATACGCTGGACTTTGGCGCCACATCGCGGGCACGGATGTCCATAGCGGCCGTGCACCGCCATGCCGCGGCGAAACGCAGTCACTTTCTCGGGAAATGCGCCAGCCGACTCGGCACGTAACCGCTCTGTCCATTCGTTCAAGGTCGATTGGGTCGCGTCGTAAAGCCGCTCGATCTCCTGAGCGGTCAGCTTCTGCGTCATCGCGATCGGCGAAAGCTGCGCGCTATGCAGGATTTCATCGGAATACGCATTACCGATTCCGCTGAAGATGTGCGGATCGGTGAGCGCACGCTTCAACGTGTGATTCGCTGCGCATAGCGCGGCGGCGAATCCAGCCATGCTCGCTTCGAGCGGTTCGAGGCCACCGGCGTTGAGCGATCGCAAACCCTCGTCGCCCTGAACCACGTGTAATGAAGCGCGCCGCTGAGTGCCCGCTTCGGTAAGCGAGAGCCAGCCATTATCGAATTCGCAAACGGAAAGCAGGTTTCTACCGCCAGTTTTTGGCGCCGACGTATTCCAATGCAGCCGCCCGGCGATCTTTAGATGGAGCACCAGCCAGAGGTTGTCCCCCGCAGCGATCGCGATTTGCTTTCCCAGCCGCCGAACTTGGCGAATCGACTGGCCTTCGGTGGCGCTCAACGGCGGGTCGGCCGAGCGCAGCAGAAACGGAGACCTCACAAGTGTGCGAATGAGCTTGTGACCGAGGATGCGTGCGCTCAGCGCTTCGACATATACCGTGACGTCGGGTAATTCCGGCATGAGAAATCGCGCTGCCCCATGGCGGGGTACCGCGCGAGCATAATGTAGCGCTATCCGCGCCAGAAGTGGACGTGTCCTTCTTCAACTGGGCGTGGTGGCGCATTTATACCTGCCTGAGCGCTGGTGCACGTTGAGCGGTTACGCGACGGCACATTTCCGTTCTCCAGATAACAAATCTCGTGCTTCACGCATGGCTCTGTTGACGTATGCCGCCGAGCAATCATGTACAAGATTAGGAATGCTCCGCTTTGGCGGGCCGCTCCTATCTCCTGATTGTAGCAATTTGCTCTTCAGAGGCGGCGCAGGACTGGTCGATAAGGATTAGTGCGTTCACTGCACGGTTCGGATCGGCAACGAGGAGGACACTCCAACTATGGAATGGGAAAGTGCGGAACTGGGATCGTTGTTCGCACCGTCGATTTTAACGCCCGATCAGTATTATGACGAGCGGCGCGACGACAGTGCGCTGCGCCCGATCAAGCGGCTGATGCTGGCGATTCTCGAGGACGCGTTGCGTTGTATGCACAAGCACGCCGATGCCAAGAACGGCGCCCGCCGCCGTATGTTTCGCGAGGCGGAACAGTGGCTGTGCGGCGATAGTGGAAATGCGATTTTTTCTTTCACAGTGGTCTGCGAAACTCTGGGTATCGAACCCGAATATCTGCGATCGGGACTGCGGCACTGGCGCAAGGCCGAACCACGCGGCGAGATCGGCCAGCGCGTCGGGCGACGTTCTCCGGTGATGCGCAACGGTTCTATATTTGCCGGCGGCACGGCGCGCGTGCGCCGCGTTCGCGGTCGCCGCGTACCCCTTCATTGACGACGCCGCGCCGTCTGCCGATGGCCGGTTTGACATACCGCCGGAGATTCTCGCATCGCCGGCGGTATGGATGCTCAGGCCGCTTGTGCCGCCAGCGTACTCGAAAGCTTGCCGGCGCTCACGATGAACTGCCGACCTTGCCGAATCAGCAAGTGATCGCGCTCCATCTGGCCGAGGTGTTCGGTGACTCGCGGACGCGAAGCCCCGACAATGCTCGCAATGTCCTTGTGGCTGAACGAGACCGTCAGCAAGGTGCCGCGCGAGTCTTCGATGCCGAAGTCGTCGCACAAGTCGAGCATCGTGATCGCAACGCGCTCGTGCAGGTCGAGGTTGAGCAAACCGGAGGTGCGCCGCAGCAGCCGATACCAGTGCTTGAGATCGTTCTGATGGAATTTCCGGAAGGCCGATTCGCGACCGTTCAAGGTGATGCTCTCGAAGCCCTTCCAGTCCAAAGTGCCAACCCGGCAATTGTTGTAGGCTTCGCACCGGAATTCGAATCGGCTCATCGGCTGCGTGGGTAATTCAGGAATCGGACCAGGAGCAATCAAGGCGACCGTCACGCGTTCATGGCTGGCGTTGAGGCAGGTAATCCGGGCAATTCCGCCGACCAGCACATGCGCTTGATTGGCGAGGATCGAATCACGAAGAATTACCTCGCGCCGTTTATAGTTCAACATATCGAGCGAGGAACCCAGCACTTTCAGCTCGGCCGGGTTGAGCCAGGAAAAGATTTTGAGTCGCCCGAGTTTTTCGAAATCGGTCTCGCGGAGCGTCTTCAAATTGTTCATAGGAGCACCTGAGAGGAGTTCCCACTCTACTCTCATTGCCGGTTGAACAAAAATGGAATGTTACCTATGTGACAAAAATAATTATGTCTTCACAACGTGAAAAATCATTGTCACGAGACAATTCTTGACGCGTTACCTGATCTCAGGCAGCCAAATGCGTAGTAAGGCAGATTAACGGATGAGAATGCAGGGAAATCAGCGACCGTTTGCGTGCACATGAGTTTCGGCGAGGAAATTCTCCAGTCGCTCGCGGCATACGATCAAGTGGCCGTCGTCGCGGATTATGTAGCGATCCCGCTCAAACTGAATCAAAAATTCCGTTACTCGCGGCCGTGACGCACCCACCAAGTCCGCAAGGTCCTTGTGTCGTGCGGTCACCGTCAGACGCGTTCCACGCTTCTCTTTGACACCGAAATTCTCGCTTAGCTCAAGCAGAATCAACGCGAGACGCTCTTCCAGCGTGCAACTCATGAAGTTCGCGCAGCGCAATTGAACCAGATCCCACCGGCCGAGATAGCTGACAGCCATTCGCTTGAAGTCTTCCGAAGCTATCCCCAGCGAGATTTCGATGAACGCTGCCAAGTCGATAGTTCCAACCTGACACTGGGTAATTGCCTCACAACGAAAATTATAGCTGATGCCGGGCACCGGTGGCGGAAAACCCGGAATCATCCCGGGCGCAACCATAATCACCAACGTGCGATCGCCCTTGCGGTTGCGACAGGTTATACGCGCGACACCCGCCAACAAAATATAGGCGGATTCGGGGGAATGCTTGTCATCAATAATTATTTCGCGTTTCTCGACGGCATTTATCGAGAGCGCGGCAGCAAGTCGGTTAAGTTGGCGCGACGAGAGCCAGGATATATTTTTGAGACCCCGAAGGTTTCGAATTTCGGCGGCTCGTCCAGCATTCATCGTACGAACCTATCAGACTCATGCGGACTGTATGAGTTTCGTTCGACGCAATTTGTGCTCTATGTAACAACCCCGTGCGATGACGAGTGGCGGGAAACCCGACACAATAATAGTGTTGGTGGTCAGGACATCGTCAACTTGGCGATTGAAAAGATGGGGATCAAAGAAACTATTTCGAGATTAAGATTCGGCCGCATTGAGGCGGCCAGACATCCGGTTGCCGTGTAGCATTAGTTTCAAGGCAACCGGTGAGTAGGAGGGCATCCTGAAGGTCTCCCCCACCCTCGTGGATGCCCTCTAAACTCTTCCCGCGACGCCAAAATAGAATCGCCCTCGCGA
>Ga0207695_10003956_pt1 | contig 20476 bp, 15 predicted proteins | sample KBSC54metaG_FD_184354 | JGI IMG/M metagenome (GOLD analysis project Ga0207695, IMG submission 184354) | Corn rhizosphere microbial communities from Kellogg Biological Station, Michigan, USA - KBS C5-4 metaG (SPAdes) (version 2) | ecosystem: Host-associated > Plants > Roots > Rhizosphere > Soil...
CCGGGAACGGCTCCGTGGAAATCCTCTGGTCGCCTCAACCGGTGAGTGCAACAGCACGGTAAGATTCCGCATTCACTGGAGGCGTTGTGACACGACCATATAAGCTGTTAACGGCGGCTGCGGTGCGCGCCGTGTGGACGCGCTGGCAGCGGGGGGAGACGGTGATGGAGATCAGTACCGCGCTCGCCTGCGGTTACGCGACCGTGCGCGAGCACGTCGACCGGGCCGGCGGCATCCGACCGCGCGAGCGCCATCGGGCGGCGTGGAGTCTGAGCCTGGCCGAGCGCGAAGAGATCTCGCGCGGCGTGGCGGCGGGCGAGGGCGTGCGCGGCATCGCCCGGCGACTGCAGCGACCTCCCTCGACGGTGAGCCGGGAACTCGCGCGGCACGGCGGCCGCACACACTACCGGGCCAGCGTGGCCGATCGCCAGGCGTGGGCGCGCGCCCGGCGGCCGAAGCCCGCGCGCCTCGCCGCCTGTCGGCGCCTGCGCCGGGCGGTCGAGGGGAAGCTGCGCCAGGACTGGTCGCCCGAGCAGATTGCGGCGTGGTTACACCGGACCTATCCCGCCGAGCCCCAGATGCATCTCTCGCACGAAACGATCTACCAGGCGCTCTATGTGCAGGCCCGCGGCGCGTTGCGGCGGGCCCTGGTCGCGCACCTGCGCCGCGGCCGCGGCTACCGGCGCCCGCGCGCCCAGGCCCGCGCGCTCCGCGGCCCGGGGCAGCTCCGCGACATCGTGCGCCTCGCCGAGCGGCCGCCGAGTGCCGACACGCGCGCCGTCCCCGGCCACTGGGAGGGCGATCTCCTCGTGGGCCAGCGGGGCACGCAGATCGCCACCCTCGTCGAACGGCAGGCGCGCTATGTCCTGCTCCAGCGGCTGCCGCGCGCCGACTCGCCGAGCGTGGTCCGGGCGCTCGCGCGGCGCATGGCGAGCTTGCCGGCGGACCTCAAGCGCTCGCTCACCTGGGATCGCGGCAAGGAGATGGCGCAGCACCGGGCGTTCACCGTGGCGACCGACGTGCAGGTGTATTTTTGTGATCCGCAAAGTCCCTGGCAGCGCGGCACGAATGAGAACACGAACGGGCTGCTGCGCCAGTACTTGCCCAAGGGCATGGATCTGCGGCCGGTGACGCAGCGCCAGCTCAATGCCATCGCCCACAAACTCAACACCCGCCCGCGCCAGACGCTCGGGTGGAAACCCCCCGCCGAGGCGCTGGCGGAAATTGTTGCACCGACCGGTTGAGACCACCTGTTCATCCTGAAAATCCTGTCTTCTTTTTTTTGATCAAACGATCAATAGCGATCAATGGGGTCAGAGTCGATTGAAAATCAATCAACTCTGGCCCATTGATCCCCGATTCCCAGGGGAGAGGCGGTGGGTCGTGGACCACTGGCGCCCAACCGGGCGAAACTGCATAATCGCTGCTGAGCAGCCCCAGCCTCGCCCCTCGTTGTGCCAGCCGCCAACTCCCAGCGGCTCCAATCCATCTGTCCTGCACAGGGTACTACTCGAAGCGAGGAATCCGTGTCGCTGCCACCACACTCTCTGATACGGCTGGTCGTTGGGGTACCGGGTCTGGCGCTGCTCGTGGCGGGTGGTCCGCTGGCCGCGCAGAATGCCGCAGCGGATAGTTCGCGTGCCACCATCACCGGCATGACCTTCGACAGTCTGAGCAGAAAGCCGCTGGCGCACGCTCTCGTGCAGCTCGTGAGCAAGGGCGCTGACGGTGCAGTGCTGAGCGCGTCCAGCGACAGCGATGGCGCCTTCCGCATCCCCGGCGTGCCGCGCGGGCAGTATTCGCTGGGCTTCATGCACCTCGAGCTCGACTCCCTCGGCTTCGCGCTGCCGCCTCGCGCGGTAACGGTCGCGAACGATTCGTTGCAGTTCATCGTGCTCGCGGTTCCCGCCGCGTCGAGCATTCGCGCGCGGCTCTGTCCATCCCGGCCGCCCATGGATTCAACCGGCGTCATGCTGGGATTCGTGCGCGACGCGAACAGCGGCGCGCCCATCGCGGGCGCCGCCGTCGTTGTGATGTGGATCGAGCTGGCGGGCGACAGCGCCGGACGACTGCGTGTCCAGCGACGTCAGGTTCCGGTGCGATCCGACAGTACGGGATGGTACGCGCTCTGCGGCATTCCATCAGCCGCTCCGGTCACTGTGCGCGCCGAGTGGCAGACCAACGTCACCGGCTACGTCGAGGTGACAGTTGCTCCGCGCGGGCTGGCACACCGCGACTTCTTCGTGCCCACAGGTACGGCTGCGGTCGCTGCAGCGGATTCGACGGCAGGATCCGCTGCCGATCCAGTGCGCAGCGGCACGGCGCGGCTTTCCGGCGTCGTGCGGAGCGAAACGGGGCAGCCGCTGGCGGGCGTGAAGCTGCGCGTGTGGGGGACAAAGGCCACCGCGACGACGGCCAGCGACGGCTCCTTCACGCTCGCCAGGCTGCCGGCCGGGTCAGAGACGCTCGAGGCGCGTTACGTGAGCTATGCCCCGACGCACATGAGCGTGGACCTGGCGAGCGACGAGACCCGCACGGTCGCGATGACACTGAGCGATCATACCAACGTGCTGGAACCGATCACGGTATATGGGAAGCAGTCGGCGTTCGCGCGGGATCTTACGGGATTCTACCAGCGACGCCGGGAGGGGTGGGGGAGATTCATGACGCGCGCCCAGATCGAGCAGCGAACCGCGATCCAGTTCACCGATCTGGTCAACGCCATGCCGGGCATCCGCGTCGTGCCGACTGGCGGCACGGGATACTCCATCGTGTCATCCACGAACCAGGCGTGCCGTCCCGACATCTACCTGGACGGCACACGGATGCATGACCCGGACAACGTGAACGACTTCATCATGCCGAACAACGTATACGGGATCGAAGTGTATGGGACCACGATGGAAACGCCACCGGAGTTCCGGCAGGGACACGGCGGCTGCGGGAGCGTGGTGGTGTGGACCAATCCGGCACTGGGGGAGCTGGGGAAAAACTGACCGGTGCGGATGGAATCGTCGCGCTCACTCCTCGCCGCCCATGGCGTGCGCGAACTCCGCCTTGAGCGCCGGATGCGTGCGCCAGAGATACACACCCATGAGGGCGGCGGCCAGCAGATTGCCAATCGCCACCTGATACCAGGCGAGCGCATGCAGTTGACCTTCGGCCATCATGGCGGCCACACCGGTGACGCCGAGCTCGAAGATGATGAAGAGCAGCATGAAGACGACGAGCACGGACGGCTCTTCCGACGCCTTGTGCACGACGAACGAGGAGATGACGCCGCCCACGATGAACACGCCGTAGTGAAAGATCGTGTAGACCACGACGTGCACCAGCAGACCATCATGCGTGGTATTCCCGAACACGCTGAAGAGCGCAGTTCCGAGGAGGCGCGGCGTGAAGAGAATGCCGTGCCGGGAGACGACATCCACGATGAGGAACCAGGCGGCTACTCCTGTCGCGCCGATGATTCCGGCAATGACTCCTTCGCGATACGGCCTGTGACCTTTCGGCATGCGTGGGCCCTCGTGCTCGGGATCAGTAGACAATATTACCATCCATCGCCCAGGGCGAGACGGACCGTGGTGCGGAACACCGTGAGCGATCTGCCTCGCCCCTGCTCCGTCCTCTCTCGACAAATCGCCCGAATGGTGCGTCAATTCAGCATGCGACAGACTCCCTCTCGAGCGCTTGGCGCGCTCCTTATCGTGGCGGCGATCGCCGCGTGCAGCAAGTCTGGCGGATCCGATGACAATTATGTCGTGATCCCCTGCAATGCTCCCGACGCGGGAGAAATCGCCGCCGCGGTTCCGAAATTCGTCTCCGGCATCACGCCGCTCCCGCGGCGCTTCCTCGTGCCGACCGCGGGCGATTCGATGCTCCCCGCAACCGCACAGGCCGCGCTGCAGGCCAAGGGCCCCATGTATTTCTTCCCCGGCGACACGGCGCAGCAGGGCCGGATCCTGGCCAAGCTTCAGCAGAACGGGAAGTTTCCCACCGTGCTGGTTCTCTTCGCGGGCATGAAGCAGGTGGACAAGGGACACCTGAATGTCCAGTTCGCCGGGCGCTTCGAAGGCGGCGATGAGGCGGGGACGCAGGTCCCGGTGACGACCATCCGCTTCGCCTGCCGCAATGGCCAGTGGCAGGTCGACACCACGAAGGCCGCGAAGGCACCGTGAGCACTGCGCCGGGCTCCACGGAACCCGGCGCGCAGGCACCAGCGGCACCTGGAGCGCGATCCATCTGCGTTCCCTCTTGCCCATTCCCCGACCCCTGTTTTCCATTCCTTGTGCCCCATTCCTCCGCGTGACCATATGCTGGTCCCGCTCGTACTGCAGATGACTCCCTCGCTCCAGGCGTTTTCCGAATGAACGACCCGCACGTCACGCGGCGCGGCCCACTGGCGGCGTTCGCTGCGCTCCTTGTTGTGGCCTGCTCGCTTCCCTCTGCCGCGCTGGCGCAGGGAGATACGGCACCGGACCCGCCCTCCGCCGTTACCGCGCCGGCCGTGAAGCCCGCGGCGAAGCCGGCAACGCGCAAGAAGGTCACGACGCGGCGGCGCCGGACCAGGCACGCGAGCAGCAAGGCGCGCGCACCACTGCACTACACGACGCCATTCAGCACCGTCGCGCTGGCGAGCGACATGGGAACGTTCCTCACCGCGCGCGTACGCAGCGGAGAATGGGGCGTGATGGTCGTGTCGCTCACGCGTGGCGACACGCTCTTCGCGTACAACGCGGGCGAGGCGCTGCAGCCGGCGTCCAACATGAAGCTGTTCACCACGGCGCTGGCGCTCGATGAGTTCGGCGCCGATCATGAGTTCCACACCGACGTGATGCGCACCGGACCCATCACGCCCGATGGCACCCTGCACGGCGACCTGATCCTGCGCGGTGGGGGCGACCCCGGCCTCTCGCGCCGCTACTACGGCAACGACTCCGGCGCCATGGATTCGCTGGCGGCGCTGGCGGCGGCGAGTGGCATACGACGCGTGACCGGCAGTCTGATCGCGGATGCGAGCGCGTTCGATCCGCAGCGCATTCCCGAAGGGTGGCAGACCCGCTATCTGCAGTCGAGCTACGCCGCGCGCGTATCGGCGCTGTCGCTGAACGAGAATCTGGCGACCGTGGTCATTCGACCGGGCCGCAAGGTGAAACAGGCCGCGGCAGTCACGCTGGAACCGGCGGCGGATCTGCCGCTCACCGCGGTGGTGATCACGCGCGAGGGCCGCGGCGCGCGAATCATGGCGCGCAGCACGCCGACCGGCGGTATCGAGGTTCGTGGCTGGATCGGCACGCGCGCGGGACAGCGCAGCTACGTCGTTGTCGTCGAAGATCCCACTGCGTATACCGCGGGCGCGTTCCGACATGCGCTCGAGGCGCGCGGCGTGACGATCACGGGGCCAACGCGATACGCCGTCACGCCGCCTGAGGCCGTGACGCTGACGTCACTGTCATCACCGCCGCTGTCGCAGCTCATCGCGCAAATGAACGGCGAGAGCATCAATCTGTACGCCGAACTGCTCTTCCGTGATGCGGCGCGCAAGGTCGCGGGGAACGGTGTGGGATCCGCCGAGGGCGGCAGCAGTCTGCTGCAAACTCTTCTGACCGGCAAGGCGGGCGTCGCTTCGGGGGCAGTGACGACCGTCGACGGCAGCGGCCTCTCCGTGATGGACAAGGTGACGCCGCGCTCACTGGTGAAGCTGCTGGCGTTCGCGAATCAGGCGCCCTGGAGCGCCGCTTTTCACGAGTCGCTGCCGATAGCCGGCACGAGCGAGCTGCTGCGCAACCGCATGCGCTCGACCCCGGCCCAGGGAAATCTCCACGCCAAGACGGGGACGACGAATACCGTCATCTCGCTCGGCGGCTACGTGACCGCGCGCGATGGGGAGCAACTGGCGTTCGCGTTCATTTACAACGGCACGGACCGGTGGAACGCGAAGGAGACGATTGACGCGATGGGCGCGACGCTGGCGGGATTCGCGCGGTAGGCTCCCTGCCTCACTTCGTCTCCCGTACCGCGATTCCCCGCTTCGCCAGCTCGGCCAGGTAGCGCTCAGCCGGAACGCATTCATCCGGCGTGTGCACGCCCGCGGGCCGTATGTCGCCGCACGCCTGCATCTGTCCCGTGATGGACAGCGAGTAACCCGTCGTGCGCTCCATGGCGCTGATGCCATGCTGTTCATCGTAGTAGTCGAGCAGCTCCCACGCGTACGATTGCGGCGTGCCGTTCTTCACACCGTCCACCGTGACGCGTAGCGCGACGAGGTCGTGGCTCTCCGGCATCGTGAGGTGCGGACCCACCGTGGACACAAACACGTCGCGCGGCGCGACCTTCGTCCCCTTTACGTCAACCGGTTCGAGATCGAGCAGTCCGATGTCGCGAATCGCTTCCATGATGTGCGCGTGGCCGGGATAGCGGAGCGTCTTGTACTCCATGGTCGGGATGCGGCCCTCGTAGCGAAACGCCATGGTGGAAAGCCCGCCGGCAGTATGAAACGCTTCGAGCGTGCCCACCGGCGCCGGGAATTCCACGGGAACGATCTCGGACAGCGCCTTCACCTGCGTGCGCTTGCCGTCGCGCACCACCCAGGAGAGCGTCGTGTAGTAGTCCAGCACGCCCTCGAGGGAATACACGATCTGATAGTTGAGCGGCGGCCTGGGATGCTGCGGCAGGCCGCCCACGAAAATTCGCACCGACTGCACGCTGTCGAGCCGCGAGATGCCCAGTTGCGCGAGGATGTTCACCATGCCCGGCGCGAGTCCGCAGTCGGGAATGACGCTGATGCCCTTGGCGCGCGCCGTCGCGTCGAGCGCCTTCTGCTGGAAGACGATCTCGGTGTTGCCGCCCAGGTCGCAGAAGTTCGTTCCCGCCTCGACGGCCAGCTTCGCCATGTCCAGGTTGAAATAGTACGGAATGGCGCTCATCACCGCCTTGCTCTCGCGCATCACGGCGAGCACGGCATCCCGGTCGCGCACGTCGAGCGGCGTGGGGATGAGGCGCTTGCCGGAGTACGGCGTGAGGAATTGTGGCAGGTGATTGAGGTTGACGTCGGCGAGCCGGACGTCGGTGACGGCAGGATTCTGCAAGAGGTCATAGGCGCAGGCCGAGCCTTGCAGACCGGCCCCGAGAACGAGCATCCGCATTGCGATAGGTCTCCTTGGTACAGGCAGTGATGCGAGAAGATGAAAGGTAACCACGAGAGGGCAGCGCAGTCACCTGTACGTCGCGGATGCGCACCAGACGCAGCGGAAGCGTCGCGTGCCTCGCGTGCCTCGCGTGCCTCGCGTGCCTCGCGCGCGAAGGACATATTGCGGGCAGCCGGATTCTTCTTCGGGAATTTTACCGGGAACGACGATGCCCGATTCAGCGCGTGATACGGCCGGCGTCATTCTGCCGCCGCCGCTCATCTATCTCGCCGGGCTCGTGCTCGGCTACGTGCTGCACCGCGTGCATCCGCTGCCGATCTATCATCCGCGCATCACGTTTCCCGTCGGCCTCGCGTTCGTGCTGGCGGGGATCTTCATCAATGCCGCCGGCATTCGCGAATTCCGGCGCGCGCAGACGTCCTTCATCCCGACGCGGCCCAGCAGCGCGCTGCTGCAGCGCGGGCCATTCGCGTGGACGCGCAATCCGCTCTACCTCGCGATGACGCTTGTGTACATTGGTGTCTCGCTGTTGCTGCAGTCGCTCTGGCCGCTCATCTGGCTCGTCCCCGTGCTCGTCGTCATGCACTACGGCGTGATCCGGCGCGAGGAGCGATATCTGGAGCGGATCTTCGGCGATGCGTATCGCGAGTACACCGGTCGCGTGCGGCGCTGGTTCTGACCTGCACGGCAACGTGGTTGCGACGACTCAGCCGGCCTTGAGCTGGTAGAGCAGATCGTCCTCGAGCCGATAGAGCAGTGGCGCGACGGTGATGGCGGGATAGAGGTCGCGCAGGCGGTCGGTTTCGCGCATCACGAAGTCCACTTCGTCGTCGATGCCGAATTTCGGCACACTGTCGGCGTAATGCTTTTCGGCGCGCGCCTCATTCCATCCGGCGCGCTCGACCATGCCGCGCACGAATTCGTCGTGCAGTCGCGACACGCGCACCATGCCGCAGTCGGTGTGCGCGATGAGCACCATGGTGTCCACGCCGCCGATCGCGATCGCGAAGGAGATGCGGAATTCGTTGTCGCGCATGTTCGCGCCCGCCGTGCGCAGCACGTACGCGAAGTTCTGCGGGATGCGCAGCATCATGCGACTCTCCATGCACATGCCGATCAGCAGCTTGCGTCCCGGCCCCGAGCCCTGCGCGCGCTCGAGGTTGTGATATTCGAGCAGCAGACCGACGGGGGTACCGCAATACTCGGGAAGGATGTCTGAGCGGTAGTTGACGGGGATGCGATCCGGCATGGACTCCAGGGATACGAGGGTTGGATTTAGAAGGAAGCAGACTGTAATTGAAATGAAATGCCCCGCGATCAAAAGGGTCAGAGTCAATCGCTCCACCCCACGCCACCCCGCCCTTGGGAATCGGCAAACGGGAATGGGGAATCGTGGGAATGGGAAATGATGGAGCGGGGAGTGGCGGCGGTGAAAAAAACGCGGTGGGGTGCGGGGTGGGGAGGTCTTCCTCCCCGATTCCCCATTCCCGATTGCCGATTTCCGGTTTCAATTGACTCTGACCCTTTTGATCGGCTTTTGATTGCTCCTCACACGCCGCGAATCGTCACGGCGGGGTCCACGCGCGCGGCGCGGCGCGCGGGGAGCCAGCTCGCGAGCAGGGCCACGACAATCAGCAGCGCCGGGGCAACCGCGAACGTCACTGCGTCCAGCGTGCCCACTCCAAAGAGCTGCGAACGCATGACCCGTGTGAGCGCCACCGCGCCCGCAAGGCCGAATGCCGTACCCAGCACTGCCGTCCAGGCGCCCTCGCGCAGAATGAGCTGTACCACGCGCGCTTCCGTCGCGCCAATGGCCATGCGTACGCCGATCTCGCGCTGCCGCTGCGTCACCGAGTACGCCACGAGCCCGTACAGACCGGTGGCCGCCAGCACGAGCGCCAGCACCGCGAAGGCGCCCAGGAGCAGCGTGCTGAATCGCCGGCTCGTCATGGAGTGCGACACGAGCATCTCCCCCGATTCGACGTGCGTGAGCGGGAGCTGGGGGTCCATGCCACCGACCACGTGCCGCACATTCGCCATGAGCGCCAGCGGGTCGCCCGTCGTCCGTACCACGTAGGTCATGCTGCGCAGCATCGCGTCCACGAGATCCGGGTTCGCGGCGCTGCCGAGTGCCGGGAAATAGGTCTCCGGAATGCTCTGCTCGTCCAGCGAGCGAGCCTTCACCGTGTGCACGACGCCGACGATCGTGATCCATGGCGCGGGCGACGTCGCACTGCCCCACTTGAGCCGCCGCCCCAATGCGCTGGTACCGGGGAAGTACCGCCTGGCGAACTGCTCGTCCACCACCGCCACCGGGTGCGCGCTCGAGGTATCACGAGAGTCGAACGTGCGGCCTTCGACGAGGCGAATGCCCATGGCCGTGAAGTACCCGGGCAGCACCATGTCGTTCACGACGAGGGGGACCTTCGCGAGTTGCACACCTTCGGGCGTCACCGCGATCTTCCACGAGCCCGCCATGGGCGCATACACCCCCGCTCCCGCACCGCGCACGCCCGGCATGTCCCCCAATTGCTCGACGAGACGCTGCTCGGCGCGCAGCACGCCGGCTGCGTCGGGATAGCGGACCTTCGGCAGGACAGTCTGGAAGAGCAGCACATGCCCGGGCTCGAAACCCGGATCGACGCGCAGCGCCTTCAGCAAGCTGCGCGCGAGCAGCCCCGCGCCGGTCGCCAGGACCAGCGCGAGCGCAATCTCGCTCACCACCAGCAGCCGCCGTCCGCGCTGTCGCTGCCGGCCTGCGCTCGACGACCGGCCGTCCTCGCGCAGCCGAGCCGGCAGCTCGCCCGAACCGCGGTGCAGAGCCGGGACGAGTGAGAATCCGACCGCGGCCACTGTCGCGACGGCGAGCGCGAGCGCGAACACGCGACCATCGAGCCCGGCACGATACCCGGCGAGCGATCCGCCCGGTGCGAGCGCCGCGAGCGCATGCGTTCCCCAGTGCGCAACGAGCAACCCGGCAACCGTGGCGAAGGCGACCAGCAGCGCACTCTCGGCGAGGAACTGCTGGACGAGTCGCGCGCGCGTCGCACCCAGTGCCGTACGCACCGCGATCTCGCGACTCCGGGCTGCCGCACGCGCGAGGAGCAGCCCCGACACGTTGATACACGCGATGAGCAGCACCAGTCCCACGGCGCCCATGAGGATGAGCAGCGACTGTCGCACGCCGGCGACGAGCCGTTCGCGCAGCGGTACCGCATCCGCCACGACGTGCGCCTGCCGGGAGTAGACGTCGGGATACGTCTGCGGCAATCGCGCCGCGACGGTATTCACGGCCGCCGCCGCGCGCGCGGCCGTGACGCCCGGCGCGAGCCGTGCGATCATGTACGCGTTGTACGAGTTGCCGCGCGACTGCACAACGTCGGGCGTCATCCGGAGCGGAACGAAGAAATCGGCCGGTTCCACGTCGAGCCCCGGCAGCGGGAAGGTGAAGTCGCGCGGCATCACGCCAACGACCGTCGTCGGCCGTCCATCGAGATGCACGGTCCGTCCGATGATTCCCGCGTCGGCTCCGTAGCGCCGGCGCCAGAGCGCGTCGCTCAGGATCACGACGTCCGCTGCACCCGGTACGTCGTCACTCGCCTGAAAGCCGCGGCCCAGCGCTGGTGTCGCGCCGAGCACGTGCAGCAGGGTCGACGACGCCTCCAGACCCGCCATGCGCTCCGGGGCGGCATCGCCGGTGAATGCAGCCGACCGACCCTGGAAGACCGCCGACGATGCGAAGATCGATCCATTGAGCGTGGCGTAGTCCAGGAAATCCGGTGTGGAGATGGTGCCGAAATTCCTGTCGCTGACCATCGGCAGACCTTCACCCACGAGCACCAGGCGGCCCGGATCGCGAAAGGGGAGCGGGCGAAAGAGCACGGCATCGACCACGGAAGAGATCGCGGTGGTGGCGCCGATGCCCAGCGTGAGGCAGAGCACCACGGCAACCGTGAGCGCACGCTGTGTGCGGAGCTGGCGCAGCGCGACGCGCACATCGCTCGCAACGCCATGCAGGACATCCGACACGGATCGTCTCCTGGCCGACTGTTCATCAATGGCGCGGCATGCGTCGCGCACGCGCTGCACGTCGCCGAGCCGGCGCGCCGCGGCGGAGCGAGCCAGCTCCTCGCTCATGCCGGCGGCTAAGGCTTCCTCTACGCACGACTCGAGGTGAAACGCGAGCTCGGCGTCCACATCCGCCGCGGGATCGCTGCGCCAGAATCGCAGGTAGCGATGCCAGAGATGGTTCGGCTCGCGCGGGGGGTTGGGAGCGGACTCGCTCACGACGCCGCCCACTCAGGGCGCTCGGTGTCGGCGAGGACTTTCGCGACGGCGGCGGCGAAGGCGGACCAGGAGTGTGCTTCCCGGCGCAGTTCGTCGCGTCCGCGCGTTGTGATGCGATAGAACCGCGCGCGGCGATTGTTCTCCGAGAGTCCCCACGTGGCTTCGAGGAGGCCGCGCTTCTCGAGGCGATGGAGCGCGGGATAGAGCGAACCCTCCTCGACGTGGAGCGCATCGCCGGTGACGGTGCGGATCCAGCGGGCAATGCCGTAGCCGTGGGTGGGTCCCCATGACAGGGTCTTGAGCACGAGGACATCGAGCGTGCCCTGGAGGAGATCGAGGGGCTGGTCGGCGGACATGCCACTTCCCATTGAGTGTCTATGGGAGGATGCCGGCGCACCCATAGGATGTCAAGGGGTAAAGGGGGCAGCCCCAGGAGCCGCCCCATGGGCCGTCCCCTACCCCCTTGCCCCTTGTCGATTCCGCGACCGCTCGTTCGACACTACTATTGGAGCCTCGCCGGGAAGGCCGGCGAGCATGTCCCACCGCGTTTCAACAGGAGATACGTATGAGCGGGGTTCGGGTTCTGGTCGGTACGCGCAAGGGCGCCTTTGTTCTGACGTCGGACGAAAAGCGGCAAAAGTGGGACGTGAGTCAACCTCACTTCGCGGGCTGGGAGATGTACCACCTCAAGGGATCGCCGGCCGATCCCGACCGCATCTACGCCTCACAGTCCAGCGGCTGGTTCGGGCAGCAGATTCAGCGCTCCGACGACGGCGGCAAGACATGGAAGCCCGTGGGCAACAAGTTTGCCTACGACGGCGTGCCGGGCACCCATCAGTGGTACGACGGAACTCCGCACCCCTGGGAGTTCAAGCGCGTGTGGCACCTCGAGCCGTCGCTCAGCGATCCGGATACCGTGTACGCCGGCATCGAGGACGCCGCGCTTTTCCGCTCGACCGACGGCGGACAGAACTGGGAAGAGCTCTCCGGTCTGCGCGGCCACGGCTCCGGCCCGCGCTGGCAGCCCGGTGCCGGCGGAATGTGTCTGCACACCATCGTGCTCGATCCCGCCGATCCGAAGCGCATGTTCATTGCCATCTCGGCGGCGGGCGCCTTCCGCACCGACGACGGGGGCAAAACCTGGAAGCCGATCAACCGGGGGCTCAGGTCGGAATACATCCCCGATCCGAACGCCGACGTTGGTCACTGCGTGCATCGCATTGCCATGCATCCGTCGCGCCCCGACGTGCTGTTCATGCAGAAGCACTGGGACGTGATGCGCACCGATGACGCCGGCGAGAACTGGAAGGAAGTGAGCGGCAATCTTCCCACCGACTTCGGCTTCGCGATCGACGTGCACGCGCACGAGCCGGAGACCATTTTCGTGGTTCCCATCAAGAGCGACTCCGAGCACTTCCCGCTCGAGGGCAAGCTGCGCGTGTACCGGAGCCGCACGGGTGGCAACGAATGGGAAGCGCTCACGAACGGGCTGCCGCAGAGCAATTGCTACGTGAACGTGCTGCGTGACGCAATGGCGGTGGACCGGCTCGACTCCTGCGGTGTGTACTTCGGCACGACGGGCGGCCAGGTGTACGCGTCCGCCAACGGTGGCGACAGTTGGGCGCCCATCGTGCGGGATCTTCCGTCGGTGCTCTCCGTGGAGGTGCAGACGCTCTCATGATTCGCGTCGTCCTGCCACCCCACCTGCGCACGCTCGCGCGGGTGGGGGGCGAAGTGGAGGTTCAGGTGAGCGGCCCCGTGACGCAGCGCGTGGTCCTCGACGCCGTCGAGGCGCGCTATCCGATGCTGCGCGGCGCGATCCGCGACCACGACACGCTCAAGCGACGCGCGTTCGTGCGCTTCTACGCGTGCGAGCAGGACCTGTCGCACGAGTCGCCGGATGCGTCGCTCCCCGAGGAAGTCGCCGAGGGGAAGGAGCCGCTGCTCATTGTGGGAGCGCTGGCTGGAGGGTAGCGGGAGTTCCGTGCCCGGAAGCTGGTTGGTCTCGTGTGCGTTGGCACGGAGGCGCGCTGCGAGATGACGCATCAGCCTCCGGCTCAGGCACATCCTCGCAGGGCCGAGTCCGTCGCTCGGTCTGTCAGTAGCTAGCGCTCTCGCTACATCGAAAGTACAATCATCAAGACGCGCTCGATCGGTCGCGCTGACGAACTTTGCGGCATGACTAATCACGTGTGGCGCCGATGCCGGCGCCTGGATCCAGCAATGGAGTCCGCCCGATGCAGTGGCCTGCCCTCCGCTCGCTCAATATGACTCGGCGGCACTTCGAGCGATGTGCTCGAAGCGCCCTGGTCGGCGCCGTATTGGCGTGCTCCGACGCAAGCACGTCACCGCCTCCCCCCCCGCCGCCGCCACCACCCATCGCCCTGGTAGCGTTCTTCCAGCCCGCGCAAGCCGAGCCGGGCGGCACTGACACGCTCTTCATCGAGCTTGCACGTTCAGTCGACCCTTTGCCCTTACGCGTCGTCGTCGTGTTTAGCGGCATTGCGCAGGGCGCCGACAGCACAATCGTGCCAGGCGACGTCAGCGAGCTCTTTGCATCTTTTGTCGTCCCGCACCCTGTGTCCGACGGCGATCTGGTCGCCACGGTCAGTCTTCCTGATAGCCGTGCGTCCACGACTGCTACGCTCCGGGTCCAGGACCTGGACGCGCCGTATGTCGAGGGGGTGTTGAGCCAATTCGGCTCGCCGCGCATGCCTGGCATGCCGCCTGGTGATTTTCTGCTCCGCGCAGGCAGCACGCTGCAAGTACAGGTAGAGGGCGTCGACAACAACGCCGTCGCCTGGCTGGGCTATGCGGTTGGCGATCCGCTGAATGTGCGCGATTCCGCCGAGGTGTTCCCCGTGTCCGCGTCGGCGACGAGAACTCTCTCGCTCCAAGTGCCTGCTGACGCAGCGGGAACAATGACGACCGTGCGCGTCTTCGCGCGGGATTTGGGCGGGAGGCTGACGGAGGACACGCTCCCTGCAGCGCCGGTGTATCGCGTGATCGACAAGCCGATCCGCAGTGTGCGGCTCGACGGCGAAGTGCGGGATATTGCATGGGATCCCAAGCGTAACGTGCTGTACCTCTCGGAGCCCGGCAAGGCACAGGTCGCTGTTCTCTCCCTCGAATCATTGAGCTACCTGGCTCCTATTCCGCTCTCCATCCGGCCGGCGGGGCTTGATCTCTCGGTCAGCGGCGATTCCTTGCTGATTGCACTGCATGGGAGCCCGTATCTCGGCGTGGTCAACCTGACAACCTATCCGTTGCGCGTCGACACATTGCGCGTGCACTACACGCCGGACGGGAGTCTCCTCGCGGGTGACTCTCTGGCTGTGACTCCGTTCGTCGAAGACGTGCGGATCGCCGCTGATGGCCGCGCGATCGTGTCGTTGGCAAACCCGAACCTGGGCTACGACTACAAGACCGAAGCCGACCACGTGGTCACGATCGATCTCGCAACGGGAGTCCAGCAAGTCGCCTACACCGGCTACGGCGGCCCGTCGCTTCCAATCGCTCGCACGACGGATCGGAAGTCTGTGCTCGTGATGAACGCGGGCGCCGAGGGCAGCACATCCAGTGACGCTCGGCGGTATGATGCGACGACGCATCTGTTCAGTGCGCCAACAGGTAACTCACCTTATCTGGTTACTGCCTTGGCGGGCTCGGTGTCGCAGGACGGGAATTTCTATCTTCTCGGTGGTACTCTCTACGACGCGAATCTCAAGGCTCTCGTGACCATGGCGCCGGCCGGGTATCAATCAGAGCGTTCGGCCATCTCCCCTGACGGAGCGAATGCGTACTTCGCACGCGCCGAATACAACCCTTCAGATTCCGCACCTGACACGGCGCGAGCGTACTATCTCCGTTACGCTTTGCCGACAGGCCAGCTCAAAGAATTCGTGCGAACACCAGAGGTCGGAGAGCAACTCTTTGCGATGCCGGATGGCAAGACGCTGATTGCGACTGGTCTTACACAACTCATGCTCATAGACCTGCAGGATAGCACGGGAATTTTGGAGGCGCGACGCGAGGCGCCAAGCCCGCGAGCCGAACCGCACGAAATCGCGATCGGGAGAGGTGTTCCACGATCGGGCGCCGAGACGCCGACAATCACCACAGTGCTGAGACAGCGGGCTCCAACGACAAAGCACTGAGGACTGCTCCGATATGCCTACGCCATAACCTCTCTTGCTGCTATCCTGCTGCCCGGCTGTTCGAGACCGCAGCGCTGCGACGCGAGCTGAACTGCACGAAGAAGGCTGCAGGAACTTCATTGGGCAGCGCGATGTCCTTCACGTAGGAGTGCCGACGGTGATCGTCACGACGCTCACAGGGCGCAAATTGTCCGGTCGCACATGATGTGCGCTGCAGTCTCTGACGGCGCTGAGGACGCTGGTGGCCACTGCCCTCACACTTGGCTCTACACTCACCGCATTCTAACTGGTACCTCTCGCCGAGTAGGCCGTCAAAAAAAACAGCACGAACGATTGCCTCGCACTTCGCCCACCCACCCTCAGGGAAACCCGAAACTTAACAGCACGCCAGCCACGCTCACCGATGACAGTGACGCGCTGAGCGATTCGCCACCCTGGCTCGCACTCTGCGGTTCCGACTGGGTGATATCGATGCTCGCCTGCATCGTTGCCTGCGTGCAGGTCACACCCGTCGTGGCCTGGAACGCAATGCAGTCGCCGCCGGGCGTACCGATCGCCATCGATGCGGTGCCCGCGGTCGCCCGCCACGCGAGCAGTGAGTTGTCGGAGACGCGGAAGAGATGGCCGGTGAACACGATGCCGCTCGACGCATCGCCGAAGGATCCCGACGCTGCTTGTGGTGTCGTCGGTCCGTCGCCCGGTGCGTAGCCATCCACGATGATGAAGTCCGTGGGGTTCGCCGGATCGTTGAAGGCAATGAAGTCGAAGGTCGTGAAGCTCGTCGCGCCGTTGGAGAATGCGCGCTGCAGACCCACGGCGTAGAATGGACCGGCCCCGAGATCAGTCGTGATGTCAACCGGGTCCGCCTCGGCGCCCGCCTGCAATACCACCGATACCGAATCAGCCAGAAACGCAAGCTCGGGAAATACCGGCGCCAGCTTCGTGACCTGGGACTCGAGCGCGGCGACCTCGGCCTGCGTCAGATGGATCGGCTGGCCGCTGACGGGGCCTGTCGAGTCGCCCGAGCATCCGCCGAGCAGCACCGTGATGCCAGCAAGACCACAAACGAGCGAAATCCTCATGGTGACCTCCTCCGGTTGGGAGATCGGTGCCCGCATCGGCTCCGATCGCGGTAGCGAAGAACCTATACTGTGTCCAGGAGAGGAGTTCCGGGAGAACCTTGCGGGAGGTGGGGCCAAAGGGGGCAAGGGGCAGCCCCTCGGCCCCCTTGGCCCCCCTCCCCCTCTCAGAACACGTAGCTGAGCGTGAGGCCTCCGTAGTAGCTCGCCTTGTACGGCGCTGGAATGATGTAGCCGTCGCCGCGCCCGCCATCCTGGGCCTGGGCGACGCCGTTGTAGTTCGGACCGACGAACAGAAAGCTGTACGCGGTGCTTCCCGTTAGGTTGTCACCGCCGGCCGAAACATCCAGCAGCCAGTGGCGCGTCACCTGCCGCTTGAGTCCCACCTTGGCGCCGAGCAGATCGTATGAACGAACATACGTCGAGTTGTCGAACGTCACGGGCACCTTGTCGACGTACTGATACGTGCCGTTGAAATACGCGCCGGAGTTCGAGGCGAGATCCACGCCGGCGTTCATCATGTTGCGCGGCACGCGCGGCACGGCGTTGCCGGAGAAGTCCACCGTGTTGGCGTCGTTGTTGTTGTCGCTGCGGAAGTCAATGAAACGCGATTTGGTGTAGCTGTACGAGATCCACGGGCGTAAGAGTGACAGCGGCTGATCGGGATGATCAATCGCCGCGTAGCTCAGCGACAGTTCGACACCCTGGTCGCGCTGCTTGCCGGCGTTCGTCGTGAACGTGACGGAGTTCGACGTCTCGCTCACGAGCTTGTCCGTGTTCTCCACGTCGAACAGCGCGATCTGGCCGGTGAGCCGGCTGTCCAGCACACTCCCCTGCGCGCCGAGTTCGTACTGTACGGCGCGCTCGGGCTTGAGCGAGAGATCCACGCTGCCGTCGTTCGCGATGGTGTTGCTCAGGAGCGGCGGCGTGATGCCGGAGCTCACGCTGGCGTAGAGCGATGCTCTGCCGCCAAGCTGCCGGGACACCGCTATCCGCGGTGTGAACTCCGCGTCGAACGACCGCTCCTGCACCTGCGTCGTATCGAAGAGCTGGTTGTTCACCAACATGTTGCGAATGCCGAACCGGTTCTTGTTGAGGCTCGCGCCCACGGTCAGCGTCAGGGCACTTGGCAGCGTGAAATTCCATTCGGTGTAGAGCGAGGCGGTGGACGCATAATTCTCCTGATCAGTGGGGCGCTCCGGGAACGGAGGTGCCGGAATGATGAACACGCCATTCGTCGAGAGGTTCGAGCGCTGCAGCGACACGCCGAGCGTACCGGTGATGCCCACGCGCCCCGCGCGGCCGTTATAGCCGAACGCCGAACGCAGACCAAAGTTGAACTGGTTGACATCGGTGAAGCCGTGCGCGAAGGGCTGCCCCGACGTGCGCCCGATTCCGAACACCGTGGTCTGATTGGTGAACTGATCGCTGAAGCGATAGTGGTCCGTTACACCCGCCATGAAGCTGTTGACCCGGATGTGCGAGTCGTTGGCGAGGTACGCCGCATTGCTCTCCGGAATGCGATTGTAGAACGATGTGCTGTCAATCTCGCCCGCGAGCTCCTCGAACGAGCGGTTGTAGGAGAAGTACGCCGACACGAGCTGATTTACGCCGACATTGAAGTCGCCGCTGGCACGCAGGTAATCCTTGTTCGATGCGCTGTGCGGCCGAAACGAGTCGTACCGCTGATGCCCGTAATTGAGCGCGATGTCCGAGCTGCTCGTCGCGGTCTGCAACGAGGTGTTGCTCCGGAACAGTCCGTTGCTGCCTCCCAGAATCTGCTGGCTGACGCTCGTCTGGTCCGGCGTGGGGCGCGCCGTGGTGAGCAGCACTGTACCGCCGATGGCGCTGCCGAACTGGCTCGACGCCGGTCCCTTGATGACTTCGACGGTGCCGAGCGTGGCGTAGTCGATGTCATCCAGCACGGTGGCGCCGGTCGCATCGGTGACGGGAATGTCGTTCAGGAACACCTGGTAGCCGAGCCCGTTGGAGTTCGGGCTGTTGCCGCTGGTGCTCGGGTAGTAGCCGCGAATGGTGATGCGCGCGCCACCCCATGGCGTGCGCGATTGCATGAACACCCCCGGCACGGTGTTGATGGAACTCTCCAGAGTCAGCCCGCTGGAGCGATCGAGATCGTGTTGCGTGAGAATCGCCACGGAGGGCGCCGGTCGCTTCGCCACGATCTCCACGCCAGGCAGCTTGACCGCCGACGGCGTGAGGCGGATGCGCAGGACCTTGCTCGCATCGGTCACGGGAATTTCCGCGGTGGCATAACCCAGGCTGGTCACCGTAATGCCGGAGATCGCCGCACCCGCGGTGAGTGTGAAGGCACCTGCCTCGTTGGTTACGGCGCCCGTGGACGTCCCGGTCATGAGCACCGTGGCACCCGGAATGGGTGCGCCGGTCTGCCGGTCGACAACGGTGCCGCGCAGGGACGTCTGGGCGGCGAGAGCGGCGGGCATGACGAACATCAGCAGGGCGGACACGAATCTCTGCATGCGGCAGTTCCTTGATCGGCGTAGACAGGTGGCATCCGTGGTCCACGCGGAGTCCGGAGACCCGGCACGCGAAACGGCCTTGCAGATGCGTACACGAAAGATGGACACGATGGAGGCGGTGTCCATGCCCGTTCCACTACGAACAGGTCGCGACGAATGTTGACGTTCTATGTTTCGGCGCTGCCGGCTCGCTTGCGCATCAATTCCCGCTCCTGCGCGTTCTGCGTGAGCGCGGCGGCGCGCAGAAATTCGGCTCGCGCTTCGTCCACCCTGCCGAGCTTCTCCAGCAGATCACCCCGCACCGCGGGAAGCAGGTGATAGTTCCGGAGCGCCGGCTCCGTCGTCAGCGGGTCGACGATCTCGAGTCCCGCGGCGGGCCCGAACGCCATGGCGTGGGCGACGCCGCGATTCAGTTCCACCACGGGCGATGGGGTGCGCTGCGCGAGCGCATCGTAGAGCCCGGCGATGCGCAGCCAGTCCGTGTCCTCCGCCACGCGCGCCCGCGCGTGACACGCCGCCATCGCGGCCTGCAGCGCGTACGCGCCAGGTGTACCGCCCTGCGATTCGGCGCGCGCGAGCGCGGTGAGCCCGCGCCGGATGAGCAACTGGTCCCAGCGCGAACGGTCCTGATCGAGCAACAGCACCGGCTCGCCCGACGGACCGGTGCGCGCGCGCAGTCGCGACGCCTGAATTTCCATGAGCGCCACGAGCCCGTGCACCTCCGGCTCCGCGGGCGCGAGCTCGGCGAGCGTGCGACCGAGGCGCAACGCCTCCTCGCACAGTGACGGTCGTGTCCAGTCACTGCCCGCGGTGGCCGTGTAGCCCTCGTTGAAAATCAGATAGATGACCTCGAGGACGCTCGCGAGTCTGCGCTCGCGCTCGTCGGCGCGCGGCATCTCGAAGGGCACGTGCGCCTCCGCGAGCGTGCGCTTGGCCCGGACGATCCGTTGCTGGATCGTTGGCGTGGACACGAGATACGCGCGAGCGATTTCCTCGGTCGTCAGACCACCGAGCAGCCGGAGCGTGAGCGCCACACGCGCTTCGGCGGACAGCACGGGATGGCAGGCCGTGAAGATCAGCCGGAGGAGGTCATCCCCAATGGAATCGTCGAGTGAGTCGACGAGATCCGGTTCAGGACTCTCCTGCTGATCCCGCAGTTCATTGCCGAGCTGTTCGTGCTTGCGCTCGAGCAATCTGTTCCGGCGCATGGCATCGATCGCCCGATGCTTCGCGGTGGCCATGAGCCAGGCGCCCGGGTTGTCCGGAATGCCCGATTCAGGCCACTTCTCGAGCGCGGCCACGAGCGC
>Ga0207695_10003959_pt1 | contig 20473 bp, 17 predicted proteins | sample KBSC54metaG_FD_184354 | JGI IMG/M metagenome (GOLD analysis project Ga0207695, IMG submission 184354) | Corn rhizosphere microbial communities from Kellogg Biological Station, Michigan, USA - KBS C5-4 metaG (SPAdes) (version 2) | ecosystem: Host-associated > Plants > Roots > Rhizosphere > Soil...
TCAACCGTGATCAGATTATTTAAATCGTTATCCGCATTGATCGCAGCGGGTTCCGGTGCGGGCGGGCGGCGCGTTTGCTCAACGCGGGCCAAATCTCTTAGTGCTGCTGAAGCTTTATCGGCCGATTCTGCAATCCGCAGCGCTACCGGGTCGTTATTCGCAGCCAAGGCGGTTTCGCCATGGGTGCCATCCGCAAAATCCTTAAATCCTTCGCAGGCGGAGAGCATGCCACTCAATCCCAATAGGATTAGCGCAATGAAAAACGGTTTTATTAGATGTTGCACGCGGAATCGCCCCAGATTCGTCATCATACATGTGTAGCGCGGTGCTGTTGTTAGCGCAAATGCCAAAGGGATTTATTTCACCATATTCGCTGCGACCTGCAGCATGGGCAGCATGGTTTGTCCAAACAGGATCAAACCCGACAGCGTCACGGCAAAGGCCGAAATAACCATCAGTACTGGCGCGAAACTATTGACGCGTTGCAGGTATAGATCCTGCGCTTGTTGTGCTATCATATTCAAGTTATCCGCAATCTGGCCGCGGTCCGCCGCCAGAGCCAAAGCCGCGCGGTCCGTGGGATGCAATAGCGTCATAGCCGTCGACCATTTCTGACCCATGCGCAAATTACGAATCGCATCCGTCAAGTTTTTCTTCAGCATGCCCGGTTTGGCGGTCTCTAGCGCCGATGTCAGAGCTTCTTCGACGCGCACCCCCGTGCCAATCATCAAAGATAGACGGCGCAAAACCAGATAGTTATCCTGAGCCATCACTATATCGCTGTAATAGGGTATCCGCATAATAATTTTATCAGCCCATTCTGGGAACATAGCGCGCCCCATCGTTCCCAACCACAATAGGGACACCATGATGACCCCGCCGAAGCTAATTAAAACGGCGATAAATTGCGCCATGGTATTCACCCAATCGACATTCACTTTGTCTTTATTCTCTGAAATCAGGCCAATTTTCATGACCTCGGGGCCAATATAAAACACACTGACGCCGACAATGATCGCCGCGACGACAAAACCAAAAATGGCGGTGATGATGGTGCGACCGCTGCCGGTTTTTATCCCTGCCATACGTTGTTCGAATTCGGCTGCATCTTTTAGGGCCGTATAAATTTGCCCGCTTTTAGATGAAACCTTAACAATTAATCCAACCGGTCCGGGGAAATGCCGTTTTTCTTCTGCAATCGCAGTGGGTAAATCAACCCCATAGCCAATACGTTCCAGTAAAACGCCTGCTGCATCAGAAATGGTGCCCGTGAAACTATCGCGTAATAAACGTAAGGCTTCCGCAGTCGCCATCCGCGATCCCAGCATGGTGGAGAGGCGGACGAGAAAGGTATAGCGTTCTGGGCTGGACATGCCCTTTTTCTGTCCGGCACCGGTATCGCGTGCGACGGTGAGGACAGATCCCAAGCGCGCGCCTTGCCGCCGGGCCGTTTCGGCATTATTAGCGATCAACTTGGCGGAAGCGATTTTTCCTTTGGAGCGGTATTTAACAATAAAGGAAGGCATCAGGCACCCTGCAGCCAGTAAGTGACATAGATATTCGCGGGCCACGAAGCAGGCGCGCCGGCATTAGTACGTGCCGCGCAGGCGGATGTATCAATAATATAGGCATTTGCATTAAAACTACCGCTAGCATCGTTAAAGCCTTTATAAACCGCTTGAGACACGCTGCCGGATAAGCAAAAATAATTACCGCACGAAGCACCCGAGCATTGTGCGGCGCCATCTGCGCCATAGCTCCAGGTCATGCCGCTGATAGGATATTTGAGTTCAGAAATATACGTCGGCATTAATTGCGTTTGCCAAGCACCCGTAGTTGGCGCGATATTATTCGCACTAATATAAGCGCGGTAAGCAGACGCCAAAGCTTGGAAAGCGGCGATGACGGTTTCTTTGGTTTGAGACCGGGACGGCCCCACGTTTTGAAAATAAGAAATGCCACCAAATAGCAGGGCTGCCGATAACCCAATCCCAATCACTGCCCAGACTAACGCGGTCATGGCTTAATCGGGGTTATGGGTTTATCGCCTGCTTCCATGCTTGCATTATGATCGTTGATCAATTGCTGCAGGTGACGCAATTCTGGATCATTTGCCAACTCTGGATTTTCCAGTTCTGAGTGGAATACGCGGCGCAGTTCCTCGACGGAGGTTACACCTTCTTCCACTTTTTCCATGGCGTTTTGAATCATGCTAGGCCAAAAGGTTTCTCCTTCAAAAGCACGCTTCACTTCCGATTCCGAACGGAAAGAAGTGCATTCGGAAACCACGGTACGGCCGGAATAGCCGGAACCAAAACAAATATGACAACCGGAGCCGCGGCAGGCGATGCACAGGGTCCTAATTAAACGCTGAACCAAGACGCCGCGCAGCAAGGGCTGCAAATCCAATGGTGAAACATCTAATGCTTTCAAACGACCGAAAGCACCGCGAATAGAGCCGGTATGAAGTGTTGCCATTACCATGTGGCCGGTTTCCGCCGCGCGCAGCGTCAGCGTCGCCGTTTCCATGTCGCGCACCTCACCCAACACAATTACATCAGGATCCGCACGCATGAATGCGCGCAGTGCCGAAGCGAAATCCAAACCCACAATGCGGTTCACATTCACTTGCGCCACATAGGGGATGCGGTATTCCACCGGCTCTTCCACGGTGCGGATGGAGCGTCCGAAACGGTCCATTTCGCGGATCGTCGCGTTTAAGGTGGTAGTTTTCCCCGAGCCCGTTGCGCCGCAAACCAAAGCCAAACCATAAGGATAGTTTGTGGCGGAACGCCATTCTTCCACGCGTGAAATGCCTAGCTCGCCAATGCGGACGTTCGCGCGATCGGGATCAAGCAACCGGATAACAATGACCTCACCGTTCACAGTCGGGATCGTTGCGACCCGCGCATCAACCACGCGGCCGATGGTAACGATGGAAAAGGAACCATCCTGTGGAACGCGCGATTCCACCTGGTCCATGCGCGAACGGTCTTTCACCTGCGCCGCCATCACGCCGTATTGTTCCAGCGACCCTTCATGCACGATTTGCCGTACACCCAAAAGACGGAAAAAAACCGTAAAAGAATGGCTGCGCGGCTCGATGTGAATATCACTGGCATTGGAACGCACGGCGCGCGATAACAGAATATCAAGGATTAATGAATTATCCGCGTTTAGATCTTCTTCTTGTGTTTTTGCCAACGCTTCTTGGAACTCATCCAGGTCGCGCGCGCCGATTGGAACAAAACGCAGGCGCTTGCCCGGGTAATAATGCGTCAAAATCGTCCGCGCCTGGGCCTCAGAATTCAGGGTGGAGACGAAAATCTCATCTGCAGTTTCCGCCACGATGACAATTTTATTTTCCGCCAAAAGCGCGCGTGGTACCGGGGTATTATAAACTTTCTCAACGCGGATGCGGTCTGGCTCCAGATGCAAAATCGCATTAATCAAATCATCCTGACGCAAGAAACCATTGCGGACGAGAACGGTTCCGATGCGTTCCGAGGTAATCTGCGATTCCAGCGCGGCCGCTTCCACAGCCTGCGCGGAGCACAGGCCCTTCATCACCAAATAATCGCCGATCCGCATCGCCATGATGGATTACTTTACCTTTGATTCCGTATGATTCTTGGCCTCAGTGTAACAGACCATGGCTTTGAAAAATATGCCACGTGTCTTAATATATCGTCATAAGCTCTGGCCCATTAAAACCTGACCATGCAGTGCCGATGGCAGCACCTGTGGCGGCATCTTGACGATAAACTGAATTGTCGTTGATGGAGCCAACATATAACGTATTCCCGTCATTAGAGATTGTCATACCAAGTGGCTGACTACCTGCAGAAGCAAAAGAGTTTATAATCGACCCCGTGGCAGTGTTAACCGTATATATATATGCATTTGAATAACTATGAACGTAAAGTTTGCTGTTATCTGGAGAGATAGCAACGCTTTTGGGTTGGTTAAATCCAGTCCAGGTGGCGGCCAGAGAACCATTCGACGTATTAAAGACAAGGACGTTATTGTTACTAGTATTCGCCAGGTAAAGTTTACTGCCATCTGGTGATAAAACTAATCCCCTGGCGGTGTTGATGCCTGTTGACCATGTGGATGTTACGGTTCCATTGGACGTATTGATCACAGAAATGACATCTTCGACCGAAGCTACGGTATATGCGGTGTTACCATCCGGCGAGATTGCAATACCGCGATTACTAGATACGGACAATGTCCAGGTTGCTGTAATGACACCCGTAGCAGTGTTAATGACATAAACATTCTTACTATTTGCATCTGTAACATAAGCTTTTGTGCCATCTGGTGAAATCGCAATACCCCAAGCACCTGATATACCGCTCCAGGTCGATGTGACCGTGCCCGTGGCAGTGCTCACAACAGATACAGTATTGTTGCTGAAATTTGTAACGTACAAAGTTGTTCCAGGTCCGAAAGGCCCGCTGCCGCCGCCATAGCAAGAGCTTGAAGTAGTGGTGGAAATAGTCGCGTTTTGGCTGCCGATGGTTAGCGTTGCGGAAGATGTTGAACTGTTGCTTGAAGCCTCATAAACCTTAACCCGCACGGTTTGGCCTGGCGAAATCGTGCCGCTGGATGACGTAAAGGCACCGCCATTAATACTATATTGCGGAGCTGTGGCCGATCCGCTGCCGGCAATACTGATCGTTGCGCTGCTGTTATAATTCGTCGGTTCAATTACCTCTGTCGTATAGGAAGCATTGCAACTTGCTGCACCGCTGGAAGCAAAGGTAAAGTGGCTGGGCGATGTAATGCTATTCGAGCTGGTGCATAACCAATTGGTTTGATTGGCTAAAATTAAATGACGTAAATCGATGTCTCCGGCACCCGTTGTTGTTACTGTTCCGCGCGGCGAGGAGACGGCGTTATTGCCCTCCGGACTATCCATAAATAACCCGCGCTGTTGTTGCGAAGACCCGCTGACAGGTGAGTTGGGCGAGAGATTGCCGGCCCAGCATGACGCACCCGATGACGTCGGGACATAAATATTGGATTGCGGCGATCCGCCTTCGCCATTTGCGCCGCTGCTATAGCCGGTGGAAGATCCGCCGACAAATGCACCACCATTATCATACACGCCCCAATAGGGCCGCTGCGACGCTGAACCGCTAGCGCCGATGAAACTGCCATTATGTAAATAAAACTTGCCGCCATCCACTAGTGCGACGGCGGCGGTGTAGGCAGCTGTCCCGGATGGAAATTGAATGCTCGAGTTATCCAAATACATTTCCCCGCCCAGACAAATCGCGCCTGGACATTTGCAAGATGATAAGGCGCCGGGACAGCTGCCGCCTGTACTGTCACCGCTGATAGTGTTCGATCCCGTGCCGCTGGTCATCTGCAAGGTGGCGTTATTCATGTAAACATAACCGCCGGGTACAACGTTGATGACTTCTTTCAAGGCCACTGAGCCAATACTTGTAAAAGTCAGGGTGCCGGAATTGCTGAGCTTACCGCCCGCCCGCACAATGATCGGCGATGGCACAGGACTGGCGGTACTGGTCACGGTGATTGTCCAGGCAGCGCCCGGTAGAATATCCACGCGCCCAGGCTGTAGATCAAAACCATTATTTGGCAGGTTGGAGAAAACATTCCCATTCATCACCAAACGCCCACCCTCGGTAACCGTAACAGCCGTATTTAAACCGCTGGTACCGTTGGTCCACATCTCGCCATTGCTGATGATAAGATTGCCTCTTAGAATGGAATTATTCACAATCCAGCGTGTGCCAGGCCTGACGCGAATGTTATAATTATTTGGCGTTACGCTTAGATTGCGTAAAATCATATTTACGGGAATGTCTAAATTCCCGCCAAGCGAAATAAAAGTGGTGCCGCTTCCTGTGCCCTGAAAATCATATTGGATTTGGCGCAGATTGGCGCGGTCGTAAATTTCATTATTGCCGCCCAAAGACCAACTATTGGCGGCGATCGAACCAATGCCAAAACTTGACGTAACGGTTGCAATAACATGCGAGCTATCGGTGTAGCCGGTAATAACGGCTACACCGGAATTGCCGACGATTTTTTTGCCGATATCGGTATTCGAAAAAATCCCGCTGCCTGCGGCGAAGGTCACGCCCACGCCCGATGTTGCGCCGGGCGTGATGCTAGTATTCGGATTGGATAAGGATGGTGAAATTAACTGCCAGCCGCCGGATGCAATTGCGCTGGTGCTGGCAAAGGGCGACAGGATGGTGGCGGTCACACTGGTGCCACTACTATAACCGGTAATAATTGCGCTGCCGGATCCCATGGTCGTGGTAATGGTTGCGCCGATATTGGCGGCGGAAAAAACTGAACTGCCCGCGGTAAAGGTCGCACTGACATTCGTCGCGCTTGGCGTAAGGGTTGCAGCGGGCGTTGTCACTGTCGATGAAGAGGCAAATGCATTGCTGAGAGTATGCGTTCCCGTCGTCAGCCAAACTTTGGCGCGGTAAGGACGCAGTGCAGCCAATTGCGACATGGCACCGTCCAGCGTGGTTGCATTACCAGGATTACGGCCCGTGCCATCGCCTGCGGCGCTGGTTGCAACATAAAACGTCACCAAATCCTGTTTCGCGGTAGTTTGTTGATACAAACTTTGCGCAGCGATGATCGGATAAACTAGGCCGGTCACGCCCGTGCCCGTTGTTGTGAAAAGCCCCGCGCCGGTAATATTGATGGGATAAGAAGTGCTGCACCATTGCTGCGCGATTGTCGCGCTATAGGTGTCATGCGGTTTAAATGCGATGATGTATCCCAATAAACCCTTTGGCGGCGAAGCGCCCAGCGTCCAATTGCCAGATGCAATCGCACTGGTATTGGCAAAGGGAATGGTGATGGTCGCAGTAACGACGGTGCCGCTGGTATAGCCTGTGATCACGGCGCTGCCCGTGCCGTTGCTGATCGTCTGTCCAACATTTGCCGCCGTAAAAACCGAACTACCTGCGGTGAAGGTGACGCCGTAACCGCTTGTCGCGCCAGGCGTTACAGTTGCCGCAGGCGTGGTTGAATAAAATGAAGGTTTATCAGAACCCATCACATAAGTATTGGGTGACAGCGTCCAATTGCCGGATGTTATCATATTCGTGTTGGCGAAGGGCGTGCCGACGTTGGCTGTTACACTGGTGCCGCTGGTATAAGCGGTGATAATCGCATTGCCCTTATTTCCGCTAATGGATTTGCCGATGCTGCTCGCGGAAAAAACGGAACTGCCTGCTATTAAAGTAATCGTGCCGGATGTGGCACTCGGCGTTAAGGTGGCGCCGGGTTTTACACTGACACTATTGGGATCATCGGTCAGTGTACTGCCGTAAGTGACGAGGTTATAACCAGCACCGGGAATGGTGGCCGCCGGACCCTCCACATTCGTCGTCGGCCGCAGCGCATAGGGACAATAAACAAAGCTATGATTTTGCGTATCCAGGCTATTGGCCGTAATCCATTTCGGGACGGTGGGATAAGTGCCGGTCACGTCCGGCATCGGTAAGACCGGCAGACCATCCACGATTTTGATTTTGGATTTGATGGCGGTGCCGGCTTGCTCCATGCGCATCCATAACATTTGCTGATCGTAGTTATCACGTGCGCTTTGGAATAATTCCAGTGATGAATAACCCAGCACCAGCGCAATCGCGATGCCGACGACAATCGTGATCAAAAGGTTGGTCATTTAGCTATGTGTACAAGTCCAGCCGGCGCGATTCAAGATCACCAGTGGTTCAAAGGTGGCGGTGCCTTGCGGCAGAAATGAAGAACCGTTGGCGGTCGCGCTGTCGCTGATGGAATGATAAGTCGTGTTGACACTAGATATTGTGGCACAGGCGGTCGTGCTGGTGCCCGTCAGAATTCCAGTTGTCCAGCCCCCGGTTGCACCACCGCCCAATTCATAAAATTCGCTCAGCCAACCGCCAGCGCCGGCGTTGATATAAAGACTGGTCGGATTAGGCCGGAGGGAGCTATTGCCGAAAGAGCCAAGGGTGCTATTCGTGATATCAAGTTCACCGCCGCCGCCATTGCTGATTAATTGTGCAGTGCTGGTGCTATTCACATTCATGGATGTGCCACGATCCAGCGCAATCAAACTATTTGCAGGATTCAAAATCGGCAGATAGATATTGTTAAACGTCGCACCAGATAGGAAGGAACGGCTGTCACCGCGATTAGCGAACAGTGTTGTGCCGCTGGAAATAGTTTGTGTCATTGTGCCTTGATCAATCAGTTCAGAGCCGGAAAAAATCGGCAATGAATTCGGCGGCTGTCCTTGAAAGACCACATTGGCATTCGCGCCAATTACAAGCTGGCCCAAATTATCCAATTGCAAAAAGGATGATGGGGCCATGAAGGTTGCGGTAGGGAAAGTGGTGGTGCCTCCCCAATAACTTTGCCCATCTGAATAGATGTGCATGCTCTCGTATCCAGTCGCGCTGCTACTGTTGCTGCCGGATAACGTGTTCATACCAAAAAGATAAAGGTGTCCATTATTCATCACGTTGGCATATTGCAGAACGGTATTTTCCATCACGATATTCCCAAGGTTATATGCTTGTGGGATTAGCAATAAATTGGGAGACGCCGGGAATCCGACATTTTGGTAAAAACTGTTTGCCAACACGGCATAAGGAAAAGGGCTGGTGCTGGCGGATTGCAATACGGTGCTGGCGGCACCCGCGCCGGAAAAATATAAGGAGTTATTGGGGGCCGTGCTGAACGTGCGCGCGCTGACGGCAGTTTGCGCAATGTTCGTTTGATCCAGAGAGTAAGTTCCCCCCGCTAAGTTGATTTTTACCGCCTGGGGGCGATATTGGCTTTGATAGGTAATCACATCAGCCAGACTGACAGCATTGCTGCTATTGCTGCCGCTGCCATCACCGCTGCTAGCGGGTGCCGCGTAATATTCATTTCCGGCTGAGGCGATAACTTGTGCATGCGACTGCACCTCAGCTTCAGTGATCACGCGCACCTGCGCGCCAGCCAAAGTGCCGTTGGCGGTGATGTTTTGGCAATCGGGCGCGATCGCTTGATTCGGGCCGGGCGCGACGATGATCGCCAGGGCAGTGCTGGCGTTGGCAGGACGCGCGGCGGATGCGGTGACATAATTATACTGAACTCCCTGCGTGATCGTAACCGCGTATGATCCGCTGGGTGTGGTGATGGTGGAACCGCTGCCGGAAATATTACTGAATGGACAGTATAAAAATTTCACGCCGCGCGGCGTTTGCGCATTGGCGGTGATCCAGCTGGGCACGGAGGGCGCGGCCAAATTATCCGGCATGGGCACGCCGTAAGTTTGGATGGATGAGGTTGTCGTTGAAGTGATATTATTTAATACGCCCTGCGCGGCTTCTTCTAGGCGGTCTTCGATGATCAGTTTCTCAATATTGGTTTGCAATGCTTTGGCGCCGCTGATTAAGCCATAGGTGGCCGCACCCATCATTACGGTCAACATAATTAAAATGATGATGATCGTTATCATTAGTTGATGTTACACGTGACGTCGCTGTTGTTATACAACCGCAGCCATGGAATGGTATTGTTCGTCGTGCTGGCATGACCATTGACCGTGCCTGTGGGGCTATCTGTAAATAAGCTGAACCCTTGCGGGGCGCTGCTGTAGAGCCAGCAATTGGTTGTCGCATTCAAAATAAAATTTTCGGAATTATACGAGGTAATAATGCTGCCGCCCTTATCGTCAATAGCATTGGTTGGATCATTAGCGTGAGATGCTTGGCCGAAAGCGCCGCTGGACCCGCCCTGATCAACCGCCATGCGTGCACCGCTGGCCAGCACAACGCCATCTGTCGGGCTGCCGCCATAATAAATCTGACTGCTAATGTTCGATGCATTTTCCATAGCCAGAATGCCATGCAGGTAAATACCATAACTACTTGCCTTATCGATTTGCAGTGTCCCTTCTGTAATCAATCTCCCGCCGGGATCAATCACCATGCCGCCGGCGATCGCCGAAGCATTGGCATAATTGATGGTGGCCGTGGCGCCGTTGCCGATATTCAGGGCGCCACCCGCACCGATAAAAACGGGCACGATACCGGATGATGCAATGCCAAATTGTGCCGCGCTGTTATGCGTAAGCGTACCATTGATGATCTTCAACCCGCGGTTGCCCAGACTGTTGAATGTTAAAGTTCCGCCCGCGCTTTCCACTTTTGCGCCGCCGTCCAGAGTAATATTGGCAGCGCTCAGGGTAACGCCGGACATATCGGTTATTTTGCCGCCATAAATGTTAATTGCCGTAGCGGTGATCGCGGGCGGCCCACTTGCCATTTCCAGCAGGCCGTTGACTGTCAAAGTCCCGCTGCCGCTATTGACGGTGAGCGTCAGGTTGTTGAGCGCCAGCATGCTATATTCATCAATGGTAATATTGCCGCTGGTATTGATGGTCGCGCCGCTACCGCCTGAGCCGGAAAGCAAAATCCGCGTGCCGTGGCTGAGGGAATCTGATGTGCTGTAAGTTGGACTCCCTGTTGCATTAAGGTAAATAATTGCGCTGGCAGGTGATAAGGTATTGATGGCGGACAGTGCCTTGCTCAAAGTTGTGTAATTGCCGGTGTCGCGACCGGAACCGTCACCCGTTGCGGCAGTTGAAACATAATAACTGAAATCCGTCATGGCGGCGGGCAGGCGCGTTTTGTTCAGATAATCATTTTGGATGGAAACCGCGATGCCGCCTGTGACAACCGGATAACCGTTGCTGGTTGAAACGGCGGAACAATTGGGCGGGTAATAACGGTTCGGCGCGGCTGCGACCAGCAAGCCAATAGCGGAAGAAAACGGCACGGTGGTGCCATTATTATCCGTGACATAATTTTGCGAAATGGTGGCAGCGCTGTTGGTGTATTTGATATTATAGGTCGTGCTGCCGTCACCCATGGTTATAGTGCCGGATGTGCCACCGTTATTAACACTTGCATAGGGACAGTATTCGAACGGCACACCGTTCGCCGCTACGGCATTGCTCGTGATCCAGGATGGCACTTGATTATAGGCGTAGGGACTGCTGCCATTGGCGCCTTGCGGCAGGGCGAAGGTGCCGCCCACAATTCTGCCATGGGATTGAATTTGCGTGGCAACTTCCAATAAACGTTGATGCGTGATTTGCGCATCCAGCGTCGCTTGCACGCCTTGCAAAAAAGTCATGCCGGCAAAAATAATACTCACCACAATCACGCCGACAAAGGCGATGATCAAAATAACATTAAGCATCCGGCGGCCGTTTGGTTGGAACTAGACGCGGTAAAATTAAATTTATTTTTTGATTTAAATTAACCGCCGCTACCAGAATACAAATGACGCCAATCCCAATGCTGATCCAGCTATCTTGCCAGATACCATAGGCAATAGCGACAATTCCCAAGGCATAATCAAGCAGCCTAACCCATTTGTGATGCTTCTGCGTCCAGCGCAAGAAAGGGAAAAGCGCCATTTTCCGCCCTTATCTTTTTTCGGAATATTTCAAACTCATTGTCAGGCCCGGCGGCGTGCAGGCAGAGCCTAGGCAATAATCGGCCAGCATCCAGTTTGGACATAATGCGGCTGCCTGTGAACTGCTTGCCAAGAGTTCCATGCCGCGCTGCAAATTATTATCCTGGATGTGAATGACATCGCCTTGCACGGTAGATTGTAAATGCAGGGCGTTAATTTTTTTAACACATTCTTCCGCGGAAATTTTGGTATGGGTGCTGTTTGCGGCGCGCCTGCTGATCGTAAAGCTGGATAGCAGTAAGCCAATACATAATAGCAAGATACCAATCCCTAGTAAGATTCCGCCCGCCAACCGATATTGTAGTGGCGCTATGGGGACTTCAGACAAATCAATTTTTATCATCGCGGCGCTCCGGGAGATAAAAGAGGCGTTTGCGGCGCGGTGGCTGGCGGAGCATTCATTTTAGGCTGCTCGTCCTTAACAGGATTGGCATCCACGGAGGTGGATTGTAAATTCTGTTGGCCTGCAACCGGCCTGGTTTCAAAATGCCATTGCCCGTTTTTAAACTGCATGGCCGCAATGAAATTTTCGCCATTTAATTGCGACATCATATTTCGCCATTGTGCCAGAGGCAGCTGTTCTGCCGGAATCACATTCAAATCCGGCACTTTGCCCTGACTGGGGTCCAGCGCATAAAACCCAAGACTGATGATGAAAATCAGACCGCCGATCAAACCTATCGTTGCACCCGAAAATAACCAAACAATGTTATCCATTTGAAAAGGTGTCAAACTGTGCGCTTTTTCATCCGGCTCCATTACGTTTTCCAGATAAGAGGATAGTTCTTCGGGCAAAAGGATGGAATTAAAGCTATCCCTTTGCCCTTTCGAAACTTGCAGGACACGCGTGCCGGAACGAATGGATAACGTCGCATCCGGATTTTCGTTTAGTGTCTTCAAGATGCTCGGCAGGTAGGCTTTGCGTGAACCGCCCTCATGAACTTCATACGCATAGCCACCTTTATAGGGCTGAACATAATAACCCGATATCTGCGGTACATCAAAATGACTGCTAATAAATCCGCGCGCATAGGCGATCGCATCGGAACGGTTGGTAATGCCCTCCAAGAAGTCAATCACAATCCGGTTTGGCGGCGTGAGCGTCATCACGGCTCTCCCTGTGTCTCCAGGCCAGTCGCGCCCGCAAAACCATTTTGCAGCAAGTCATCTAAATTTTTATCAGCAGCAGGCGCGGGGGTTTTTATCTGGGGCTTAGGCGGCGCTTCAGGCAATTTAGCATTATCATTCGCAGGCACCTCATCAGTGGATTTGCTACTACGTTTTTCATTGCGCGGCGGTGGTGGTGCCATTGGTACAATGGCATCCGGTGCCGCGATCTCCGGTGCGGTATAGGCTTTTTCATGGCTGTCAATATTATCGCCAGGCAACACAGTATTTACATCGGCTCCTTTGGGGTCAAAAATAGTCACGACGGGGCGCATGATAAAAAAGGTTAAGGTCGTCGTATCGTTGGTGCTTTTGGATCCAAGTGTATCATAGGCGTCAAATGGCGCAGTGCGATTTTCGGCTTTATTTTCTTCATGCAAACCACCCAAAATAACCACTTCACCTGCGGGGATGCGGACAATATCCGTAATCTGGTTTTTCGCAGTTTTAGGTTGTTTAATACTGCCACCACCACCGGTGGTCGAACTGGAATTCCCATAACTCAAATCTTCAAGTGCTATTAATGACGAAACCTGAATGTTCACATCGACAACAACCAATCCCATTAAGGAGTCGTAGAAAGGTGTAAAGCCCATTGTCAGGCCGGTATCAATCGTCGCAGTATCCACGCTGCTGGTAACGTTATTATTGTTGCTGGATCCACCCACATTGGTCGTGCTGGACAAACCCTTCACATAAGGTGTGGTTTGGGATGACACCAATTGCACCGGCTGGCCCGCCAGGGTGCGTAACTCTACCATCTGCTTGGTGGATGTCCGACCAAATTGCGACAGATATTCAATAGCACCGCTGATGCCTACTTTGGTTCCTGCGATTTTTGCCAGCCCCTGTCCTGAAATAGTACCTGCAGTTCCCGCAGCATTGGCAACATTATTCGTGCCTGTGATTTGGCCTAAACCATTGCCAAAAGCACCCAATGAATTCGTTGTTATCCCGGTTGTGGTTGTCGGGGATGTCGTCGATCCGCTTGTGCCACTTGAAGCCGTAGCCGCCGCCGCCTGTGCCGCATTGGCAGCAGCGATGGCAGGGTTGCCGAACTGTAGTTGGAAAGAACTCCAATCAATTCCGCGTTGGGATATATCAGTTAATTGTAATTGTACTACTGCAACTTGCAATGTGATTTCCGCCAGATTGCCTGCCAAGCCATTCAGATACGGCACGATCACTTCTTCATTAATCTGAGGCCTCGCGCTATAAATAATTCTGCCGCCATAAAGCGAAGGAGAGATATCCTCTGCACCAAAATCTTCCAGTTCACCAACTATCGTGTCCATCACATCCTGTTGCTGTGGCACGGAAATCACATAACGGTCGCGGTCGGAAATCAGCAGCGCATCATTTTCCCACCAGACAGATAAATCCAGCGAACGCCCAATTTTTTTGACTAAATTACCTAATGTGCCGTCATAACGGCGGAAGGGTAGAATCATGCCACCAATCTCTTCCGGTGATACACCTGAACCGCCGGATGGTCGGACGATAACAGGAATTCCTTGCAAATCCATAATCCCAATCAAGTCATTAATCGTCGCATCGCCTTTGTTGAAACGCAGGCTGATCATCTGGCTTGCGGATTTACCTGGCATTGGAGGCCGCACCGACCGTGCCAGGAATAAATCGGAACTTACGGGAACACGGCGCAGGGCAGGCACCTTGGCCCATTCTTCTTCATGCGAAATATCTTTGGACAGATCATCCCGATGCGGAAAACTTTTATCCGGATCGCCCAAGCATCCAACCAGGGTTAAGCATAACAAAAGGCTGACGGCAATTTGGCGTATCATTTGCCGCACCTTTGGGCTTTGATTTCATCAGGTTCATGCGCGCCTAAATTTAATGTGCCATCATCGACCCGGTAAAGCGGTACACCGTTCACGCAGCCAATAAAACTATCGGGATTGCTGGCCGCACTGCTGACTGTGGCATTCGCAATCATTTTACTGATTTCATCTACGCTCATGCCGCCATTAAATTCTTTTTTCAACCGGACCTCTTGTTCAGCCAGCAATTTTTCAACTTCCGCGCGCGACATCATTTGCTTGCTGCTGTTAACGCCTTCCGGTGTAAAAGGATTATTCACAGACTTAGTGTTTTCGTCTGGGCTATCCTGTTTTTCTGCTGGGGATTGGGTGGCCCCGGCTATGGTTGGCTGTGACGGCGCCGTTGGTGCGGGTGCGGTTTGTTGAGCGGAGCCGATAGTAGGATTGAAGGATAATATCATCAACAACACGCCATAGATTAACCAACAGCAAAAAGCTTGCTGTTTTCGCGTGAAGCTCTTCACGCGGAAATTGAACTGAGTCCACGGGGTACGAATCATGACTTGCCGCATAAGTGTCGCACAGCTTGAAAGGCGCGGCAAATTTGCGATTCTAAGCGTTAAAGATAAAGAATCAGTTCGGAAAACCACAGATAGAGAAGTATCCAATTTAAATTAGAAAAATTTTTTCAGATGGTGTGGTATAAAAGTGATGGACTTATGTTGCTTCAACCAAGGAGAAACGACCGCCTGATCGGTAGGCAGATAGATAAGCCGGCACAATCGCTTCAACTGCGGTGGGTGTGATTCCTAAGTTGCTAAGGATCAGCGTACGCGGCGCAACTACATTATCGCGTTTCAGAAATTTAACCTGATCGACGGTTAGCATGGGGGAAGGCATGATTTGCATTAGGGCGCCCAAAATTTCCGCAGTCTCAAAAGGTATATTCATTAAAAGGCGTCTTTTGCCTATCTGTTGCAATATAAATTCCATCAAGGCACGGAAAGTATAAACTGCCGGGCCGCCCAATTCATAGGTCTGGCCATGTGTTACAGGATTTTCCAGGATCGTCATGATGGCCTGAGCCACGTCCGCCACATGGACAGGCTGAAACTGGGTTGCGCCGCCGCCAATTAGCGGGAGTAGCGGGGAAATAACAGCCATTCGCGCAAAGCGGTTAAAGAAATTATCTTCCGGGCCGAATATAATGCTGGGACGCAAAATGACCGTATCGGGTAACGTGGCGCGTACGGCAGCCTCCCCCTTTGCTTTGCTTTGTGCGTAATGGCTTTCACTATTGATATCTGCACCCAGTGCCGAAAGGTGAATCAAATTGCTGATACCGGCCTGATAACAGGCGCGTGCGATCATTTCGGGAATTTTTACATGCGTGCGGCCAAAGGTACTTTTGCCTTTTTCGTATAGAATACCGATCAAATTAATCACCGCATCGGCTCCGGCGATCGCACTTGCAACGCTGGCCGCATCCCATGGTGTGCAATGCATTGGCACAATTTGCCCAACTGTACCGGCTGTTTTTGTAATCAGGGCTGATTCAAGATCGCGTGTGGCGACACGTATAATATAACCCCGTCGTGCCAAGGCCTGTACCAAGTGACGACCGACAAAGCCGGAACCGCCGAAAACGGTAATGACGCGTAGCGTCATTCCTTCTTTTTCCGAAAATCTGCCAAGGAAACAACCTCACCCTTTTTCGCGCTGTCGTCCGCGGCGGCTGAATCTTTTTTCCCAGCTTTGCCTGGGCCTTTGCCCTTGGTGTTGTTATTCTTGCTGCGGTCGGTCAGTGCCTTTTCCGTTTCAGCGATCAGTGCATCTAGGGCCGCTTCATCAAATTCATCACCTTCGCCTGAATCGGACTCGCCGTCCGGGCCTTCAAATTGCAGGGCGAAACTCACAGATGGATCAGCAAAAATCCGGATGGCATCAAACGGGATCACCAAACGCTCCGGGGTATTATTGAAAGACAGTGTCACGGAAAACTGCGTTTCCGTAATTTTCAGACCATAAAATTGATGTTGCAAAACAATTGTCATCTCGCTGGGATAACGCTGGCGCAGATAATCCGGAATCTCTACGCCGCGATGCGTCGTCTCAAACGTCACATAAAAATGATGTTCTGTCGGCAAGCCGTGCTGCGCCACTTCAGTCAGCGTTTGCCGCACCACACCGCGCAGCGCCTCTTCAACCATCCGGTCGTATCGTAAAATTGGGCCGTTCATTTAGAATCCTCGAATTCAAATTACTGGCTGACGGCGCGGGTGGCAATAAAGAAATACAGGGGTTTAAATGGAGAGGGCCGGATTGCTCCGGCCCTTCTGTTACGCGGCTATCCCCATCGCCGTATTGCTGTATTAGGCAGCTTTGGCCGTAGCAACAGCTACGTCGAAGTTGTCGTTAGCAGCAACAGATGCAACGTTGTCGTTAGCATTTGTGTTGTTGACCCGATAAGGGCGGTATCATGCCCGGCAAAAGCTGTGCCTTTATTACGCGTGTCGAAGCCTAATTCGGCCCCACAACAAAAACCCGTGCTTGCTTCCGAGTTTTTGGTGGTGGAGCCGCCGGGTTCTGCCCCCGGGTCCACAACGCCTATTCCGCAGGCCATTTATCACCATAGCTGATTGCTCAGCGCTTTTAATATACATGAAAACAACGGAAATAGCAAATTTTGTTAAAGTCCTAACCTCTGTACTTCCTCAGGTTTCGCGGTGGTTGTTCCCGTAATTGCCGGTTGTTCGGTCCTAGTAGGCATTCCTGGCCTAGGCCATGTAGACATTTGAATGAATCTGTTATGTTTATTATGAAGACTGGAGGTTTTCATGAGCAAGCATCAAGGATTGCGGGATGATCAATGGGATCGGATTAGGGATAGCCTTCCCGGCAAGGAAGGGGATCGGGGTAGGACGGCGGAGGATACACGCCTGTTTATTGAGGGTGTGATGTGGCTTGGCCGGAATGGGGCGCGGTGGCGCGCTTTGCCAGAGCGTTACGGCAAATGGTATAGTGTGGCGAAACGGTTTCTACGCTGGTCGCGTGCGGGTGTCTGGCAAATGATTTTTAATACGCTGGCAGCAAATGCTGATACGGAATGGCTCATGATTGACAGTACGATTGTTCGTGCGCATCAGCCCGCCGCGGGCGCCCGTCGGCTTGTGCCGGACCAATCGTCCGGCAGAGCCGGTAAAAAAGGGGCTGCGGGGACGAATCGCCCAACGAAGCAATTGGCAGGAGCAAAGGCGGCTTAACCACAAAGATTCATGCGCTGTGTGATGCTCTTGGCAATCCGATCAAGTTTATTCTGACGGGCGGACAGGCTTCGGATTATACGCAGGCACTGAATATCTCTTGCGTGGCCAAACCACCACAGCATTGCTGGCGGATAAAGGTTATGACGCGGATTACCTTCTTGCTGCTGCAAGGAAGATGGGCGCCATTGCTGTCATCCCACCCAAATCAAATCGTAAAATCAAACGGGATTATGACAAGGCTTTATATAAAGAGCGTAATCTCATCGAGCGCATGTTCAATAAACTCAAGCAGTTCCGCCGGGTGGCAACGCGATATGACAAACGTGCCATCTGCTACCTCTCATTTATCCACATTGCTGCCATAACCCTATGGCTTAATTAAATGCCTACACGGCCTAATCCGCCCACTCCCACTCAATATTTTCCGTAATATCCGGATGCAGCGACAGGTGCACAGGGCAGGCTTGCGCTGCATGTTTCAGTTTTTCCACCGCCGGATGGTCCGCCGCAATTGGCATTTTCAGCTGGATGTTCAGGCTATCAATGCGGCGCGGCGGGCTGGTGCGCATGATTTTTTCAATCTTGCCGCTCATGCCATCCAGCTTGATGCCGCCTCGCTCCGCCACTATGGCCATGGTGGTCATAATACAGGTCAGTAAGCCGGTGGCGACCAAATCTGTCGGTGAAAAGGTCGTGCCACTGCCGCCCACATCGGCGGGCGCATCCGTCAACATTTCTACGCCGGACGGGCCATGTTTAGCGCGGCATTTTAATCCGCCTAGGTATTCTGCTGTGAAGTGAACCATGGCGAGATCATAAGAGGCAAGAAACAAGAAGCAAGATGGGTTTTCTTGCATCTTGTCTCTTGCGTCCTACGTCTGGCTTCTTTTAAGTGGTGTTATGACACTCAAACTTACACCCGAACAGCGCGCCGATATTGATGAGGCGCGCGCGCAATTTCACTCAACCCGCCGCGCCACCGTGCCCGCGCTGGAGGAAATTTTATACGAACCCCTGCCGGTGCTGGATCACGGTTTCGTTCGCGTCGTGGATTACATGGGCGACGATGCGGCGGTCGTGCAGGCCGCGCGCGTGAGTTACGGTAAGGGCACAAAAAAGATTTCTACCGATGCGGGGCTGATTAAATATCTGCTGCGCCATTGGCATTCCACGCCCTTTGAAATGTGCGAGATTAAATATCACATCAAGTTACCGATCTTTATCGCGCGGCAATGGATCCGCCATCGCACCGCCAATGTGAATGAATATTCCGCGCGTTATTCCGTGATGGACCGCGAGTTTTATATTCCGGCTGCCGAACATCTGGCCGCACAAAGCGAAAGCAACCGCCAGGGCCGCGGTGAAACGCTGTCGGGCGACCGCGCCAAAGAAGTTTTGAAAATCCTTACCGACGATGCCCAGCACTGTTATGATAATTATGAAAATATGCTGAACGTACGGGAAGACGGCACCGTGGTTGACGAAAACAAAGATGGTTTGGCGCGCGAACTAGCGCGCATGAATCTAACGCTCAATACCTATACGCAATGGTATTGGAAAACCGATCTGCATAACCTGATGCACTTCTTGCGCCTGCGCGCTGATGCCCACGCGCAATATGAAATCCGCGCCTATGCCGATGTGATGATTGATACGCTGAAACGCTGGGTGCCGCTAACCTATGATGCCTTTCTGGATTACCGCCAGGGCGCTGCGCATATTTCTGCAAAGGGCCTAGCCGCGGTCAAACGTATGATCGCGGGCGAACAAGTGACGGAAGAAAATTCCGGCCTGTCTGCGCGCGAATATCGGGAGTTGCTGGAAACTTTGGGTTAACCGGCGCTGGCGTATTTTTGAAACGCCGCTACCAACTGCTCATACAAATCCCGTTTGAATGCCACAATTAAGTCAGGTGTATCCACCAGATTTTTCCATTCAGCGCGGACGAATTCCGGCGCATGGTGGGCATGTAAATTAATATCGGCATCCGTCCCTAAAAAACGCACGGCGAACCATTTTTGTTTTTGTCCCACATGACGGCCATAGATGGGATGGCCCTTAATCCCCTCGGGAAAATCGTAACTCAGCCATTCATCTGTTTCGGCCAGCAGGGCAATTTTGTCCGCCGGAATGCCAACCTCTTCATACAATTCGCGCTGTGCGGCGGTCCAGGGGTCTTCGTTCGCATCAATGCCGCCCTGAGGGAATTGCCAAGCGCCGGGGAAATCTTGCCGTTCACCCATCAAGACGCGTCCGGCCGCGCCGAAGACGACAATGCCAGTGCCTAGGCGGTATGGTAGAGGGGAAGGTGATGAGGCGGTCATCATACAGCTATAGAAGGGGTGAGGAAAATGATCCAGCGGGATAGCCGTGTGGCCTGGCACAACCGTTGCAGCTATGGCGGGACGCATCGCCCAGGATGACAGTCTGTCTGGAAGAAAAAACGGGCGCAACCCTGTTATAGGACTGCACCCGTTAAAACCCAGGTTGGGACTATTGCTTCTTAATTTCCTTACTGCGGACCGCCAGATGTGTCGGTCACGGGCGGCAGGCTTTCACCCGCAGCAGTGTTCCCTGCTTCTGGCGCTGGTTTGCTTACAGCCGAAGTTTTAGCCTTCTTGCTGTGCTTGCCTTTTTTCTGGCTTTTTTTGCCGGACTTTTTAACGTGCTTTTTTACCGCTGCCTGAACGATATGGCTGTTACCATGCGCTTGCGGTGCGCTTGGCACAGCGGCAAAGG
>Ga0207695_10003961_pt1 | contig 20460 bp, 22 predicted proteins | sample KBSC54metaG_FD_184354 | JGI IMG/M metagenome (GOLD analysis project Ga0207695, IMG submission 184354) | Corn rhizosphere microbial communities from Kellogg Biological Station, Michigan, USA - KBS C5-4 metaG (SPAdes) (version 2) | ecosystem: Host-associated > Plants > Roots > Rhizosphere > Soil...
CTCGTCGAGCGCTTCACCGACATCGACGGCACGTTCCCGAACCACCACCCCGATCCCGCGCACCCGGAAAACCTGCAGGACGTGATCCAGGCGCTGAAGGACACCGATGCCGAGCTCGGCTTCGCGTTCGACGGCGACGGCGACCGCCTCGGCGTCGTCACGAAGGACGGCCAGATCATCTATCCGGACCGCCAGCTGATGCTGTTCGCGGAAGAAGTGCTGTCGCGCAACCCGGGCGCGCAGATCATCTACGACGTGAAGTGCACGCGCCACCTCGCGCAGTGGGTGAAGTCGAAGGGCGGCGAGCCGCTGATGTGGAAGACGGGCCACTCGCTCGTGAAGGCGAAGCTGCGCGAGACGGGTGCGCCGCTCGCCGGCGAAATGAGCGGCCACGTGTTCTTCAAGGATCGCTGGTACGGCTTCGACGACGGCCTCTACACGGGCGCGCGCCTGCTCGAGATCCTCACGAAGACGGCAGATCCGAGCGCGCTGCTCAACGGGCTGCCGGACGCGATGAGCACGCCCGAACTGCAGCTGTGGCTCGAAGAGGGCGAGAACTTCCGCCTGATCGACAAGCTGCAGAAAGAGGCGAAGTTCGACGGCGCCGAGGAAGTCGTGACGATCGACGGCCTGCGCGTCGAGTACCCGGACGGCTTCGGCCTCGCGCGTTCGTCGAACACGACGCCGGTCGTCGTGATGCGTTTCGAGTCGGAGACGCAGGAAGGGCTCAAGCGCATCCAGGAGGACTTCCGCCGCGTGCTGACGGCCGCGAAGCCGGACGTCAAGCTGCCGTTCTGAGCGTCGGCGGCCTGCGGGCCGCCAACGGCGCGACGGCCGATTCATCGGTCGCGCCATCCCCGAAAAGCGGCGCACGCCACAGCGTGCGGCCGCTTTTTGTCTGTCTGCTCCCCCGGGCGAGATAAAATCGCTCCTTTATGTCTGTCGCCGGCTGCCAGCCGGCGTTTTTTCAGCGTGCAAAAGATCCTGATCGTGCGCGTGTCGTCGCTGGGCGACGTCGTGCACAACATGCCGGTGATCGCCGATATCCGGCGCCGCCACCCCGATGCGCAGATCGACTGGCTCGTCGAGGAAAGCTTCGTCGACCTCGTGCGGCTCGTCGACGGCGTGCGCGAGGTGCTGCCGTTCTCGCTGCGCCGCTGGCGCAAGAAGCCGTTCTCGGGCGCCACGTGGCGCGAGATCCGCGCCTTCCGCCGGCGCCTCGCGGCGGAGCAGTACGACCTCGTGATCGACTGCCAGGGCCTGATCAAGACGGCCTGGGTCGCGAGCTGGGCGCGCGGCCCGCTCGTCGGGCTCGGCAACCGCACCGACGGCGCCGGCTACGAATGGCCCGTGCGCTTCTTCTACCGCAAGCGTGTGCCGATCGCGCCGCGCACGCATGTCGTCGAGCGCTCGCGGCAACTCGTCGCGGCCGCGCTCGGCGATCCGGTGCCGACGCCGGCCGATCCGGTCGACTTCGGCCTCGACACGCGCGCGGCGGCGCTCGCGGTGGCCGCGCTCGGCCTGAACTTGCCGGTGCCGTACGTGGTGTTCGTCCATGCGACGTCGCGCGCCGACAAGCAGTGGCCGGACGCCGCGTGGATCGAGCTCGGCCAGGCGCTCGTGCGGCGCGGCGCGTCGCTCGTGCTGCCGTGGGGCAACGACGCGGAGCGCGCGACGAGCGAGCGGCTCGCGAAGGAGTTCGGCGCGGCGGCGATCGTGCCGCCGAAGCTGTCGCTGCCGGCCGTGGTCGGGCTGATCGACGGCGCGGCCGCGACCGTCGGGGTTGATACAGGTCTGGTTCACATCGCGGCCGCGCTGAAGCGTCCGACGGTCGAACTGTACAATTTCGCGACGGCCTGGCGGACCGGCGGCTACTGGTCGCCGAACGTCGTCAATCTCGGCACGGCGGGGCAACCCCCGTCGATCGCGCAGGTGAAGTCGGCGCTCGCGGGCTTCGGTCTCCTGTAACGCCTGTCAATTACGCGAACCGATCATGAGCGAATCCCAGATCATCGAAGTCCCGTCCGCCGACTGGAGCGGACACAACCTGTCGGCGCCGCGCGAGCAGCTGCTGGCCGCGGTCGAGGAAGGCAAGGTGCTGTATTTCCCGCACCTGCGCTTCGCGATCGAAGGCGGCGAGGAAGCGCTGCTCGATCCGGCGCTCGCCGATCCGAAACGCAAGAACATCAGCCTCGCGCCGAACGGCGGCGCGCTCGCCGGCGTGCTCGGCGACAGCGTCACGCAGTCGGCCGTGCGCGCGCTCGTCGCGCGCTTCCAGCAGCAGGCCGGCACGCTCGTCGACGGCCTGTTCCCCGAATACCGCGGCAAGCTGCGCGTCGCGCCGACGAGCCTGCGGCTGATGCAGGTCGAGACGCGCCAGACGTCGTGGCGCAAGGACGACAGCCGGCTGCACGTCGACGCGTTCCCGTCGCGGCCGAACTACGGCGAGCGCATCCTGCGCGTGTTCACGAACGTGAACCCGGCCGGCGTGCCGCGCGTGTGGCGCGTGGGCGAGCCGTTCGAGGACGTCGCGAAGCGTTTCCTGCCGCGCATCAGGCCGCAGTTCCCCGGTTCCGCGTGGCTGCTGAACCTGCTGCACGTGACGAAGTCGCCGCGCAGCGCGTACGACCACCTGATGCTGAACCTGCACGACGGCATGAAGGCCGATCTCGACTACCAGAAGACGTGCCCGCAGCAGACGATGCCGTTCCCGCCGGGCAGCGTGTGGATATGTTTCTCGGATCAGACTTCGCACGCTGTGATGTCCGGCCAGTTCATGCTCGAGCAGACCTTCTTCCTGCCGGTCGACGCGATGGTCCGCCGCGAATGTGCGCCGCTCGGCATTCTCGAGCGCCTGACGGGCAGGGCGCTGGTTTGAGCGCGCACCTGCTTCGGAGCAATACGAGGGCCGCCGCATGCTGAGGGCGATCTATCGCGCGCTGTGGTGGCTCGTCGCACCCGCTGCGGTCATCCGGCTTTATGTGCGCTCGCGCAAGGAGCGCGGCTATCGCGAGCACATCGGCGAACGTTTCGGCCGCGTGGCGGGCCGCTCGCGCGACGACCGTGCGCCGCTGATCTGGGTGCATGCGGTATCGGTCGGCGAAACGCGCGCCGCGCAGCCGCTGATCGATGCGCTGATGCACGCGCGCCCCGATGCGCGCATTCTGCTCACGCACATGACGCCGAGCGGCCGCGCGACCGGCGAACAGATCTTCGGCGATCGCGTGCTGCGCTGCTACCTGCCGTACGACATGCCGGGCCTGGTGCGGCGCTTCCTGCACGCATGGCGGCCGACGCTCGGCCTCGTGATGGAAACCGAGGTGTGGCCGACGCTGATCGACGAGTGCCGCCGCGCGGACGTGCCGCTCGTGCTGACCAATGCGCGGATGTCGGCGCGTTCGTTCCGGCGCGCGGCGAAGTTCGGCGCGGCGACGCGCGACGTGTTCGGCGGCTTCTCGCGCGTGCTCGCGCAGAGCCCGGCCGATGCGGAGCGGCTGACGTCGCTCGGTGCGCGCAACGTGACCGTGCTCGGCAACCTGAAGTTCGACATGGCGACGCCGCCGGAACTCGCGGCGCGCGGCCATGCGTGGCGCGATGCGATAGGCGCGCGGCCCGTGTGGGTTGCCGCCAGCACGCGCGAGAACGAGGAGGCGCTGGTGCTGCAGGCGTTCGCCGCGATGCGCACGCCCGGCGCGCTGCTGGTGCTCGTGCCGCGCCACCCGCAGCGTTTCGCCGAGGTCGAGGCGCTCGTCGAGCGCGGCGGGCTCAAGTGCGTGCGACGCTCGGCATGGGCGGCCGACACGGCCGCGCTCGCGGCCGGCCACCCGGCTGCCGAACCGCTGCCGGGCGACGTGACGGTGCTGCTCGGCGATTCGATGGGCGAGCTCGGCGCGTACTACGCGGCCGCCGACGTCGCGTTCATCGGCGGCAGCCTGCTGCCGCTCGGCGGACAGAACCTGATCGAGGCGTGCGCGGTCGGCGTGCCGGTGCTGATCGGCCCGCACGTGTTCAACTTCACGCAGGCGACCGCCGATGCGGTCGCGGCCGGCGCGGCGATGCAGGTCGAGGATCCGCTCGATCTCGCGCACGTGCTCGACGCGCTGTTCGCCGACAAGGCGCGGCGCATCGCGATGGGCGCGGCCGGCGCCGCCTTCGCGTCGCGTCACCGCGGCGCGACCGCGCGCACGGTCGACGTGCTCGCGGCACTGCTGCCGCCCGCCGAACGCGGCGAGCGTGAGCAGCAGGACGCTTCCGACGAATAGGCGAGGGCGGCGCGATGCCGCCCCGGGCATGCGTGGCGGCGTCGTGTGCCGCCGCCGCGCTGCTCAGACCGTCAGCAAGCCCTTCTTCTCGATGAACGCGATCACGTCCGCGACGCCGTCGAGCGCCTTCAGGTTCGTCATCACGTAAGGCCGCTCGCCGCGCATCTTCTTCGTGTCGGACGCCATCACGTCGAGGTTCGCGCCGACCAGCGGCGCGAGATCGGTCTTGTTGATCACGAGCAGGTCGGACTTCGTGATGCCGGGGCCGCCCTTGCGCGGAATCTTCTCGCCGCCCGCGACGTCGATCACGTAGATCGTCAGGTCCGACAGCTCGGGGCTGAACGTCGCCGCGAGATTGTCGCCGCCCGATTCGATGAACACGATGTCGGCGTCGGGAAAGCGCGACAGCATCCGGTCGACGGCCTCGAGGTTGATCGACGCATCCTCGCGGATCGCCGTGTGCGGGCAGCCGCCCGTCTCGACACCCATGATGCGTTCCTCGGGCAGCGCGCCCGCAACGGTCAGCAGCCGCTGGTCTTCCTTCGTATAGATGTCGTTGGTGATCGCGACGAGGTCGTAGCGGTCGCGCATCGCCTTGCACAGCATTTCGAGTAGCGTGGTCTTGCCGGAGCCGACGGGGCCGCCGATGCCGACGCGCAGCGGCGGCAGTTTCTTCGTACGGCGGGCGGAGGAGGGAGCAGGTGCGTTCATGGCGGGTAGCGTCGTGTTCAGGAGCGGAACAACCGCGAGTACTGGGTTTCGTGCCGCGCGGACAGGATGCCGAGCTGCGGCGCGAACGTGTTGACGGCGTCGGGCGGCGTCGCGAGCGCGCGGCGCACGGCCGCGTCGATCGCGCCGCGCAGCGCGACGATGATGCGTTGCCCGGCGAGCTGGCCGAGCGGCACGGCCTTCAGCGCGGCGGACGTCTGGTTCTCGACCCAGCCGAATGCGTATGCGGCGAGCGTCGCGTCGGCGCCGGCATCGTGCGCGGCGGCCGCGTATGCGAATGCGGTCGGCAGCGCGATAGGCGACATCGATGCGAGCGTCGCGCGTCGTGCGGTATCGCCCCATTCAAGCGATGCGCAGAGCTGCGCGAGCGACCAGCCCATCTGTTCGGTTTCGCGACGCAGTTCCGCCGATTCGCGGCTCGCGATGAACCATGCGTTTTCGGCGGCGAGCGCGTTCGCGTCATGCGCATGCCAACGCGCGAGCTGGTGTGCGAGGAACGGCAGCTCGCCGTGCGCGAGCACGTCGGTCAGGCCGCTCGCGATCCAGTCGCGCGCGGAATCGGCGTCGTGGATCAGGTTCGCGTCGAGCGCGGCCTCGAGGCCCTGCGAATAGCTGTACGCGCCGATCGGCAGCGCCGGCGACGCGAGGTGCAGCAGCGCGACGAGTTCAGTGGTGGTCATGGTCATGGCCGTGGCCGTGCGTGCATCCGGGACCATGTTGATGATCGTGATCGTGATCGTGATCGTGATCGTGCGAATGCCCGTGGTGTTCGCCGAATACCTGCTGCGCGAGCGCATAGTCCTCGGCGAACGTCGCGTCGTGCCCGTGCTTGTGGCCGCCGCCGTATGCGCCGGCTTCCGGCTGGAACGGCGCGCTCGACGTTTCGACCTGCGTGCCGAGCCGGCGCAGCATGTCCGCGAGCACCGGATCGGCTTCGAGCTTCAGGTAGCCGTCGCCGATCTCGACCGGCGTGTGGCGGTTGCCGAGGTGGTACGCGGCGCGCATCAGCGTGAGCGGATCGGCCGCACGCACGAGCAGTACGGCTTCGGATGCCGCGGCGACGCGCACGAGCGCGCCGTCGTCGGCGACGAGCACGTCGCCGTCCCGCAGCACGGTGCCGCGCGGCAGCAGCACCGCGACGTCCTCGCCGGTGTCGAGCGTCGCCGCGAGGCGGCTCTTGCAGCGGGCGTCATACGCGAGCGTGAGCGTCGGTGCGCGCGCGACGAGCGACGCGGCGAGTTTCACGTTCGGGGCAATGCGTTTGTCGAGGGTGCGCATAAAACGAAAACCGGAAATCAGAACAGGAAATAGCGCTGCGCCATCGGCAGCACCGTCGCCGGCTCGCAGGTGAGCAACTGGCCGTCGGCGATCACGTCGTAGGTTTCGGGATCGACGCTGATCGACGGGCGCCATGCGTTGTGGATCATGTTGGCCTTCGTCACGTTGCGGCAGTTGCGCACGGGCACGATCCGTTTTGCAAGGCCGTAGCGCTCCGCGATGCCCGCATCGGCCGCCATCTGCGACACGAAGGTCAGCGACGTGCGCGCGAGCGCGCCGCCGCGCGTCGCGAACATCTCGCGATAGTGGACGGGCTGCGGCGTCGGGATCGACGCGTTCGGGTCGCCCATCTGCGCGACCGCGATCATCCCGCCTTTCAGGATCATCGACGGCTTGATCCCGAAGAACGCGGGCTCCCACAGCACGAGGTCGGCCCACTTGCCGGGTTCGATCGAACCGACTTCGTGCGCGATCCCGTGCGTGATCGCCGGGTTGATCGTGTACTTCGCGACGTAGCGCTTCGCGCGGAAGTTGTCGTTGCGCGCGCCGTCCTCGGGCAGCGCGCCGCGCTGCACCTTCATCTTATGCGCGGTCTGCCACGTGCGGATGATCACTTCGCCGACGCGGCCCATCGCCTGCGAATCGGACGACAGCATCGACAGCGCGCCGAGATCGTGCAGGATGTCCTCGGCCGCGATCGTCTCGCGGCGAATCCGCGATTCGGCGAACGCGAGATCCTCGGCGATCGACGGATCGAGGTGATGGCACACCATCAGCATGTCGAGATGCTCGTCGAGCGTGTTGATCGTGTACGGGCGCGTCGGGTTGGTCGACGACGGCAGCACGTTCGCCTCGCCGCACACCTTCAGGATGTCGGGTGCGTGGCCGCCGCCCGCGCCTTCGGTGTGGTACGTGTGGATCGTGCGGCCCTTGAACGCGGCGACCGTCGATTCGACGAAACCGGCTTCGTTCAGCGTGTCGGTGTGGATCGCGACCTGCGTGTCGGTGTCGTCGGCGACCGACAGGCAGTTGTCGATCGCGGCGGGCGTCGTGCCCCAGTCCTCGTGCAGCTTCAGCCCGATCGCGCCGGCCGCGATCTGCTCGACGAGCGGCTGCGGCAGGCTCGCGTTGCCCTTGCCGAGAAAGCCGAGGTTGATCGGCCAGCCGTCGGCGGCCTGCAGCATCCGCTCCATGTGCCACGGGCCCGGCGTGCAGGTCGTCGCGTTGGTGCCGGTGGCCGGCCCCGTGCCGCCGCCGAGCATCGTCGTGACGCCCGATGCGAGCGCCTCGTCGATCTGCTGCGGGCTGATGAAGTGGATGTGCGTGTCGATGCCGCCCGCGGTCACGATCAGCCCTTCGCCGGCGATCACTTCGGTCGCGGCGCCGATCGCGATCGTCACGCCCGGCTGGATGTCGGGATTGCCGGCCTTGCCGATCGCGGCGATGCGGCCGTGCTTGATCGCGATGTCGGCCTTCACGATGCCCCAGTGATCGAGGATCACCGCGTTCGTGATGACCGTGTCGGGCACGTCGGCGGCCACGCGCTGCGACTGGCCCATCCCGTCGCGGATCACTTTCCCGCCGCCGAACTTCACTTCCTCGCCGTAGGTCGTGAAGTCGCGTTCGATCTCGATCAGCAGTTCGGTATCGGCGAGCCGGACGCGGTCGCCCGTCGTCGGCCCGAACATTTCCGCGTACGCGCGGCGGCTCAAGCGTAGTGTCATGTCGTGCTGTTCCTGAAGAGACGGGCGTGAGGCGTCGCTCAGAGCGGCCCCATCACCTTGCCCTGAAAACCGTAGACGGCGCGATCGCCCGCGAGCGCGACGAGCTCGACCGTGCGCGTCTGGCCCGGCTCGAAGCGCACGGCCGTGCCCGCCGCGATGTTGAGCCGGAAGCCGCGCGCGGCTGCGCGGTCGAACGACAGTGCGTCGTTGACTTCGAAGAAGTGGTAGTGCGAGCCGACCTGCACCGGGCGGTCGCCGGTGTTCGCGACGACGAGCGTCAGCGTTTCGCGGCCCGCGTTCAGTTCGTGCTCGCCGTCGTCGGTGAGGATTTCGCCGGGGATCATGCGTTGCCTCACGGAATCGGATGATGAACGGTCACGAGCTTCGTGCCGTCGGGGAAGGTCGCCTCGACCTGGATGTCGGGAATCATTTCGGGCACGCCATCCATCACGTCGTCGCGCGTGAGCAGCGTCGTGCCGTAGTGCATCACCTCGGCAACCGTCTTGCCGTCGCGCGCGGCTTCCATCAGCGCGGCGGTGATGAAGGCGACCGCCTCCGGATAGTTGAGCTTCAGACCGCGCGCGCGACGGCGTTCGGCCAACAGCGCCGCCGTGAAGATCAGCAGCTTGTCCTTTTCTCGGGGAGTCAGTTTCATGAAGGCAAACGTTCAGGAAAACGTAATTTTTATCGGTACGCGCGCAACCGGGCGGACGTGCGGGTCATCGTAGCACCGCGCCGTTTTGCGCGCGCCGTGTATCGGTTATGTAAGCAGCAAGGCGCGTGCCATGTGCATGGAACGCAGCGCGATGCGCGTTCGTGGTGCGTGGTGCATGGGTAGCGTGCAGCGCCTGATGCGGGGATGCGCCGAAACGGTGCGTGGCGCGAGCGCGCTCAGGTTTGCCAGAGACGCAGCGGCCGTGCGTCGACGCCGTGCACGATCGGCCGCAACTGCAGCCAGCAATCGGTGAAGTGGCGCTGCAGCGCTTCCATCGACGTCGACAGCGCGCGCACGAGCACGACGCCGGGCGTTACGCAGGTTGCGCCCGCGCGCAGCGTATCGTCGAACGGCATCCGCGCGGCGAGCGATTCGGCCAGTGCGGCGTCGCACGCGGCGCCGGCGGCCCACAGCGTGCCGTAGGCGGGAAAACCTGCGAGGCCCTGTAGCGCGCCGCGCAGCGGATCGCGCGCGTCGAGCAGCGCGCGCTCGGTCCACAGTGGCCGGCCGTCGGCACCGACGAGCGCGGAGGTCGACGCGATGCGGCCTGCCGACCAGGTTTCGCCGGCTGCCTGCCGGCCGAGCTGCGTCGCGTCCCAGCCGATCGCGGTCGCGCCCGCGCCGAGCGTCACCGTGAAATCGAGCGACGCGTACGCTGCGTCGAAGAACAGGTTGTTCTGCGGCAGCCAGTCGAGCTTCGCGTTCTCGCCGACGGTAATGCCGATGCGCTGCGTCGCGTCGAGGCCGTTCGACTTGTACCACTTGGTCGCGCCGGGCGTCGTCAGCACCGCGTGCGTGCCGGCGCCGAGCGCGATGTCGATGTCGAGCCGGTCGCCGCCCGCGACGCCGCCAGGCGGGTGGACGATCACCGCATGGCAGATCGCGTCGCCTTCCGGGTACAGCGGCCGCTGCACGCGCAGCGGGCCGTCGTGCAGCCGGTGCGCGAGCGTCGTGCGCGCGCCGTGCCGCTCGAAGCCGAGTTTGAGGCGGCCGCGCCACGACTTGGCGACGGCGGGGCGGGACAGCGGGGCGTGGGAATCGGGGGCGGACATCGGCGGCGAACGGGACACGACGGAAACGGGCACGAAGAACGTGGATGCTACCGGAACAATAATGCAGATGCCGCGTTCGTTGAAAGCGCCGCGTGCGCCCGTGCCGCGCGTCACACCGCGATCAGCTCGCGCACGCCGTTCGTTTCCATGTCGCGCGCGTCGCCGCCCGCGACGATCTCGCCGCGGCTCATCACCCAGTAGCGATCCGCGATCGAGCGCGCGAAATCGTAATACTGTTCGACGAGCAGCACCGTCATGTTCGATTCGTCGACGAGCTGGCGCAGCGTGCGGCCGATGTCCTGGATGATCGACGGCTGGATGCCCTCGGTCGGCTCGTCGAGGATCAGCAACTGCGGCTCGCTCATCAGCGCGCGGCCGATCGCGAGCTGCTGCTGCTGGCCGCCCGACAGATCGCCGCCGCGCCGCGCGCGCATGTCCTTCAGCACCGGGAACAGGTCGTAGATGCGGTCGGGCACTTTCGACGGCGCCTTGCGGCTCGCCGCGCCGACGAGCAGGTTTTCCTCGACGGTCAGCCGCGGAAAGATGTCGCGGCCCTGCGGCACGTACGCGAGCCCGGCCGCGACGCGCGCATACGGCGGCAGCGCGCCGAGCGCCGTGCCGCGCCACGACACGGTGCCGCTTTTCGCGGCGACCACGCCCATCAGGCAGCGCAGCAGCGTGCTCTTGCCGACGCCGTTGCGGCCGAGCAGCACGGTGAGCTTGCCGTCGTCGGCGGCGAGGTTCACGTTGCGCAGGATATGGCTGCCGCCGTAGTACTGGTTCAGTGCTTCGATCTTCAGCATCGTTTCAACGTCCGAGATAAGACTCGATCACCGCGTCGTCGCGCTTGACCTGGTCGAGCGTGCCTTGCGCGAGCACCGCGCCTTCGGCCATCACCGTCACGCGGCCCGTGTCGCCCGCGAGCGCGGCGACGAATTCCATGTCGTGCTCGACGACCATCATCGAGCAGGTGCCGCGCAGCGTGTTCAGCAGCTCGGCGAGTTCCATCGTCTCGTGATCGGTCATCCCGGCCGCCGGCTCGTCGAGCAGCAGTAGCGCGGGGCGCTGCATCAGCAGCATGCCGATCTCGAGCCGCTGCTTCTGCCCGTGCGACAGCTCGCCGGCCGCGCGGTACGCGTGGCTTTCGAGGCCGATCAGCGCGAGCGTCTCCTCGATCTTCGCCTGTGCCGTGCGGTCGAGCCGTGCGCGCAGCGATGCGAGCCAGCCCTTGTCGGTCTGCATCGCGAGTTCGAGGTTTTCCCATACCGGATGCTGTTCGAACACGGTGGGTTTCTGGAACTTGCGGCCGATGCCGGTGCGCGCGATCTCGGGCTCGCTCATCCGCGCGAGGTCGAGCGTCTGGCCGAGAAACACCTTGCCGGCGTCGGGGCGCGTCTTGCCGGTGATCACGTCCATCATCGTCGTCTTGCCGGCGCCGTTCGGGCCGATCACGCAGCGCAGCTCGCCCGCGTCGATCGCGAGCGACAGCTTCTTCAGCGCGCGGAAGCCGTCGAAGCTCACCTCGATATCCTCGAGGTAGAGGATCGTGCCGTGCGACGTGTCGATGCCGGGCGGCACGACGCGGCCCATCGAAGCGGTGCCGCTGACGGCCAGCAGCTCGTCTTCCGGCGGCGGCGTGAATTGATAGAGGGCTGTTCCGTTCATGCACGTTTCCCCTTCGCGAGCACGGTTTCGACGAGGCCCATGATCCCGCGCGGCAGCAGTAGCGGCACGAGCACGAAGATCAGGCCGAGGAAGAACAGCCAGTATTCGGCGAAGTACGCGGTAAAGAAACTCTTCGCGCCGTTCACCGCGAACGCGCCGACGATCGGCCCGATCAGCGTGCCGCGCCCGCCCACCGCGACCCAGATCGCCATTTCGATCGAGTTGCCGGGCGACATCTCGCCGGGATTGATGATGCCGACCTGCGGCACGTACAGCGCGCCCGCGATGCCGCACAGCACGGCCGACACGGTCCACACGAACAGCTTGTACGCGAGCGGGCTGTAGCCGAGGAACATCAGCCGCGTCTCGCCGTCGCGCACCGCGGTGACGACGCGCCCGAGCTTGCTCGTGACGATCGCGCGCGCGGCGATGAACGCGAGCACCAGCGTCGCGAACGTCAGCAGCAACAGCACCGTGCGCGTGCCGGGCGACGTGATCGCGAAACCCGCGATGCGCTTGAAGTCGGTGAAGCCGTTGTTGCCGCCGAAGCCCGTCTCGTTGCGATAGAACAGCAGCATCGCGGCGAACGTCAGCGCCTGCGTGATGATCGACAGGTACACGCCTTTCACGCGCGAGCGGAACGTGAAGAAGCCGAACACCCACGCGAGCACGGCCGGCACGAGCACGACGAGCGCGAGCGCCCACGCGAGATGCTGCGTGCCGCTCCAGTACCACGGCAACTGGTGCCAGTCGAGGAACACCATGAAGTCGGGCAGGTCGCTGCCATACTTGCCGTCGCGGCCGATCTCGCGCATCAGGTACATGCCGATCGCATAGCCGCCGAGCGCGAAGAACAGCCCGTGGCCGAGGCTAAGAATCCCGCAGTAGCCCCATACGAGATCGAGCGCGAGCGCGGCGATCGCGTAGCACATCAGCTTGCCGGCGAGCGTCATCGCGTAAGCGGACAGATGGAACGCGCTCGCTTCGGGCGCGACGAGCGCGGCGAGCGGCACGCCGATGCCGATCGCGATGCACAGCGCGACGAGCGCGAGCCATGCGCGGCGCGACAGCAGCGCAGGGCGCGGCGGCAGGCCGAGCGCGAAGCCGTCTGCCGCGCGTGCGGCGGCAGCGGGCTTCGGTGCGTCGGCGACCGGCTTCGACATCGAATCGGTAATGAAAGTCACGTCAAGCCTCCGCGCTGCGGCCCTTCGGGGCGAACATGCCCTGAGGACGTTTCTGGATGAACAGCACGATCATCACGAGCACCGCGATCTTCGCGAGCACGGCGCCCCAGAACGGCTCGATCGCCTTGCTCGCGAGGCCGAGCCCGAAGCCGCCGAGCACGGTGCCGGCGATCTGCCCGACGCCGCCGAGCACGACCGCCATGAACGAATCGATGATGTAGTTCTGGCCGAGATCGGGGCCCACGTTGCCGATCTGCGACAGCGCGCAGCCGCCGAGGCCGGCGATGCCCGCGCCGAACGCGAACGCATACGCGTCGACGCGCGCGGTCTTCACGCCGACGCACGCGGCCATCCGGCGGTTCTGCGTGACCGCGCGCACGAACAGGCCGAGCCGCGTCTTCGTCAGCACGGCCCACGCGACGAATACCACCGCAAGCGCGAACGCGAGGATCGCGAGCCGGTTGTACGGCAGGATCAGGTTCTGCATCACGGTCACGCCGCCGCTCATCCACGACGGGTTCACGACCTGCACGTTCTGCGCGCCGAACAGCATGCGCGTCGCCTGGATCAGGATCAGGCTCACGCCGAAGGTCGCGAGCAATGTTTCGAGCGGGCGGCCGTACAAGTGTCGCAGCACGAGCCGTTCGAGCACGATGCCGACGAGCGCGGCCGTCGCGAACGACGCGGGCACCGCGACGAGCGGATACCAGTCGAACGCGGCCGGGGCATAGCGCTGGATCAGTGTCTGCACGACATAGGTTGCGTACGCACCGATCATCAGGAATTCGCCGTGCGCCATGTTGATCACGCCGATCAGCCCGTACGTGATCGCGAGGCCGAGCGCGGCGAGCAGCAGCACGCTGCCGAGCGACAGGCCCGCGAACAGCGTGCCGACGATCTCGCCGCGGCGCTGCAGCGAGTGCAATGCGTCGAGCCCCTGCTGTGCGGCATCGCGCACGCGCGCGTCGGGCTCCGCGTAGCTGCCGTCGGCGTTCTTCGCGACGAGCGGGCGCAGTTGTTCGATCATGTCGAGGTCGTGGCGAGCGGCCACCACCTGCACGGCTTCGAGGCGTTTCGCAGGATCGGCATCGTGCAGCGCGGCGATCGCCCACAGTGCATCGAGGCGGCGCTTCAGCGCGGGATCGGTTTCCTTTGCGCGCGCGCGGTCGATCATCGGCTTGAGTGCCGGGTCGGGCGACTTCAGCAGCGCATCGATCGCGTCGCGTCGCGCGGCGACGTCGGGCGATGCAAGCGCGAGGCCCGACAGTGCGCCCGCGATCTTCGTGCGCAGCAGGTTGTTCAGCATCACGGGCTGCGCGTCGCCGGCCGGCGTCGCGGCCTGCGTGAGCGCGTCGTGCGCCGTGTCGCCGGCCTGGATCAGCAGGCGGCCGTCGCCGGTCGCGAGCGCGTCGCCGGTCGACAGCGCGTTGAGCACGGCAACGGCGCGCGGATCGGCATCGGCGGCGAGCCGATCGATCGCGGCCGTCTTCGCGTCGAAGTCGTCGCCGGCGAGCGCGGCGGTATCGGCGGCCGTCAGCGCGAACGCGGCGCGCGGCAGTGCACCCGCGAGGGCGGCGCACGCGACGATCGCGACGGCAGCTCGGCGAAAGCGGATAGGCATCGGGAAATCCTGTCGGGCGTGGGGAAGCGGATTCATGCGGCGATGCGCCGGCGCGTGCGGTTCGTCACCGCAAGCGCGGCCGGCGCATCCGCACCGGCATGCGAGCGGCACGTCACGCCGGTGCGCGACGCGCCGCACCGCGTCAGGCCAGCGCCGCGCGCTGCCTGCGCAGGAACGCGGGGATCGACGAGACGATGTCCGGCTTGCCCTGGTTGCCTGCGATGAACGGGCTCCACGGCTGCGCGCGCACCGCGGTCTTCGTCTTCCATACGACGTTGAATTGCCCGTCGCCGCGGATCTCGCCGATCATCACCGGCTTGTGCAGGTGATGGTTGCCGTCCATCGCGAGCGTGAAGCCCGACGGCGCGGCGACGGTCTGGCCGATCATCGCGACGCGCACCTTGTCGACGTCGGTGCTCTTCGCCTTCTCGACGGCCTGCTTCCACATGTGGATGCCCACGTAGGTCGCTTCCATCGGGTCGTTGGTCACGCGCTTCGCGCCGCCCGGCAGGTTGTTCGCTTTCACCCATGCGGCGAACTGGTCCTTGAATTTCGTGTTGGTCGGGTTCTTCACCGACATGAAGTAGTTCCACGCGGCGAGATGGCCGACGAGCGGCTTCGTGTCGATCCCGCGCAGTTCCTCCTCACCGACCGAGAACGCGACGACCGGCACGTCGGTTGCCTTGATGCCCTGGTTGCCGAGCTCCTTGTAGAACGGCACGTTCGAGTCACCGTTGATCGTCGAGATCACGGTCGTCTTGCCGCCCTGCGAGAAGGTCTTGATGTTCGCGACGATGGTCTGGTAATCGCTGTGGCCGAACGGCGTGTAGACCTCCTGAATATCGGCGTCCTTCACGCCCTTCGATTTCAGGAACGCGCGCAAGATCTTGTTGGTCGTGCGCGGATACACGTAGTCGGTGCCGAGCAGGAAGAAGCGCTTCGCGCCGCCGCCTTCCGCGCTCATCAGGTACTCGACGGCCGGAATCGCCTGCTGGTTCGGCGCGGCGCCCGTGTAGAACACGTTGCGCGACATTTCCTCGCCTTCGTACTGCACCGGGTAGTAGAGCAGCCCGTTCAGTTCCTCGAACACCGGCAGCACGGACTTGCGCGACACCGAGGTCCAGCAGCCGAACACGCACGCGACCTTGTCCTGCGTGAGTAACTGCCGCGCCTTCTCGGCGAACAGCGGCCAGTTCGACGCGGGATCGACCACCACGGGCTCGAGCTTGCGACCCATCACGCCGCCGCTCTTGTTGATGTCGGCGATCGTCATCAGCGCGGTGTCCTTCAGCGACGTCTCCGAGATCGCCATCGTGCCCGACAGCGAGTGCAGGATGCCGACCTTGATCGGGCCGGTGCCCGCATCGGCCGCATGCGCGAACGGGCTCTTGCCCGCCAGCGCGAGCGCGCCGGCCATCGAACCGAACTTCAACAGACTGCGACGTTTCATCGGGTTCCCCTTGACGTGTTGGATATGCGTGCGCCGTGGCGGCGCCTGCCATCGGATAACGCAAGGCATGTGCCAGTCCGCATGCATGCACGCCGGACGTGCCGGTGTGGGCGAACGCGCGATGCGCGTGACGCTTCGTGCGGCATCAATGGTCCGTTGCGGTGCAGATTCGCGGGCGCAAATGGTGCACGGACGCGCTTCACCGTTCCGGTGCCTGCACGCGCTGCCGGAACGGCGCGATGGAGCGCTATACGGACGATACGGGTGACATCCCCGCGTTCTCGCCGCCGCTCGTCATCGACGACGCGCAGATTGCCGGGCTGTTCGCGATCGTCGCCGATGCGCTGAAGGAAACGGAGTAGGGCGGGAAAGCGAAACGGGCGCGCAGTGCGCGCCCGTTCGGCGGATCGTGTGGCCGGCGCGGCGCCGGTCACCGTATGGCGGCGCGCGATGCGCCGCCGGAGAGATCAGTAACGCGGCACGGACGGATCGACGTCGCGCGACCACGCGTCGATCCCGCCTTGCAGGTTGTACAGCTTCGTGAAGCCGCGCGATTCGAGGAACATCGCGACCTGCGCGCTGCGCATCCCGTGATGGCACACGCAGACGATTTCCGCTTCGTCGTCGAGTTCTTCGCTGCGCGCGGGAATCTGCTGCATCGGGATCGACACGCTGCCGGCGATCTGCGCGGTCGCGATTTCCCACGGCTCGCGCACGTCGAGCACGACCGGCGCGGGGCGCGCCGTATCGCCGAGCCATTCCGCGAGCATTGCGGGCGTCAGGATCTGCATGGAGGCTCCGCCGCTCAGAACTTGAAGCGCGACGGCTCGATCGCGTTGACGAGGTGGTCGATGTAGGTTTCGAACACGTCGGCGACGCGGTACTGCTTGTCGTCGATGCGCGTGATGATCTGCGCCTTCATCACCGGACGGCCGCCGACGAACGCCGACAGGCGGCCGCCGACCTTCAGCTGTTCGAGCATTTCCTGCGGCACGACGGGCAGGCCGCCCGCGACGCAGATCACGTCGTACGGCGCCTTGCCGGCCCAGCCGCGCGAACCGTCGCCGAGCACGACTTCCGCGTTGGTCACGCCGTCGTTGCGAAGGTTGTCTTCCGCGAACTTCGCGATCGCCGGATCGATCTCGACAGCCGTCACGTGCTGCGCGCGATGCGCGAACAATGCGGCCAGGTAGCCCGAGCCCGCGCCGATCAGCAGCACGTTTTCGTGCTTCTTGACCGTCAGCTCCTGCAGCACGCGCGCTTCGACGCGCGGGAACAGCATCTTGCTGCGGCCGCCGGGCAGCGGCAGTTCGAGATCGGCGAACGCGAGATCGCGGTATTCGGGCTGAACGTAGTTTTCACGCTTGACGATCGACAGCAGGCCCAGGACGTCCAGATCCAGCACGTCCCACGGACGGATCTGCTGTTCGATCATGTTGAAACGCGCGTTTTCGATATTCATGGTGTGGTCACGCAGCCTGGTCGGCCATCAGCGGGGGTAGATAAACCCTGCGATTGTACCAAACAGGGCGGCGGTCAAGCCTTCAGGCAGCCTGCAACAGACCTTTACCCTTTGCTCTTCTTGATCTGCGCCTCGAAAGCGAGGTCGAGCTTGCTCGCCTTGCGCGGCTTTTTGGGGCCGAATTCGTCGACGAACTTGACGAACTCGTCGAGCGGCAGCGGCTCGCAGCGCTTCTCGGCGGTGCCGCCGGAGCGGTCGACGAGATAGAACAGGCCGCCCGCCATCGCGACGGCCGCGAATTGCGGGTTGCCGGAGCGGGTCTTCAGGCGTTCGACCGCGTGGGTCGCTTTGGTGGTGCGCATCGTGCGGGTTCTGGCGGAGCGGAAGCCTCACACTGTAGCAAACCGGGCGGCACGCCCGCGTGCGGCCGCCGGTCTGGCGCCGGCGCTAGACCGTGCGCGAGTAGCGCTGTCGAGACGTCTGGCCGAGATACGCGTCGAACGCCATCGCGATGTTGCGCACGACCATCCGGCCGGCCGGATGGATCGTCAGGCGGTCGCGCGCGACAGTCAGCAGCCCGTCGCGTTCGAACGGGCGCAGCGCGTCGAGCTCGCGCGCGAAATGATCGGCGAAGCGGATGCCGTGCGCGGCCTCGACATGCGAGAACGGCAGTTCGAGGTTGCACATCAGTTGCGTGATCACGTCTCGGCGCAGCCGGTCGTCGGGCGTGAGCCGCACGCCGCGCACGATCGGCAGCCGGCCCGCGTCGAGCGCGGCGCCGTACGCGGGCAGGTCCTTCGCGTTCTGCGCGTACACGTCGCCGACCTTGCCGATCGACGACACGCCGAAACCGACGAGGTCGGTATCCGCGCGCGTGCTGTAGCCCTGGAAATTGCGCTGCAGCGTGCCGTTGCGCTGCGCGCGCACGAGCTCGTCGGACGGCCGCGCGAAGTGGTCCATCCCGATGTACACGTAGCCGGCCGACGTCAGCATGTCGATCGCGAGGCCGAGCAGCGCGATGCGCGTTTCGGGCGGCGGCAGCGTCGCATCGTCGATCTGCCGCTGCATCTTGAACAGGTGCGGCATGTGCGCGTAGCCGAACACCGACAGCCGGTCGGGCGCGAGTTCGATGATCGTCTCGAGCGTGCGCGCGAACACGGCGACCGTCTGGTGCGGCAGCCCGTAGATCAGGTCGACGCTGACCGAATGGAAGCCCGTCGCGCGCGCGGCGGCGAGCAGGTCGGCCGTCATCGCGAGCGGCTGGATGCGGTTGATCGCCTGCTGCACGACCGGATCGAAATCCTGCACGCCGAGGCTCAGCCGGTTGAAGCCGATCGTGCGCAGGTGGACGAGCGTCGCGGGCGTGACCGTGCGCGGGTCGATCTCGATCGAGAACTCGGCGTCGGCGTCCGGCGCGAGCGCGAAGTGCTCGCGGGTGGCCGCCATCAGCTCGGCCGTTTCGTCGTCGGAAAGAAAGGTCGGCGTGCCGCCGCCCCAGTGCAGTTGCGTGACCGGGCGCGACGGATCGAACAGCGCGGCCTGCAGCGCCATCTCGCGCTTGAGCTGGTCGAGATACGGGCGCGCGCGGCGGCGGTTGTTGGTCGCGATCTTGTTGCAGCCGCAGTAGAAGCACGCGGTGTTGCAGAACGGGATGTGGAAATACAGCGACAGCTCGCTCGACGACGCGCCGGGGTCGCGGGCCGCGCGCACGTAGTCGGCCGGGTCGAAATCGTCGCGAAACTGCAGCGCGGTTGGGTACGACGTATAGCGCGGCCCGTTCGCGCCGTATTTCGTGAGCAAATCGGGACGGAACATTATGTCGGCAGAACCGGAGCTCATGATGGTCTCGCGCTTTTCATTTTTCAGATGCTTTCGAGTATATAAACGCGCGATTCGGCTGCATTGCGTAATAACGTCGCAGCCGGCGATGGCACAATGCGGGGTGGGCTGCCGGACACCGCGTCCGGTTGCCGCACCGTTTTTTGTTGTTCGTTCGAGAGAGCCGAGTGTCCGTCGAAATGCCTGTCCGCCCGGCACCCGCCGATGTCCCGCCGCCGCACGCGTGCCGCGAGGGCTGCGGCGCGTGCTGCATCGCGCCGTCGATTTCCAGCCCCATTCCGGGCATGCCCGACGGCAAGCCGGCCGGCGTGCGCTGCGTGCAGCTCGGCGATGACCTGCGCTGCCGGATCTTCGGCCGGCCCGAGCGGCCCGCGTGCTGTTCGGGGCTGCAGCCGTCTGCCGACATGTGCGGCGCATCGCGCAGCGACGCGCTCGCGTGGCTTACGCGCCTCGAGGTCGCGACGCAGCCGGCGCCGCGTGGCGGCATGGGGCGGTAGCGGATTGCCGGCCGCGTTCGACGCGAATACGACGCATGGAACCCGCGGCGCGGGTTGAAGCACTAACTCCGGTCGTTTGCCCGGCATGGGCGCAGCGCCGATAGCCCGATCGCCGCTGCGCCGGATACAGGAGATTGTTCAAGCATGACCGCACCTCGCGCGCCCGGCCGGCGCCGTTTTCTCGCCGCAACCGTCGGCGCCATTGGCGTGTGTGTATCGCTCGCCGCCTGCGCATCGACGTTCCCGTTCATCCCCGATCACTACACGTTCTCGCGCGGCGACGTGCAGAAAGCCGTCGCGCGCAAGTTCCCGTACCAGAAGACGGTCGCGCAGGTCGTCGACGTGTCGCTCGCGAACCCGGCCGTCAACCTGCTGCCCGACCAGAACCGCGTCGCCGTGCAACTCGACGCGAATTTCGCGAGCCCGTTCCTGCGCGCGCCCGTCAGCGGCAAGTTCACCGTGTCGGGCCAGCTCGCGTACGACGCGCCGAGCCGCTCGGTCGTGCTGAAGGCGCCGTCCGTCGACAGCCTCGTGCTCGACGGCGACGCGCAGATGTACGGGCAACAGGTCGGCGCTGCCGCCGGCCTGCTCGCGACGCAGTTGCTGACCAACTATCCGATCTACACGTTCAAGCCCGAACAGCTGCAATTTGCCGGGGTGAACTACGAACCCGGTACAATTACGATTCTTACAAACGGCATACGCGTGGCGATCGTCGAAAAATGACGACGAACCGCGCGGCCGAGCGGGCCGCGCGGCAACCTGGCCCTTCCTTTCGACCATTTCGGAGTTGGGCCACGGATGGACTGGATCCTGATCTGCAAGGCATTGATCCTCGGCGTCGTCGAGGGGCTGACGGAATTCCTGCCGGTGTCGAGCACCGGTCACCTGATCGTCGCGGGCAGCTTCCTGAATTTCAACGATTCGCACGCGAAAACCTTCGACGTCGTGATCCAGTTCGGCGCGATCCTCGCGGTTTGCT
>Ga0207695_10003962_pt1 | contig 20459 bp, 16 predicted proteins | sample KBSC54metaG_FD_184354 | JGI IMG/M metagenome (GOLD analysis project Ga0207695, IMG submission 184354) | Corn rhizosphere microbial communities from Kellogg Biological Station, Michigan, USA - KBS C5-4 metaG (SPAdes) (version 2) | ecosystem: Host-associated > Plants > Roots > Rhizosphere > Soil...
ACGATGGCCCGCGCCGAAATAGTTGCTGGTCGTCAGCGGCTGGAACGCGATCTTGTAGACCTTGCCCGCCTCCATCCACGCCAGCGGCTTGTCGTATCCGTTGCGATACCGCGCCCGCTGAATCGTCTCGTCGAGATTGTAGGCCGTCCCATCCGGCTGCACGTCGATCAACTTCACCGTGAAGTCGGTATCCTTGGCATCCGAGCCGACGTATAGATTGACCTCGATGGGCCCGCTCGCCTCGATGCCATCCTTCAAGGGCTCGGACGTGTACACCAGGATGTCGGGACGCTCTTCCATTTTTCGCTGGTCGAACGCGCCGCCATTCACCGCGTTGCCGGTGCAGCAGACGTTGCCGCCGTAGCTGGGCACGGGATCCATGGGATCGTACGAGAACGAGTCGGGCGCATCGGCGGACGGAGCGGCCGTCGTGAGCGCGCCATCGCCTTTCAGCGTATTGGCCTTCCCGGCGCTGGAAAGATAGAACGTCATCGGCTGTGCGCCCGCCGGAGGCCACGTGTCGGCAGTCTGCCACTTGTTCAGCCCCATCGTGAAGTAGCGCACCTTGGGCATCTTCTCGAGGATGCCGTTGTTCTCGCCCTTCAGAAAATGATCGAACCAGCCGTACGTCAGCTCGTCGTAATTCAGGCGGGCGTCGCCCATATTGCGCTCGCCGACCACCGTGTTCTCGGTGGCACGCTTGTACGAGCAGTGCAGGGTCGGCGCAATCACGGCGTACTGCTGGTTGGCGATATCGGGACTGGCAGTCTTGCGCACGAAGTTGTACGCCGCCAGGTTGGGGCCGACGGACACGTCATACCACGACATGAACCAGAAGCCCGGAATGTTGATCTTCATGCCGTCGTTCCAGAGGCCGCCGCGATACCAGTCGTTGTCGTTGGGCTTGCGCTTGATCATGGCGCCCCCGGTGGAGACCTCCATGCGATCGGCGAAAATGCCGGTGGGGCCCTTCACCTCTTTGATGATGTCCTGCTCGGGCAGGAAGCGCAGCGCCTTCGCCCAATCGACGGGCGGCATCTGCGGGGCGAGGTCGAACAGGCGCGACGCCTTGATCAGGTCCTCCTGCGAAGTGTTGGGCGGGAACATGGGACGCACCTGATTCTGCTCGCCATACAGCCACGCGATAAACAGCATCTGGACGGCGCCGCCGCGATACCAGTTGCCCTGTTCGTAATACGGCGCGACGCGGCCCACTCCCGCGCCGAAGCCCTGCGGGATCATCGTGGTGAAGCCGGGAGTGCCTTGTGCGGCCACGCCGAGCTGCCACTCCGCGGTGGAAGAGCATCCGATGGTGCCGACTTTTCCGTTCGACCACGGGCGCGCGGTCATCCAACTGATAGCGTCGCTGCCGTCCGAGAGAGGCGCGCCGAGAATGTCGTAGTTGCCCTCCGAGAAGAAATGGCCGCGTTCGTTCATTTCGACGTAGATGTAACCGCGCTTCACGGCGTCGAGTTCGGCGCTCATGTCGCGCGGCAGGCCGTTGCGGACATCCCAGAAATTGAAGTTGTACGGAGTGCGCACGAAGATGACGGGATACTTTTTGGAGGTGTCTTTCGGACGATAAATGTCCGCCGCCATGCGCTTGCCGTCGCGCATCGGCACCATCACCTTGCGTTCGATGATGGCGATCTTCTCCAACTCTTCCTCAGTCCCATTCCGTGCCGCGATCATCTGCGGCGTCGGTCCCCCGCGCCCCTGGGCGAAAATCATCGGGGCAGTCAAAAACAGCAGGCAAAGACTTCTTTTCATGCAATCTCCGTATCGAAGGACAACCTAATTGGCCACCGATGAACACCGATCCGGAATTTTGTTTTATCGGTCTTCATCGGTGGCTCATTTTTTTTATTTAAATAGTTGCGGCGCCATGTCGGCGAGGTAGTCGCGCCAGTTGCGCCAGACGTGGCCTTCTTCGGAGGGCACGAACTTATTTTTGATTTCGTGCCGATCCAAAGTCTCATGCAGTTTCTGCGACCCGGCGAACAGGCTGTCGGTCTTGCCGCAGGCGATGTAGAACAATTTGATCTTCTTGTTGGCCGCGGTCGGGTTGGCGAACAGGTCTTTGTAGAGTTCGTCGTAATTCGAATTCCCGCCGCCCGCGCTGAACGCGCCGATGTAGTGGAAGATGTCGGGATGCGTCGGTCCGATCTGCAGCGTCTGGCCGCCTCCCATGGACAGTCCGGCAAGCGCCCGATCGTCAGCCTTCGCGGACACACGATAGAGCTTTTCGACGAACGGAATCACGTCCTGCAGCAGGTCGTTGGCGAAGGCGTTACGATCCTGCTGAGCCCCGGCAGGCGCTGGCGGAACCAGCGTCACTTCAGCCGTCGGACGGCCGTACGGCATCACGATCAGCATGGGCTTGGCCTTTCCGGTGGCGATCAGGTTGTCGACAATCAGATTCGCGCGCCCCACCGTGGTCCAGCCGGTTTCCGTGTCGCCCGACCCGTGCAGCAGGTACAGCACCGGGTAGCTTGCCTTGGCCGCCTCGTATCCCGGCGGCGTGTAGACCCAGATTTCGCGGGTCACGCCCAGGCTCTTCGATTGGTACAGGTTCATGTGCACGGTGCCGTGCGGAACGTTCTGAACGTCCCAGACCTGCGGCGTGTCGGCGGGCACGATGACCATCGACTCCGAGGAACGGTCGCCCTCTTTCACCATGGGATTGTTGGGGTCGATATTGCCGACGCCGTTGATAGAGAACCTGTAGTTATAGATGTTGGGCTTCAGCGGTCCGACCGTCACCGACCAATAGCCGTCGTCGCCTTTAGTCATGTCCTGCGGGCCTTGCACGAGATCGCCGGTCAGTTTGACCGTGGTCGCATCGGGAGCCCGAACCTGGAAGGTCACGGACTTGTCCGGCTGCACAATGTATGACGGTTTGGGCGGCGTGCCTCGGCCGCCGCCGCGGCCTGCGGCAGGTGCGGGAGGCTGGGCAAACACCAGGGAAGATAGCGCCAGCAACGTGGCAAGCAGCGAGATTCTCATGCGTCAAAGTATATTCCATAGCGCTATTCTGGAGGGGGCACGGCATGCCGATCGTCCATCTCTTTCTCGCTTTTTTGTTCCTGCAAACACCCAAGCCTGCCGCCATCGCGGGCCTGGTCGCCAATGCGGCAACGGGGGCGCCGGTCCGTAAAGCCCGCCTGACTCTGCAATTCGCCGATCGCAATTACGCCGCGGTCAGTGATGCCTCCGGACGTTTTGCCGTCGCCGAAGTCGCGCCCGGGACGTACAACGTTCACATCGAGTGCGAGGGATTCCTGGTGATGGCCCAGTCGCTGAAAATTGCCGAGGACCAGCACGTCACCGATCTCGCCTTTCGCCTCACTCCGCTGGGCGTCATCGCAGGCAAGGTGCTCGACGAAAACGGCGAGCCTTTGTCGCAGATCTCCGTCGAAGCGCAAATCGACACGTTCAGCGCGGCCGGGCGCAAGAGATTGCCCGCAGGCATGACCACAACCGACGATCGCGGCGAGTATCGCATTTTCGATCTTCCGCCCAACCGCTACTTCGTCATGGCCACGAACCCGCGGTCATACAGCCTGCTGGGCGGCCGCGTGCATGCGGACGCGGTAGAAATGGCGTACGTGACCACGTGGTTTCCCAACGTGACGGACGGCTCGCAGGCTACGCCACAGGTGCTCGCGGCCGGCGCCGAACTGGACGGCATCGACCTGCACATGCACAAGCAGCGCGTCTTTCACGTACGCGGGAAAGCGCAGCTTCCTCCCGGGCAGCGCGGCGCGGTCAGCGTGGAGTCGTGCGGCGACGGGCCGGGCATTGGCGTCAACGCGGCCATCCTGAGAGACGGCACATTCGACGCGGGCGGGCTGGTCGCGGGGAATTGGTGCCTGATCGTCAATCAGGTGGTGGACAATAGCCACGCGTTTTACGCCAACCAACGAGTTACCATTGCCGACCACGACATGAACAACGTCAACCTGACACTGACGCCGGCGGCGGTGGTTCGCGGCCAGATTCTGGTGGATGGTGCGGCGCCCGCGAAACTGCAGCATATCCCGATCCGGCTCGACCCCATCGAGCAACCCGGCCGCGGCGCGGGTTCCGCTGCGAAAGAAGATGGAAGCTTCGTGGTGGAGAACGTCTCTCCCGGGCAATATCGCCTGATGAACGTAGGTTTATCGAGCATGTATCTCAAGACCATCCGCGTGAACGGCCAGGACGCGGCGAATGGGATCGTTCAGGTGCCGGAGGGAGGCGCGCAACTGACCCTGCTGTTCTCCACCGACTCGGGCGAGGTATCGGGGACGGTCGAGGGCGGCGGCGCGTTCGTGTCTGCCGAAGGGGTTAATTCTGTGACCGGCCTTCCCGTCCTTGGTGGCGTTACCCCAGAGGGCAAGTTTCTGATCCGCAATCTGGCGCCCGGCGATTATAAAATCCTGGCGTGGGACATCCACGATATCGGCCTCTTGCAATACGCCGACTTTCGCAAGCTGTTCGAGAGTCGCGCGGTGCCTGTGACGATCCATTTGAAGGACCATGAGAGCGTGCAGTTGACGGCGGTCAACGCCGCCGAAATCGAAGCCGCCCTGCCGAGGTTGCGATGACGCGCATCGTGGTCGTCTCCTTGTGGGCCGCGGCTCTCCACGCGCAGACCGTGCAGGGCGTCGCGGTGAATTCGGCCACGCACAAACCAGTCGCCGGCGCGACCGTGCAACTCATCGGACCGGCAGACGAGGACGAACACGAGATTTACCGCACGTCCACCGATGCGGCCGGCCGTTTCCATTTCGAACGCGTGGCGCCGGGCCGCTACCACGCCATCGCGGAGGCGCAGGGTTTCACGCGTATGCTGGCGGCTCGCGCTCCGAGTGTAGGTGTGGAAGCTGTCGGCGCGCCGGAGGTATCGATCCCGATGGTCCCGGCCAGCGTGATCTCGGGCCGCATTTCCGACCAGGACGGCGACGCCTTGCGCTATGTCTCTGTCGAGGCGCTGCACTATGTGTACCGCGGGGGCAAAAAGGTGCTCGATAGCGCGGTCAGCGCGCGCACTAACGATCGCGGAGAATATCGCATCTTCGGCCTGCCGCCCGGCCGCTACTACGTCCGCTCGACCTCGCGGGCCCGCGGGAGTACGGCATTCTCGCCCCTATTCTTTCCCGGGGCGCGCGACATTTCTCAGGCCACGCAACTCGAAGCCGCGCCCGGCGCCGAGTTGCGGTCCATCGACATCGTCATGCGTCCCGATTCGCTCCACAGCATCAGTGGGCGGGTCGTGGACGCGCAGACGGGACAGGCCGTCCCCGAGATGTACGTGATTGCCCGGCTCAACGGCGATTCGTACGCCAACGGCGCGGCGCAAATGACGGATTCCTTCACCATCGCCGATCTCCTGCCCGGCAAGTACGTGGTCAGCTCGCAGCAATTCGGCGGCAACGCACCAAAGGCAGGTCGTGTCGCGATCGACCTCGGCAATGCCGACCTGACTGGTATCGTGCTGCCGCTCTCCGCGGGCCTCGAAATCACCGGCACAGTTCGCGGCTTGCCCGCCGGATCCAAAGAGCTCCGCCTGTTCCTGCAGCCGGAGAATCCAGCCTACGACAACTACAGCGAAAACATCATCGAGAAAGGCACGTTCACCTTCCACAACGTGCGGCCCGACATTTACCACCTGCTGTGGAACGTGCCCAAAGGCGTGTACGTGCAGTCGATCAAAATGGGCGACCGCACCCTGCCCAGCGACCGCGTGGACTTGAACGGCACGATCGCGCCGCTCGCGATCCAGTTGGCCAACGACGGCGCGCGCGTGCAAGGCACGGTGCGCAATGTCGCCGGCGAGCCCGTGCCCGGAGCCGTCGTGAGCATGGCAGCCGACCCGTCGTACGATGTCTGGTCGACTACCTGCGACGACACGGGCCACTTCGACATCCGCGACATCGCGCCCGGCGAATACAAGCTGCTGGCGTTCCAGGACGCCCCGCAAGGCGCACCCCAGGATCCCGATTTCCGCAAGCCTTTCGAGAAGAGCGCGATCAAACTGCAGGTCCTCCCGAGCACGCAACAAAAGTTAGATCTGGTCGCCGTGCAGTAGCGCTAGCTTAAACTAGCGAACGGAGCCGCGCGCGTAAGCAAGCGAAAGAGGACCTCCTTGAACTGAAACTACAGCCGAAAACACCGTGATTTATGTTGTTTTCGGCCTGGGCTGCGCGATGAAATTGTTGCTGTGTTTCGCTTGCTTACGCGCGCGGCTCCGTTCCGTGCAAGAGTACAATTTTAAGCAGTCGCAGCGCTATCCTCGCGAAGGACGCGCTTGCGGCGGGGCGAATCGGCCCTCGCGACGCTCCGAGGGAGGATGCACGATCAGCGGGATCACCGCACTGAGCAGCATGATGATCGCGATGATGCGCAGCGCCCCGTTGTAGTTGCCGGTGCTCTCCCGTATATTTGCGATGAGTAGCGGCCCGAGCACGCTGCCGCAGCCCCAGGCCGTCAGAATCAAGCCGTAGATCGAGCCGACATCGCGGGAGCCGAAGTAGTCGGCTGTGAATGCCGGCATGGTGCCGAAGCCTCCGCCGTAGCAGAGCAGAATCACGAAGGCGATCAGGGTGAAGACGCCGAAGTGTGTGACCGACGGCATCGCAAAGAATAGCACCGCCTGCAGCAGGAACATGGCCAGGAACACCCACCGCCGTCCCGCGAAATCCGATAGCCATGCCCAGAGGAATCGACCCGAGCCGTTGGCGATCGAAATGATTCCGACCATTCCGGCAGCCGTGACGGCACTGACGCCCGTGATCTCCTCCGCCATGGGAGCGGCCTGCGAAATGATCGCAATGCCGGCCGTCACGTTCAGGAACAGCAGCGCCCATAGCGCGTACCACTGCCAGGTGCGCAAGGCCTCGCCAAGAGTGTAATTGCGCACCGCGTTCTGCTGCGCGTAGGTAGGCTGCCATCCGGCCGGACGGTAATCCGCTGGCGGATTCACCATGACGGTGGCGGATCCCACCACCAGGATGAAATATGCGATTCCCAGAATGGCGAACGTCTGCAGCACTCCCACACTGGCGATCAGCCGTGTAGCAATCGGTGCGGTGACCAGCGCGCCCGCGCCGAAGCCGGCCACCGCTATCCCGGTGATGAATCCCCTCCTATCGGGGAACCATTTGACCAGCGTGGCGATCGGCACGATATAACCGAGCCCCAGTCCCGCCCCGCCTAGCAGCCCGTACGTTAGATAAAGCACGATGAGTCCGTGATTGGAAAAGCTGGCTAAAAATACACCCAAGCCATAGAGAACACCGGCGGTGATGCCGACGATGCGCGGTCCTTTTACCCGCATCCACAGACCTCCGACGAACGCTGCGACTCCCAGGGTGAAGATCGCGATCGTGAAAGTCAGTGTGACTTGCGAGATACTCCAGCCGAACCCTTTTACCAGGGGCGTGCGGAACACGCTCCAGGCGTAAACAGCGCCCAACGCCAACTGTAGGATAATTCCCGCAATGGCGATGATCCAGCGATTATACATACGATTTGGCATAAGTCCGTCCGTATCCGTAGCTGCACGCGAGGGCGCAACGGCGAAAAACGAACAGGCTTATCGGGACCTAGAATATATACCCGACCGCCATATTGAAATGGTCGCCGCGTTCGGTCGCGAACGGCTGGTTGCGGTAATCGGTAATGAGCCGCCGATACTCCCAGGCGAAGTTCACGTTGGTCGTGAGCTTGTATATCAGGTTCCCCATATACGTCTGATTGCGCCAGCGGCTTCCCACTGCCAGTTGAGTCGCGTTGGGCACTTCGATGCCGTAAGCCAGGTTCACCTGCCATCGTTTCACCGGATTGAACTGGCCCTGCATCCATCCGCCGCGGCTTTCCACGCCGTGGGCGCCAACCCCGCCCACAGCACCGACCGCCTCTCCGCTGGTCACGCTGAAAATGCCCAAGGCGCGTCCTTCGAAAGCTTCCCCGGTAAGCGTAAAGAATCGCGAGAAGGGCAGAGAGTAATCCAGCGCAATGCCCCAGGAATCCACGGGCGCGAATACAGTTACGCCATTCAGCGTGCCAAAGTTTTTGCCGCGCCCGTAATGGCCGCTCAGCCCGATGGTGAAATCGCGATCCGCGTGTCGATCGGTCAATGCCACGCGCGATTCCAGCGATGGCATGCGACCCCGCTCGCCCAGTCCTGGTTGCCGTGATGTCGAGAACGTCGCGGTCGGATAGTCGCCCATGTTCGGGTCGAGCGCGGCGATCTGCCACAAGAGGTGCGTGGATTCGCTGGGCGCGCTCTTGAATTCCGCGCGCACCTGCGGCAGCCGGATCCACGGATTGCCCGAGGCGGAGAATTCCGGGATGGCGAAGTCCGCCAGGCTGGTGGGATTCAGCGGGGCGAAGATGCTCCAGTCCTGTCCGGCCTCGAATGCGGCGTGTTTCCAGTCCAGGCGTCCCAATGCCATGCGGAGGCGAAACAGGTCCATATCCATTCCGTTGCCCAGGGGCGTCTTGCCGCCGAAGAGATCGAATTCGAACTGGCCGGTCAGCTTCGCGCCGGCCACGTTGTCCTGCTGAAAACGAAGCCCGAGGCGCGTCTGGCGAGCCGTCATGCCGAAGTTCTTGTCGCCGCCCGTGGCGTCGGAGCCCTGCTTGGTTGCGAACAATGGCAAATCCTGAATATTGGTAGCCGCCGTGTTGTAGAACGCATTCAGCAGCAGCGTGCCATAGAGGGACACTGCCGAGTGCTCGCGAGTCGTGACCGGCAGCTCAGCGATCTGCGGCGCCGGCGTGGCGGGCTTCGCAGTCGCCACGGTGGGACGGGCCGCGTTAGGCCGGAATCGCGCGACCTCGGTGTCGGTCAGAAGACCTTTTTGTTGCAGGATCGATACCAGCGCGCCAACCCTGTCAGCGGCGGAAGCGGCGGTAACCGCGGCCAGGTCAGCGGCTGAAATTGTGCCCTTCGCCGCAAGAATGCGCGCCAGTTCGACCGCGGAATCGGCGGGAGTATCGGCAGCGTGAACCGCCGCGCCAATGCAGAGGCAAACGATGAGTAATCGCCCAATCATGGGTATCCTTTCACTGATGAAGCGGGTGCTGGTGCTTCGTTTATCGCACGATCCCGATGGGGCCGGTGCAGGTCGAATGTTCGGCTGCACGCACCGGTTGCGCGGTCTTGTTCCCTGGGTAACGGTCGGGTCCTCACCCCGCGCTTGCATGCCTATGGGAAAATAGTACTTACGTGATCGTAATCACTGGAATTTACTATGCATTGGGGCTCGCCGCCGCCGGAGCGATTGTCGCCTGGCTGGCCGGTCCCTGGTTTTCGACACCGCTGTGGCTGCTGGCCGCATTCTGTCTCTATTTCTTCCGCGACCCCGACCGGGAAATTCCGCCGGGACCCGTGGCTGTTTCTCCCGCCGACGGCAAGGTCGTCGCCATCAAACCCGAAGGCCCGCTGAATCGTATCAGCATCTTTCTCAATGTTTTCGATGTCCACGTGAACCGCACGCCCATCGGAGGCACCATCTCCAAAGTGCAATACCAGAAGGGCTGCTTCATGGTGGCGAGCAAGGAAGAGTGCTCGACCGACAACGAGCAGAACGTGGTCACCGTGCAGGGCGACGGCACCACCGTCATCTTCAAACAGATCGCCGGACTGATCGCCCGCCGCATCGTGTTCGACAAGAAAGTCGGCGACAAGGTCTCGACCGGCGAACGCATCGGGCTGATCAAATTCGGCTCGCGCATGGACATCCTCTTCGGACCCGAATGGGAGATCACGGTACGCCCGGGCATGCGCGTGGCCGCCGGATCCAGCATCATTGCCCGTCGTAAGGATCGGTCGTAATCAATGGGACTACGGGAACGGCTCGTGGATCCGCGCTCACCGGATCGCCGTCCGCGTAAGGCCGCTTACGCCCTACCGACGCTGTTTACGGCCGGGAATATTTTCCTCGGCTATATCTCGATCCTGCGCTGTTTTCGGGGCGCCATGCTGACGGCCTCCGGCGCTCCGGGAGCACCCGAGCAGTTCGTCGTGGCGGCCCAGGCGATCGGTGCCGCGGTCTTCCTAGACGGACTCGATGGGCGCATCGCGCGCATGACGAACACCACCAGCGATTTCGGCCGCGAACTGGATTCCCTGGCCGACGTCATCAGCTTCGGCATCGCGCCCGCGTTTCTGGCATGGGCCTGGGGCGTCGATTTCGTGGGCGCCAACCTCGCCCAGGCCTTCCGCGATCACATTCATAACGCGGGAGCATTCCTCTCGTTCCTGTTCCTGATCTGCGGCGCGGCGCGCCTTGCGCGCTTCAACATCCAGCACAATCCGATTCCCAAGAATCCCGGCAAGCCCGATCGTAAATACTTCGTCGGGTTGGCCATTCCCGCAGGCGCGTCCGTCATCGCATCCATCGTGTTCGCGTGCAGTGGCGAACCCCTCACGTGGTGGCCTCTTTCGGTCGCGTGGATGGCGCTGCTGGTGCTGCTCGGTTTCCTGATGGTGAGCACGTGGCGGTACTACAGCTTCAAGGGCATCAATCTCAACAAGGCCTATTCGCCGTTGATACTGATCCTGTTCGCCGCGTTTATTTACGGCATCTGGAATTACGCCAAAGTTCTGTTTCTGATTATGGCCCTCAGCTACATGTCGAGCGGCATTTTCATTCGCGTCGGAGGCATTGTCCGCCGCCGCATGCGCCACGGAGAGCACAAAGCCTAAATGAATACCGCCGCATTGATTGGTTCGGAAACGCTGCTGGGCCGCGAGGTCCGCGACATTGTCTCGAGCTCGGAGCCCGGGTTCGACCTGCGCCTGATCGCCGCCGACGAAGAGCAGCCCGGCAAGCTGACCCGCGTTGGGGATGAGCTGGCGACAGTCGTCAGTCTCAACGCCGTGAATCTGGCCGATGCCGGAGCGGTCTTCCTGGCCGGGTCGCCGGAGTTCAATCGCAAAGCCCTGGAGGTCACGCAGTCTCCCGTCATCGACCTGACGTTCGTCACCGAGGATCGGCCCGAAGCGCGGCTGCGCGCCCCATTCGTCGAAGAACTGAATGACGATGAGGTCGCGGCGGAGGACGATTTCCAATTGATAGCGCATCCGGCTGCGATTGCCCTGGCGTTGTTCTTGCGGCGGCTCGAAGCGCAGGATCCGGTCCGCCGCTCGGTCATTCAGATCTTCGCGCCTGCCAGCGAATTCGGACTCCCGGCCGTCGAGGAATTACAGCAGCAGACCGTCAGCCTGCTTTCGTTCAAGCCCATGCCGAAGGCCGTCTTCGACACGCAGCTTGCCTTCAATCTGCTCGCTCAGTACGGCGAAGAAGCCCCGCACAAACTCGAAGAGCTGGAACTGCGGATCGAGCGGCACCTGGCGACTCTGCTGGCGCTCCCCGGCGCGGGCGATGGCGCGCCCATGCCGTCGTTGCGGCTGATTCAGTCGCCGGTCTTTCACGGGTACAGCTTTTCGGCCTGGGTGGAATTCGAGAACAATCCTGGCGTCGATGCACTCGAGAGTACGCTGCCCGCCCCGCACATCGACGTGCGCACGCAGGAGTTCGAACCGCCCACCAACGTCGGCCAGGCGGGGCAGAGCGGCATCACCGTCGGCGCGATTTCGGCCGATCGCAATGAGCCCGAGGCCTGCTGGTTCTGGATCGTGACCGACAACCTCAGACTGGCCGCCGAGAACGCCGTCGCCGTGGCGAAGCAAATGTTATGAGAGGCATTCGCTCCCTGACCGCCGCGGCTTTGATGGTTCTCACCGCGTGCGGCTATCACGTCGCCGGCCATGCCGACCTGATGCCCAAGACCGTGAAGACCATCGCCATCCAGGCCTTCGCCAACCCCACAACCCGCTACCAGATTGCCCGCATGCTGCCCGAAGACGTCGCCCGCGAGTTCATCGCGCGCACCCGCTACAAAATCGTTGCCGACCCGAGCCAGGCTGACGCCGTCCTGACCGGCGTGGTCAATAACTACTCGGCCTACCCCACCGTTACCGACCCGAACAGCGGGCGCGCCACGGGAGTGCAGGTGATCGTGAACCTGCAGGTGACCCTCACCGATCGGGCCACCGGCAAGGTGCTGTTCCAGCGCAACGGATTCGAATTCCGCGACCGCTACACCATTTCCACCGACCCGCAGTCGTACTTCGACGAGAACGGCACGGCCATGGCGCGCGTCAGCAAGGACGCCGCCCGCACCATCGTGACCGGCATCCTGGAGAATTTCTAAATGACTCCAGCGCAACTCCAGGCACGCATCAAGAAGGGGTCGATTCCGCCGGCGGTCCTGCTGCTCGGTCCGGAAGCCTACGAGCGCCGCCGCTTGAAAGACGCGCTGCTGGCCGGGTTCCCGGAAGGCTCCGTCACCTACCACGACCTGACCGAACTGACCCTGGCCGAAATTCTGGACGATGCCCGCGCGCTCTCGCTCTTCGCCTCCGAGCGGCTGATCTGGGTGGTGAACGGCGAGGCGGTGTTGCCGCGCGGCCGCGTCGCTGCCGAAGAGGACTCCGACGGCGAATCGGGCGGATCCTCCGACGCCGCTCCGCTCGCCGCGTATATGAAGGACCCAACCCCCGGCGTCGTGCTCGTCTTCGAAGCCATCCGCTTCGATTTCGAGGGCGAGGACAAGCGCAAGCAGGACCGCGTCCGCAAATTCTACTCGGCCATCCCCGACGTCGTCGAACTGCGCCGCTTCGCCCCGCACGAAGCGCGCCAGGAGGCCGAGGCGCTGGTGCGCGCCGCGGGCTTCCGCATCGATCCCGCCGCCATGGAATTCCTGGTGGAAGCTCTGGGCGGCGACATCTCCCGCATCTCCGTCGAGATCGAAAAACTGGCGCTCTTCGCCGGGAATCGCTCCGTGGGAGTGGACGATATCGCCTCGCTGGTCCCCGACGCCCGCGCCACGAATGTCTTCGCTTTGGTGAATGCGCTGGGTCGCCGCGATCGCGCCAAGGCGCTGGAGATTCTCGACACCCTGACCCGCGAGGGCGAGTATCTGCCGCTGGCTCTAGCCTTTCTCTCTACGCAGTTCCGCATGGCGCTGGTGGCGCGCGAGGCCGGCCTGAAGAGTTCGAGTCAGGTGCAGGCCCACTTCACGAAAATGGGTGTTCCGATGTGGGGATCGCGCGCCGATCAAGTCTATGCGACGGTGGCCAAATTCGGCAAGCCGCAACTCGAACGCGCCATGAAAGTGATTTACGAGGCGGACAAGGGGCTCCGTGACGCGCGGCCGGACGACCGCATCGTCATGGAGCAATTCATTCTTCAGTTGGTAGGGAACTAAGCCTGGAGCGCTTTGACCCGAAGATGCAGCTTGCTCTTATAGCGAGCAGCGGCGTTCTTCTTGATCGTTCCGCGCTTGGCGGCCCGATCAATCAATGAGAACGTCTTCGGCAGCAAATCGTTGGCGCCTTTGGCGTCCTTGCCCGTGATCGCACGGCGCATCGCACGGATTCCGTGGCGCAACTCGCTCTTGTTCTTGCGATTCACTTCCGTGCGGCGTTCTGTCTGGCGCACCCGCTTGAGTGCCGAATAAGTATTGGCCATCTTTGCTAAATCTAATCCTTACAGAGTCTTTGAGTCTTTAGAATACCGCAAGCGGCAGCCCCCCGGCAACTCAGCCTGCAAGAAGAGCCAAGCGCGAAGTTCGCGAACTCAGAGCGCCTCCCATTCTTCCCGATCGACCGGCTTGGCGAAGGATGCGCAATAGCATTCAGGCTACTTCACGGATCTCGATGCGATTGCCGTCGATGTCTGGAATGGGGGAATGATCCGCGACGCTCAAAAGCAGCCATCCTTCGAGCACGCTCTCCAGCTCTTCCCGGCAGGCTTCCAGTGTCTCCGCATTCGCCCAAATGCCAGGGATTGGAGGGATCTCCCCGAAAAACGAGCCATCGTCCTCAACGATTTCGTATCGCGCCCGGCGCATGGCGGCGCGGATGTACGACGTGAGCCTAGCCCGATTATCTCACGCGGTTCCGATGGTATCCTCTGTCTAAGGGTAAAGGATGCGTCTGCGGAAGGTCTTCGGGCGGGTGGCTTGCGGGCTCGTATTCCTCGGGGCGGTGTTTGCCTTCCAGCGTCCGTTCCGCCAAATGCCGGGGGTCGAATACAATCTCGGCGACATCCCCCTCCCTCCCGACTATCAGGAAAAGACAGAGTTCGCCTTCGCCCGCCTGATGTTTCCTCCCGGCCCCCTCAACGGCTACCAGGGCCGCGACGGTCCCTGGCGCGAGGGCATCTCCGCCTGGAGCCAGGACTTTCCGCGCGCCGATCGCCACTTTTCGCTGGCGGTCCGCCGGCTCACGCGCGTCAATACGCGGTCAGTCGAGCAGCTCGTGAATCTCGACGAAGGAGACGCGTACGATTGGCCATGGCTCTACGCCGTCCAGGTCGGCGAGTGGGGACTGACCGACCAGCAGGGGCAAGCCCTCCGCGAATACTGCCTGCGCGGTGGATTCTTCATGGCCGACGACCTCCACACCAACTCGGAGTGGCAGGAATTCGCCAGCCGTATGCAGAAGGCATTCCCCGACCACCCCATTGTCGACGTGCCGGATACCGACCCCATCTATCACACTGTTTACGACGTCGTCGATAAGGTCCAGATCCCCGGCTGGTCGCACCTCCGCCGTGGCTACAAGGACAGCGTGCCCATCCTCGGCATCTACAATGACGTCAGCGGCAAGGGCGCGCACTGGCGCGGCATCTATGACGACAAGGGCCGCCTCATGGTCGCGGTGTCATACAATTCCGACATCGGCGACGCCTGGGAATGGGCCGACGACCCCCGCTATCCCGCGAATTTCGCCGATCAGGCCATCCGGCTGGGCGTCAATTACATTGTCTACGCAATGAGCCACTAGTGCGCTCCCAGTAGACCTGGCCGCGCTCGAAGCCATCGCGGAACGCCTTGGAATCCCACGAATCCGGGTGCCACCACTTCAGGCAATCCGAAGCTTCCTCCAGCGTCTTGCCGCGGCACTCATGGCGGAGCGCCGCCTGGAAGCCCTCGCGATACGGACCCTGGTCCTGCTCGAAATTATGCCCGAGCGATTCGTAGTGCTCCTGCTCGGCATCGCGCAGCCCGACCCACCAGGATTCGCGCGCGGCGTCCAGACTCTCCGCGCCGGACTGCTCCATGGCGATATCCGCGCTGCGCCGCTCCTTCTCGTCGTTGACGAACGCAATCACGACGGAACGGCCCTGCCGCAGGGCGTCTTCGTAGAAGAACAGCTCGTCGGACGGGATGCCCTCGGTGCTTTGCACATCGCCCTTGCCGCCCAGTTCGGCGCCCGCGATCAGTCCGCCGGCGCCCAGCAGCGCTGCGCCGGCAATCCCTGCCGCGAGCACCGGACCCACGCCAGGAATCAGCGCCGTGGCGCCCACTCCGAGCTCGAACCCGCCCGCGGCCCCCAGTGTGGCGCCCACCACTCCTCCGATGGCGCTGCCCACGCCGGGCTGTTCGGTGGTCGACGTCGGAATGGAATGCACTTCCTCCTCGGTCGCTCCCGGGAATAGAATGTTGACCTGTTCGGGAGTAAATCCCGCACTCCTCAACTCGCCCGCCGCCCTCCGGGCAGCATCACGCGAACGGAATACACCGGCAACAGTATCCATGCACGCATTCCCAGCACGTACTCAGCCAAAAAACTTACTTCTGGTCGGTCGGCGTGCTCAGGGATTTGGTCACTTCGTCCAAATGGTCCTTCATTTTCAACAGCGGAATGCCTTCTTCCATCCATTTGGGCGCCGGTTTGTCCATCAGGTAGTGATCGAAGAACTGGCGCATCCGTACGGTATAGTCCTTCATATTTTCCGGCTTGGCGAGCCCGTGGTTCTCACCTTTATACTCGAGCAGGATCACCGGCTTGCCCATCCGGCGCAGTGTATTGAAGTACTCGATACCCTGCGTTTGATCGACCGCGCCATCCTTGTCGTTGTGCAAAATCATCAACGGCGTGTGGACGTTGGTGGCATGATACACCGGCGAGTTGCGGATGTACGACTCCATGTTTTCCCAGAATCCGCCTTTGAAGCGGCCCTGGCTGTTCTCGAAAATCGCCCCGTTCGAACCGCCCGTGTTCTTGTAGATCAGGCTGTACATGCTGACCATGTCGGTCAACGGCGCGCCCGCCACGGCGGCGTGGAAGACGTCGGTCTGCGTGACGAGAAACGCCGTCTGGTATCCGCCCCACGAGTGGCCCTGGATCCCGACCTTCTGCGCGTCCACGACGCCCGTCGCGATCGCCGCCTTCACGGCCGGCACCACGCAGGCCACTGCCGACACGCCGGGATCGTTCACCTTGTACACGATGTCCGGCTCCAGGACGGCGTAGCCGTTGCTGGTATAGTGCGCGATGTTGAAGCCGTTGTACGCCGGCTGCGGATAATCGTATGCGGCCTGCGATAGCTTCTCGTAAATGTAGACCAGCATCGGATACTTCTTGCCGGGCTCGTAGTTCGCCGGCAGCCACATGGCGGCCTGCAACTTCTCGCCGCGCGTGCTCGTGTAATCGACCAGGCGCACGCCGCTCGACCAGAGGAAGTCCGTCTGCTGCGGATTGGCGTCCGTGATCTTGCGGCCGTTCGCCAGGGTCGCGTCGGTCGCGTAGAAGGCGGGAGACTCCTTGGTGTTCTCGCGCGTGTACAGGTACGTGTCGGCCTTCTTCGCCTTGATCAACTGCGTGAATCCGGCGTCTTCCCACAGCAGCATGCGGATGCCCGGCTTGCCGGGCTCGATCACGCCGATGCCGTTCTTCTTGGTCCACTCGCCGTAGACCGGCACATAGAACGGCGCCGAAATATCGACACCCTTCTCATCCGGATCCAGCCGGAACGGCCGCTTGTAGCGGATCTTGTCCTTCTTGCCGTTGACGGTGAGATTCTCGGCCTTGCCGTCCACGGCCACCTTCCAGATGTCCCAACCGTCGCTCAACAGCACGGCGCCGCTATCCTTGGTCCAGCCGAAGGACTGGGTCGGCGGGCGCACCTGGTTGTGGTCGTCTTCCTGGTCCCAGAACGTCGAGGGGATCTGGCGCGTCAGTTCTTTCGACTTGCCCGTCTCCATGTCGTAGGCGAAGAAGATGCCGTCGTCATAGTAGAGGAACTTCGTGCCATCGGGCGACTCGGTCATGAAGTGCGGACTCTTCTTCAGCGCCAGCTTCCGCTCGCCGGTCATCGGGTTGACGACGTAGATGTCCTGGTAGCGACGGCCATCCAGATTCGTGGCCAGTTCGTGTTCGCGGATGTCGATCCCGATGGCGAACTTCTGTTCGGGCGCGAGGTTTACCTGGCGCATGGCATCGTCGGCCAGCCGCACGAATTTCTTCTGCTCAGGCAGGTAGGCGGCGAGGTAGCTGAAGTTCTTGTCGGCGCCTTCCTGCACCTGCTGCTGCGATTGCAGCCGCGGATCCTTGTAATGCCAGAGCACCAGCGAGGGCTTGTCCTCCTCGGGCGGCGCGGGTCGCGGCGGAGGGGCCGCGGCATCGCCGTCGGCGGCAGTGGCGTCGCGCGCGCCAGCCTTCTTCGGCTTGACATCCGCAAGGCCAAAGAGCAGAACCGAGAGGTCCTGCCGCCAGATGGCGGGACGGGTCGAAGCGACAGTCATGCCGGCCGGAAAGCTCTTGTCGTCCCGAGGATCGAACACGATCTTCGCGGGATTGCCGCTGAAATTCTTGAAGGCCACCACGCTGTATAGCTTGTCCTCGAAGCCCTTGTCCTCCACACCGCGCAGGGCCGTCAGCGCGTCGCCCTTTTCACTCCACGTCAGGCTCTTATACACGGCGGCGGCGCTATCGAGCGGCCGCATCTGGCCGTTCTCGACGTTCAGCATGGTGAGGCCGTTGCCGGCCTTATCCTGCGCGTCGATGATCCAGGCCAGGCGGTCGCCCTTCCTGGTGAAGGAGAATTCGGACACGTTGCCGATGTTCGTCTCGTTGCCAGTGGCCAGTTCGTAGACCAGCAGATCGGTGCCGGACGGCCGATCGGGCGGGGTCGCGCCACCGGCCGTTGGCGCGGCGGCTGGCGCGGCAGGCGTGTCAGCGCCGAAGCGATGCAGCGCCAGCAGGGCCGAGTTCTCGCCCGAGAAGGCGAAGCGGCGGACCTTTTCGAACTCGACCTTCTTGCCGGTCGCCAGTTCCACCAGGATCGCCTTAGGGTGGATGGTCCGGCGCTGCGTCTTCATGCGCTTGGCATCGCGCGTCAGCGGGTACGTCGTGAACACGACCCATTTGGAGTCGTCGGAAAATTCGGGGCCGCCCGCCGCCGCGCCGCCGCCTGCACCACCGCGTCCGGGAGCGCCGCCGCCCGCCGGTGTGGGCGTCGAGGCTACCCGATCGCCGGCCGGGTAGTGCTCTTCCTTCCCGGTCTTCACATTGCGCACCACGACCTCGGCATTGCCTTCGGCCGGCGCGACGCGGTAAGCGAACCATTCTCCATTCGCGGAGACCACCGGCGACTGGATGCGCTTCCACGCGAGAATGTCGGGAAGCTGCAGCGGTTTCTGTGTCTGCGCGTACGCGGCAAACGCCAGGAGAACGAAAGCGGAAATTCGGCCCTTCATATAGGGCGGATCGTAGCACAGATAGCTGTCAGCGGTCAGCAAGAGGCTTTCAGTTTGTCAAGGCAAAGTAGAAATGTCCCCTCGCTGGCAAAGTAGAAATGTCCCCTTTCCCCGGAACGTTTGAGGAGCGCATGTTAATCTGCTCGTGCCGGTGAAGCGGAGACGGGCAATGCTGGCGAGCAACCCGATCAAGGAATAGCCGGTCGGAACTCATCGCGGACGATGAGAAGGGCGTGATCCTCCCGGCGCGTTCTTTTACCTGGGCTCGGGACCGGCCATCGGGAGGCTGCCGGTTCCCGCCCCAGGGTTGGTTTCGGCCACATCGGACCGATAGATTCCGCCATGCCTGAAAAACGCCTACCGAGGGCCCCGGTAGTCTATTAGCGGGAATCGAGTGGCGGGGAAGGGATCGTCGCAAATGCTCCCAAGCCAGCAATAGGCTCGGCGCGGAGCATTTCCCTGTACAGGGCGAACTTTCGACTTCGCGCCACTCCCCCAGACTCATGCGATGCTGTCCTCCCGCCGTCGGCCGGATGCGTTCGCCGCCTGCCATACTTTCGGCCCCTTCTTCAGGTCGAAGTTATTGTTCCAGTCACTGCTTCGGCTCTGCGCCCGCCGCGTTGTCTTCGGCTTCGGTGGCGGCGCAGCCTTCTTCTGAGGAACGGCGCACTCTTCGATTGGCAGATACCGGTCGCCGTGGCGCACTGCCAATGTTCCATCCAACCGTTGCTCCACCCGCACGTTGGCTGCGCGCAATCCTGTCGTGATCACGGCCCGGTCGATCTGATAGAACTTCGCGTTCCATCGCAACGTGTAATCCGGCCGCACCTTCCGCGTCTCTACATGACTGAGTGACGCCGCCAGATTGTGGCTCTTGTCCAGCGGCCGATGCGCATCGTCGGGGTTGGCCTCCTCCACCATCAACTCCTGCTCCCACCACGCCAGGTAATCTTCGTTCAGATACCGGTTGGCCTGCTCCAGCGTCGTCACCCCAGCCACCCGCATGCCCTTTACCAGCCGGTCCTGCGCAGTCCGAAAGTTCCGCTCCACCCGCCCTTTCGCCTGGGGAGAATGCGCCCCGATCCACGTGATGCCCAACTCCTGCAACGCGCGCCCAATCTGCGTTGGCGGCATTTCCACGGGATCTTTCTCGACTCCGGGCTCATCGCGTTTGTGCTTCTCCGCGGTATGAAAATGGCTCGCTTTGTCTGTGTAGAAGCTCACCGGCCGGCCGAACTTTTCCAGGTAGCCCCACAGCAGTTTCATGTTCTCCTCGGTCGAGTCGTGGCGTACGAAGCGGGCAAACAACCGACTGGTGGCATCGTCGATCATGACGATCAGGTAGATCGTCTCCCCCCGCCCCTCCAGCCAGTCGTGCGTACTGGTGTCCCACTGCACCAGCTCCCCGACCCGGCTCCGCCGCGGCCGCCAGACGTGGATATCCTTAACCTTCGCTTTTTTACCGCGCCACAACTTGGCCCGCATCATCCACTGCCGTACGGTTTCCTTGCTGACGTCGATTCCGTGCTTCTCATGCAGATATTCGGATGCCAGCGTTGGCCCGAATCCGGCGTACACTGGAGCCGACAGAATCTTCACTGCCTCGCGTTCCGTCTTTTCGGGGATCTTTCGGCTCGATGCTTTCCCTCGCAGCCCATGCACGATGACCTTGTCCCCGTGCTTCTTAAACGCGAACAACAGCCGCTTCACGTGGCGCACGCTCAATCCGAGTTCTTCGGCCGCCTCGCGTTGCGTGATCAGTTTCTTCTTAGCCTTCCTTAGCGTCACCAGCCGGTCACGATCGGCTTGGGTCATCAGTAGTGGTCCTTCCTGCATCCTCACAGCGTGAGGGTGTCAAGGGGACATTTCTACTTTGCTCAAAGGGGACATTATCACTTTGCCGCCACAGGCCA
>Ga0207695_10003965_pt1 | contig 20455 bp, 16 predicted proteins | sample KBSC54metaG_FD_184354 | JGI IMG/M metagenome (GOLD analysis project Ga0207695, IMG submission 184354) | Corn rhizosphere microbial communities from Kellogg Biological Station, Michigan, USA - KBS C5-4 metaG (SPAdes) (version 2) | ecosystem: Host-associated > Plants > Roots > Rhizosphere > Soil...
CAGCACGGCCTCCACAAGCTGGGCCTCGGTGGCACATGACATAGCCAAGGTCCGCGCATGGGCAAACAGGGCATTGTCGCGGCCGTCCCCTTCGCGCATTTGCTCGACAGCGCTGCCGCTGGCTACTGTAACGCCGCAAGCTTGCCGTGGCGGAGGCAACACACCGGAATGCAACAGCGGCAATGCGGCCAGGCCGGTAAGGTCGCCTTCCAGCACGCGATACTGCCCAGCAGCCTTCTTGCCCGCGGCCCGGCGGGTTGATGGGGGTACCACCGCTACACCACCGCCCAATATGTCCAGGGGCAGCGATTTGCCAAAAGGTCTGATGCGACGGGATTCACCGCCATACCGATAGTAGAGGTGCAGGCCGCCGCTGGGCGTTGAAACCTTGAGCGGGGTGTTGCCGAAGGCTTTAATCGCCTCTGCCACGTGGACAGGATCAGTGGAGTCTATGTCCACGATGGTCAGGCGCGAACGTCGACCGGCCCAAATGGCTGCGTTGGCCTTCTCAAAGCGGGAACTTTCAACTAGTCGCCGGCTGGCCGGCACCCCGAATTTGTCGGGGTGCCGAACCATTGGCATTGATGGTGTTTCACGGCAGGTGGGGATCACACCGATGCCCTGCGCTGTGAAAATCTCCACCGCCTCTGCGAAGGCGCCCATCAAGCCGATTCCCGGTGGTCGAGCACCAGCACATTGGTGCGAAGAACGTAACGGGCGTGGTGGCCGGCAAAAGTCCCGCCGTGCGCTTCAGTGACGGTTTCAATGTCGAGACCTTCGCGACGCAGCTTGAAAACGTAATGGGACCACCGCGGCCCGGGGTGAGTGATTGGGGTGCATCCAGCAGCGCCGGCATCGGCAAGATGCCCCAAGGCCCAAGCCACGCGCCCTTCGAAAGTTTGAGCCCTGTCACCATAGAGGACCGTGATGGACCAGATGTTTCTCATGTCCTGCACCCCAGATGTGCCAGGCCGGCTATTGTGGCGGCCAGAGACGGGCTCACATCGACGCGCGCCAGGATGAATCGAGCGGCTGGGGTCAAGGCGCATTCGGTGTCGGGATTCGGACGTGTGGTCCTTACTGCCTTGCGGGTAGTATTATCGTGTCTTATATCCATGGTGTTCAGTTCCTTTCGCTTTTGAGCGGTGAAAGAAGCAGTTCCAACCCGGGCTTGCGGTGACACGCAGCCCGGGTTTTCCTTTGGGGGGTCATGCAGCAATCTGCGCGTCGCTGGTGGAGCGACGCTTCGATGCGGCGATGAAGGCCTGAACGTCGGCACGTTGGTAGCGGCAGCTTTTACCGATTTTCACATGCGGAATTCTGCCGGTGCTGATGCGGTCCTTCGCGCACCAGCCGGCGCTGACGCCCAGCAACATTTCCACCTCTTCCGAGGTAAGGAGCCTGTCGGGTGTTTCAGTCATGTGTGTTGTCCTCTGTAGGGTTGAGGACACATACAGACATGCTGCGGAACGTCCGGCTTGGGGGCATAAAGCACCACGCCTCGGGTGCATTATGACTCCGATTGAAGGCTACGCAGCCTTTCGCGCCTTAAGCGCGCGTTTTATCAATGGACCGAGAGCAGTTTCGCTGGGCCTGATCGCCCTCGGAATTTCTGCGAAGATGGCCTGGACGAAATCATGGAAATTCCCCGATGCGCGGCCCGTCGCAAAGCTGATGCCGGGATTTTTCCCGCGGACCTTTAAGAAGACATTCGCCAGATCACGAACCAGGACGCCCCAATCATCGTTGCTTCTGGGGCGCCCTGTGCGCGCCGGCTTGGGCGGCTGCCTGCGGACTTGGGCGTCAGCAGCATGGGCAAGTTCGAGCAGATTTTCGGCAATCTGTCGCAGATCCCATTTTCGGCGGCCGGACAGCAAAAAGCGGTGCAGCTGCCGAGCGTGTCCTCTGTTGAGCGACAGAACGATTTTATTTGAGAGTAAGATTGCGGTTTCAGCAACGTCACTCAAGCTTTCGCTTGTTTTGTTGGACGAATTTCCGGCGCGTTTTTTCGACATGCCCTGAAGGGCAACCGCAATTGAAAATTCAATGGCAGCTCTGTGATCACCATCCAGCGAGGCACCCAAAGCCCGTTCGATTTCACTGAAGTCTGTGCTGGTGCGCGACCATAACGCCATCGCGTTGCCAGCATCGGGAGGCAGGCCTTTGGGCTTTCTGGCCATTCACACCTCCGCTGGTGCAGTCCGCAGGAAAGGGGCGGCGCGGCAGGTCCGTGCGGACGGACTTTTCGATGGCCGCCTAGCCGCGCCAGGGCGTTATATCCACTCCCCTGGCTGCTGCAACCGCTGCTGCGGCGTGCTCACGTTTTGCCATCGCCTTTCGCGACGACGCGGGTTTTCTTACTCCCATCATAGGGGTAATAGTCCTTGATGATCGTTGAGCCATCCGCTTGATGATAGATGCATCGGATGTAGAAATTCGGATTGTCGCGGTTCCTCTGAATTAGCGGCGTTCCGCACCGTGTCCATTGCTTTGGCATGCCCAGCGTCCGTTTGAACGGCCACATCTTTCACCTCACGACTTTCTTCAGAAGCAGCTGCGAGGCGGAGTCTATCTATCTAAACACGCGCCCTTAGGCACAAGTCGGGGGCAGTGCGCTTTTGTTGTAGCTTGATCGATGGTGTAACCCAACGACATCAAGCAAAGGCGCTGAGCTTGTTGCTGGTCGCCCGCAGTCGCTAAAGTTGAACCTAAGTCAGCAAAAACTTGACCGCGATTCGGCTGGGGCCGGATGGTGGTAAAGGCCGTGTCGCCGGTGACGGTGGTGTGGGCCGAATAGGAAGGTGGCATTTGGGGGGTGTATGTTGGCGGAGTCCCCATGGCGACCATTTGGCAATAGGCGCCGTCCCGCTGGAAGGTCGCCATATCAAAGCCGGGTTTAGTCCAGTAATCCGTCGCGGCGCAGCCCGCGAGAGAAAGCGACAGTGCAAGTATGGCCCACCACGTTTTCATGCGCCGTACCATTGTTTATGTGGCTGGATAGCCAGCGCCCGGCAGCATAACTACCTTGTCGACAGAAGTACCATCCAGCTCCATCGCCAGCGCCAGGCTGATCCTGTCAGCCGCAGCGACCAGTGCCGGATCGGGCGCGGTGGCATAGCGGCCCGTGATGCCTTTTTTGGCGTGACCTAGCAGGGCACCGATGATCAGGTCCGAATAGCCCAGCTCGGTGGCACCGCTGGCAAACCAATGCCGGAGCCCGTGCAGCGTGACGCCTTCGAGGTTGGCGCGCTTTGCTACCCTTTCCCACATTTTGGGCAGGCCGACCAGATGGCCAGCCTTTGAGGAGCCTGGGAAAACAAAGTCGTTTGGTTTGGCAGCCTTGGGTTTGATGCTGGCGAAATGCTCCAGCGCGCTTCGGCCAACCGCGCGCATCTGCTTGCCGCTCTTGGTGTCCTTGAACCGCACGCAATGGCTCTGGGAGTCGATCACTTCCCAAGTGAGCTGCAGAGCCTCCATGCGCCGGAAGCCGGTGAGCAGCAACGACCGGATGGCGTGGCGGCCAGCCTTGCTCTCTTTGCTCTCGACGGCGGCATTTTTCTCAGCCTCCTCGCGCAGCGCCGCGCCCAACGCCTTCACCTTGTCGAACGAAAAGGCTGGCTTAGTATCCTGGTCCTTAGGCCGCTTGATACCTCGGACCGGGTTTTTGTTCAGCAACCCGTCGCGCACAGCGCGCTCCAGGATCGTGCCCAGCATGCCTAGCGTCCGCGAGGCAACGGCGGGGCCGCCAGTCGTTATACCGCCCCTGGGCCGCTTTGCTTTCCCAATGGGCTTTGGCGCGGGCTTCACACTCTTTCCCGCCATAACGTCGCGCAGGAATTTCTCCATATCGGCCGATGTCAGGCTGGCAACGGGCCGGGAGCCGAGCAGCGGCTTGACGTGCCGCTCAATCCGGCTCTTGTCGACTGCCAGAGTGCTGGCCTTGATCCGGCCCTTTTCGGCCTCAAGGTACTCGTCACAGAGCTGCGCGACTGTCTGGGCGCTTCGCTCAGAATTTCGGTCGGTCACTGGGTCTTCGCCCGCCACGATCCGGCCCCGCAGCTTAATTGCAGTTGCTCGGGCTTGGTCGGGGGTGATGTCGCCCACGCGGGCGATATGAAATTTGCGCTGCTGGCCGAACCGATTCCGGTATTTGAGAACATAGCTCTGGGCGCCAGACGGTTTTACCCGAACGCCGAAACCGCGCACCTCGGCATCAAAATGGATCACGTCACGGCCACTAGGATCGGCGCTGAGCGCATCCACCACCCGCTTGGTCAGTTTCCTCCGGTCAACCACGAAAGCCCGCCCAGGACGTTCCCGATAGGCCTGAGAGGCAGCAGGGTACCAGAAGGGTACCAAGCGGGCAGAGGTTGGGGGAATACCTGGTCATCCGGGATGCTCCATAAAACCCAATAAATATTGGCATTTTGAATGCAGGAGACATTGATGGAATTTCAGAGAATGATCAAATTGAGGCCTGATTTAACCTTGCCAAGGTTAGGGTCGGGCGTTCGATTCGCCTCGCCCGCTCCAAGTTTTCAAGCTATTTCAATAGCTTGACCTAGCAGTCTCGGCAGCGCCGTTTTCCCGGCCGTTTCGGCCTGGTAGTTGACAGGGCGCTGAGCTGTCTCGTTCACGCTCAGGCTGAATATGTCGGGCCGGGCGTAGTGGCCAACCACGTCCAGATCATATTTGCCGCGGATCGCGTCGGAGAGGTCGATGTCGGCGGTTATGACGGCCTCTTTGTCATAGACCGGGCCGGCGAGAGCATCGCCGAGCGGGCCGACAATGACGCTGCCGCCACGAATGAGAACGGTGGAGGGATCATTGCCCTGCGCACAATTATAGGCGTCCGGAGCATCGGCGCGCGTGAAATACTGGCAGGCGCTCAGCACGAAGGTCCGGCCTTCATAGGCGATATGGCGCATTGAGGACTGCCAGATGTCGCGCTCGTCCACTGTGGGCGCGCACCAGAGGTTGATACCCTTGGCGTACATCGTTTGACGCAAATTGGGCATGTAATTCTCCCAGCAGATCGCCGCGCCAATTCTGCCGATGGCCGTGTCGAGGACGGTAATGGTCGAGCCGTCGCCTTGGCCCCACACCAAACGCTCGCTTGCGGTCGGCATCAGCTTGCGATGTTTGCCGAGCAGGGCGCCGTCCGGCCCGAAAAACAGCGCCGTGCAATAGAGTGTTCCGCCGTCTCGCTCGATCGCGCCGACAACCAGATGCGCCTTCATCCTCGCCGCAAAGGAACCGATAGAAGCGGTTTCCGGCCCCGGCACGTCGATCGCAGACTGCCAGTAGCGCAGAAAATCGCTGCGTCCGGCGGCCGTGCGGCTGCCAATCCGCGCACCGAAATCCAGGCCCTTGGGATAGCCGCCGACATAGCCCTCGGGAAAGACGGCAAGTTCGACGCCTTCACGGGCTGCTGCCTCGCAAAGGGCCTCCATTCGCTCGAGCGTGCGGGACGTGTCGAACAGGCTCGATCCGGCCTGGACCACGGCGACGCGGTGCTGTGTCATCTGTGAAGCTTCCTCTTTTCGGTCGGGCGCAAACCAGCCCAGCGCCTGCTCGTCGCCAGGTTACGATACAGAAATGGAAGGCGGACTTCCGAAAATGCTCAAGGGTTTTTTCCGGACCCGCCGACGCATCGGGCAGTTACGGCCCCCGATCCGCGCTTCGTCAAACTGTGCGGGTCCACGCACCAAAACCATTTTCGTGTGCGGAATTCCGCCCAACAGGTGCTGTATCGCGAGGCGGGCTGGGGGGGCTAAGCGCCTAGAATTCCAGGGCAAAAGCGTTTTCGATGTTCTCGGGGAGCCGGAGTTGCTTTCCTTGCGCAATCTGCGTCTCAATCCTGCCTTAGGCGCTTCACGGCATGTATTGAAAGCGAGAAGGAATGGACGGCTCCCAGCTCTCACGTGGGGAAGAGCACCTTTCACTCGCGCAACTCTTCACGATCGGCGTTGGTCCGTCCAGCTCTCACACTGTCGGCCTTATGCGCGCGGGACGTCTTTCTCTCGAGCTGATTTCAGATCGCATTGCGCAACTGATCCGCCTGGAATGCAGACGGGGAATGATATGAGCGCGCGATGTAAGGAGACCAGCCTTGGAGGCTTGGCCGTCAATGTCCCCCGTTTGCTGACCCATATGAAAACAAACAGTGCGCGTGATCGGGACGAATGAACGGAAAGTGCGCGCAGGAATATGCAGGAGGAAAAATGATCACCCTTGTCCGTTTCCCAGCCATGCCGCGAGCCGCGAGCGGGGCGTTGCTGGCGTCGATGATCCTGTTGGGACCGGCACCGGTTTTCGCACAAATCCCCGCGGGCAGTGCGCAGCCGCCCTCGGGCGCCGCAACCCCGATGGCCACGAGCCCGACTGCTACAGCGCCGGCCGCGGCGCGAAATATCGCCATCATACCGCAGGGCGAGATGGGTGCCGGCACGGAAAACCGGATGTGGGCCGCCCCGCCGGCGCCGTTTCAACCGAAACCGGTGCCTTACAAAATAAACATGACCGAGCATGTGAAGATCACGATGCGAGACGGCGTCAAGCTGGACGCTCTTCTCTATGTGCCCGTGCGGAAAAAGCCTGCAGGCTGCATTCTGGTTGCCGACGGTTATGGCTGGAGCCATGACCCGCGCGATCAGCGTTTTGCCGAACAGGATGGCTACGCGGTTTTGAATGTAAGCTATCGCGGCATCTTCCAATCCGAAGGGGAGGCGGGGCTCTATGACCATTACGGCGAGGACGGCTATGACCTCGTCGAATGGATGGCCAAGCAGCCCTGGTGTTCGGACGGCCATGTCGGGGTTTTCGGCTCATCGCTGGTAGGCATCGCGCCCTGGCAGATCGCCAAGACCCTGCCGCCGCACCTGAAGGCCATCGCGCCCGATGTCGCCTGCGCGGATTGCTACAATTATCTCTGGTATCCGGGCGGCACGCTGCCGGGACCGGGTCGCGAGGAACGCGGCGATCACGAATATCTTGCCGCGATCAAGCACCGCGACCGCGACGCGTGGTGGGACAAGCAGATCGTGGACAACAAGGCGCTCACGGCGATCGCCAAGAGCGGCATGGGTGTGATGGTCTCGGGTGGTCTGCAGGATTATATCACTCCGGGCAACTTCCCGGCCTTCACCACGGTGCATGACGCCGGCGGCGCGGCCAGGTTGTTGATCGAGTCCGGTGCGCATTACGGCGCCCGTACCAGCGTGATTGGCCCGTGGCATCACGAGACCCACATGGATCTCTTCTTCGCCCACTATCTTCGCGGCGAGAAGAACGCGTGGAGCGACGGCAAGACCTACAAGGGCGATGCGCTGATTTGGATCATGGGCGCCAACAAGTTCCGCTGGGAAAAGACCTGGCCGATCCCGGACACGCACTACACCAAGCTTTACTTGCGCGCCAAGCCGAGCGGCACGATCAAACCGCCCGCCAGGCGAGGCCCGCCCAGCGACGATCCGGAGGCCGGGAAGCCCAAGGTAAGCGACGGGTCGCTGAGCGCTGCTCTGCCGGCCGTTGACGAAGCGCCGATGGTCTATCGCTATTTCCCGCAGTCCGGGCCCTATCTGGAAGCCATGCGGACCACGGCTGAAGGTTGGCCCAAGGTCGACGAGACCGCGGACGAAACCAAGACAACATCCTGGACCACGGATCCCCTGACCGTGCCCACCGAGGTTACCGGAAACATCGCGTTCGACTTTTCGGCGTCCTCGACGACGCCGGACACGGACATCGTGCTGATGATCACAGATGTCTGGCCCGATGGGACGTCGCACTATGTGTCATCAGGCGCCATAAACCTCCCGCGCTATCCCGACGCGTCGGCCCCGAATCCACCCAAGCCGGGCGAGGTGCGGAGCTACAAGATCGTGGCGCAGCCGATCGCGTATGTGTTCCAGCCGGGCCACCGTGTCCGCTTCTCGGTCGCCGGCGGTGAGACACCGGCCCCCGGTCAGCGCGGCGCCCAGGGACCGGGCAAGAATGCCTATTATTCCCAGGTCACCATCCTTGAGGACGCCGCGCATCCCGCGTCGATGACGATCCCGATCATCGGGACGGGCCAACTGACCAGCGAAGTCGCCGCTGCGCGATAAGAGCAGGGAGAAGGCGGGCAAGCCCGCCTTCTCCGTGGCGCATCCGCCGCTTTAAAAAGCAATGTGCCACTAGATGCACACACCAGCTCTTTTCGTGTGCGGATTTCCGCTCAAGGCCCGTTGCGGGCAAGAGGCCGGGGTTGGCCTAAGGCTATGGAATAACTCAGTTTATGAACCACTTTCATGCACCGCAGTGGGTCGGTTGTGCTCCCCCGCAAACAACGTGCAAGGTTTACGGCGTCGGATGTCGTGCGGGCCAAAAGCCCAGGGAGGGGACCTGTCGAGCGAACTAGACACCAGCCTTGGCTGTTGAACGATAGCGCTCCGACCCGGCCTTGGGATGTGCCGGCATGGCCCAAACCGCAACCTTAGACAACGCCGACGCGACATAAGATCAATCCCTGGGAATTGGGGGCATTAAAAAATGCAAGCTCAAATCAACAAAAGAGCGCATGCCAGCGTGCAGGGGCTCCTTGCCGGCGTTTTTTTGGGGGCCGTTCTGGCCGCACCGGCTTACGCGGCCGCGCCGCCTGAAGCCTGGACGGCGCCGACCATCGCGGTCGTGGGCGGTCGCATCATCGATGGCTACGGCCAAGCGCCGATCGAGAACGGCACGGTGCTGATCAAAGGCGAGCGCATCGTCGCGGTCGGCTCGAAGGCCGAAGTGCCTGTGCCAACCGACGCCAAGATCATCGACGCCAGCGGGCGCACCGTGATCCCCGGCATGATCGAACCGCACGCCCACCTGATCACGCTGGGCCACGGCAATTATCCGCGCTGGTTCAAGTGGCTGGATGACCACAAGGACAAATACCCGCTCGAAAAGATCATGGAGATCTCGGCGCGGCAATTGCTGGTGTCGGGCATAACCACCGCGGTGGATCTTGGCGCGCCGCTCGAACCCAGCCTGCAGATTCGCGACCGAGTCAACAAGGGCGAGGTCATGGGACCGCGCCTGATGGTTTCGGGGCCGTGGATCATTCCGAAAGCCGCCATCTTCCCGGATGCGTCTTCGCGCGTGGTCGGGTATTCGGCCGATGCCGCGGCCAAGGCGACCAAGGCCAATGTGGACGCCGGCGTCGACATCATCAAGGCGCATGGCGACCTGACCGCCGAGCAGTACAAAGCGATCGCCGACGTCGCGCACAAGGGCGGCATCCTGGTGACCGCTCACATCAATGACGAGGACGCGATCTGGAACGCCTTGAAGGCCCATATCGACATCCTGCAGCATGTCGGTTCCGCGTCGCGCCCGACCTATAGCGATGCCCTGGTGAAGGCGGTCGTCAACAGCAACACGGCGGTGGTGCCGACGGCGGCCAGCTCCGGCTCATTGCCGGCGACGGTGAAATTCCCGGAACGTCTGCAAGACCCGATCCTGAAGACCCTCACGCCCCCGGACATCTGGGCGGAAATGCAAGACTCCTTCAAGGATTACCGGCGCTTGGGATATTTCGGCAACCCGGAAAAAGCCGATCTGCTGCGGGCGGATTCGCTGAAGCAGTGGCTGTTCTCGGGCGCGCAATTCGGTGTCGGCACCGACAATGGCGTGCCGCTGACCTTCCACACCGATGCGCTTTGGATGCTGGGCAAGATCTACACCAGCCTGGGCGTTTCGCCGATGTGGGTCATCGACCATATGACACGGGTCAACGCCGCCATCCTGCACAGGTCAAAAGACATCGGCACCCTGGAGCCGGGCAAATATGCCGACCTGGTCATCGTCCGCGGCGATCCGCTGAATGACCTGTCCGCCCTGGCCAATGTCGAGACCGTCATCAAGAACGGCGAAGTCTATAAGGGCGGCCTCACCCTCTCGTTCGAAGACAAGGATGGGCAAGCGAAATGAGGGCGCTCAAAGCAACAGGTCTCGCCTTAGGCCTCGCCGTCCTGGCCACAGCAGCCCATGCTCAAGCCAAAGGTGATTGGGCGCATTTCGGCGGTGATATCGGAGACACCAAATATTCGTCGCTTGATCAGATCAACGCAAAAAACATCAAGCGCTTGAAGATTGCCTGGCGCGCGCCGGCCGTCGATCCGGCGTTGCTGACCGAAAATCCCGGCCTGGTGCTTTCCAACAATTTCCGCGATGCGCCGCTGGTTGCGGATGGCGTCATGTATATCAGCGACCAGGATGGCCAGGTCGAAGCCCGCGATCCGGGCACCGGCAAGGTACTTTGGCGTCAGCCCGGCTTCGAGGGCGACGGCCCGGTGAAAGCCGTCTATTCCAGCCGCGCCATTGCACTTTGGGGCACGGGCGCTGGCGCCCGCATCGTCACGGCTCGCGGCTCCTATCTCTACCTGCTCGACGCCAAGACCGGGGCATACGTCAAGGACTTCGGTGACAATGGCCGCGTCGATCTGCGGGAAGACACCAAGAATACCTACGCATGGAACGCGCCGTCTCCGATCGTCGTCAAGGACGTCATCGTGATCGGCGGTCAGCCGGTCGCTCTCGGCGTCGCGGATTTCAATCTGGCCTCGCTGGCCGGCGACATCCGCGGTTACGACGTGCGCACGGGCAAACTGCTCTGGACTTTCCACACCGTTCCGCATGAAGGCGAGCCTGGCACGGAAACTTGGCAAAACGAATCCTGGCGCAAAGGCGGCAAGACCAAGGACTGGACGGGATTCAGCGCAGACGAGAAGCTGGGCTATGTCTATGTGCCGCTGAGCGCGGCCGCCAACGATTATTACGGCGGGGCTCGGCCCGGCGACGCCCTCTATTCCGACTCCCTTGTGGCCCTGGATGCGAGGACCGGCAAGAAGGTTTGGCACTTTCAGACCGTTCATCACGATTTGTGGGACTATGATCTGCCGACGCCGCCGATGCTGGCCGACATCAAGGTCAACGGCCGTATGCGCAAAGCCGCCATCCAGGTCACCAAGACGTCGCAGGTATTCGCTTTCGACCGGGCGACCGGCGAGCCATTGTTCCCGATCGTAGAAACGCCTGTTCCGGCCTCGACCATCCCCGGGGAAAAGGCTGCGCCGACGCAGCCCATTCCGGTCAAGCCGAAGCCTTTCGATCGGCAGGGCTTGAGCGAAGATCAGCTGATAGACTTCACGCCGGCGCTGCACGCCGAAGCGGTCGAGATCATGAACCGCTATGAGCATGGCGCCATCTTCACGCCGCCGTCGCTCAAGGACCCGAATGGCAAGCTGGGCACGCTCTATTTGCCCGGCTGGGTCGGCGGGGCCAATTGGACCGGTGCCGCGCTCGATCCGCAAACCGGGGTGATCTATGTCCCCTCTGTCAGCGTGCCCTGGCTTGCCGGCCTGGAGGCCGACGGCAAGGGTGGTTACCGCCGCGGCCGGGAAGCGAGTCTTTACTTGGATGGCCCGCAAGGCCTGCCGCTGATAAAGCCGCCTTACGGCCGGATCACCGCGATCGACCTGAACACCGGCGATCATCTGTGGATGGTTCCCAATGGCGACGGGCCTCGCGATCACCCGTTGCTGAAAGATCTCAATCTTCCACCGCTCGGTCAGCCGGGCCGCGCCGCGCCGCTCCTGACGCGCTCGTTCCTCTTCATGGGTGAAGGCGACATGGTCGGCATCAGCATGCCGAAGTTCAGCGGCGGCAACATGTTCCGCGCCTATGACAAGAAAACCGGGAAGGTCGCGTGGCAGATCGATCTGGGCGCGGGCACCACGTCCCCGCCGATCACCTACATGTACAAAGGCAAGCAATACATCGTCGTTGGCGTGGGTGGCGTGAAGCACCCGGCCGAACTTGTGGCGATGAGCGTCGAATAACGGGCCGTAATGTGACCAACTCGAATGCCAGCAAAAATATGATCGTCGTGGAGGGACTATGACTCGCAAATCTTACCTGGCTCTGTCGGCCGCAGTCTTGGCGCTTGTTCCCCTCGCCGCGTTTGCTCAACAGGCTCTCACAAGAGATGGGCGCCCGATGCCGACCGGCACGCCCGGCGTCACCCAGCCCCTTACGCCCGCCCAGATCGCGCGCGAAAATCCGCCCAACACACTCTCCGGCGCCGCGGTCGACAAACCGGTGGTGCTGAAGAGTGAGGGCGGGATGTCCATTCGGGTCGTGAAGTTGGCGGAAGGTCTGTCTCATCCGAACGGCCTGGTGTTCCTGCCGGACGGCCACACCATGCTCATCACGGAGCGCGCCGGACGGTTGCGCGTGGTTAAGGATGGCGTGCTCGATCCGACCCCCGTATCCGGCGTGCCGGACATGGATCATGTCGCGCTGGGCGGTCTGCAGGACGTGGTTCTGCATCCGGACTTCGCAAAGAACCACCTTCTGTATCTTTCCTATTCGAAAAATCGCGAGCCGCAGCTGGGCACCACCCTTGCCATCGCGCGCGCCCGATACGACGCGGGCAAGCTGACCAATGTGAAGGAGATTCTCGTCACGGATGCGTGGGAAAGCCCGCTGGGCACCTATGGTGGGCGGATGGTCTTCGGGCCCGATGGGATGCTCTATATCAGCGTCGGTGATCGTGACGGCACGACCTCAAACGACATATCCAGCGCACGTCCTCAGGCGCAAAGCCTCGCCAGCCATATCGGCAAAATTCTGCGCGTGCGTGACGATGGTTCGGTCCCGCCCGACAATCCTTTTGTGAAAGACCCGAAGGCGAAAGGCGAGATCTATGCTTACGGGCACCGCAATGTGTACGGCATGGCGTGGGACCCCAAGACCGGGAAGATGTGGACGTCAGAGTTCGGGCCCTTTGGCGGGGACGAAATCAATCTGGAGGTCTCCGGGCATAACTATGGATGGCCGCTGGTGTCTCTGGGCCGGCACTATTCCGGTCATCTGGTCTCGGACCAGCCATGGCATCGCGACGGGATGGACGATCCGGCATATTTCTGGAACCCGACTTTCAACCCCGAGAACATGTTCTTCTATACTGGCGACAAGTTTCCGCGCTTGAAGGGCAGGCTGATCATTGCGGGCTCCGGATCCAAAAAGATTCTCCAGATGAGTGTTCGCGACGATGACTTCGTTGCGCAGGGCGACAGCATGCTGCACGAGCTGAATGTGCGCTTCCGCGATATCCGGCAAGGCCCGGATGGCTACATCTATACCCTGACAGAAGGCCGGCTGCGGGGGCCCAAGGACACGGACGGCATGTTGCTGCGGCTTGAGCCGGCAGGCACCGGTGGCGGCGGCGCGACAGCTGCAGCTTCGCCCGACTGATGGGCCGCAGTGCGATCGACAGCTCAAATTCGGAGTTAAATTCATGAGGCCCTTACGCCTAGCGTCGCTTGCGGCGATTGCCGCGCTGTCCTTTGGCATATCTGCGCAGGCCCAGGAATTGCCCGAGGGTAAGGGCAAAGCAGTGGTGCGGACCGCGTGCAGCCAGTGCCATGGCCTCGATGTCGTGACCGGCCAGCCGCGATCGCGCGAGGGCTGGACGGACGTGGTTTCGCAAATGATTGGCAACGGCGCGGTACTCAGCGACGACGACTTCAATCTGGTGATCGACTATCTCGCCACGAATTTTGGACCCGCCGGCCAGAACACGCCCGTAAAGGGGCAGCCGGCTTCCACGGTGCCGGGAAAATCGGGGAATTGACGTGAAGATTCTAAAACCGATCTATATGCAGGTGCTGATTGGCATCGTGCTCGGCACCATTGTGGGCTGGCTGTGGCCGCAGGTCGGTATCGGCCTCAAGCCCCTGGGCGATATCTTCGTCAGTCTGATCAAGCTGGTCATCGGTCCGGTAATTTTCTGTACGGTTGCCGCGGGTATCGCGCATATGGGCGATCTCAAGGCGCTGGGCCGGGTGGGCTGGAAGTCGCTGGTCTATTTCGAGGTCATCTCGACTTTCGCCCTCGTCATTGGCATTGCCGCCGCTTTTCTGCTGCACCCCGGGACCGGGTTCAACATCGATCCGGCCACATTGGATCCGAAGATCGCCGCCAGCTATGTGGGCAAGGCTCATGACATGACGGCGATCGACTATGTCATGCATATGGTCCCGGTCAGCTTCTTCGCGCCGCTGGCCAATGGCGACATTCTGCAGACCCTGGTTATTGCGATCTTCACCGGCGTCGTCTGTGTGCGGCTGGGCGACACCGGCGCGCGCATCGGCCATGTGCTCGAAAACACTTCGAAGATATTCTTCGGTATCATCCATATCGTTGTCAGGGCGGCACCGTTGGCGGCATTCGGCGCCATGGGCTTCACCATCGGCAAATATGGCATCACGGCCCTGGTGCAGCTGGGTGCCTTGGTCGGGGTGTTCTACCTTACGTCGATCCTGTTCATCGTCGGCGTGCTGGGCACGGTGGCCTGGGCATCGGGGTTCTCGATCTTCCGCTTCATCGCCTATATTCGCGAGGAATTACTGATCGTGCTGGGCACCTCATCTTCGGAGACGGTGTTGCCTCAGATCATGGAAAAGATGGAGCGCTTGGGCGCTTCCAAATCCGTGGTCGGTCTGGTCGTTCCGGCGGGCTACAGCTTCAATCTCGACGGCACCAACATTTACATGACCCTGGCCACGCTATTCCTGGCCCAGGCGACCAACATCCATCTGTCCTTCATTCAGATCGCTTCTCTGCTGATCGTCGCCATGCTGACCTCCAAGGGCGCGACGGGGGTCACCGGGGCCGGATTCATTGTGCTGGCCGCGACCCTGGCGGTCGTGCCGGATATTCCCGTTGCCGCTCTGGCCGTACTGGTCGGCGTCGATCGCTTCATGAGCCAGTGCCGTTCTCTGGTGAACCTGATTGGCAACGGCGTGGCGACGCTCGTGGTCGCTGCCTGGGAAAAGCAGCTCGACCTCGAGAGGCTGAAACGCGAACTCCGCGCCGGGCCTGCTGCGGCTGAGGCTGCCGAACTTGTCCAACCGGCCGTTGAAGCCATGCTCGTCAACACTCCGTCGCAGCACCACAAACGAGCCTAATCAGCTGGCGCGGCGCCTTGCTTCATAACCGGCATCGGATTGTTCACCGCCGCTGAGCGGGCAAAAACGGTGCGTAAACGCCGGTTTCATTTCTTGTCGCGATAATCCGAGATGCGTATGCCATGCCGGCTTAGCTTGTCGTAGAAGGTTTTCCTCGGTAATTTCAGTATTTCCATAGACCGCTTTGCATCGCCTTGATGCCGGCTCAATACCTCCTGGATCAGCTCCGCCTCGAACTGATTGGTTCTTTCCGCCAGTCCCGGAGACGTGTTGCCGTTTGCGTTTGAACCCTCCTCCGGATCCAGACCCAGCGCGAAGCGCTCAGCAAAGCGTTCCAATTCCCGCACATTGCCTGGCCAGTCATGCCGCTGCAGGTGCATATGGGCAGCCATGGTCAATCTGGGAACCGGCCCTTTGGTGCGGGCACAAGCAGCGAGAAGAAAATGTTGAAAAAGAAGGCGGATGTCGACGCGCCTCTCCGAAAGAGGGGGGACATGCAGCGTGACGCCGCTGAGCAGATAAAACAGATCCGCCCGGAATTTTCCGCTCTGAACGGCTTCCCGAAGATTTTCCCGGGAGGTTGCGATAATGCGCAGATCGAGCGGCCTGGGTTCGCTCGCACCCCGCGGCCAGCATTCCCGCGTTTCTATGAAGTGAAGAAGCGCGGCCTGTTGCTGCAGCGAAAGAGAGCCCACATCGTCGAATAAAACCGTTCCCCGATGTGCTCTTTCAAGATGGCCGACAGCGCGCTTTGAAACATAATGCTGGGGCGGCGCTTTCTCCATGGACGTGCCGCCAAACACTTCCGCGTGGAAACTTTCCTCGGAAAGGGAGACGCAGCTTATCTGCACAAACGGTTTGGCCTTTCGATGGCTCAAGCTATGCAGTGACCGGGCCGCGGTCTTTTTACCCGTACCGCTTTCGCCGGTAATGAGAACATCCACATCCGCTTCGGCGACTTGAGAAAGGGTTTGGCGGAGCGAATCCATCACCATGCTTTCGCCGACAAGTGCGGTCTTAGCGTTGATGTGACCCGCATGAAGTTTGCGCAGGTTCCTGTTCTCGATCACCAATTCTCTTTTTTGAGAGGCGCGTCCCAGGGATGCAATCAACTCGGCGACCGAGAACGGCTTGATGAGGAAGTCGTAGACCCCGTCTTTCAACGCCTGAACAGCCATGGGGACATCTCCGTGGCCGGTCAGAAGCAGGACCGGCAGTTCCGGATCAAGCTCGTGCACATGCTTGAAAAGGCTCAGACCGTCCATGTTGGGCATGCGGACGTCACTGACGACTACCCCATCGAATTCGCGTGTTATGTGGCGTATCGCTTCGGTACCGCTCAAAAAGGCCTGGACGGCAAAGCCGGCCAATTCCAGCGCCTGAACCTGCGCGTCGAGAAAATCCCTGTCGTCATCAATCAGGATAACATGTCGGGACATCTCGGCATCAAGGTGATCAAGGTTTGTCACAGCTGCACCTTCTTCAATTTTACGATGAATGTGGCCCCGTCCTTTGAGCTTTCGACGTTCAGCTCACCACCGAGATCTCGGACAATGTCGTGAGCAATCACGAGGCCAAGCCCGAGACCATTCTCCTTAGTGGTTGTAAATGGGGTGAAAAGAACCTTCGCCACATCCGGCGGCAGGCCAGGTCCGTTGTCGATGATGCGAACGAATACCCAATCGGCTTCGACGGCGACGGATATTCTGATCTGAGGGCGGGCTGAACCATCAAGCGCCTCAAAAGCATTTTGCAGCAGATTCACGAGCACTTGCTCAAGGCGAATCCGGCCGCCAATGACTTGCAGTTTTGGATCGAAGGGATCGCGAATAAGCTTGACCTTGTTCTCCCGCAATCGGGACTGGTTGAGCAGGATGGCCGAGTTGAGTGAATCCCTGAGAGAGATAGGACCGGTTTCTCTATTGCTTTTTCTTCGGGAAAAGGCACGGAGTTCCCGCGTTATGTGGCCGATCCGTTCATTGAGGCGCACAATATTGTCCAGGTTCTTGCTGATCAGGGTTGGTGCCTTGGCATCTTTCCTCCCCAGCAGCGCGATGCAGTTATCGGCGAGAATGCGAATTGCTCCCAGGGGCTGATTGATTTCGTGAGCAACGCCGGCGGTGATTTGGCCGAGTTGGGCCAGTTTGTTGGCTTGTACAAGGTCGGCTTGAAGCTCGTTCAAGCGTCCTTCCGCCTGCTGCCGCTCGGATATCTCCTTTGAAAGAAGGTTGTTTACCGCGCTCAGCTCCTGTGTTCGGCGAGCCACGTCTTGCTCCAACCGGATCCGGTAACGCGCTTCGGCATTGGCCCGCTCGGTAATGTGTTTCCGTCGACGGGACAGCCAAAGCAGGGAGATGGCCAGAAGCATTTCGGCCAGCACCGCGATCAATGCGGCGGCCCGCGCGGAGCTGAGAGCATCATTTAATGAGCTGTACATGGTCAGCGTCCACCCGGATATCGATGCGGGCAGCGACGTTGCAATCATGCCGGGTGAAGGTTGCGGCAGTTTCTGAAAGCGCTGGCTTGAGACGCTGGTCAGTAGAATTTGATTGGCGGAATTGGTAACGAAAGTCCTTGTGGACCTGCCGCGCCACGATGCCTCCATTTCGTCGAATTCGACTTTAACGACGACCACACCGGATGGGCCCACACCATCCTCGATCCGATGCGAAAAATAAAAGCCTGGATGCTTGCTCACCGAACCTAAGGCAAATTGTTCGGCTTCGCCGCGCTTCAGGGCGCCCGAGAAATATTGGCGGAAGCTGAAATTCTGCCCGACAAACGTATCGGGTTCGGCATAGTTGCTCGCCGAGAGCGTACGACCATGTTCGTCGATGACATAAATGACCGCGCCACGGGTCGCATGCCGGAGGGTTTCCAGCTTTTTGGAAATTATGAGGGAATGCTGCGGTGACGGGTTTCTGACGGATTCGACCAGATCGGCATCCATCGCCAGAATCACGGGCACCGATCGTTGTTTTTCCAGTTCGCTCTTTAAAACTGCGGCCTGCAGTTGCGCTTCTACCTTCGCTTCGGAGGCAAGTATTTTCGCTTCGCGTTCGTAAACGACGCCATAGACCGTCCGGACGATAAAAGAAGCGGCCAAAAGCAGCAGCAACAGTGCGATCCATCGCCATGCCGGTCTCGCGGAAGGCGACGCCTCATCCAGTGCGATGGCTGACACGGCGATCTCCCTTGGTTGTGTGGAAATCGGCACAGGCTAACAATTCTAATAGGCGGAAATTGTAACAAACTCGGATCTTCGCGAGCCATATACGATTAAGAATCAACACCTTAGGCAATGTCGCGCCTCGAATTGCACAGGTCTCTTCTCCGAATACTCTTACCCCTCACACAGAAGATCAACGGTCAAAAAACCGGAGCGTGAGTAACAAGCGTCAAGAGGGGGTTCCATGTCTGGTCTGCGTACGAAGGTTGTCTTGCTCAGCAGTGTCGCCTTGTTGGGGCTACAGGTTTCGAGCGCTTGGGCTCAGTCCAAAGCGTCCGACGAAACGGTGATCGTGACGGGCACGCGAGGTAAGGAACGAACCGTTACTTCCAGTGCGACCCCGATCGATGTGCTGAAAGGCGCCGCGATTGAGCAGGCGGGGCAGGGAAGCGTCCTGGCGGCGTTGGACACCTTGATTCCATCCTTTATTGAGCCAGCAATCCCGGGCGGAGCCACCGCGACGGTGATTCATACGGGCGGCCTGCGCGGCCTCAATCCCGACCAGACCTTGATACTGGTGAATGGCAAGCGGCGCCACAAAACAGCGCTGATCAACGCCGCTTCGGCGCTCTATAACGGATCGGTACCCATCGATCTGGATCTGATCGCGCCTTCGGCCATCGATCATATCGAAGTTCTCAGGGATGGCGCGGCCGCCCAGTACGGCTCGGACGCGATTGCCGGCGTGGTCAACATCATCCTGAAAAAAGACACCAGTGGCGCGCAACTGAGCGCAAGCGCTGGACAGAATATGGACCGCAATGACGGTCAGATTTTTACCCAAGGTGGCCATATCGGGTTCAATCTGGATGACAAGGGTTTCTTGGATTTATCCGTGAACGGATCTGAGACCCTCGTATCAAACCGCGCTCTGCCCGTCTCGTCGAGTATTCGGCTCTATAATCTCGTCAATGGTCAGCCGGACCCCCGCGAAGCGACGATCAATCGCTTGATCACCCATAACAATGGGATGGACCCTCAGCGAACGTTCAACACCGCCTACAACGCTGAATACTCTCTTGGCGATGGGCTCGATCTCTATTCCTTTGGAACCATGAGCCATCGCGTATCCGATCTGCTTTGGACCTACAGGCAGCCGAACAATATTGCGTCCTTGCCGGAAATTTACCCCAACGGCTTTGCGGCAACCGAGAACATCGACGAATGGGACTATGAAGGCGCGCTTGGCGTTCGCGGTACTCTGGATGGGTGGAGCTGGGACGCGAGCACCAGCTTTGGCACGGATCAGGCGAAAGAAGACACCTACAACAACATCAACGCCTCTCTGGGCCCAACGAGCCCCACGCGATTCCATGTTGGTAAGCTGGAGTCGACGGAATGGGTCAATTCACTCGACGTGACTCGGGGCTTTCCGATAGGAGAGGGAAGCCTGCAGGTATCTTTCGGACTTCAACATCGTCAGGAGCGCTTCGACATCCTTGCCGGTGACCCGGCAGCTTCGGCCATCGGCACTTATGTGATACCCGCCGGCCAACCCTTTGCCGGCCAGCATCCCCCGCCCTCTGCTCAGTCCACGGGAGGCATATCTGCCGCCGATGCGGGGCACCTCTCTCGCAATAACATGGCAGCGTACATCGATGTGGCATGGGATCCCAATGAGCGGGTGACGATTGGGGCGGCTGGGCGTTTTGAGCATTATGACGATGCCAGCGGCGATTCCGTCATTGGGAAGATCAATGGCCGTTATGCCCTGACGCCTTGGCTCGCGCTTCGTGGCGATGTCAATACCGGCTTTCGTGCGCCGGCATTGGCGCAGGAATTGTGGGCCTCCACGCCGTCGCAATTCCAGCTGATCGGCGCCACAACGACTTTATTGCAGATAAAGGCGCTGCCTGTGGCATCAGCCGCTGCTGCTGCTCTTGGTGCCACGCCGTTGAAACCGGAGAAGTCGCTAAACTATAGCGGCGGTGCGGTCTTTACGCCGATACCGGATCTGGCTGTCACCGTCGATGCCTACTCTATTGATGTCTATGATCATATCGAACCGACAGGGACGCTCACGGGCCTGCCGGTCAGCAACATCCTTGTCGGCCTGGGACTACCCAACAATATCAGCGCGACCTATTTCACCAATGCGATTAATACGCGCACGCAAGGATATGATGTTGTCGGAAGCTATGATGTCGACCTTGGCGACTTCGGCCAAATGTTGCTCAACGCCAGCTTCAATTACAACGTAACGACCATAACCCACATCGTTCCCAAC
>Ga0207695_10003967_pt1 | contig 20446 bp, 14 predicted proteins | sample KBSC54metaG_FD_184354 | JGI IMG/M metagenome (GOLD analysis project Ga0207695, IMG submission 184354) | Corn rhizosphere microbial communities from Kellogg Biological Station, Michigan, USA - KBS C5-4 metaG (SPAdes) (version 2) | ecosystem: Host-associated > Plants > Roots > Rhizosphere > Soil...
CTTCTCTGTTCTCCTATTTCAGCTCGCGCACCTTGATGTTCCTCAGCGAGAGCGCGCCGTCGTGATCGCCCTGAATGCCGATGTAGCCGGTCTTCGCCATGCCGTAGTGCGGATAGGCGGCGAACTTGCTGGCCTTGACTTTGGCTTTCCAGTCGGGGCTCCACAGCGTGTACTCCAGCAGCTTCCTGCCGTTGAGCCAGTGCTCCACGTGCGCGCCCTTCACGATGATGCGCGTGGAGTTCCATTCGCCGGCGGGCTTGAGAATCCCCGCGGGCGATGGATACAGCGCGTACGCCGCGCCGGCCGAGGTCAGCCGGCTCCGTCCGTCGGGCGCCTTCGCGTCGTCGAGCAACTGATACTCGGGCGCGCTCCAGTAGATGTGGTCGTACTCCTCGGTGCCCCGGTAGAAGATCCCCGCGTTGCCGCCGGACGCGATCTTCCAGTCAAGGTCGAGCTCGAAGTTGGCGAACTTGTTGCGCGTGATGATGTCGCCGGTGCTGCCGCTCTTCGTGAGCGTACCGTCTTCCACCTTCCAGCCATCGGGCACGCTGTCCGATTTGTAGCCGCGCCACTGGCTCATGGTTTTGCCATCGAAGAGGAGCTGCCATCCGGCGGCGCGCTCGGCCCTGGTGAGAGTGTTCGGCGTGTCGGATGCCGAGGACTGGGCCGCGGCGGAACGGGCGCCGCTCAGCGCCAGCGCCGCGATGAGCGCCGCGGGAACGAGTACACGATGCCTCATGAATTCCTCAGAGAGAGATGACATGCTGGCGAACGGAAGCGGGAGTTGTGATCTTGCGTGCGACAGGTGGCTGCGGAGGCGGGATCGGAAGCAGTCGAGGTTGCCTGAACGGGGAATTTCTTTCGCTACGAACCATGCCTTCGTTTTCTCCACAGAGCAAGATACCGCTGGCGTTATGCTACGGCACGCGCCCACAGGTCATCAAGGCGTCGTTGCTCATTGAAACGCTGAGCCGGCACTGGCGCGTGATCACGGTGGACACGGGCCAGCACTACGACTACGAGTTGAACGCCGGACTCTACCAGGCACTCGGCGTACGCCGTCCCGATCATCTGCTCGAGGTGGGCTCGGCGCCGCATGCGGAGCAGACCGCGGCCATTCTCACGCGCGCGGCGCAGGTGTTCGTGCGCGAGCGGCCGGCGGCCGTCGTCGTGATTGGCGACACCAACAGCACGCTGGGGTGCGCGCTGGCGGCGGCGCAACTGCGCGTCCCCGTGGTGCACATCGAGGCGGGACTCCGCGCGGCCGATCACCTCATGGCCGAGGACATCAATCGTCGTGTGGTGGATGAGCTCGCGGAGCTGCTCTGCGCGCCATCGGCCGCGGCGGTCGCCGCGCTCGACGCTCGCAAGGTGCACGGAACCGTCGTGCTCACCGGTGACATTGCGTACGACGTGCTGCTGCGCAACGCGGGACGCACGGGTGCGGCGTCAGCCGCTTCCGGTTGGCCACTGCCTCCGGGTGAACCATTCGTGTTCGTCACGCTGCACCGCGCCGAGCTCACGGCGAGCGACCAGCACATGCGCGGCGTGCTCGAGGGACTGTCGGCGCTGCCGCTGGCGGTGGTGTTCGCCGTGCATCCGCGCACGCGCGCGATCCTCGACTCGCCCCAGGTGGCGCCCGGCATTGGCGCGCGAGTCCACACGCTGCCGCCGCTGGGATACCTGGAGGCGGTTGCCGCCGTCCGCGATGCCTTCGCTGTCGTGACCGACTCCGGAGGCATTCAGCGGGAAGCATACTGGCTGGGCACACCCTGTGTCACGGTGCGCAATGAAACCGAGTGGTGCGAGACGGTGGAGGTGGGTGCGAACCTGCTCGTCTCTCCCGCGCTCGCCGGCGAGGAGCTGGCCGCGCACGTTCTCTCGCACGCCGGCAGGGCGCGCGAGCGCGGGTGGCGCCGGACTCTCTATGGTGACGGCGATGCGGCGGCGCGCATCGCCGGAGCGATGGACGAATGGTCTGACGCGCGCGCTGGTGCACGGAAGCAACACATTCACTGAGGCAGACGCTCCACGCCTGTTGCGCCGGTCTCGGAGTTGGCGAGGACGATGCCGTTGCCGGCGGCGGAGCTGATCAATCCCGGGCGCCCGGTCTCACTCCATGATGCACCGGGGACGTGGCGGCCGGTGCGGGAGCGAAGCGGCTATCTTGCTATGCCGTAGCCGGTTGTAGTACGATCAGCGGCGCACTGCACCAGCCCGATTTTCCTGCGCTTCCCCGGGCACTGCCTTCCACCGAGCGGTGGATTGCCCGCTCTCCTTCGCGTCGCTATCTGCCTGTAGATCGAGTGTCGAGTGGTGGTATGTCATGTGCATTGGACGACAGGGGGCTAGGGGGCTAGGGGGCTGGGGGAGGAGCCAGGGCGTGGGGACAGAGATAGTAGGGTGAGGCGCAGGAAGGGGGAAATCGTTACTTTAGAATCCGATAATGTTCGGGTTGGGAGAGCGTGAGTTCATGCGAGTGAGACACTCGATGCGGTTCGTGAAATGGGTTGTTGCTGCGGGAATCAGTTACGCAGCGGCCGCATGCGGAGGATCGAACCCGCCACCATCGCTCACACCAACCACGCAGCAGTCGCAGGAGGTCGTGCGGCCGGGCGACCTGATATCCGTGAAGATTTTCGGTGAAGCCGATTTGTCTGATACCGTGGAAGTGGATCCGCAAGGCAACGTGGTGCTGCCCAAGCTCGGCCAGCTCAAGATGGGCGGGGTGGAGCCGACTGCGGTCCGCTCCATGATTACCGAAGGGTACGCGAAGTATCTCGTGAATCCATCCATCGAGGTCACGGTGCTCCGCCGCGTTCAGGTCACCGGCGCGGTGAAAACACCGAACCTGTACCATGTGAGCGGTACAATGACCGTGAGCGACGCCATTGCTCTGGCTGGCGGCGTCACGCCGGATGGCAACGACAAGAAGGTACAGTTGATTCGCGACGGTCAGACAATTGCGGGAAACCTGAGTACTGAAACCAAACTGGCGGATACCCCGCTCCGATCCGGCGATCAACTCAACGTGCCATATCGAAGCTGGGTCTCACGCAATCCGTACGTTCTTGGCGCCGCGGTGTCCGCGGTCGCGACAATCGTGGCAATCATCGTGGGTCATTAGCCGACATATGGCCGACATTGTTCCGCTGTCCACGCGAGTGGAAGGACCCGGGGTGCAACTCTCCATGCCGGGGTACGCGCGCCCAATCGGCGCGTCCGCCGCGTCCGGCGTGCCCGGCTCACGCGGCATTCAGGGCATTCTGCTGCGGCACCTCTGGCTGATCGCCGGGTGCGTGGCGGCGCTGGTGTTCATTGGGGCGATCCTGACCTGGCGTCTCACGCCGATCTATTCGTCCAGCGCGTCGCTGCGCATTGACGAGCAGCCATCGAACGTGCAGGCGCTGGATGTGCTGGCGAGCCTCAAGGGCACCGAGATCAATACCGAGATCGAGGTGCTGGGCAGCCGCACGCTGGCGCGCGCGGTGGTGGATTCGCTGGGACTCCAGTTGCAGGTCACTGCCCCGCGAGGTGTGCTGCGGAGCCAGGTATTCCCGTATATCCAACCGGTCCGCACCCAGCGGCCGGACACGCCGTCTCACCATCTGGGCATCTTTGGCAAGCTCGCTGCGCGTTTCAATGGGCTGCTGCCGAACAGCGGCGGCTACCGCCTGGATCGCCGCCCCGATGGGCGGTACACGCTCACGAACCTGGACACGAAAAGCCAGCTTGGAATCATCGCCCCGGGTGACAGTCTGTCGCTGGAGGGGATGCGCTTCGTGTTCGCGCCTGCCGCCGGCGACGCGATGGACCAGTACAATTTCTCGGTCCTCCCCACCGACATCGCGGTGAACACCACGCAGGGCGCCATCAACGTTTCGCGGCCCATGCCTCTCGCGAATCTCGCGCTCATCAGTTACGAGGACCCCGATCCGGAGCTGGCGCGCGATGTTCCCAACGAGCTCACGGCGCTCTACCTCGCGCAGCGTCACGCGGTGGGCCGGGAAGGGAACGAATCGACGGTGAAGTTCCTGAAGGAGCAGATCAAGCAGCTCAGCACGTCACTGAGCGCGCAGGAGGATTCGCTGCGCCGCTTCCGTGAGTCACACCAGGCCGTCAGTCTGCAGGATGAAGCCACGACGGGCGTGCAGCGGCTTGGTGATCTCCGCGCGGATCGCAACAAGATGGAAGCGGAGCGCTCGGCGCTCGGCGTCCTGCTCAGGAACATCAAGTCACCCACAGACGCCAATACGGCGAGCGGTGCGTCGCGCTATCGCTACCTCATGGCGTTCCCGACGCTGCTGCAGAACCAGGCCGCGTCCGGGCTGCTGCAGTCGCTCAACGAGGCGGAGGACAAGCGCACCGCGCTCATCACCAAACGCACGCCCGCCGATCCCGAGGTCCAGGCGATTGATTCACGCATTTCGGCCCTCGAGACGCAGATCAACGGCATCGCGAACACGTATTACCACGGACTCTCGGATCAGGTTGCCGGGCTGGACTCCGCGATCGCCCAGTCCCAGGCCAGGTTGAGCACGCTGCCGGGCAAGGAGGTGGAGGAGAATCGCCTGGAGCGGCAGCCCAAGGTGCTCGAAGATCTCTACACGCTGCTGCAGACGCGGCTCAAGGAAGCGGAGATCGCCGCGGCATCGGTGGATCCCACTGTGCACATCGTGGATACGGCGACGTTGCCACTCAAGCCATCGCGGCCAAAGCCGATCCTCAATCTGATTCTTGCGGCGGCGGCGGGGTTGCTCCTCGGTGTTGCGGCGGCATTCGTGAGGGAATCCGCGGATAAGAACATTCACTCGCGTGCGGACGTGCAGATGACGACGCGTCTGCCCGTGCTGGGACTGATTCCGCGGATAGACCTGGCGCAGCGCCGCATCTTCTCCACATCCGGCCCGTGGCGAGCGCCGCGACTGCCATCGATTGTCAAGAACGAGAGCGGCGACGAGGGCGCGGGATCCGATCAGACGGGCGAGGACCCGGATATCCATGCCGGCATCGAGATGCCGGAGGTGCTGGAGGCGTTCAACCGTCTGGCCGTGAACGTGTCGTTCGGTCAGCAGGGGCACCGGCTGAAGGTGCTGGTGATCACCAGCCCCACACCGGGCGACGGCAAGACCACGGTGGCGGTGAACCTGGCGCTCGCCATGGCCCAACGGGGGCGCAAGGTGCTGCTCATCGACGCCGATCTGCGCCGGGGTCGCATCAACAGCGTGCTGAAGACGAACCGCAGCCCGGGTCTCTCGGACGTGCTCAAGGGACAGGCGCCGGTGGATCGTGCACTCTGCCATCTGCGTGTCGAAGGCGGCGCGATACTGGACTTCCTGCCGTCGGGGCGGCTCATGGCGAACCCGTCGCAGGTGCTCGCCGAGGGTCAGGCTCTGTCGCTGCTCCAGCGGCTGGAGGCATCGTACGACCTCATCATTATCGACACGCCGCCGCTCAACGCCGTGTCGGACGCCGTGCTGCTGGGCGCATCCGTGGGTGGCGTGATCCTGGTGGCGCGATCCGGCGTTACCGCAACGGGCGCGCTCGCCTTCGCCATGGAGCAGTTCGCGAACATCCGCGCCAACGTCATCGGCACCGTCCTGAACGACATCAACTTCGATCAGGACGCCCGCTACGACGCCGCGTACCGCTACTACCGCTACGATCCCAAATCCTACTCCGTGTCTGAATGAGGAGCTGTCATGTCCAAGTCGTCTGACGCGCGCGCGCGCGTACTGGTTACCGGCGCCGGTGGATTCATTGGCCACCATCTCGTCTCGTATCTGAAGGATCGCGGCTACTGGGTGCGGGGAGTGGACATCAAGGAACCGGAGTATGCAGCGACCGCCGCCGACGAATTCCAGCTGCTCGACCTGAGGCGGTGGGCGAACTGCCTGGAAGCGACGCGCAACGTGGATCAGGTCTATGCGCTGGCGGCGGACATGGGCGGCATGGGATTCATCTCGTCGCATCACGCCGAGATCCTGCACAACAATCTGCTCATCAGCACGCACACGCTGGATGCGGCGCGAGTCAATGGCGCGAGCCGGTACCTGTATACCTCGTCGGCATGCGTGTACCCGGAGTATCGGCAGACCGACACCAACGTCGTGCCGCTCAAGGAGGACGATGCCTATCCGGCCATGCCGCAGGATGCCTACGGGTGGGAGAAGCTCGTGACCGAGCGGCTGTGCATGCACTATCGCGAGGAATACGGCATTGCCACGCGCACGGTGCGCTTCCACAACATCTTCGGCCCGTTGGGCACGTGGACGGGAGGCCGCGAGAAGGCGCCCGCCGCCATGTGTCGCAAGATCGCGATGGCCAAGCTGAGAGGAGAGCGCGTGATCGAGATCTGGGGCGACGGAGAGCAGACACGGTCGTTCTGCTACATCGATGACTGCCTCGAGGGCATCTACCGCCTCATGAACTCGGACTACGCCGAACCGCTGAATCTGGGACAGGACCGCCTGGTGACGATCAACCAGCTCGCGGATCTCGTGGCCGACGCGGCGGGTGTGAAAATCGAGAAGCGTCACGTCCCGGGTCCCCAGGGCGTGCGCGGGCGCAACTCGGACAACACGCGGTTGCGCGAGGTGCTTGGCTGGGAGCCCGCGATTTCACTCGAGGATGGTCTGGCGCGGACCTACGCCTGGATCGAGCAGCAGGTAATGGAATCGACAGAGCCCGCCGCGGGGTCGCCGGTATACGCCACATCCCCCGTCGCGACGGCCACGGCCTGAACTTCCGGTGATCGCCGCGGGGGCTGGCTGATTGCGCGGGCCACTGCTGTCCGAGCTGTTCCCGCTCGTGCTGACGCCGGTTCTGCTCGCGGGAATGTGGTATCGGAACGCGCTGCCCCGCGTGATGCGGCGCGGCTATGCCGTGCTGCTCGGCGTCGTCATCGTGGCGTTCGGCGCACTCTGCATGGCTCGCGCCCGCCGCAACGTCGCCGATCCGCCGCGCTGGGACGTGCAAGCCTTCTGGCTGTTCGGCAAGGTGGCCGTCGTGGGCGACGACTTCTACCGGCCAGAGAGCTTTCACGCCGTCGCGGACTCGCTCCGTGCCGCCGGCGAACCCGTGAGCACGGCGGGTGATTTCAACCGGGAGCTCCTCGACGTCGGATTTCCGTATCCGCCGATGACCATGCTCCTGTTTGCCCCGCTCGGTCTCCTCGGTCTGCACGCGGCCGCGCTGCTCTGGTACCTCGTGATCATCGCCAGCACGGCGGCCGTCATCGGCGTGCTCTGGCACAGGCTGTTCGAGCCGCACGGGATATGGGAGCTGGCGTTCACCACCGCCATGGTGCTCACCCTGCGCGCCACGTATTCGACCTATGCGTTCGGCCAGACCGGCTTTCTGCTGCTGCTTTTCCTGCTGCTCTTCTGGCGGGACCGAAATCGGATTTCCGGCGGAGCGTATCTGGCTCTGGCCATGGTGGTCAAGCCGGTTGCCGCGTTCTTTCTTGGCTGGACCGTGCTGGACCGCCGCTGGCGCTCCGTGCTGGCAACGGTGCTCGTGCTCGCCGGCCTTGCCGCAGTGACGGCGCTGGCGTTCGGCTCGGAGGTGTTTACGTCGTTCATCACGAGTAATTCGGTGAGTCGCATGCCGCACTCCTACTTCTCATCGAACATCAATCAGTCGCTGCTGGCGACCTGGGTTCGCGCGACGCACTATGAGTTCGGGCGCGGATCGCCGCTCATGCAGCCGGCGTTCATCGCCATGATTCTCGCGATCGCGGGGGTCACGTTCGGGATGGAAATGAGGCTGGGCCGTTCGCGGTCGGCGCTGGGCCTTGCCCTGGGAGTACCCGCGGCGCTCCTCATCTATCCGCAAACGCTCGAGCACTACAGCGTCCTGCTGCTCCTGCCCATGCTCTTCATCTGGACGCGCCAGAAGGAACTCGGCGTCTCTCCCGTCGTCGCCGTGACGTTCCTCACGCTGGAGTACGCGCTGGTGCGCTACCATGCAGGGAGCCTGGATTTTTTCGCGATCCTCCTCTGCTGGGTCACGTTGCTGGTCATCTCGATTCGCGCCGTGAGACAGTCGTCGATGAGCGCGAAGCCCGGCTGGATGCAGCCGGCGGGAGCGGCTATCGAGAGCCGCTGACCTTGTACACCGTCATTGCACCGACACGGAAGGTCTCCGTGGTGTGCGCAGAGAGAATGGCAGCAACGCGTTCGTCGTTGCCGGCCTGTATGATGTAGTCATAGTCGCGGTCCAGGCGCCGCCAGTCGAGCGGCGAGAAATCCGCCGTGCCCCATCGGGCGGCGGGGAGATAGAGATGGTGCAGCACCACGAAGTGCCGGAAGTACGAGAGCAGCGCATCGCCATCCCGTGCGCCCGTATACGACCAGAGTCCGGGAACCTGCCCCCGGTTTCGAATGATGTGCCAGAAGGCATACTGCTGGTACGGATCGACGCGGGGGCGTAGCTGATGATCGGAGATGATGGGGAGCAGCCGCGTGCCTTGCGGCACGTGCTCGAGGGCAACGTCATAGTCCGCGAGCAGCCGGTCCGCCGAGCGCGTGTAGCGCCAGAGTAGCAGGGCATTGAGCACGCATGCGGCGAGTAGCGCGCGGCGCAGCCACGGCCGCGGTGCGCCGGACGGTTCCCGCGTCGTCATGCAGAAGGGAAGGAAATAGGCGGGCAGGAGCCACCGGATGTCCATGGCGCCACCAACCTTGCTCCCCTCGGGAAAGACGATGAAGAGCACAAGGAACACGATGGCGGACGCCGTGAACGTATCGAGGTGAAGTCGCGCACGATTGGTGTACAGGAAGGCGATGAGACAGATCCCGTAGAGGGCGGCCATGATCCCCGCCTGCAGCAGCGAGAAGGAAAAGAAGGGCGCGCCCAGCTCCAGCAGTTTCATGGAGGCGCTGCGAAACTCGAACGACTCGACCAGATTGCCACCGCCCGGCGAGGTCAGGACGACGACCCAGGCCACCCCCACCACCGCTGTGATGGTGATGCACGTGACCAGCTCGGAGCGGAACACGCGGGGACGGAGATTTGTGGGCCGATCGCCCTGTGGCAGCAGCCCCAGGGCATAATCAACCCAGATGACGACGAGCGCGATGAGTGGTGTGGTGAGGTGGATGAGCAGCAGGCCCACCGCCGCGATGGAGAGCAGGATGCGCACCGGCCAGGACGGCGCGGCGCGACGCGGCCACCAGCAGGCGAACCAGAACAGCACGATGCCAACGCCAACGGCGTAATTGATCATGCCCTGGATGAGAAACCAGTTGAATCCCAGCAACGCGCCGACGAGCGCCCAATCGCGCCGTGGCCGCGCCGTCGCGCGGATCAGCGCGTACATGCCGGCCGGCAGCAGCGCGAGCGCGAAGGCCGTCAGGATCCGGAGCGCCGCGTGCGGGCCGAACAGATGAACGAGCGCCACGCCAACCAGGTCAACGCCGATGTACGCCGTTGGCGTGAGATGGACCACGATGCCCGGCGGTGGCGCGCCGAACCAGTAGCGCTCCATGAGGACGTAACGCGCCAACTGGTTCATCGCGTCGCCGTACGGGAAGTGGTGCGCCAGTACCGCGACGGCGATGTTGACGAGCGTCGCGATCGCGACCACGACGCCCATGGCATGCTGCCGCGCGCCGGCGCTGCCGGTCACGGCGTACGGCACCGCGGGACGTTCGGCCTCAGCGGTGGAGTGCTCTGTCACGGCGATGTTCCGGCGCGGTCACGTATGAGGAATGTTGTTGGCTGGCTCAGTAGCTTACCCGCACGTTTCGTATCGAGCAACTGAACGTACCGTAGCGAGGAGCCGAATGTACCTTAGCGAGCAACTGGGGCCGTGGCCGAGCCAGGCACGGTGAGCACGTCGACGGTGGCAAGCGCACCGCTTCTTGCCAGACGCCTGCGCTGGGCGGGACGCGGCGCGTGGGCGATTGCCGATCAGGGACTGTTCGCCGTGTCCAACTTCGTGATGAACATCCTGCTTGCGCGCTGGCTCACCCCGACCGACTACGGCGCGTTCGCCATCGCGTATTCCGTCTTTCTGCTCTTCGGCACGCTGCACACCGCGCTGCTCACCGAACCGATGCTGATCTTCGGATCAGCGAAGTACGAGGCACACTTCGCGCCCTACATGCGCATGCTGCTCCGCGGCCACTGGTGGGTGGCCGGACTCGGCGGGTTGTTGCTCGCGATTGGCGGCGGGATCACGTGGATCGCCGGCTCACGTGAAGTCGGCATCGCGCTCATCGGTCTCGCACCGGTGGCTCCCTGTGTACTGCTCACCTGGTTGACCCGGCGCGCCTGCTTCGCGCGGCTGCAGCCCCACTGGGCCGCCGCGGCGGGTGCCGTCTATCTCGTGCTGATGCTGGCGGGGCTGTTCCTGCTCTTTCATCTGGGCGCGCTCTCGGTACTCACGGCGCTCGGCGTGATGGGCGTGGCGAGCATCGTCGCTGGATTCTGGCTGATTCATCGGCTGGAGGCGGACCAGCGCATCGTGTCAGCGGATGTCACCGTGCGCGGTGTGCTGGATGATCACTGGGGCTACGGACGCTGGGCGCTGGCCACGAGCGCCATCTCGTGGGTGCCATCGAACGTGCTGCTCGTGGCCATGTCCGGCTTCACGGGTCTGGCGGGCAGTGCGGCCTTCAAGGCCATGCTGAATCTCGTGATGCCGATTCTGCAATCGCTCTCGGCGCTGGCCATTCTCCTGCTCCCCGCCATGGTGCGTGTTCGCGGACGGCCCGCATTCCGGAAACTGCTGTGGTTTGCGCTCGCGCTGTTCGCTGGCGGAGCGGTCGCGTACTGGCTGCTGCTGGGTGCGTTCGCGGAGCCGCTCGTGCGACTGTTGTACAAGGGACGCTACGCGAACACCGCCGAGCTGCTGTGGGTGATCGGATTGCTGCCGGTGTCGGCCGCCGTGGTGGCCGTGTTGAGCAGCGTGCTGCGCGCCGTCGAGCGACCGGATCAGATCTTCTGGGCATACGTCGCGTCCGCGGTGATTACGGTGTCAGGCGGCATCTGGGCGCTGTCGCGCTGGGCCCTCCTGGGCGCGGCGGTAGGGCAGGTCGCCGCATCCGCGGCGACGGCGGTCGCGCTGGCCATCATTCTCATCATCCGCCGCCGGCGCGCCATCGCGCGTGGATCCGAGCGCGCCGACAGCGCCGTGCCGTGACGTCGTGATGCCTTGACAGGACCGCGACGAATTTTTTCACATCGCGATGTCACGGCGCGGCAGCTTGCATTTTGCCATGGCGCACGCTGCGGCATTTTGCGAATGTCACAGTAACGCATGGCGCAATTGGCCGGGATTAATGTCTCGCCCTCTTGCCAGTTGACTTTTGATTCCTATTTTCGTCTCGGGTTTGATGGGCGCTTCACGCGACATCGAACCATGTCAACTGCGCGGCCCTCACGGGTCCGCGATAATGGCAAACCCGGCGAAAGCCGGGGACGCAAAGCTACGAGGCTACCGCATCCGCAGTGGATGCCACGCCAGTCGAGCCGCCGAACGGGTTTGTGCACAGGGGTACGCGCATGCAATTCTCCCGAAAGGCTGACGTGTTGTCATCCGTCGCGCTTGTCCTCTCGCTGATCGGCTGTCTCGATCGATCCAGTCCGCTCGCTCCCTCCGCCGCAACCGCAGCAGCTCGAACCGTCGCCCACGTTGTCACGACGCCGGCGAAGGCGCATCTGATCGTGGACTCGATGGTCACACTGCACGCCGTCGCGGAAGATTCCGCGGGAAATGCGGTCAACGGCGCGTACGTGTTCTGGCACAGTTCGGACACCACCATCGCGATCGTGTCGCCCGCTGGCGACGTCAGGGCGCTGCGTGAAGGCGCGGTGACGATCTCCGCGCATGTCGGCAAGGTCAACGGCGCCTCCGCGGTCACGACCACCGCGATCGTGGACTCGGTGCGGATGTCCGTGTCCAGCGCGACGCTCCGGGTCGGAAAGACCACGCAACTTACCGCGCAGGCGACGGACCGGAACGGCAGAAAGCTGAACCGCACGGTAACGTGGTCGTCGAGCGATCCCACGATTGCCTCGGTCTCGTCGAGCGGCGTCATCACGGCGCTCAAGACGGGCACGACGACGATTGACGCGTCCGTACTCAGCGTGAGCGGCAGTCTGGTCTCCTCCGATACGCTCCTGTCGCTGTCCACGAACAACGGGAACGGCGGGAAGAAGCTTGGCCATGCGAAGGTCACGGTCACGCCGCTTCCAGTGAGCTCGGTGCTCACGTCACCCGCGACGGTGTCGCTGGGAATTGGCGCCACGGCGCAGGTGGCCGCGACGCCGCTGGATTCCTCGGGCAAGCCGGTCAGCGGATACACCGTGACGTGGAGCAGCGCGAACAGCGCCGTGGCCACCGTGTCATCGACGGGACTCGTGAAGGGTGTGGCGTTCGGCTCGACGAGCGTGATTGCCACGGTGAATGGCGTGCAGGGCTCGGCGGCGGCCAACATTGTACCAGTTGGCACCGCGGTGCCGTCGGTGAATCCGGCGTTCGAGTCGCTCCTGACGGGGCAGAGTGCGCAGGTGACCGCCGTCCTCAAGGACTCCACCGGCAACGTGATCTCCGGCGCCACGTTCACGTGGGCCACGAGCAATTCGTCCGTCGCGAAGGTGACGCCTTCGTCGTCGAGCAGCAGTGCGACCATCAGTGCGGTCGGCGCCGGTTCGGCGTCCATCACGGCGACGGCGAATGGGAGCAAGGCCGCGGTGTCGGTCGTCGTGAATCTCGTTCCCGTCGCGACGGTATCGGTGAGTCCGTCGAGTCTGTCGCTCACCGTGGGTCAGACGGGCACCTTTGCGGCGACCGCGAGAGATTCCACCGGTGGCACGCTCACCGGACGCACCGTGACGTGGACATCGAGCAACACGGGTATTGCGTCCGTGTCGGCCGGTGGCGTCGTCACCGCGGTCGCGGCGGGCACGGCGACGATCAGCGCGACGATCGATGGGAAGAGCGGGTCCGGATCGGTGGCCATTACCGCACCGGCGCCGGCGCCCGTGACCTCCCCGGCGCCGACTCCGACGACGTCACCCGACCCGACATCCGGCAGTGGCGTGGGCCCGTCGTCGAGCCTGAACCCGACGACTGGTGTGGTCATCGAGCCGGGGCAGAGCATCCAGGCCGCCGTGAACGCGAATCCGGCGGGTACATCGTTCTGGCTCAAGGCCGGCACCTGGCATCAACAAAGCGTTGTCCCCAAGGACGGCATGACGTTCGCGGGCGAGGCGGGCGCCATTCTCGATGGCGACAACACGACCGTGAAGGCGTTCTCGGGAACGGCCAGCCGGGTCACCATCCGGAATCTCGTCGTGCAGAACTACAACACGCCGCTGCAAGCCGGCGCCATTCAGGGCGACTGGACGGCGTCGCTGCACTGGCTCGTGGAATACTGCGAGATCCGCACGAATCACGCGGCCGGGCTCTACGCCACCGACAGCATGATCGCACGGAACAACTACATCCACCACAACGGCCAGATCGGGATTCTCGGGAAGGGGAATGGCGCGTTGTTCACCGGAAACGAAGTTTCGTACAACAACACCGGCGGTAACGATCCCGACTGGGAAGCCGGCGGGATGAAATTCCTCTACAGCACCGGACTGCGCTTCGCCGACAACTACGTGCACGACAACTACGGTCCGGGCATCTGGTTCGATGGCTACAACAATGGCAACCTGATCGAGGGGAATCGCGTGGTGCACAATCAGGATGCCGGGATCTTCTACGAGATCAGCTACAATGCCGTGATCCGGAACAACACGGTGACCGGGAACGGTGGCAACGGATCCATCGCGCGAGCGGGAATTCTCGTCTCCGCATCGTCAGGCGTGGAAGTGTATGGCAACACGCTGAGCGACAATTCCAACGGAGTCATCGGGCTGCAGGCAAACCGCGGTACCGCGCCCGCTCAGTATGATGCGGGCCCGCTGGTGGTGCAGAATCTCTACGTGCACGACAACCTGATTTCGATGAACCGCGGGTTGACCGGGCTCGTGGACCAGGTGGGTGACGGCGGAATCTTCACTCGCAACAACCGCTTCGATCACAATACGTACTCCGTGTCCCTGCTCTCGCGCCCGTTCACCGGCCAGGGTGGATCGCTGACGACGGCGCAGTGGCAGGCCGCCGGCTTCGACCTGACTTCGATTTTCCAGTAGCCAGTAGTCCGTGGGCGACAGCCACATGGGGGAATGTGCCGGAGATGGCACATTCCCCCATGTGGCTGTCGCCCACTATTGACAGGACTGACACGACGCACCGGATGCACGCGATGGCGTTTTGACACCGCGAACGGCGGGACAGGATTTCAGGATGGACAGGATTGACGGGCTTCACGCGATGCCATGCCCATAGCGGTCGCCGGCATTCAGCGAACGGCCTGGAACGGGAGGACCTGGCTCCCCAGCATCATGTGAGCCCTGTGCATCCTGTAAATCCTGTCATTCATTTCTGTCCATCCTGCAAGTCCTGTCCAGTCGCACGGGTGGGTGCCATGACGCTCTCGTAGATGGTCATCAGCATCGCGTAATTCGCGGCCTCGGTATAACGGGCCTCGAACTCGGCTCTGGCCGCACGACGCATGGCCGCGTACTCCGGTGAGTGCGCGGCCATGCGCGTCACCTGGCTCACCAGGTCGTCGCTGTCGCCGGCGCGGAAGTGCAGCCCCGTGCGTCCGTGCTGCACGAGCTCGGCGAGCGATCCGATGCGCGATGCGATCACGGGCGTCCCCCGGGCGAGTGACTCCACGACAACGCGCGGGAGCCCCTCGTACCATTCCGATGGACAGACGAGACAGCGCGCGGCGCCGATGAGCTCCAGAACCTCGCCGGGCGTCTTCCGGCCGAGATGGCACACGGACGCATTGCTGTCCTGCGCCGCCCGGACTTCTGCCGCGAGCGGACCATCTCCCACCACGCGCAGCGGCATCACGTTTCCGAGCCGCCGCCACGCCGCGAGCAGCGTCCGGACGCCCTTCTCCGGAGACAGACGGCCCACGAAGAGGGCATACGCGCCCGCACCATCACCCGCCCCGGGATCAGGGTGAATGAAGTTCGGCTTGACCACCACCCGCTCGGCGGGGAGACCCCCGGCAATGCACTTGCTTCGCGCGAACTCCGTGAGCGCGATGTACCGGTCCACGCGGTGCTTCCACGTGCCCAGGGCGCGATGCACGCCCACCATCGTGGCCACGGTGGCGCTCGCGAGACGACTGGAGCGATAACATGCGTGCTGCACGCCGTGCCACGGGACGCTCAGTCCCAGGCAGTCTTCGCACGGCCGCCCGTCGCGGTAGAACTGCGCATTCACACAGAACAGCCGGTAGTTGTGCAGCGTTTGCACGACGGGAATGCCCTCGCTGCGCGCGGCATGGTACGCCGATGGCGAAATGAGCGGGAAGGTGTTGTGGAAGTGTGCGACCGCCGGCCGGGTGCGCTGCATGAGCTGGCGCAGCTCGTGATGCGCCGCGCTGCTCCAGACGGTTCCGGCGGCGACACGCAGCGAACCACGACGGGTGATCCGCTCGTTGTGCACCGTGTATCGCACGACCGTGTGGCCGTGCTCCTCGAGCATGCGCGACTCCGTCGCGAAGACTTCGTCTTCGCCGCCCGGCTGCTGATAGAAGTTGTGGACCAGGAGAACGGTGCGGATCATGTGCGGCTCATCTCACGACTCGCGCGCCAGCAGCGACAGCAGGTAGTCACTGTAGCTGTTCCCCGGCGTGGTGCGCGCCAGCGCGCCGAGCTGGTCGGCGGTGATGTAGCCCAGGCGCCATGCGACTTCCTCAGGGGCGGCAACCTTGAGTCCCTGGCGCTTCTCGATCATCTCGACGAACACCGACGCCTGCGCCATGGACTCGTGGGTTCCGGTGTCCAGCCACGCGATGCCGCGACCGAGAATCTCCATGCGAAGCCGCCCCTGACGCAGATACTCGCGCGCGACGTCGGTGATTTCGTACTCGCCGCGCGCCGAAGGCTCGAGCGACTCGGCGATCGCCACACTCTCCGCGTCGAGGAAATACAGACCGGTGACGACATACGGCGATCGCGGCTTCTCGGGCTTCTCCTCGATGCTCACCACGCATCCTTTCGCGTCCAGCTCCGCGACTCCGTATCGCCCCGGGTCGGCCACGTGATAGCCAAAAAGCGTCGCTCCAGTCGCGTACTCTGCGGCGCGCTGCAGCGCGGGAACCAGCCCTTGCCCGTAGAAGATGTTGTCACCCAGAATGAGTCCCACCGAGTCGCCGGCGAGAAACTCCTTGCCGATCACCAGGGCCTGCGCCACGCCGTCCGGCGACTCCTGCTCCGCGTAGGAGATGCGAATGCCCCACTGCGAGCCGTCGCCAAGCAGCGTGCCGAAGAGCGGCAGATCACGCGGTGTGGAGATGAGCAGCAGATCGCGCAGCCCGGCGAGCATGAGCGTCGTGAGCGGATAATAGACAAGCGGTTTGTCGTAGATCGGCAGGAGCTGCTTGCACACGACGCGCGTCGCCGGATGGAGGCGCGTGCCTGACCCGCCGGCGAGAATGATCCCCTTCACGCGCCGGCGCCCGCCACGGGGTACGCCGCGCGATATGCACCCGACTGCACGCGCCCGGTCCAGTCACGGTGCGCCAGATACCACTCCACCGTCTTGCGGAGTCCGCACGCGAAATCGTGCCGCGGCCGCCACCCGAGATCGTTTCGTATTCTGCTCGCGTCCAGCGCGTAGCGGAAATCATGACCCGGGCGATCCGGAACCAGCCGGATCAACGCCGTTCGCGTCCCGATGCGCGGGTCGGGTGCCATCTCGTCGAGGAGCTCGCAGATGGCGCGTACCACGCTCAGGTTCGAGCGCGCGCACTGCGCGCTCACGCAGTACGTCTCGCCGATTCGACCCTGCCGCATCACCGCGAGCAGCGCGGCCACGTGGTCCTCCACGTACAGCCAGTCGCGCACGTTCTCGCCGTTGCCGTACACCGGTATCGGCTTCCCATCGAGCGCATTCAGAATGGTCACCGGAATCAGCTTTTCAGGAAACTGGAACGGGCCATAGTTGTTGCAGCAGTTCGTCGTCACGACCGGCAGTCCGTACGTCTCGTGCCACGCACGAGCGAGGTGATCCGCGGCCGCCTTGCTTGCGGCGTACGGCGAGCTGGGCCGGTATGGGCTCTGCTCGCAGGCGAGCGCTCCCTCCGGAATCGAGCCAAAGACTTCATCGGTGGACACGTGCACCATGCGAAAGCCCGCTCGCGCATCGGGCGGAAGCTGCTCCCAGTAGCGGCGCGCCTCCTGGAGAAGGGTGAACGTACCGGTGATGTTCGTGCGCACGAAGTCGGCGGGTTCGCTGATCGAGCGATCCACGTGCGATTCGGCCGCCAGGTGAACGATCGTGTCCGGCTGGTACCGCTCCATGATCTGGCAAACCGCGCTGGCATCGCAAACATCTGCTTTCGCGAACGTGTAGTGGGGGTGGGCAGCCACGTCCGCCAGCGATTCGAGATTGCCCGCATAGGTCAGCTTGTCCACGTTCACGACGCGAACCGGCGTCTCGCGAATCAGATGGCGAACGAGCGCCGAGCCAATGAAGCCCGCGCCGCCAGTAACCAGGACCGTCTTCACTGGTGCCGTCGTCCTCCCAGAATGATGCGCTTCGTTGGCCCGACTGCCGTCCGCTCCAAAGCTACGTGCCCGACTGTACAACTACAAAGCAGGACCGGGTATTGCTGATAGCCATGTGTAGTGCCGGGGGAGATTCACACCGGGCAGGGAGACCCCCGGCTTGCGTGCCGCAACTCCCCTGGGGGATGGGGCGTCTGTATATTGGGGCGCGATTCGTGGCGCGGCGGCCCGTTGAGCACGGCACCGCGGCCATGGCAATCTCCATACCTTTCCCGAACGGGCGGACGTGCCGGAGGCAGCATGTCGAGAGCCAGAGCCCTCGCGAAGTCGCTCTACCTGAGCGTACCACCCCGCTGGCTCGCGTCGTTCGAGTATTACCTGCGCCCGGGGCTGAGGGATATCTGGAAAGGTCCCTTCAACGGGCAGCACATTCGGCAACAGATTTTTCGCGACCTCATGCGGACATTCGAGTTCCAGGCCGTGATTGAAACTGGCACCTTTCGGGGGAGCACGACGGAGTTCATGGCATCTGAATCAGCGAAGCCCCTGTTCACTGTCGAGTCCAACCCGCTCTACTTTCACTATGCGCGGTTGCGGCTCGGCGGCTACCCGAACGTGCGCATGTCTCTCGGCGACTCGAGAACGCAGCTCGCCGCGCTGGCCCGCGATCCCGGCGTGCCCAGGCAGAACGTGTTCTTCTATCTGGATGCGCATTGGGAAGCGGACCTCCCTCTTCTGGACGAAGTCGAGTTGATCTTCACGAACTGGCGTGAGCCGGTCATCATGGTCGACGACTTCCAGGTGCCCGACGACACCGGATACAAATTTGACGACTATGGCGACGGGAAGCGGCTCTGTCTGGACTACCTCGCGAAGTCCACGATGCCATGGACGGCGTTCTTCCCCAGCGCACCCGCCAGCGCGGAATCAGGGAGCCGGCGCGGGTGCGCGGTGCTGACCGATGGCACGACGGCGCCACGTCTGGGCACGGTCTCGTCGCTTCGCCCGTATCGGGCCGAAGCGGTAACCCGCACATAGCATCATGACGCAGGCGCTCTGGCGTGACGCGACGCAATGGGACAGTGAGCCGGCATATGCGCAACGTGACCGCGGGGACCTGGTGCCATTGCTCATCATGGTCCTGGTCACCGCGCTCTTTTTCATGTCGGATCATACGCTCACTGCGCCACAGATGGCAGTTGAAAATTCCACCATGGCCATCACGCTCGACGCGCTGCAGGGGATTTCCGAGGGCAGCATTTGGCGGCGCGTCGCGTTCTTCGGGTTCGGTATCTTTGGCGTGGCTGCCATCGCCTGGCGGCCGCGCTGGCACGTGCGCATCAAAGGGGCGCTCGCCTGGTCGGTGCTGCTCTACCTCGGCTGGGCATGCCTCAGTCTGGCCTGGACGGACGATCCCGGATTGACGGTGCGTCGCCTGGCCGTGCTCGCGCTGATCAGCGTGGGTGTTGCGGGACTGCTCCATCAGCTTAACAGACAGGGAATCGTCGCGCTCATCACGTTTTCGTCGCTGAGCTATCTCGTCATTGGGTTTGTCAACGAGCTCGCCAAGGGAACCTTCGTCCCGCTGGCGAGCGGCTACCGCTTCGCGGGCACGCTGCATCCGGCCGAGCAGGGCATCAACTGCTCCTTTCTCATACTCGGCGCGATCTGCATGGCAGACTGCGTTCGCCGGCACCGACGGTTCTTCTTCGGATGCGCTGCATTCGGAATCGTCTTTCTGCTGCTCACGCGGTCGCGTACCGCTGCGGGAACCTTGCTTGTCGCCGGATTCATCTACTGGAACCTCGGCGCGTACCGCGTGCGCCTGCGGGCGCTCACCCTGGTCGGCATCGCGGGGTTTGGCCTCGCGGTGTGGCTCTTTCTCATTGTGAATCACGTGGTCCCCGCCCCATGGACCCTCATTCTCATGGGACGGACATCGGCCACCGCGGGTACGCTCACCGGCCGGATTCCGCTTTGGGAAATGCTGCTGCAATTCGCGGCGCAGCATCCTGTACTGGGCTACGGTTACAACAGCTTCATGGGCCCCAAGCACGCCGCACAGATCATTGCGGTCATCTGGTGGGGATTCAATTCCGCGCACTCCGCGTACATCGCAACGTTGCTGGATCTGGGCGCGATAGGTCTTGTGGTGCTCATCGCGGTGTTGGGACTCTCCACCAGGCGCGCGATGAGTCTGTTCCGGGTCTATCGTGATCCGACGATCGCCTTCTTCGCGGCGCTTCTGGTTCTCGAGATCCTGACGGGTCTGCTCGATGCGACGCTGGTATTCCCGAGTCCCCGCATGTGGACGCTGCTCGTGATTGGCTATCTGGCCTTCCGGGATCCAGCTGACGAATCGGTTGCCCGGGATGCCACTCCGGAAGACGATCCGAACGTGTATGCCACTCCGGAGCTGGTTGGTGCGGCGCAGTTGCGGCATTCACACTCCGGCTGGCCGATGGGCAGTTGATGATCTTCACGTGTCTGCGCTCTTGATGCTCGCGGCATTCCGGGGAGGCGGCTATCGGGTTCGGGCAGCAGCCAGGATTCACCGGACGGGCAGCATTGAGACAGGATTCACAGGATTCACAGGATTCACAGGATTCACAGGATTCACAGGATTCACAGGATTCACAGGATTCCCACGGCGCCGTTCCCGAAACAGTTGCCGTAATGCAGCGAACGGACTGAAACCTGGGCACTCGGCTCTCAACAATCCTGTGAATCCTGTGAATCCTGTGAATCCTGTGAATCCTGTTCATCCTGAAATCCTGTCCATCCATTGCTGATATCAAGGGCGTCGCGTGAAACCTGCCAGCAAGCGTAGTGAAGCCCGTTAATTCCGGAA
>Ga0207695_10003969_pt1 | contig 20441 bp, 18 predicted proteins | sample KBSC54metaG_FD_184354 | JGI IMG/M metagenome (GOLD analysis project Ga0207695, IMG submission 184354) | Corn rhizosphere microbial communities from Kellogg Biological Station, Michigan, USA - KBS C5-4 metaG (SPAdes) (version 2) | ecosystem: Host-associated > Plants > Roots > Rhizosphere > Soil...
CACGCACACGACCGCCGACCGCCAACGCGACCCAGCCACGCACCACCGAACTGCGCCACCAGCGGATCCTTCTTAAACCAGTGCGAAGCCGTAAGAAGATGCCTGTCAACCACCCCCCAACCGCACCACCCACACCCACACCCAAGCACCGGTCGCCGGCAGACGTTCAGACAGCCGTCATGAAGGCGCGGCAGTGGCGGGGTCGCTGGGATGTCTGGTGAGCGGCATGGTCTCGACCGTCAGCCAGCCGGTCTCCGTCATGGGCAGCGAGCCGAGGATCTCCTGGAGCGCGTCGGACGTCGGCGCCTGCCACAGGCCGAGATTGCGGCCCTGCCGCCCCGGCAGCGCCCAGAGCCGGACCAGGCGCCCCTGCACGGCCGCCTCCCGCGCGGCTTGCGCCTCGCGGGAGGCCATGGCCTCAATGGCCTCAAAAGTGGTGTTCACCGGTATCCGCACGATGAAGGTGACCAGGTACTCCCCGTCGTCCGCGGCGAGCGGCACGGTGCCGCTGCCCGGATCGTCGGCGTGCGCGGCCAGGGCGACGGGCTCGTCCGTGCGCCAGACGCGCAGGGGCATGGAGGCCAGGGTCTGCTGGAGGTCCTCGGGGCCGTCCGCGGCGAACAGCCCGATCGAGCGCCACTCGCCCGGACCGAGCGGTGGGCGCCACAGACGCAGGACCCGTCCTTGGGCCGCGAGGTCGCGGGTGTGCGCGGCCTCGCGGGCCCGTACCTCAACCACCTCGCGCTCTGAAGTCCCTTCGGGGACTCGGGTGGTCATGGTCACGAGGTACTCCATGGAACGCCTCCTTCGGATGTCTTTCTGCTGCCGCCTCCTCGGCGTCAGAGGTCGAAGGCCGAGCCGGTGACGCGCTCAACCGAGTTTGGAGACCTGATAGTGAGCGATCTTGGTGCCCTCGGGAGTCCGGATCGCGAGCACGCCGAGGAACACCGGCAACGGCGGCCGGTCGGTGAAGGAGAATTCGACACCGAGATAGCCCAGGACCAGGTCGGGGGCGAGTCTGCGGGTCTGCAGGATCTGGTACTCGGCTTTCATACCGAGCGGCTGCGAGGCGTAGTAGTCGGCGATGCCCTGCCGTCCGACGCTATAGGGGTGCAGGCCTTGAAAGACGGCGTCCTCGGTGAAGACGACGGCGACCCGCTCGGGTTCGTGCGCGTCCACGGCGGACTTCCAGCGCTCCAGTACGTCGCGCAGCATCGCTTCGTCGTCGGCGTTGCTGCTCATCACATCGCCAGATGGGCCGTCCATCGAGCCTCCCAGTCAGAAGCCGGCGCTTTGGCCGCCGTCGACATGCAGGATCTCGCCGGTCACGAACGAGGCCTGCTCCAGATACATGATCGCCTCGACGACATCGTCGATCTCGCCCATCCGCCCGAGCGGGTGCAGGGCGGCCAGCGCGCCACCGGGGTCGTCGGGGTTCATCGGGGTGCGGATGACGCCGAGCGAGACGGCGTTGGCACGGATGCCCCTGGCCGCGTACTCGACGGCCAGTTCCTTGGTGGCCGCCACCAGCCCGCCTTTGGTCAGCGAGGCCAGCGCGGCGGGGATGCGCGAGTTGGCCCGGTCGACCAGCGACGTCGACACGCACACCACATGGCCGCCTCCGCCGGCGAGCATCGCGGGGACGGCGGCCCGCGTGACGTCGAAGAATCCCCGCAGGTTCACGCCGGTCACCAGGTCGTAGTCGGCGTCGGTGTAGTCGGTGAACGGCTTCTCGACGTACACGCCGGCATTGTTCACCAGCGTGTCGATCCGCCCGAAGCGATCCATCGCCTGCTCCACAGCCCTGGCGCCCGTCCCGGGCTGCGACAGGTCGCCGGAGACGGCGAGCACGTCCGGATCCTCCTGCGCCGGCATGGTCCTGGCGACTGCGACGAGCGCATACCCTCGCTCGCGGTACGCCTTCGCGACGGCCGCGCCGATGCCCTGGGACGCACCCGTGACGATGGCGACCTTGTTCTTCGGGCTCATGGATCATCCCAACCCAGACACCGGGGCGGCAGGCCCTCGTCCATCCGCTAGTCACCCTACGTCCCGTCCGGCTCCGGCGCCGCCCGGACATCCTCCGGATGCGGTCGGTGGCCGGCCGTATGAGGCTGGTCTCATCGTGGGAGGAGCACAAGCTGATGGACATGAAACTGGAACTCGTCGTGCTGCCGGTGACCGACGTGGACCGGGCCAAAGGCTTCTACACGGGACTGGGCTGGCGGCTGGACGCCGACGTCTCCCCCGGCCCGGACTTCCGGGTCGTGCAGATGACCCCGCCCGGCTCACCGGCCTCGGTCATCTTCGGCACGTCCGTCACCGCGCAGGCGCCGGGCACGGCCCAGGGCCTGCACCTGGTCGTCGACGACATCGAGTCCGCGCACGACGAGCTCAAACGGGGCGGAGCCGAGCCGAGCGAGGTCTTCCACGACGCCGGCGGCATCTTCCACCACGGCGGGACCGACGCCCGGGTTCCCGGACCGGATCCGAAGCGCGCCAGCTACGGCTCGTTCCTGTCGTTCAGCGACCCGGACGGCAACGGCTGGCTCCTGCAGGAGATCACCACCAGGCTGCCCGGACGCCTCGACCCGTCGGTCACCGCCTTCTCCTCGGCCACGGACCTCGCCGCGGCCCTGCGCCGCGCCGCCGCCGCGCACGGCGAGCACGAGGCACGCATCGGCGCCGAGGACCCGGACTGGCCGGAGTGGTACGCGCGCTACCTGGTCAGCGAACAGGCCGGCAGCGAACTGCCGACGTAAGGAAGGGACCATGAGCGGCATGAGCGTCGGCCACCAGGAATCCCCCGAACCGCACCCCTCGCCCGCGGTTCCGCGCATCGTCGTCGGCATCGACGGGTCGGAATCCTCGCTGCAGGCACTGAAGCGGGCGGCACGGCAGGCCGAGCTGACCGGCGCCGCGCTCGAGGCCCTCATGACGTGGGATCTGCCGGTCGCTTACGACTGGTTTCCGCAGATCCCCGCGGGCTGGGACCCTCAGGCGGACGTGACGAAGTCGCTCCACGAGATCATCGAGCGGGAATGCCAGGCGCATCCGGACGTCGCGGTGTATCCCCGGGTCGTCCAGGGCCACCCGGCCCCGGTCCTGATCGAGGCCTCCCGGGGCGCCGACCTGCTTGTCCTGGGCTGCCGGGGCCACGGGGAGTTCGCCGGAATGCTCCTCGGATCGACCAGCGCGCATTGCGTCAGCCATGCCCACTGTCCCGTACTGATCGTGCGCGGCGACGGCTGACCAGGCACGCTGAAGTTCCCGGAGCGCGAAGGGGGTGCCCCATGGCCACGTTGAAGGCCGTCAACGTCGGTCTGCCCAAGGACGTCGCCTGGCGTGGCAAGACCGTCCACACCGGCATCTGGAAGCAGCCCGTCGCCGGGCCGGTGATGGCGCGGCGGCTGAATCTGGACGGCGACGGGCAGGGCGATCTGGCCGGGCACGGCGGCGAACAGCGCGCCGTGATGGTCTATCAGCTCGGCTCCTACGAGTTCTGGCAGAAACACCTGAAGCGGAACGACTTCACCTACGGCCAGTTCGGCGAGAACTTCACCGTGGACGGTCTGGCCGACGACGAGGTGTGCGTCGGCGACCGCTACCGGATCGGCGAGGCGGTCTTCGAAGTCACCCAGCCGCGCGTGACGTGCTACCGCGTGGGACTGCGGCTCGGGGAGCCGCGGATGCCCGCGCTGCTCGTGTCGCGCCGGCGGCCCGGGTTCTACCTGCGGGTGCTGACCGAAGGGCTGGTCCGGGCCGGAGACGAGATCGTGAAGATCGCCGGCGGCCCCGAGGAGATGACCGTCGCCGAGATCGACGGTCTGCTCTACCTGCCGGGCCACCCCCGGCCGCAGCTCGAAAGGGCCCTGCGCATCCCCGCGCTGAGCCCCGGGTGGCAGTCGTCGTTGCGAGCCCTGCTGGACGAGGCGGATCGCGGCGACGGCGCCCGACGGGGAAACAGCGGCCTGACCACCGTCGGCCCGCCTCCGGCATGGCCCGGGTTCCGTCCGCTGGAGGTCGTGCGCATCGAGCCGGAGAGCGCGAGCGTCTTCTCCCTCACGCTCGCCTCGGTCGACAGGAAGCCGCTCCCGGCCGCACAGGCGGGGCAGTTCCTTACGGTCCGATTGCAGGCGAATGCTCAGAGCGCCCCCACCATCCGCAGCTACTCGATTTCAAGCGGGCCCGACGCCGAGACGTACCGCGTCAGCGTCAAGCAGGAGCCCCATGGCCTCGCCAGCACCTACCTCCGTCAGCGCGTGAAAGCCGGTGACACCGTCGACGTGGCCGCTCCGCGCGGCACGTTCCTGCTCAGACCCGCGGAGACGCCCGTGCTGCTGCTGTCGGCCGGAATCGGCGCGACCCCGGTTCTGGCCATGCTGCACGCTCTGGCCGAGGAGCCGACCCGGCGCACGGTGTGGTGGCTGCACGCGGCCCGAGACGGCGAGAACCACCCCTTCGCCGACGAGGCCCGCGACCTGCTTTCCCGGCTGCCCGCCGCCCGGTCGGTCATCGTCTACAGCCGCCCGCTCGCCGGCGATCGTCCGGGCGTCGACTACACGGTCAGCGGGCGGCTCACCGCCGAGCGGATCCGCGCTCTGCAACCGCCGCAGGACGCTGACGCCTACATCTGCGGGCCCGACGCGTTCATGGCGGACATGATGACGGCCCTCCAGACCTGTGGCCTGCCGCCCTCGCGGATCCACACCGAGGTCTTCGGAGCCAGGGAAGCCCTCACCCCGGGCCTGGCGACCGAACCCGTCCGGTCGCCGCACCAGCCGGCCCACATCCCCGTCGGGGCATCGGGACCGGCTGTGTCCTTCGCCCGCAGCGGCCTGACCGTCCCCTGGCACCCGGACTACGGGACGCTGCTGGAACTCGCCGAGGCCTGCGACGTCCCCGCGCGCTGGTCCTGCCGCACGGGGGTCTGCCACACCTGCGAGACCACCCTGCTCGCCGGAGGCGTCGGCTACTCGCCCGAACCGGTGGAGCCCCCGGCCGAAGGAAGCGCCCTCATCTGTTGCTCCACGCCGACCGCGGACCTCGTGCTGGACATCTGAGTCGTGGTCACGGGGATTCGCCGAGGACCTCCGCGAGCGCGGGCAGCAACGCGACGGCCTGATCGACGTCGGGCGTCAGATCGCGGTCCATGGTGGAGGCCGGCAGGTCCTCGCACAGCTCCAGCACCGCCCGAAGTCCGTTCGGCACCGTCCGGTCCTGCATCCGCAGTGCACGAACCGCGGCCAGGAGCTCACACGCCACCAGCGTCCGGTAGTTCCCGGTCGCCGTCAGCGCCTGCCGGGCGGCCAGGGAGGCGAAGCTGGCATCCTCTTCGACACCGCGCGACAAGGTGACACTCTGCAAGCCGGCGGGGGTGGCGGCGGCCCGGACTTCGGCGAGCGCCGAGGCGGCGACGTACTCCAGGATCATCACGCCGGACGCACCGGGGAATCCGTCGCCGAGGAACGGGGCGAGCCCGGTGAAGGAGGGTTCGATCAAGGCCGCGAGGCGCCCCAGGACCAGTTGACCGGTCTGCGCCACGCCCAGGACGGCGGCGTCCAACGCCATCTGCAGGTAGCTGGCGTGGAACCCGCCGTGGTGCGCGAGGGCCGCGTCCACCGGTTCGTCGGAGAGCAGCACAGGGTTCTCCGAGGGCGCGTTGACCATGGCGGCGATGGTCGCCGACAGGTCGCGCAGCGCATCCAGCGCCGCGCCCTGGGACTGTGGCAGCACCCGCAGGCCGAGCGGGTCCTGGATCCGGGCGGGCGGCAGGTCGGTCGCGGTCAGCTCGCGCAGCCACGCGTTCACCCTCCGAGCCCCGGCGAACGGGGTGGTCCGGTCGGCCGCCGCCGAGAACGCCTCACGATTGCCGTTGACGGCGGCGAAGGTCAACGCCGCGACCGCCACCGCGGCCCGGGCTGTTTCGTCCAGATCAACGAAGGCCATCGCGGCGTCGGCGAGGGTCGCGGCGTTGCTGCTCAGAAAAGGCAGTGCGTCGGCCGCGCTGAACCGGGTAATCACGGGCAGTGCTCCCGACGTCTGCCCCTCCCCCATCAAGGCCAAAGCAGTGGTCGCCAACGCCGACAGGTCGCCGGTCCCGATGCCGCCGTGTTCGCGGACTTCGGGCAGCGCGTCGGCCTGGATCATCGCGGCGAGCCCGTCGAGGACCGACGGGTCGGCGCCGCTGCCGCCGGCCGCCAGCTGGTTGAGCCGGATGACCAGCATCGCCCTGATCCGCTCGGCGGACCGCACCGGTCCGGCGGCGGTGGCGTGACTGCGCAGCAGGGAGACGGCATGGACGGCGGGATCGTCCACGGGCACGCCCCGGTTCGCACCGACGCCGGTGGAGCGGCCGTACACCGGTCTGAGCGCGGCTATCTCAGCCGCGATCCGGTAGGAGGCCTCAGCGCGCTTCCGGCCCGCTTCGGCGAGTTCCACGGGCTCCTCCCGCCGAGCCGCCCGAGCTATCTGCGCGCAGCTCAACCGGATTCCATCGAGTTCGATCAAGGACGTCTCCCGCCGCTGCGCTGATTGTTCTCCGTGGTTTCCACCGGGGTCTTCCGCGAGGGCACCAAGTGTGCCACTCTTCCATCCATCGGCAAGCCCCTTTCAGTCATCAAAATCAGCGATCGAAAATGACGAGAAGGTTACGAAATTGGCAGAGGTCAGCTCGCCGGCCACACCGGCGGGTCCGGCGACCCGCACGGTCGAGCGCGCCTTGAGTCTGCTGGCCCTGGTCTGTGACGAGGGCTCGATCAGCCTGTCGGATTCCGCCCGTAATGTCGGCCTTGCCCCGAGCACGGCCCTGCGGTTGCTGCGGACGCTGGAGAGCAAGGGATTCGTTCACCGGGGCGAGGACGGCATGTTCCACGCCGGGGCGCGGATCATCCAGATAGGAGCGTCCGCGCTCGGCCGGCAGGAGCTGGTCAAGACCGCCGAGCCGGCCTTGCGCCGGATCGTGGAGGCCAGTGGCGAAACCAGCTACCTGAGTATCCGCGGCTTCGGCGACCGTGCGCTTTACATCGGCATGGTGGAGGGCACGCACGCCGTACGGCACACCAGTTGGGTCGGGCGCACCATCCCCTTGGACGGCACCGCGGCCGGTGCCGTGCTGCAGGGCCACGTCCCAGACTGCGGATACATGGTCGTCCGCTCGATGGTAGAACCCGATGTGTCGGCGGTGGCGGCTCCCATAATGTGGGCCGGCGGAGTCGTCGGCGCACTGAGCGTCGTAGGTCCCACCTACCGTATCGACGAGGAGCGAGCAGAGTCCTTCGGCCGGATCGTCAGCGACGAGGCCCGTGCCCTGTCCGGCCAGTTCAGTACCCCCTATTCGAAAAGCACGTGACGGAGGTGAGGGCCGGGTGATCCGGTTCGAATCGATTACGAAGACCTACCCGGACGGCACCGTCGCCGTCGACTCGCTCGATCTCGAAGCCCCGTCCGGCCGGATCACCGTGTTCGTCGGCCCGTCCGGCTGCGGCAAGACCACGTCGCTGCGGATGATCAACCGGATGATCGAGCCCACGTCCGGCCGGATCTGGCTGGACGACCGGGAGATCGGCAAGGTCCCGGCCCCCGAGCTGCGCCGCCAGATCGGCTACGTCATCCAGCACGCGGGGCTGTTCCCCCACCGCACCATCATCGACAACATCGCGACGGTGCCGTACCTGCTCGGCTGGGACAAGAAGCGGGCCCGGGCCCGCGCCGCCGAGCTTCTCGAACGTGTGGGGCTGCCGGCCCATTTCGCCAAGCGCTACCCGGCGCAGCTGTCCGGCGGGCAACAGCAGCGAGTCGGCGTCGCCCGAGCACTGGCCGCGGACCCGCCGGTGATGCTGATGGACGAGCCCTTCAGCGCCGTGGACCCGGTGGTCCGCGAACAGCTGCAGGACGAATTCCTGCGTCTGCAGGAGGAACTGGGCAAGACCATCATCTTCGTCACGCACGACATCGACGAGGCGATCAAGCTGGGAGACCAGGTAGCGGTGCTCCGGGTGGGCGGCCGCCTGGCGCAGCTGGCGACACCGGCCGATCTGCTGGACCGCCCCGTCGACGCGTTCGTGGCGGGTTTCGTCGGACGCGACCGCGGCTACCGCGCACTCGGCTTCGCCGCCGCCGGGCAGTTGTCCACCCGCGAAGAGCAGACGGTGGCCCTCGGCGCGCCGATGCCGGCCGGGACCGACGACCCCGACGGCTGGCTGCTCGTCGTCAACGACGCGGACGAGCCGCAGGGCTGGCTGCAAGTCGGCGACGCCGCCGGATCGGTCGTCACCGAGGAGATGCTGCACCGCGGCGGAACCCTGGCCCGGCAGGGCGGATCGCTGCGCGCGGCGCTGGACGCGACGCTGTCCTCGCCGACCGGGCGCGGGGTGGTGGTGGACGAGGACGGCCGGCTGGTCGGCTCGATCACCGCCGGCGAAGTACTGGAACTGATAGAGCCGCGCCGGGCGGAGGCGCAGAAGTGAGCGGCGCGTACCTGGCCGATACGAGTTCGTCGAGTTCCCCGCTGCATTTCTGGGGCTACTTCATGGACCACCGCTCCGAGGACCTCCGCTGGCTGTGGGACCACGCCTACCTGTCGGTGGTCCCGGTCGTCATCGGGTTGGTCATCGCCCTGCCGCTGGGCTGGCTGTCCCGCCGCTACGGCTGGCTGTATCCCCCGATGGTGTCGATCTCGGGGCTGCTCTACACGATTCCGTCCATCGCCCTGTTCGTCATGGTGCCGCCGCTGCTCGGACTCAAGTCCCTGGACCCGCTGCAGGTGCCCATCGCGCTGACGGTCTACTCGGTCGCGCTGCTGGTGCGAGTGGTCGCGGACGGACTGGCATCAGTGCCCGAGGACGTGACGCAGGCCGCGACGGCGGTCGGCTACACGCGGCTGAACCGGCTGTTCCGGGTGGAGCTGCCGATCGCCGTGCCGGTGATCGCCGCCGGCCTGCGGGTCGCCACGGTGTCCAACGTCAGCATGGTCGCCGTCGCCGGAACCATCGGCCAGGAGAACCTCGGCCGGCTGTTCGACCAGGGCAAGCAGCTGTCGACGACGGGACCCTACTACCCGCCGATCGTCCTGGGCATCGTGCTGTGCGTGCTGCTGGCACTGACCTTCGACCTGCTGATCGTGTTCGGCGCCCGATCACTGACCTCGTGGCGCAGGGTGGTGGTGGGCCAATGATCGGCAACGTCTTCACCTGGCTGAACGACCCGGCGCACTGGCGCGACACCTTGGTGGACAAGGGAATCACCTCCCAGCTGCTGTCGCACATCACCTTCACCCTGATCGCCTTGGGCATCGCCTCTGCGATCGCGCTGCCCCTGGGCCTGTTCATCGGGCACACCGGGCGGCTGAAGTTCCTGGTCACCGCCGCGAACGCGCTGCGGGCCCTGCCGACCGTCGGCGTGCTGGTGCTGCTCACCGTGATCATCTCGCCGCACTTCCACGGCCGCACCGACACGGGCTTCCTGATCCCGACCGAGATCGTGCTAATCCTGTTGGCAGTTCCGCCGATCCTCGCCAACACTTACGCGGGTGTGCAGAACGTCAGCCCGGCCGCCCGGGACGCGGCCGCGGGAATGGGCATGACCGGAACCCAGGTGCTGCGCAAGGTCGAACTGCCCTGCGCGCTGCCGCTGATCTTCTCCGGGTTCCGCAGCGCCACGCTCCAGGTGATCGCGACCGCGACGGTCGCGTCCTACGTGACCCTCGGCGGACTCGGAGCGTTCATCTACGACGGCCTGCAGCAGCAGAACTTCCCGGAGATGATCGGCGGCGGCGTACTCGTGGCCCTGCTCGCCCTGCTGGCCGACCTGCTGCTGGCGACGGTCCAGCGCTATACCGTCTCCCGCGGGGTCTCCGGCCGGTTCTCCAAGAAGGCCGCCGTCTCGTCGGACAGAGACGTCACCCAGGTCTCCCAGCCGGAGGTGTCACCGGTCTGACGCGTCGAAGGATCAGCACGCTTATCAGCACGGTCTCTCAGTACCTACAAGGAGCATCATGATTCGCAAGGCCATACTCATCGGCGCGACCTCGGTCGCGCTGGCCACAGCACTCACCGCCTGCGGCAAGGACAGCGGCAGCAGCGCCGCCGGGTCCACCGGCGGCAGCAGCGGCGGCGGTTCCAAGGCGACGATCGCCAGCAAGCTCGTCCTCGGCGGCCCGCCGGAGTTCAAGACCCGCGTGGACGGCGTCCCCGGCCTGCAGAAGAACTACAGCGTGGCATTCGGCGGGTACAAGGTGCTCGACACCGGCGGCCCGGTCACGGTGACCGCGCTGCAGAACGGCCAGGTCGACGCCGCCGACCTGTTCACCACCGACCCCTCGATCGCCGCGAACAACTTCGTGATCCTGCAGGACCCGAAGAACAACTTCGCGGCCCAGAACGTCCTGCCCCTGATCAGCAAGGCCAAGGCCACCCCCGGGGCCACCAAGGTCCTGAACGCCGTGTCGGCCAAGCTCGACACCACAGGCCTGGGCGCCCTGCTGACCAAGGTGCAGAACGACAAGCAGGACCCTGACGCCGTCGCCAAGCAGTGGCTGAAGGACCAGGGCCTGGACGCGACCGGCACCGACGCCGCGGACGTCTCGCTGACTGTCGGCTCGGCCAACTTCCCGGAGAGCGTGGTGCTCGCCGAGATCTACGCCGAGGCGTTGAAGGACCAGGGCGCGAAGGTGTCGACCAAGCTCAACATCGGCGCCCGCGAGGTGTACATCCCCGGGATCAAGGACGGCTCCATAGACCTGCTCCCCGAGTACAGCGGCTCCATCCTGCAGTACCTCGACCCGAAGGCCACCGCGACCTCGTCGGACGACGTGTACGCCGCGCTGCAGAAGGCGCTGCCGTCCACGCTGACCGTCCTGGACCAGTCCAAGGCGCAGGACAGCGACGCGATCGTGGTCACCAAGGCCACGGCCACCAAGTACAACCTGACGTCGATCGCCGACCTGGCCAAGACGCAGTAATCCCGCCGGCACACCGGTGGGGCCGCCTTCCCCGGTTCAAGGAACCGGGGAAGGCGGCCCGATCCGAGCAGGGAAGGAACCTCCATGGAAGGCGCTCGCCCCGTCCGGGCACCCCGCGGCAGCTCTCTGACGGCACGAAGCTGGCAGACCGAGGCGCCGATGCGGATGCTGATGAACAACCTCGACCCCGAGAACGCCGAGCGCCCCGACGACCTCGTCGTCTACGGCGGCACCGGCAGGGCGGCGCGATCCTGGGCCGCCTACGACGCGATCGTGCGCACGCTGACCACCCTGGAGCAGGACGAGACACTGCTGGTGCAGTCCGGCAAGCCGGTCGGCGTGATGCAGACGCACGAGTGGGCGCCCCGGGTGCTGCTCGCGAACTCGAACCTGGTGGGCGACTGGGCGACCTGGCCGGAGTTCCGGCGTCTGGAGAAGCTCGGGCTCACCATGTACGGCCAGATGACCGCCGGGTCATGGATCTACATCGGCACCCAGGGCATCCTGCAGGGCACCTATGAGACCTTCGCCGCCGTCGCCGCCAAGCGGTTCGGCGGCACGCTGGCCGGAACGCTCACCGTCACCGGCGGGTGCGGCGGCATGGGCGGCGCGCAGCCGCTGGCGGTCACCCTCAACGGCGGCGTGTGCCTGGTCATCGACGTCGACGCGGCGCGTTTGCACCGGCGCGTCGAGCACCGCTACCTCGACGAGGTCGCCGACGACCTCGACGACGCGGTCGCCCGGGTCCAGGCCGCCAGGACACAGCGGCGGGCCCTGTCCGTCGGCCTCGCCGGCAACTGCGCCACGCTGCTGCCCGAGCTGCTCCGACGCGGCGTCGAGGTGGACGTCGTCACCGATCAGACCTCCGCCCACGACCCGCTGTCCTACCTGCCCGAGGGCGTCGACCCCGCCGACTGGCACGGCTACGCCGACAAGAACCCCGAGGAGTTCACCGACCGGGCCCGGGCCTCCATGGCGAAACACGTGCGGGCGATGGTCGGGTTCCAGGATGCCGGAGCCGAGGTGTTCGACTACGGCAACTCCATCCGCGACGAGGCCCGGCTCGGCGGCTACGACCGGGCGTTCGCCTTCCCCGGTTTCGTCCCGGCCTACATCAGGCCGCTGTTCTGCGAAGGCAAGGGTCCCTTCCGGTGGGCCGCCCTGTCCGGCGACCCGGCCGACATCGCCCGCACCGACAAGGCGATCCTCGACCTGTTCCCGGACAACGACCACCTGCACCGGTGGATCCGCGCCGCGGGCGAGCGGGTCGCCTTCCAGGGGCTGCCGGCCCGGATCTGCTGGCTCGGCCTCGGCGAGCGGGACAAGGCCGGCGCGGCGTTCAACGACCTCGTGGCCTCCGGGGAGGTCAGCGCCCCGCTGGTGATCGGCCGCGACCACCTGGACTGCGGCTCGGTGGCCTCGCCCTACCGCGAGACCGAGTCCATGGCCGACGGCTCCGACGCCATCGCCGACTGGCCGCTGCTCAACGCGATGGTCAACGTCGCCTCGGGTGCGACCTGGGTCTCGATCCACCACGGCGGCGGCGTCGGCATCGGCCGCTCGATCCACGCCGGCCAGGTCACCGTCGCCGACGGCACCGCGCTGGCCGGCGAGAAGATCCGCAGGGTCCTGACCAACGACCCCGGCATGGGCGTCATCCGGCACGTCGACGCCGGGTACGACCGCGCGGACGAGATCGCGCAGGAGCGTGGCGTGCGCGTTCCGATGCGGGAGACGGACCAGGCTGCGCGGTGACCGGCGATCAGCGGGCCCGATGAGAACCGCGAGCCCGCGGAGCCCCGCTCCCTTCAGCACACGGGATCGATCGGGCGCAGTTCCTCGGCGTAGCTCACCGAGAAGCGCCGCATCGCACCGTCCTCGGTGAACGAATACTGACCCATCCGCCACAGCGGCGGGGAGTAGGCGTGGATCGAGACGCTGCCGTCGGTCGCCGCGGTCAGCCGGTGGATGTGGTCCGGGCCGAAGCAGAACGACGTGCCGTCGCCCACGGTGCTGGTGATGTGGGCGCCGCCGACCCGCAGATTGTGCTCGTCGAGCGCGCCCTGGACCACGCGGACCGCTCCGGAGGACACGTCGTGATCGTGCCAGCCGGTGTCGTTGCCGGTGGCCCAGCACAGGAGCCACACGTCCACGAACTCGTCGCGGTAGATCGAGGCGTAGTGCCGCTGCTCGGAGGAGAACTCCACCCGGTCCCGCCACAGCTCGGCCTTCTCGGCCAGCTGGTCGACCAGGCCTCGGAGTTCCTGCTTCTCCAAGGCTCGGGCCGGCAGTCCGTCGATGGCCGGCAGTCCGTCGATGGCCGGGGAGGCCGCGCCGCTGGCGATGCTCACAGGGGTGATCCTTTCTGTGCGTCTGTGCGTCTGTGCGTCTGTGCGTCTGTGCGTCTGTGCGTCCGTGTGTCAGTGCGCTGTGCGTTGGTGCGTCAGCGCGCTGTGTGCTGTGTGGTCATGGCCGCCAAATCCAGCAAGCGCCCCGGGTTCTCGCTGGTGAACGCCCTGGCCGCGGCCGGGCCGAAGACATCGGACAGCTGGGCGGTGATCGGCTCGGCGTAGGGCCGGTCGGATCCCAGGACGATCGTGTCGACGCCCAGGACCCGCAGCACGGCGTCCGTCGCCCGCACCCCGTACGACGAGGTCTCGACGAACACGGCGGGATCGATCGCGCCGGTCGGGCCGCCCCGCGCCAGAGCCCGTTCACCGTGCAGCGGACCGAGCCCGGCGAGCATGGCGAAGCACACCCGCAGCCGCGGATGCGCCGGCCGCCCGAAGGCCCGGAAGGCGAACCAGGCCGCGTGCATCTCGTTGACGTAGGACACCATCGCGGGCCACCATCCGGCCACCCGGGCCGCCTCGCCGGCCGGACCGGGATGCAGGAACAGCGGTCTGCCGCGTTCTTCGAGGAGCGCCAGCAACGGCCCGCACACCTCGTACCCCTGCGGACTGAGCAGCGCGGTCGCCGGAAGCTGTAGCCCGACACACCCGGCGTCCAGGCTCGCGCCGAGGCCGGCCGGGTCGGGCTCGACCACGGACGCCGCCGCCCAGACCCCGAACGGGGCCGGCGCCCGCAGCGCCCCGGCGTGGTAGGCGTCCAGCAACGGAGCCGCCTCGTCCGGCGGCAGGTACTCGATCCCGAGCGGTGCGGAGAGCGAGACCAGCGCGAGATCGACGCCCTCGGACCGCTCGGCTTCGGCGCGGGCCTCGGCATCGTGGGCGCGGGGGTCCACGGCGTACGGCGGCTCCCCGTCCAGGTGCAGGGTCCAGCCGTCCAGGAACGGGGCGGTACGGCGCCGGCGCAGCGCGTCGACGAAGTCCGCGCTCCACAGGTGCTGGTGCACGTCGATCAGCACTTTCCCCTCCGCCCCGGCCTCGTCTCCGCACCTCCCGAACCGGTTCACTGAAACGGTTCGGCGAACCGTTTCAGTGAACCGGTTCGGTAAGGTCGTGTCAAGAGCGCCCGCCTCCCTGCGGGCGTGCGCCGTCCTCACGCTGAGACACTCCGATAGGCTGCCGATATGTCGGGAACCCGCAAGCGCGCGACGATCCGGGACGTCGCCGAGGCGACCGGTCTGTCCATCTCGACCGTCTCCTACGCACTCCGCGGCCTCCAGACCTCGCAGAAGACCCAGGACCGCGTACGCCGGGCCGCCGACGAACTCGGCTACGAGGCCGATCCGATCGCCCGGGCGCTCTCCAGCGGGAAGACGGGACTCATCGGCGTCCTGTGCGGCTCGCTGGAAGACCTGTGGCAGCAGCGCTTCGCCGCCGAGATCGGCCGAGCCCTGCTGGCCCGCGAGCACCACGCGCTGATCATGGACGCGGCCGGCGACCCGAACCGCGAGGCCGCTCTCGCCCGCAAGCTGCGCGACCAGCGCGTGGACGGGCTCGTGGTCTGTCCGCTGGACCCGGCCGCCAAGCTCTGGGCCAAACTGGCCGAGGCGCTGACGGTCGTCACCGTCGGGGACGCCCTGGCCGGCGGCGGCACCTGCGGCGTGCTGTTCGACAACCGCTCCGGCGTACGCCTCGCCCTGGAGCACCTGCACTCACTGGGCCACCGGCAGGTGGCCCTCCTGACGTCGACGTCGGAATCCACGCCGGACCGGCCGTCCGACCGCCGCACCGTCCAGGAGGCGGCACGCCTGGGTCTGACGCTGACCGTGGTACCGACCTCGCACGCACTGCCCACCGCCACGGAGGCGGCTCGCAGCATCCTGGCATCACCGGACCGCCCGACGGCGGTGCTGTGCCTGTCCGACTCCATCGCCTACGGCGTCTACGCGGCGGCTGCCGAACTCAACCTGCGGATCCCGCATGACGTGTCAGTGGTCGGATACGACAACCACCCGGTCTCGGCTCTCCTGACGCCCCCGCTGACGACGGTCGACTGGGACCTGGACCGGATCATCAGCTCCGTCACCGACCTGATCCTCGCCGGCGTCGAGGACGAGCACTTCCACCGGCGGATCACGCAACGGCCGTCCCTGCGCGAGGGCGGGTCGACTGGTCGGCCGCCTCGGTGAGGGTGCAGGGCGCGGCGGCACGACGCGCGCCCTGCGACACCCCCCGGGAGCGACTACCGACAGGGCAGGACTGCGATCCCGGTAGGGTTCACAGCACATTCGCCAGCGACCGGAAGCGTTCGAACAGCTCGCGCACCGCGGGCTCGTCCTTCCGGTCGGCGAATCGGTACAGGCCCAGCACGATGCGGGGGTGTTCGGGTGCGTGGCCGGCCAGTGACTTGATGATGTGCCGGTAGGCCTCGGCTCGGCCTTGTTCGCGCAGCCGGCCGGGGTCGTCGAGGAGGCGGAGCAGCGGGTCGATCAGGACTGCGTTGCTGCGGCGTTTGGCGATGGACTGGAGTTCCAGGGAACCGAGATGGGTGCCGTCCAGGGCTTCGGCGAGTGCCTGGTCGGCGGCCGGGGTGGCGAGCTCGCCGAGGGTGTAGAGCACGTTCTCGCGCAGGGAGATGCCGTGGGCCGTGGCGGTGAGGTTCGGGTCGCGCAGCGCGGTGGCCAGCGGGTCGGGCATGACGTCGGCGATCGGAAGGTCCTGCTGATCGCGGGTGCGCGGGGTGGCCAGTTCGCGCAGCGGCTTGGAGACGAGTTCGCGCTGTACGGCCGGGAGGCTGTGATCGGCGACGACGGCGAGGAGCTTTGGCAGGGTTCTGACAGTGCAGGTGCCGGACAGGAGCATCCGGGTCATACACAGCCGGCCTGCCGGGGAGGCGAACCAGTCGAGGCGCCGGATGCAGTAGTCGGCGATCGCGGTCGAGATCCGGTCGGCGATGTCGCCTCGGTCGGGCCCGGCCGTATGGAAGCGTTCGGCAAGCAGGCTGAGCAGTTCTCGGCTGCGCTCGGGCGGGGTTTCGGACAGAGTGTCGATCAGCGCGTCGACGATGTCGGGGTGATCCAGGACCTCGACGGCCTCCAGGACTTCCGCGCGGAAAGCGGGGTGCGGGTCGGCGAGGCCGGTCACCAGGGCACGGCGGGCTGCGACGGCAGAATCCGCACCCGCAGAATCTGCTGTGCCGGCGTCGGATCCGGCGACACGTTCCAGATATACGAGGGCTGATTGCGCTATGCGCTCGTCGGGATCATGGATGACTGTCGCGAACAGCGGGACGATGTCCGGGTCGGACAGCCGACTGAGTTTTGCGGCGACGACCGCACGGGCCGGAGCGGCCGGGTCGGCGAGTGCTCCGGTGAGGAGCGCGAGCGCGGCATCGGAGACACGGAGCCCGGGCAGGGCTACCGCGTGCAGGTCGAGGACCCGGCGAGCCATGGCACGGACGGTCTCATCGCTGTCGCCGCTCCCGCCGCCACCATCAGCGCCGCCACCGGCCAACCCGGTCAGCAGTTCAGCGGTCGTCGGATCGGGCCACTCGCCGGCAGCGTGAACCACGGCCAGCCGCTCCTCGACCGGCATCTTGGCGTGCAAGTCCGCCAGCCGCTGATCAACCGTCTCGGTATCGTGCAGCGCCGCGAGAGCGGCGAACACCGCCGTCCGCACCGCCGGCACCGGATCGTCAAGCCGACCACGCAGCGCCGGCACCGCGTCGGCGCCGACCTCACCACTGCGGCCCAGGGCGCGCGCCGCGTCCTCGCGCACATCGGCCAGGTCGTCACCGAGGGCGCCGGCCAAGGCCTCGGTGACTTGCGCGGTGCGCCATTTGGGCAGGGCCCGGACGAACAGTCGGCGCAGCTCGCCGCGCGGTTCGCGGCCCAGCTGCTCGGCGAAACGGCCCGGGAGCATGCCGTGGTCGGCGTCCATGAGCGAACGGACGACCGACAACCGCACGTCCGGATCGGTGTCGACGATGCCGTTGTAGACCTCCGACGGCATGCCGATCTCTTCGTAGATCGTCGCCTTCGGCCCCTGCGACCCAGCCATCACGCATCTCCCCGTGGTTGACAGACCGATGATGCTATCGGGGACGGCCACTCGGTGACCCGACCCACGTTTCCGAGCAGCCGCGCGTGCTCCGCATGGCGCACATCCCCCGCCCTGACCGCCACCGTCCGCCGGAGGAACAATGAGATCAGCACGCACACGTCTGGGGGTGGTGGGGACCGTCCTCGCCGTCACCGCAGCGCTCACGACCGCGCTGTGGAACTCCCCAGCCGTCCACGCCACGGCCACCGCCGCCACCACCACGGCCACCACCGCCACGTGCACCCCCGCCCAAGTGATCGGCAATCCCGGGTTCGAGTCCGGAAGCACCCCCTGGACCGCGTCCCCGTCCGGGGTGATCGGGTCGTTCAGCGGCCAGCCCGCACACGGCGGCACCCGCGAGGCGTGGATCGACGGCAACGGCCGCTCGGCCACCGAATCGGTGTCCCAGCCGGTGACGATCCCGGCCGGCTGCACCACCGCGAGCCTGACGTTCTGGCTGCACATCGACACCGCCGAGACCACCACCTCGACGCAGTACGACAAGCTCACGGTCAAGCTCGGGAGCACGACGCTGGCGACGTACTCCAACCTGAACAAGGCGTCCGGCTACCAGCAGCGCACGTTCGACGTCTCCGCGTTCGCCGGACAGACCGCGACACTGTCCCTCACCGGTGTCGAGGACTCCAGCCTGCAGACGAGCTTCGTCGTCGACGACTTCGCCCTGAACGTCGGCGGCGGTTCCACGGGTCAGAACCCTGTGGTGACCAACCCCGGCGCGCAGACCTCGACCGTGGGCACCGCTGCGAGCCTGCAGATCCAGGCCACCGACCCGCAGGGCGGCGCGCTGTCCTACTCGGCGACCGGGCTGCCGGCCGGACTGTCGATCGACTCCGGCAGCGGCCTGATATCCGGCACGCCGACCACCGCCGGATCGGGCACCGTGGTGGTCACCGCGACCGACCCGGGATCGAACACCGGGACCGCGAGCTTCCTGTGGACCGTGAACCCCGGCGGCTCCCCGGACCCCACCCGCACCCCGACGCAGGGTTCGTACACGCTGAACCTGACGAGCGACTCGACCGGATCGAACTGGAGCGGCCACGAGTCGGTCTCCTTCACCAACGCCTCCCCCACCCCGCTCAACGAGGTCTACCTGCGGCTGTGGGACAACTGGCACGGCACCTGCCCCTCCAACCAGCCGATCCAGGTCTCGAACGTGACCGGCGGGACCGCCGGCGCGCTGGAGGTGGCCTGCACCGCCCTGAAGATCACCCTGCCGGCGCCGCTGGCCCAGGGCCAGTCCGGATCGATCGGCTTCGACCTGTCGATCGCGGTCCCCGGCACCAGCGACCGCTTCGGCCGGGACGGCTCGTACAACATGATCGGCAACGCGATACCGGTGCTGGCCGTACGAGACGCCTCCGGCTGGCACCTGGACCCGTACACGAACAACGGGGAGAGCTTCTACCAGCTGATCAGCAACTACAGCGTGACCCTGGACCACCCGACCTCGGTGCTGACCCCGACGACCGGGACCGCCACCGAGGCCCCCGGCGCCACCGGCCGCACCATCACCACGGCCACCGCGACCAACGTGCGCGAGTTCGCCTGGTGCGCCGGACCGTTCGTGAAGAGCACGGCGACGACCTCCACCGGCGTCGTGGTGAACCTGTGGCGCACCTCCGGGGTCTCCGCCTCCACCGCCGCCAGCCTGATGACCACCGCGACCTCGGCCATGGCCGGGCACGCCGCCCGCTGGGGCGCCTATCCCTACGGCGAGGTGGACGTCGTCCTGGACGACAACTTCTGGTTCGGCGGCATGGAGTACCCGGGCCTGACCCTGGACACCACCAGTGCCAACGCCCTGATCCACGAACTCGGCCACCAGTGGTTCTACGGCATCGTCGGCGACGACGAGTACAACACGCCGTGGCTGGACGAGGGCTTCACCGATTTCATCACCGACATCCAGGAGGGCGACACCGGCAACGGCTGCTGGACCGGGCAGTGGGACAGCAGCGCCGAGAAGATCACCAACTCGATGGCCTACTGGGACGCCCACCCCGACCGGTACAGCACGGTGGTCTACGGCTACGGCAAGTGCGCCCTGCACGATCTACAGCGCACAATGGGCGACACCGCCTTCACCACCATGCTGCACAACTACGCGCAGTCGCACTGGTACGGCATCTCGACGGTCGCCGACTTCAAGGCCGCGGCTCAGGCCGCCACCTCCGTCGACCTGACCTCGTTCTGGACGACCCACCGCATCGACGGGTAGCAGCGGAGGGCTGATCGAACCGGCATGAGGCTCCAGTCCGCTTGAGCGGGTTGGAGCCTCATCGTGGGCCGAGCACGAGCTGCGGGCCACCTGCGCCCTGAACATCAGGCAGTTGCTGACCATGCTCGGCGGCCGGGTGCCGGCCGGCTCGGCACCGGCGGACACGGGGCGGGCCGGTGTGCGCGACGGCGTGCCGATGTCGGCGCTGTTCGACGCGTATCAAATCGGCGCGACCTTCCTGTGGGAGGAGCTCGCCGCCACCGGGGCTCGCGACGGGTGGTCGGCGGCAGCGGTGATCCTGCTCGCGACCAAGTCTTGGCGGCACCTTCACGACTTCACCGCCGCGATGTCCGAGAGCTACCGTGCCGAGTTGGAGACCCGGGTCCGCAAGCAGGTGCGCAGACGGTCGGCGCTGGTCCGCGCGCTGTTGGAGGGGAGCCTGGCCGAACCCGAGCTGTGGGAGGCCGCGGACTTGTTACGGCTCCCCCACCGAGGTCCCTATGTGGTGATCGCCGCGCGGGTGGCCGGGATGGCGGAGTCGACGTTGCCGAGCATCGAGCAGACCCTCGACGCCCTGGGCATCGGCTCCGCGTGGCAGCTCACCCACGACCTGGAGGTCGGCGTGGCGAGCCTGCCGCGGCCCGGGGACCAGTTCGACCGGCTGATCGAGAAGCTCGCCGCGGACGGCGAGAGCCGGATCGGCGTCAGCCCTCTGTTCGAGGACCTGGCGGCCACCTCGCAGGCCGTCCGGCTGGCCCAGATCGCCCTGCGCGGCACCACCGACCCGGGC